>ENA-UOYA01000452-UOYA01000452.1-activated-sludge-metagenome-genome-assembly--contig:-NODE-452-length-54158-cov-15.150306_pt1 | contig 54158 bp, 57 predicted proteins | sample MGYA00238163_ERZ764804 | MGnify/ENA primary metagenome ERZ764804 (study PRJEB28919, sample SAMN05720223) | activated sludge metagenome | isolation source: Anaerobic digester | place: Hong Kong...
CATCCGTGCGGGGCTTCCCCTGGCGGCGTCTTACGGGAAAGGTTAGGCGGCGGGCATTATCCAAACAACCGAACTCGCCTGTTCGAGCACCTCGATCCCAAAACCGTTCTCCCGTCGCTTTTTGAGCTCTTGAGAGATCCCGAGCGTCTCAATTTCGAGCCGGGGAAAGCCGATAAGAGAAAGGAGACTGTCACAGGAAAGAGGCGAGGAATTCCATGAATCAGGTGACCTCAGCAACATCGGCGACAGCCGCGAACCCTTCCCAGGCAGCCAGGGCCTCCCAAAGGGAGGGGAATGCCTTCGACCAGGACGCGTTCCTCAAGATCCTCGTGGCCCAGCTTTCCAGCCAGGATCCTCTCAATCCCCTGGACCAGAACGAATTCATCGCGCAGATGGCCCAGTTCACCCAGGTCGAGCAAACCCTGAAACTCAACGAAAACCTGCAGACCCTGGGAAACACGCTCCGTTTTTCGACATCGTTGCTTGTCGGGGCCCATGTCCGGTACATCAACGAAAGCGGGGAAAACGTTACGGGAACGATCCAGGCGATCCTGTTCGAGAAAGATTCGGTCAGGGCCAGGATGGCCGATGGGACCGAATGCCCGCTGGACGCCATTTCCCTGGTTTCCTGAGCCTTTCGCGGTTTTCCTTTCGACACCGCCACGGAGGGCGGCCAAACGGGCGCATGAGGCGGATTTTCGAGCCTGAACCAAAGGAGGAGGAATGAGAGGTGCTCCGATCGCTGTCATCGGGAGTCAGCGGGGTCAAAAGTCACCAGACGCTTCTGGATGTGGTGGGGGACAACATCTCGAACGCCAACACCACCGGCTTCAAGAAATCCACGGTGAATTTCCAGGAACTGATGAGCCAGACGGAACGTTCGGCCACCGCGCCGGGAGAGGAAAAGGGCGGGATCAACCCCAAGCAGGTTGGACTCGGCGTTTCCGTGGGCAGCATCGTCGTGGATCACAGCCAGGGGAACATCAGCTACAACACCGGCTCCAAGAGCGATATGGCCATTGAAGGAGACGGTTTTTTCATTGTCGATAGCGGTTCCGGCCCGGTGTTCACCCGGGCCGGGAATTTCATCCTGGACGGAAGCGGCGACCTGGTCCAGGCCGGAACGGGATTTCGGGTTCAAGGCTTCCAGATGATCGACGATCCGCTCAACCCTGGAAGCCGCATCGCCGGAAGCGATCTGGTCAACATCAACATCCCGGTGGGGCAGAAACTTCCGGCCAAGGCGACAGAAACGGTGGCGTTCCGATGCAACCTGGATTCGCGGGTTCCCACCGTCCTCCCCATGGGACTCAACGCCAACGATCTGGCGATCAGCGGAACGATCGGGGGAACCCCCACCCGGGTGACCTTCTCCGAAGGGCAGGGGCCCGCCGATTTCCTTAGAGTGACGTTTACCTCCGACGACGGTTCGGCCGTCACGGCAAGCCTGCCCCTTTCCGGAATCAACCCGCAGAGTTCTCTTCCCCGCCTTGGCGACGCCCAGATCGACCTTGACGGAGACGGGAACAACGAAACGGTCCGCTTCGACGACACATCGGGACGGATCGAGATCTACAGTGGGACGGACGGCAAGCTTCTGTGGGGCACCGAGATCGGCGCCTCGCTGAACTACTCCCTCGTCCAGGTCGACGACGGATCGGGAGGAACGATCCCTTACCTTGCGGAGTTCAACGATACTTCCGCAGGGAACCGGGAACTGGTTCTCTGGGGTGAGGACGGTTCAGGGGGAGTGGGCCGTTTCTCGGTCGAACTCTCCGTCGCTGACGATGGAAGTTTCGAAATCCCCTCCGGACTGCAGATGACGGTCGGAGGGAGATCCATCGATCTCTCGGCGACGTCTTCCAGCCAGGGCGTTTCACTGGCTCAATCGGGGAAAACGATCCAAACCTTTACTCCAAGGACATCGAGCGTCCATTCCAGCAAGTTCGAAATCTTCGATTCCCAGGGAAATTCCTACACCCTGGAAACAAGCTGGGAGAAGGTGGACAACAACCTGTGGCGCTGGAGAGCGTGGCTTCCCGACACTCCGGGAGTGGCCCTGGAGAACAACACGGGACTGGTCGAATTCTCCCCCGACGGGCTCGTCAAGCGGGTGATGGACCCCTCCGGGGCTGAAGCCAGCACCATGACGATCAACTTTGCGGCCCTGGGGGCCAGCGATTCCACCATTCAACTCGATTTCACGGGCAAAGCCCTGGGGGTCGGGGCTATCGATGCCGTGACCCAGTTCGGTTCCTCCTCTACCACAAAGGAATATTTCCAGGACGGATACCGCATGGGAATCCTGAAGGACTATTCGGTCGGAGCCGACGGGGTGATCCAGGGTGTCTATGACAACGGCCGAACGCAGGATCTCTACACCGTCGCCCTGGCCGTTTTCTCAAATCCAAGCGGACTCAACAAGCTGGGAAGCGGAGCCTATCGAGAAACGGCAAACTCGGGTTCGCCCCAGATCCTCAAGCCTGGAGAAGGCGGAGCCGGAAACATCGCCGGAAGCAGCCTCGAGGCTTCCAACGTCGACCTGACTTCCGAATTCGTCAACCTGATCAAGGCCCAGAGAGGATTCCAGGCGTCCGCCCGCGTCATCACCACCAGCGACCAGATCCTGGAAGAACTGATGAACCTCAAGCGGTAAGAGTCAGGCTCCCGTAAAAAGCGAAGGAGGGGATTCCCTTGCAGCGCGTTTCCCAATCGATGCTCCATAAACTGTTCCTCCGGGATTTGCACGGGGGGCTGAACCGGTTGCTGGATGTCCAGCGACAGATGTCCAGCCAGCAGAAGTATTCCAAACCCTCCGACAACCCCTCCGAGGTCGCTCGCGGGATGTCCGTCAGCGGCACCCTTTTCCTGAACGAGCAACACCGGAAAAACCTCGACGATGCGGTGACCTGGCTGTCCAACACCGACCAGGCTTTGGGCCAGATGGGAGACATCCTGACGGCAATCCGGGAGAAAGCGGTCTACGCCGGAAGCGGCTCCCTCTCGGAAATCGACCGGCGGGCCATCGCCCAGAACATCCGCGCGCTGAGAGAGGAACTGGTTCAGACCGCGAATTACAACGTGGAGGGGCGGTATCTCCTTTCCGGAACGGAAACCTCGCTTCCGCCGTTCTCCCTGAAACCCGACGGGACGGTTTCCTACCAGGGGAATCTCTCGAAAGTCTCCTTCGAGGTCGACCAGGGGCAAACCGGCCTTGTTTCTCTCAACGGCAGGGATCTCTTCCCCACCGGTTTCACCCGGAGAGAAGCCCTGAGCCTCAAGGTCCCGCTGGACTTTTCCTGGAAGGGGCCATCGCAGCAGCTGGAGATCCGGACTGGATCGAAGACCATCATGGTCCCCTTTCCGCTCCGCTGGAGCGATCAGAACGGGGACTCGGATGTGGATGCTTCCGATTTTGACGGTTTTCTCTCCCCGGGAGAATCCGTCTCCGGCTATTCACTTCGGGAAATCGCCGACATCATCAACGGAAACGAAGGGGCCCGGCAACTTGTTCGAGCTTCTGTGGAAAGCGATTCAACCGCGGGAATCCAGAGGCTTCGGATCCTAAGCCTTTCCGGGGAGCCTCTTCAGATCTCCTCACTTCCATGGGAAGAGGCCCTTTCCAGGGGGGAGAGCCTGAAATCCGCGGCCGTCGGATCCTCGTGGACCGCGTCGCAGGCGGGCGAAATCGCCGTCCGGCTGTTCGACGGGACTGTTCAGACGGTTTCCCTGAAACCCGGGGATACCCTCGATTCCGTTTCGAAAGCCCTGGGGGCGATCCCCGGCCTTTGGGCAGGAACCCGGCAGGACGGATCGGTGTTGCTGGTCCAGGAGGGCAGCCAGCCCTTCAATCTCACCGCCTCAGGATCCGCCATGGATCTCTTCCCGTCGGGGGCGGCAAGCTCAAGCCCCATCCCTGAAGCCCCCTCGATCGGACAGGAAACGCTGACGATGGCTCTGGGGCTCGATACGGCCGTCCGGTCCAATGCAGTTCCATCGGGGCAATCTCTCGGCAGCACGCTGGGGAAGCCTCTCGACCTGGTCCTCCTCTCGGGAAACCGCAGGCTAGAGCTTTCGATCGCGGACGACGGCGATCTCACGCTCGAGGAGCTGGCGGGAAGGATCAAAGCTTCCGCAGGAGACTGGGTTGATGTTGTGCTCAAGGAATCTCCGGAAAAAGAAAGCCTGGGGAACCCCGCATCCCAGAATGCGGAGGGGGGGCTCCAGCGCCTGGTTTTGAGGGCCAGAGACGGCGGTCCCCTGATCGTCTTCGACAAGCAGAACGATTGGGCCCAGCAACTGGGATTGAACAATGCGGTCCTATCGGGAAACCTGGCAGGGCTGACTTTTCCCGGTTTGGCGGATCGTACCGCCCGCTTGGGGGTCCAGATCGGGGAGGAGACGTTCGTGGTCAGGATTTCTCCTTCTGAAGTCACCCGCCCTGACGGAACGGTTGATCCGGCAGCCCTGGCCCAGCGGATCCAGGATCAGGTCGGCGAAGACCGGTTACATGCCGAACTGGTGCAAACGGACCCGGGCAGCGGATCTACCAGCCTTGCCTTCTTTTCTCCCGCTGGAGAGCCGGTCCGGATGATCGACCTGAGCTACGCCGACCCTTCCCTGGGAGGACTGACCTCGGGCCTGGCCCTGTCCCTCGGGCTTGCCTCCGGAATTGCCGGCGACGCGGTAAACAGCGACACCGTCGCCCCCGGAGGCGGAGCGTTTTCCGTTTCAACGGCCGGACGAAGCCTGACCGTGTCTGTCAATCCAACGGACACGGTGACAACAATCGCCAGGAAGCTCAGGGACCTGGCGGGTTCCTGGCTGGACGTCTCCCTCTCGCGGAAGGGCAGCGGTCAGCTTTCACTGGCTCTATCCGCGAAGGATGGAAGCCCCCTGAGCGTTTCAGACCGGGTCGGGAATCCCGCCGAGATCTTCGGCATCAGCACCGACCTTCGCCTTCAGGCAGGGACCTGGACCGGAGGAGGGATTCTCACCCTGGAGACGCAGGGCGCAAGCCAGACGTTTGACCTCCAGGGCGTTGACAGCCTGCAGGGGATTGCCTCTCTCGTCAATGCCCGCTTTTCGAACGGGGAGATCCGCGCCTCGGTTCTGGGAACCGGTCCGGAGCAGCAGCTCGTTTTTGAATCGCTTGGCGGATACCGGATCCGGGTGACTCCTCCTTCCGAAATGTCGCCGGTGCCCGTCACTTCTCCGGTACGATCGCCAGCACCGGAAAACCTGGAACGGAACCAGAAAGTCGTTTCCCGCAGCGGCCTGGACGTCCGGGATGCGGATCTTTTTGACCTTTTGGGAGATCTTGCCGTCGCGGTCGAACAGGGGGCCACAGAAACGATTTCCGCCAATTTTCTGGCCCGCCTCGACCAGGCCGCCGACGACCTGCTGGGCGCCCGCTCGCTCTGCGGCTCCATCCAGCGGCGCTATGAAACCGCCCGGGCCCGCCTGGAAGAAAACGGAATCGCCTACACGGACCTGTACAGCAAGATCATGGACACCGACATGGCCGAAGCGACGATGGAATTCCAGGTCGCTCAAACCGTCTACCAGGCAACCTTGGCAACCATTTCCAGGGTGATTCAGCCCACGCTCGTTGATTATCTCCGTTAGTCATGCAGGAAAGGACGGAAGAGGCCACTCCAAGAAAACGGAGCCGGGAACGGGAAGAGGGTCGCGTCGCGCAAAGCCGGGATTTCACGGGGGCTTTCGTGTTGCTCAGCGGCATTTCCGTGTTGTACGGGTTCAGCCAGCTCGCTTCTTCCGCCTACCTGGATTTTTTCCGCTGGTCCTTCGGAGCGATCGGTTCCGTTGGACAGGCTGAAGGCCGCTGGGCTTTCCGTTTTTTCGACAAGGGGCTTCTTTGCTTCCTCTGGGTTTGGCTCCCCACGGCCCTGGCTGCTACCGCGGCTGCCGTCGGGTTGTCCCTGCTCCAGGTGGGCGTCAAGATCACCCCCCTGGCCTTCAGGCCAAAATTCGACCGGTTCAACCCTGTGACCGGGATCGGCCGCATGTTCAGCCGCAGATCGTTTGTCGAAGCCCTGAAGGCGGTCCTGAAAGCCTCGATCCTCTTTACGATCCTGTTCAATTCGGTCAGAAAAGAAGTCCCCCTCTTCTCGGACACGGCCCAGGTCTCCGGGATCGGGGGATTTTCGCTGTTGTTCCCGCCTCTCTTCCGCATCGCGATGAAACTGGGTTTCGCCCTGGTCGGGATCGGACTTTTCGATCTTTTCTATCAGAAATGGGAGTTTTCCCGATCCATCCGAATGACCAAGCAGGAACTGAAGGACGATTTCAAGCAAACGGAAGGGGATCCCCTCGTCCGGCAGCGGATCCGCAGCAGACAGGCCGAGATCGGCCGAAAGCGGATGATGGCCCAGGTTCCCTCCGCAGACGTGGTGATCGCCAACCCAACCCACGTCGCCGTGGCTTTAAAATACGACCGCGAAAAGATGAAGGCACCGGTTGTCGTTGCCAAGGGAGCCGATCTGGTCGCTTTGAAAATCCGGGAAATCGCGAAGGATGCCGGGGTCCCCGTCGTTGAGGACCGGCGACTCGCAAGGAGCCTTTTCTCCGAAACGGAGCTGGACCGGGAAATCCCCGAGAAGTTTTACGTTGCCGTAGCCGAGGTCCTCGTCCATGTCTATGAATTGGCCAGGCAGACCAGGTCCCGGGCCGGAAGGACCGGAAACACGAGGGTCAGCGTGCCAGCCTGATCCATTCTTCCGCGTCGGGGAACTTGAGGTCCTGGCCCAGAATTTCATCCCTCAGAGACTCCAGAAAATCCCTTTCCACTTCCGGGTCGACCGGGCGGATTTTCCTGTCCCGTATCGCCACGTAATGGTCGTAGGCCTTCAGGCAGTGACGATTCCAACGCGAACCCAGCTTCACGTAGTTGAAAAGCGTCTCAGAGAAGGGGAGCTTGAGGTTCTGCCTGTGGACTTCGAGCACGTAGACATCCTCCGGGTCGCTCCACGGCCAGGTTCCCGCCGGTGAGGGAAAGGAAATCACGAATCGCTTCCCCGCGAGCCGCTCGCAGGAAAGCGCAACGAACCGGGCCAGGAAGCGATTGAAAGAATCCAGTTCTCTGGTTCTCAACGAAGCCACCTGGATTTCCTTTTGCCAGGACTCCATCCGATAGCCCGGTTTCCGTCCGACCGTCCTTTTACCCTTTCTATTGGAGTGTTCGAGATTCTCCCGGTCCATTCGTTTCTCTCTCCATCAACGGGATTGATCAGCCAAGACCTGATGCGGAAAGGAGGAGCAGGGATGCTCCCCGGTTTCGAGGAAGAAAAGGCCGCACCTGACTATCTTGCTCTTGTGGACGCCTCCGGCCGCCTTTGGGATAGCGCCGATTTTTCCCATCTCAACCTTCGGTTCCCCACTCTGGAGAGAATCCTCCGATTCATCCTGGAAAAGGGGTACGAAGACTGCCGGGTTCTGGTTTCCGAAAACCTTGCACCGATCCGCATCCGCTGCCTTGATCGACACGGAGCCTTCTGGGAAATCTGGCAATCCCAGAACAACGGGAAGCCTGAAGAAAAGAACCCGGCGGTTCGATTCTTTTTCGATGCCGAAAACGGAGTGCTCAGGCCTGCGGATTTTCGCGACCCCTTCATCCGGCTCGAAGGCGACAATCCCACGCGGCAAAAGATCGTCGCTTCCCTTTTCGTTCACTGGCTTGCGAACCAGCTCTTCCTCCCGGAAGAGGAAGAGCTGGTTCGCTGCGTCCAGCCGCTGACTTAGGGAACTCGCTGACCGAGCTCCTCCTGGCGTGACTCGGCAAGCAGTTTTTCCACGTCCAGGACGACGACCAGGTTTTCGCCGAGGACTGCGATCCCGAGAACAAGTCCCTTTGGAAAACCGGCGCTGTTTGCGCCATCCTCGACAGGCTGAAGGGAATCCAGGGATACTTCCTCGATCGAGGTGACATCATCCGCGATCAGCCCCTGAATGCCCCCCTCTTCCGAGGCCACAACGAGGATCTTGGAGGAACGCGGGTCCTCCGGTTCGCTTTTCCCAATGAACCGCCTCAGGCTCGTCACGGCCACCAGTTCCCCGCGGACATTCATGAATCCGGCGAAAAAATCCGGTGTCCCTGGCACGGGCGTAATCTCGGAAAACGGCAGGATCTCCCGGACAACCTCGATGGGAATTCCATAGCGCTCCTGATCGAGTTTCAACACCACAATCCGGCTCATTTCTCAGCAACACCCCCTGCACGGAGTTCTCTCCCGGGGCCTGTTCCCAGGATCTCCCAGGCTTCTCCCAGTTCTTCAAGCCTTCGATTACTCTTCAGCCGCTTCAATGCCCGGTTTAAAACCGATCGGGCGAATTCCGAGCTTTTCCCGAATTCTGCGCCGATATCTGCCAGCGTATGAGGGGTTTTGCATTCGCCGAGGCCGAAACGCCGGGAAAGGATTTCGAATTCCGTCTGGGACAATTCGCTCCGGAGGGCTTCCAGGACCGATTCCTTCAGCAGGCGGGTTTCAACATCGCCAGCCGCCCCATCCTGAATGGCGGCCTGCGATAAAGGAGCCGACATCTCTCCAAGAACGTGTTTTTCCGGATCGACGCGGAACGCCGTTCCACCCTCTGAATCTGCCCAGGAATCAATGGAAATCACGTTCTGGCTGATTCGGGCGAGCTCCCGGATCCTTTCGGTGCGAACCGGATCCTCCGAAAGGTCTTTCTTCCCGTCCCGGAAGGCTCGGATCTCGTTTGAATGGGTTTGCGCCGAAATACCAGCGTAGCCGGGAACCGAGAACCCCCAACGATGCTGGAGGTAGGCAACCCGCATCCTCTGGTAGATCCACGGAATGCCGTAGGTGCTGAAGCGGGTGTTTTTCCGATAGTCAAACCGGGCAACCGCCGTCATCAACCCCAGAATGCCCTCCTGCACGAGGTCCATGAACGTGAGGAAGCTCTGACACCCGTACTTCTTCCTCAGCTTTCGGGCACAGGCGACGACCAGCCGCAGATTCGCCGTGACAAACCGGTCAAAAGCCTCCTTGTCGTGGTGCTCCAGGATTCTTCTTGAAAGGTGTTTCTCTTCCTCAGGGGAAAGGAGGGGGGTTCTTCCGAGAAACTCCCGAAAGAAATCCTCATAATCCAGCCCGACTTCCCACTCCCCCTCCGAAAAAAGGAGCGATTCCTCCCCAGCGCTTGTGCTCTGCATCTCCTCCAGCTCAATTTCAGAAAACCCTTCTCCCAGTTCGAGTTCCTTTTCCCGTGCATCCAAAAGACATTCCTCTGCCTGTCTCATCCCTGACATCGTCGGCTCCCTCCCTGGATCCGCTGATCGGAATCGACCATCCATCTTCAGTATCGGCCGCCGGGGATTCGGAAGTAAGTTTGCCCACGATCGAGATACAATGATTCATGATGGGATTTTCGTCGAAACCCTGACGATTGCCCGAGGGGGAAGAAAAATGGAAGAGACCTCCAGAGTTGACCGGAAAATCCCTCTCCAGCCCGTGAGGATCAACCCTGGCAGCCACGGCTATGGTTCAGGACCCGGGATCGAAAACGCGGATCCTGAAAACTCGGGCCGGATTGCCTCCCTCATTCGGGAACTGGCCCTGGTTTTCGGTCGAGAGATCGATTGCCACCCTGAGGGGAAAGAACTTCTGATCGCTGACAAGAGCGGAGAGTGTCTTCGAATGTCCCTTCAGCAGGCTCTCCGGCTGGTCGAAGCGGTCCGAACCGAGCTTGGGCCGATCCTCGACCGAAGGGCATAGCCCTCTTTAACCCCGTTGCCTTTGTGCCCCTGTCCCAATCGCGTGTTCGCCCCTACAGAAACGGCACCGACCCTCCGAAACTGAAGGGGGAAGAGGGCAGCTCTTGGAACCGGAGGGACACGATGCGGACGAGGAACGCTTTAGAAAAAAGGAATCCCGAAGCCTTTGCCCTTTCACTTGAAAGGCTTTTCGGTACCGGCCTGGCTGCTCATGGGGTACGCCCCTACCTGGTCCGTCATCGCCTTCCTTCCCCTGAGTCCGTCCATATCGAAATCGTGCTTCATTCTGCCTTCGATCTTCCCCTTGTGGAACGCTTCATCGAAGAGCAGTTTGTCCGGGTAACGGGGAACCCGGACGAAGAGAGGCCTTCTGCCTTCCGCGATCTTTCTCCGATCGAGTCCACTCTCAGGCTGGACCCGGTCAGGCAGAATCTCCCCGAATGGAGGGATTTTGCAGAAACCCCTTTTTTGGTCACGATCAACACGCTCTTCGGAGAGGCCTTCAGGGCCGCCCTTTCATACCTGTCCCGCACCGAACGCAAGGAGGGCCTCCATCAGTCCAGGGAAACGCTGCTGGAGCTATATGAGCTGGCGAAGCAGCTGGACAGCAGTTTCTCCCAGCTTTTCAGCTCCTTCGAGAAAACGGAACAGGAACTCGTTCTTCCTGAATCGTTCCAAGTCTGCGGCTTTCAGGAACAAGCCTCCCCGGAGGACCAGCCCCTCCCGCGCCCCGAAGCGGGCCTTTTGCCCGAAGAGGCGGCCGCCTTCCTCTCCGGCCGAAACACGATGCTGGAACGACTTGTATTGATCGCAGAAGAAAACGGGCTCGCGCTTAAAGGTCCCTTACCGCCCTTTAACGACGTGCGTGCCATCAAGGAGGCGGAAGGATTTCAGCAGCTGGTGGCGGAACTCGGGAAGCAAAAGCTGGAAACCTCGGAAAAGATCGAGGAGTTCTTCCTGAGAAAACTGTCCGACTGGGAGGATCTTTATGCGTCGTTCGAACTGGCACGGTTGAAGGGTCTGCTCAGCCAGAAGCCCGTTTCCCTCCTGAAGCTCGTTTCCTTTCTGGTTCAATCTGTCACCGACATCTAGAAGAGAGGGAACGGTTTATGGAAGACCCCCAAGTGATCCGGGTTCTGGTCACCGACGACTCCGCTTTCACGAGGGCTCTGATCTCGGATTGCCTCTCGGGATGCCCGGATATCGAGATCGCGGGAGTGGCGCGCAACGGCGAAGAGGCCCTCCTGAAAGTCCGAAGGCTTTTGCCGGATGTCGTCACGCTGGATGTGGAGATGCCCCTGCTCAATGGAATCGAGACCCTGGATCGGCTGATGAAGGAAACCCCCCTTCCCGTCATCATGCTGAGCAGTCTCACGACAAGGGGAGCCGAGACAACGATTCGCTGCCTTGAGATCGGGGCCTTCGATTTCATCGAAAAACCCGCCAAATCGAACGGCAATGACCTGGAGACGTTTCGCAGGTGCCTGATCGAAAAGGTCCGCTCGGCAGGCCGCTCGAGGCTATTGAGGCGCATGCAGGCAAAGAGCCGTCCGGTGCAGGAAACACGGCAGAAAGCCGAGGAAAGTTTCGTCCCGAGCCGGATTCGTCCTGACATCGTGCTGGTCGCCGCTTCCACCGGAGGACCACGCGCCCTCTCCCGGGTCCTGGCGGACCTGCCAAAAGATTTTCCCTGTCCCATCCTGATCGTGCAGCACATGCCGAAAGGTTTCACCGGTCCGTTTGCCGGACGTCTCGACCAGGTCAGCCCGTTGCGGGTTCTGGAGGCCTACGAGGGGTTTCAGCCTGCTCCGGGAACCGCGGCCCTCGCGCCGGGAGATTCCCACCTCCTCCTGAAAGGGACGAAGGAAAAGCTGGTCTGCTGTCTTTCCGACTCTGCCCCGGTCAACTCCGTCCGCCCTTCTGCCGATGTCCTCTTTCAAAGCGCGGCCAAAATCGATGGACTCTACCCGGCCGCCGTCATCCTGACCGGGATGGGGCGCGATGGAACCGAGGGAGCCAGGGTCCTGAAAAAGCTGAACGGAACCATCCTTGCAGAAGCGGAGGAAAGCGCGACCGTTTACGGGATGCCTCGTTGCGCCAGGGAAGCGGGGGTGGTGGACCGGATGATTCCGCTGGAACAGATTGCCGCTGAGCTGATTCGACTTGCCGGATCAGAGAAGCCTCTTGCCTGAGGAGGATCCTCGTTGAATCCACTCCAGATGGACGCACTCAAGGAGATCGCGAATATCGGGGCCGGGCATGCCGCAACGGCTCTTTCTCAGCTCATGGGGAAGCGCGTGGACATGTGTGTTCCCCAGGTCGACCTGATCCCCCTGGAGGCCGTTGCCGGGTACTTCGGGGAGCCGGAAACCGAAGTCTGGGCGATCTTCACCCGGTGTGAATCCTCTTTCCCGGTCAGCCTGGTGTTTATCATGAACAAAAGCGACGGCGACCTGCTCGCGGAGAAACTCTTCCAGGCCGCCCGGATTCCGGACAAGGTCCGATTTTTGCCCGGCATGAAAGAATCCGCCCTGTCCGAATCGGGAAACATGATTATGGGAGCCTTCGTTTCCGCTGTCGGAGACCTTCTTCGGAAAAACCTTCCCCTTTCGGTTCCTTCGATCTCCCTCGACCTGATGGGAGCCGTCATGGACATCCTCCTTGAGATTTTCGGGGGCTTTGGCGACACCGCACTGGCAACGGAGACCGAACTCTCCTTTCCCGGAGAAAGCCGACGGAATTTCAGTGCCCGAATCCTGCTTATCCCTGACCCCGGCTCTCTGGAGATCCTTTTCAGACAGCTGGGAGTGGAGTAACCGGACATGAGCGTGCATCCGACAACGGCCGAGATCCAGACCCTGACCGTCGGCATGGGGGAAATCTGCGTTGCCAGGAAGCCCGACCTGCTCTCCTGCGTCGGGCTGGGTTCTTGCATCGGGCTGGTTCTCTACGATCCGATCCGGGGATGGGCAGGGATGGCCCACATCATGCTTCCCTCTTCTTCCTCGAGGGGCTCCCAGGGAAAGGAGAAGCCGGGGAAATTCGCCGACACGGCTGTTTTTGGACTGATCGCAGAGCTTGAATCGAGAGGAGCCCTAAGGTCGTTTCTGAGAGCCAAAATGGCCGGAGGCGCCAGGATGTTCTCGTTCTCGCCCACATCAAGCGGAGCCATCGGCGAGCAGAACGTGACGGCGACCCGGGAGGCCCTCCGCATCGCCGGGATTCGCCTGGAAGGGGAAGAAACGGGGGGGACAAAGGGCCGGAGCATCGTTTTCTCCCCTGAAACCTTCCTGATGGAGATCCGGTGCGTCGGCCAGGAAAGCCGACTCATCTGAAAAGCTCAGGCCTGAGTATCCAGCCCCGCGCCTTCGGCTGCCACTCCGCTTCCTCCCGAGAGCCTCAGCCGATCCAGGAGGATTTCACCCAGGAATCGATGTTCGGCGGCCTGGCGGTTCAGAATAAAACTGCATTCCTTGATGGCCAGAACCACTTCCAGGAGGTTCCCCGCAGAGGCTTTGAGCCGTGCGCATTCCTCCTTCGGAAGCCGGGAACAGAACTCCCGCACCGAGGGAGTGCAGCCCATCGCGGAGGCCAGAGCTGAAGCTGCGCCGCTCCTTTCGAAATCGGCCCTCATCGCCTGGGCAGAGGCTTCCTGGAGGCGGACGAGAAGGCCGGGAAGCCCTTCCGGTGCAGCTTTCTTGAGGGCTTCGCGTTCCTCTTCCAGGATCTTCAGGATTTCGGAAAGCGACTCTCGCTGACGGTCCTGCTTCTCGATCAAATCTTCCAGCAATTCCTTCATTCCCGATTTCCCGCTCCCTTCCTGCCCTCCGAAAGGTTTTCATAAAGGACTTTCCAGAGGCCGAGCCCCTCGCCACTGCCGGAGATGGACTCCGCTGCCATCTCCAGGGAGGTCTCTTCCAGCGCACCAAACGGTCGCTTGTCCTCCGTAAGGGATCCCTGGCGGGATTGCTTCAGCAACGCGGCCAAAAAGATCCCCTCAAACTGTCGACATGCTTTTTCAAGCGGATCGATCCCTTTCTTCGGTTCAAGATCGGGGCCTGTTCGGGTCTTGGCAGGAGTTCCGGAGAGAGCTCCCGTTCTTTCGATCACAAACACCCCTCCTCACTGGAGTATCAGTTCGCCCTGAAGAGCTCCGGCCTGGTCGATGGCCTGAAGGATCGAGATAATGTCCCTGGGGGAGGCTCCCAAGCGGTTCAGGCTTTGAACCACGTCATCCACCGTCGCGGAAGACTCGATCTTCGTGATCCGGCTGGCTTCCTCCTGGGCTGAGATTTCTGCCGTCTGAACGGGAACGGTTTTCCCGCCGGAAAAGGGGAGCGGCTGGCTCACCGACTTCGAGCCTTTCACGGAAACGGTCAGGTTCCCGTGGGCAACCGCAACTTCCAGAATTCGGACCTGCCCCCCGATGGCCACGGTGCCCGTGCGTTCGTTGACCACCACCCGGGCTGCCGTATCCGGCCTGACCGGAAGCCCTTCCATGGAAGCCACGAAGGCCGACAGGTCTCCGGAAAAACGCTCCGGGACGGAAATCTCCACACACCCGGCATCTTTCACGCTCGCCACATTTCCGAAAGTCTGGTTGAGAACCTCGGAAACCCTGGAAGCCGTGGTGAAGTCCGGGTTTTTCAGGAAAAAGCGGATTTTCCCTCCATTTCCCACCTCAAAGGAAGTTTCCCGCTCCACCAGGGCCCCGCCGGGAATCCGGCCCGTCGTTGAAATGTTCTTCGCAACTCCCGAACCGCCCTTTTCTGCCGAAAAGCCGCCCAGGGAAACCGGCCCCTGCGCCACAGCATACACGTTCCCGTTCGCCGCCTTCAGCGGCGTTTGGAGAAGCACGCCCCCCTGAAGGCTTTTCGCATCCCCCAGGGCACTCAGCGTTACATCGATCCTTTCTCCGTCCCTGACGAACGGCGGCATCTCGCACGTGACCGAAACGACGGCGACGTTCTTGCTCTTCAGGTCCTTTCGATCGATGGCAACGCCGAAATTCCGGGCGAAATTCCCCAGCATGGCCGAAACGAGCTCCCCCTTGTCGCCTGTTCCCTGCAACCCCACGACAAGCCCCATTCCCACAAGCTGGTTGGGCCTGGCCCCTTCGATCCGGCCGATATCCTTCAACCGGACTTCGCAGGAAGCGCTCCCGGCAGAAAGGAGGAAAAACCCGATCAGCGAGAAAAGAAGGAGGCCCCTTTTTTTGGCCCAGCGTCGCATCGGGATTCCCCCCTCAGAAGACCAGGTTGAAAAGGCGGGAAAGAAGCCCCGGGTTCTGGGTGTCGCTCAACGTCCCCACCCCTTTGGCGGTGATCGTGACCTCGGCCAGCTTCCCGCTCGGAATCGTGTTGTCGGGTCCTACATCCTCAGGCCTCATCACCGCCTTGATTTTTAGCGAGACCTTCTCCTTCTGGTTCTGGATCTCCTTGACTCCCTCGATCCTGAGATTCCCCGAGGGAAGGACCTCGGTTACAAGACAGGAAAGCGTGCTGCTCAGGTTGCTTGTCCTTTGCAGGGATCCATCGCCCTTTGACGAACTCTGGGTAGAAAAGCCCAGCTTCTTCAGGAAATCAAGCAAACCGGTCCCGTCCTTGGCGGAACTGGCATTCTGTTTCGAGAGGCCTGACTTTGCCTCATCCTTCAGGTCCGTCTTCTCAGAGATCAGGACGGTAACCAGGTCCCCCACCCTTGAAGGGCGGCGATCCTCGAAAAGAGAAGGGCCGTCGACCCAGAGGGATTCGGCGCTGCATCCTCCCGCAAAAAGGAAAAGGAATATCCCGAGCAGGACTCCCCTGAACGCGTTCCGTATCGGCATTTCGTTTCCGCCCCCTCGAAAGGCATCATTCCAGCACCAGGACCAGGTTCGGACCCACGATCACTCCCCTTGAATCCCGCCGGTAACGGGGAATCCGCACGCGGATCACATCCCCTTCGCTGCCCGATTCCAGAGCCACCCCGTCGATTTTTGCCTCCACGGAACCGGAACGGGCAATCAGCATCAGGCTGTCCCCCCGTTCAACGAGGGTTCGATCTCCCACATCCCGCTGGGTGATCACTTCTCCGGCCTTGATCGTCCTTTTTGCAACCTTCCCGCAAAAAAAATCACTTTCCCGCGGGGTCTCGCCGAAAGAAAGACGATACGGAAGAATCTCCACTCCCAGGTCTTCCGGACGAATCGTCTCCTTCCTCCGGATGTCGGATCTCGCAACGACCACCGGGAGGAACCATTTCAGCCGGAACAGACGATAAACCATCCCTGCCGGGGTCCGGATCCCCAAGGTGACCGAATCGATTCCGGGCACCAGGCGCTCCGGCGTTACGATCACCCCGGAAACCCCGAAGGAGGGCGGAATCATCTCGATCCGTTTCCAGGCAACGGCGGTCTGGCTTCCCCGTGCCGCCTTGAGGAAAACTTCCGGTCCGCTTGAAGCCCCCACCGTCATTCCTCCGATGGGGATGCCGGTAAAGGCCAGGGCAGGATGAGACAACCCAGCCAAGCCGAGGAAAATAAGGATCACCAGGACGCAAGGAACTCTCCTTCGCATGAGCTTCCCCCCTTTTCCTTTTCGGCTTTTTGGGAATCCCGGAAAAGGGTGGGCTTCAAAAAAACTCCAAAGAGCCCGCGGGCAACAACCGATAAGAAAAGAAGGAACGTCGGGTCCGGAAGGATGGGATTGAAAAATGTCCAGCACTTTTTCAGGGTTGGAAATTGGGCGCCTGGCCCTCAACACGTTCCGGCAGGGGATCCTCACCGCCGGGCACAATATCAGCAACGCCGATGTGGAAGGGTTCTCGAGACAGCGAGTGGAAACCTCCGCGGGAACCCCCTATGCTCCCCTCGGGCTCAATAGCCCTGCCGGTCCCGGACAGGTTGGGACGGGCGTGAAAATTGACGCCATCCTGCGCCTGCGCGATGCGTTCCTGGACGGGCAGTACCGCCAGGAAGCCACACGGGCAGGGTATTGGGAAACCTTGGAAAGCACCTTCTCCAACCTGGAGCTCTTCATCGGGGAGCCTTCCGAAAACGGTCTTTCCGCTTCCATCGAAAAGATCCAGCAATCGCTGCAGGAATTTCAGAAAAGGCCCGATTCAAGCAGCGCCAGGCAATCCTTTGTCCAGGAACTCGACAATTTCTGCAGCCTTCTCGGCGGCCTGGAGGAAAACATGCAGGACCTCAGGGCTTCCCTGAACATGCAGATCCAGTCCAAAACACAGGAAGCAAACGACCTGATCGATAACCTCGCCGCCCTGAACCGCCAGATCATGAGCCTGAAAGCGCTGGGGCAAAACCCAAACGACCTGATGGACCGCAGGGATCTCCTCGTGGAAAAGCTCTCCGGGCTCGTCGACATCGATGCCTTCAGCACCCCGGACGGAGCCATGAACATCAGCCTGGGGGGGAACCTGCTTGTCCAGGGAATCGATCCCCGGCACCTCGTTCTCGTCCCCCAGCCTGGGAATGGCGGTTTCTTCGACGTTCAGATCGAAGACAACCTTTTCCCCTTCACTGAGGATCCTTCCGTCGCGCTGGCACAGATCTCCCTAAGCGCCCGCGAGGGCGTTCATTCATTGAGAGTGGATCGGCTGGCCAGCGAAACCCGCTGGGCCATCGGGGACGATAGCGGCAGCCTTTCCTGCCCCCTTCCCGATTCTCCGCTCAACATCCAGGGAGCCTTCTCCCTCAGCGTGGGAGTCAACGGCCTCTCGGCGGTTTCAAACCGGTTTGCCGGGGGCATCCTGCTCGGGGAACCGTCTTCAGGAGACCGTACCCGATATGCCTTCCGCCTCGCCTCGGGAACGGCCGAACAGGTTGTCGAGGTCTCCTGGAAACCCCCGGCCGACCCGTCCCAGCAGGGGCACTGGGAAGCGGGCGGGGTGGACCTTGGAAGCTCGGTCACGATTGATGGGCTTGCTGCCGTCTTGAACACCCCTTCCGGAGCCGCCCCTGTGACCGCGCAGGTGGACCTCGGCGGAGAGCGGCTGACCTTGTCGGGGAAAGGGAACTTTCTCGTTTCGGTTACCGACCTCGAAGGAAACCTGATGGAAAAGGCCGGGCTTGCAAGGGGGGAAACGTCCGTTTCCATCCAGGTGGAAGAGAACGACTCCCTTCGCACCCTCGCCAACAAGATCAACAGCTCTGGCCTGCCGCTTCACGCCTCGGTGGAAACCGCTTCCGGCGGCTCCTGTTTCCTGCGGATCGAAAGCAACGAGGTCGGTGAAGCCGCCCGGATCAATGTCGGAACCGTCGAGGGCAACAGCCTTTCGGTGGCCCGGATGCTCGGCCTGGTGAACGAAAACGGCCAAACTCGGATCCTGCAGTATGCCGAAGACGCCTTTTTCTCCCTGGACGGCCAATCGTTCCTTTCCTCCGTGAACCAGTTCAGCGAGGCCCGCCTGGTTTCAGCCAAGGACGGTTATCAGGCGAAAACCGACGTTCCCGTTTTGGATGGACTGCGCCTGATTCTTACAGGAACGGGGGAAACCGATGTCATCATCCGCCACCCCGTTGGCGGCGGCCTGATCGGGGGGCTACTGGAATCCCGCGACGGCGTCGTCCCTTCCATGATCTCCTTTCTCGACAATTTCGCCTGGGTTCTCTCCGGGCAGTTCAACGCCGTTCACCAGGCCGGATACGGCACCGGGGAATACGCGCAGACGACGGGAACGCCCCTGTTCAATCCCCTCTCGAGGAAAGAAGGAGCCGCAGCCTCCCTGGCGGTCAACCCCCTGCTTTTGAAAAACGCGAACCTCCTGGCCGGGGCCGCGGACAACGGAAGCGGGAAAAGCCTGGGAAGCGGAGATGGTTCCAATGCCCTCAACCTGATCCATCTTTTCTCAAAGGGCATCTTCCCAGACGGTTCGACCCTCGAAGGGACCTATTTATCCTTCGTTGCCTCCCTGGGTTCGAAGAGCCGACAGGCTTCGGTCATGAACGAAAACCAGCAGACGCTGCTCGAACAGATCGACAACCAGCGCTCCTCGGTCATGGGCGTGAATATCGATGAAGAGACCTCCGATCTCATCAAGTTCCAGCAATGCTACAGCGCGGTCGCCCGGTACATCACCGTCCTGGACCAGATGCTGGAAACCGTGATCAACGGGATGGGAATCGTCGGCAGATAGGAAGGCCGCGGTCCCCGGCACCGGGTTTTCCGGGGACCGCGGCATAGGGGTTCAGCAGGACAGGTTGAGGCCTCCCCCGACAAGCTCGGGGGCCTGGTTTAGCTTGGATTTTTCCTCCTCCGAAAGGAGGGCGCCTTCCTCCTTGAGAGTTTGAATCGCCCTTGCCCAGGCACCGTTCAAATCCTCCAGCATTCCAAGCACCGTTTCAACCCTGGTGGCGTCCTTGTGAAGGTTGGCCGATACCAGTTCAAGGTAAAGGTAATCGTAGAGAGCCCCGAGTTTTTCCACGAAGGGATCGGTTGCCTCTTCACCAGGAGGCTGTCGAAGAGAAAAGCGCAGTTCCCGCAACGCTCTCTGAGCGGTCTGAAGCGAACGGTTGGCTTCCTCCGGGTCCTGGGCCTCGATCGCCGCGATCCCCTTGCGGCAGCAGCCGATCAGGATGTCGTAGGTCGTCAACAGCAACTTCTCTCTCGAGGCGATTCGGATCTCCTGCTGCAGGTAGGTCATGCGGATGTCCCGACTCTGATCCGTCATACTGATTCAACCCCTTTCCAACCATCAGGCGACCCAGGAAAACAGCCCGTTAACCAGGTCGATCCTGGCCTCGGCCTCTTCCGGTCCCGCTTCCGTGAAACCGTCTTCGGCAAGTGCGGGGAGAATCCTTTCTCTTTCCGGATTCGGTGCCCCAAAACCCTGTCCCGGCTCTCCGTTCACATCCACCGTCATTTCCCCCAGGTGGATTCCCTGCTGCCTCAATCCTTCCCGCAGGCTTTCCTCAGACTTGACCACCATCTCGCGAACGTCTGGGCTTTCAACGGTCAGAGAAAGCCGGACCCTTTCTCCGGCAGAGAACAAAACAACCCGGACATCTCCCAGTTCAGGCGGGTGAAGCCGGATGACGCCCCTCTGCCGCCCCTTTGAAGAAGACAGGTAGGCGGTCATTTGAGCGATTCCCGCTTCGAGTGCCGAGGCTTTTGTTGAAATGTCGGGGGTTCCCGGCCCGGCCTGGGCGGTTTGCCCCAACGGCAACTCCCCGCTGGTCAGCATCCCCTCCGTCAAGGGAGGGACACTTTTCCCCTGTACGTCCCGTTTCCCTTCTTCAGAAGAAGACCCAGGGAGAATTGCAGTCAGTTTCGGCAGGGTCAACCTCTCGCCTCGGTGTTCTTCCTTCGGGCGCACCGTCTGCCCCGGAATCAGCACATCAAGAAGCCGAAGGGAAGCGCCTTCCACTCGAAGTGCGTTTTCTCCACCGGTCCCCTGGAGTGGAATTTGTTCAAGGAAACCGTCCGCCGGAAGAAATGCCTCCCGCCGGACATCGACATCCAGGGGGAGTTCGTTTCGAAGAGCCTCCGTCAAGCCATCCGATCGATTCCCCACTTGGCGATTCCCGCCATGGGGAATCTCCAGCCTGGCATTGCCCGCCTCAAGCGAAACGGAAGGAGGCATCGAAGAATCGGCCAACGTCACCGGTCCTTCCCGCATGGAGAAGGCCTCGATGGGCAATGGAAGGGGTCCCGCTTGAAGGAAGGCATGGAGAGCTCGATCGTCCCCCTGGGATTCCCCCGACTCGGTCTTTTCCTCTTGAGCCCCGAGGCGGCTGTTTTGTCCTCTACAGGCTCGCTCTTTGGCGGGAAAGGGACTTGACCCCCGCGCGAAATCCCCTGCGGCGTTCGGGTCGAGGGGGGTGGCCAGGAAGTTTTCCGCGACGGAAGGATCTGCTTTCGGTTCCTCGGAAACGGACTGCTGCTCCGAAACCGCCAAGGGAAGGATCCGGGGGCCGCAGGAGGGAGAGCACGGCGAAAAGTTCTCCGAACCTTCTTTCCCTGAAGGGGATGGAGGGGGAACGTTTTCCGGATCCGCTTCGTTTCTGCCCGGCTCTCTTCGGGGCTCTTCTTCCAGGCTTTCCGGAAGGCCCAGCTTTTCGTGGCACCGTAGGGCCTGCAGAGTCTCCAGCAGGATCGCCGTCGTTCCGGAGCCGAAGAGGTCCCCCTCGGACGAGAGCCCTTCCTGTGCCGCCTGGGATGGAACCGTTTGCGGCGTCCTTTCGGATATCCCGAATGAAAGCGGATCGTTCAGAAAGATTGTCGTGCGGCTTCCTGGAAGCCGATTGGTTCCTCCGGCCTCCCTCCCTGCCGGAACCAAACCCGGCGGTTCTCCTGGCAGGGCTTTTTCCATGGCTTCCAAAAAGGGAACATCAGCCGGAACCGCTTCCCGAGAAGCAGGAGAAGCTCCGGCATTTCGGCCTGCTTCGAAAGAACACGAGAAAGAAACGCTTTCCACCCGCTGCCCCCCTTCCTATGCCGAAACAACCCTTCCTTTCTCTGTTTTCGGCCTTTCGGGCCGGAAGGTGCAGGGGGATAACCCGCCAAATTTGGACGGATCCAGGGATCAAGCCGCGTCAATCAGACGAAGAATCAGACCCCGAACTTCTGAACGAAGAGGAGGATAACCCTGAAGAAAAGATCGAAAGCATACTTGCCTGCTGGGTCAATTTTGCGAGGCTGGCTTCCATTTCCGAGTAAAGCGCCTCAAGAGAAGCCTTCTGAAGAGCAAGGCGAGTTTCGAGATCCTTCACGCGCTGGTCAATCTGCCCCGACTGCTTCTCCAGCGAATCGACCTGCTGGAGAAGACGCCCCTTCTTGACCGATACCCCTCCGACATTGACCGTCGACCTGGAAACCATCCCATCCGAGATCACGCCCAACCGGTCGGCAAAGGTTTTGAGGGTCTCGGCCACCGCCTTTGGATCGGATTTCATGTTTTCCATGAATACCGATTCGTCAAATTCGAGCTTGCCGCTCTTGCCGAAATCGGTGGCCTCCGTCCTGATGCCCAAACGGGACAGCGTCAGATTTCCCGCCTGGGATCCCGCCGGCATCATCACGATTTCCCGCAAGGATTGCTTGCTCGTCCATAAAAGGGAATCTCCGCGAAGCAATCCCCGTTGTCTTTCCAGGGCGTTTTGCGGCGACTCGACAGGTTTTTCCACAAGCCTCTTGTTGATCCAGTCGAGCGTGGCGTTGTAGGCATCCACCGTCGATTTCACCGACTCAACCGCATCTTTCGCGTCCAGGGAAACGTCCAGATCCACCGTCCCCGGCGAGTTCAGTTCAAGGGTCACACCCCGCAGAAGGTCGTTGATCGAATTCGAGCTGCGCCGCACCTCCAGCCCGTCCACCCGGAGAACGGCATCCGCCGGTTCCTGCAGAACCTTCGAGAATTCCCCGGATCCGTCCAGCATGCCCAGGTCCTTCAAGATGCCGTCTGGGTCTTCCGCCCGGATTTTAAACTCCTGTCCCGTGGTTTCCGCCTTCAGGACCAGCGTGTTGTCCAGAACGAGGGCCCGCATGGGAACGGAAACCCCTCGGGCAGCCGCCTCCTTTCCGATGGCCTGGTTGATCCCTTCTGCCAGGCTGGAAAGGCCCTGTCCCGCCGATACGGTGACAGGAACCGAAAAATCCCCGATAGAAAGGGAAAAGCTCCCCGATTTTCCCAGGGGTGAATCCGTGCTCTGGAAACGGGCACTTGCGACCCGATGAGCCTGGGCCAAAGAAACGACCTCGATCTGCGATCGTCCGATCTCGGCAAGGGGAGAGGCCTCGGCGGTCAAAACCGGGTGCGTCGAACCCGCCGAACTCCCGGTGGGTGTCACCGCGGCTTCCTTTTTCAGAAAGGTCGACTCCAGCCTCAGGCTTGAAAGGCTGTCCTTCAGGGTATTGAAGTAGACCGCCAATTCGTTATAGAGATTCTCCTTGTCCTCCAGTTTCTGCTGTTCCTTTTTCCAGGCCGTTTCCGGCTGCCGGCGGTTTTCGATGAGTTTGTCGATGATGCCGCCCCAATCGATCCCAGAACTCAGACCAGAAATCTGAAAATCCGCCATCGCTTTCTCCTCCTAATCCGAGAACTCCTCTTCCGTCCCCTGCGGTTTCTGAATCACCCGCAGGATCCGGGCCGCCATGGATCCCTTCGGTGACACCCCGAAGGCGACCTCGAACTTTGGCAGGGGGCCGACGTACAGGATCCCCGGTTCACTTGTAGGAACGGTCAGGTTAAGGACATCCCCGACCCCGATTTCAAACAGGTCCCTGACGGTCAGACCGGTGCTGCAAAGCTCTCCAACGAGTTCAACCCGGATGGCCTTCAGTTTCTCGCTCAACCGGGCCCGCTCCTCGTCCGAAAGGGGTTTCTCCTTTGTGATGAACCATTCCTGCGGATTGAACCGATCCAGGACAGGTTCGAGGGTATGAAAAGGAAGGCAAAGATTCAGGCGTCCCTCCACGAGCCCAACCTGGACCTTCATGTTCACCAGGAGGACCATTTCGGCTTTCGGCACGATCTGGACAAAAAAGGGATTGCTTTCACGACCGATCAGCTCGAAATGGATCCGATCCCCTGAGCGGACTGTTTCCCAGCTTCCGTCCAGCTCTTCCAGCACGCAAACCAGGATCTTTTCGACGACGACCCTCTCAAGGTCCGTGAACTCCCGCAGGGCATGAAGCGTTTCTCCCTTCCCCCCGAGCATCCGGTCGATTAGGGAGAACATCAGGGCCTGGTTCATCTCCAGCAGCGCCTTTCCTCCCAGGGGGATCACATCCAGGACGCCGAGGGTCGTCGGAGAGAGGACAGAGCGCACGAACTCCTCATAGGGGACCTGCTCGACATTCGCCACTTCAACGGAAACCATCGACCGGGTCATGCTTGAAAGCGCGCTCGTCAGGTACCGGGCAAAACTCTCGTGGAGCATCTGTACCGCACGGATCTGGTCGCGGCTGAACTTGTTCGGCCTCCGGAAGTTGTAGGTCTTCACGCGCTTTTCGGATGTGGCCGCCGGGCCGGAAGGCTCGCCTGCGGCCAGCGCGCTGATCAGCTTGTCAATTTCTGACTGGTTCAGGACATCGACCACTCAGGGCCTCCCATGGGTTCCAATCACTGGAGAATGAACGATTTGAACAGGGCTCTGCGGATCACGGGCTGTCCGTTGGATTGAGGAGCAACTCGGTTCAGGCGGTTGACGATGGCCTCCGAAACGCGTAAAAGGCCCTCGGTGTTTCTGAAGGAATTCGCCCCCTGGGCCAGGGATTCCTCGATCACCTCGTTGCGAAAAAGGATCTTCCAGTATTCGTCTGCGGACAACCTGGCGGCGGCCTTTTTCTCCTGCAGCTCCAGGGCTAGTTCGAAGCTGACGAGAGCTCCCCCGGAAACCTGATCTCCCGGCAGCGAAAGCTTGAACTCGCCGAGATCCATCAGGGGATAAGCGGCTGGCTGCGGGTTTTCCTGGCGTGCGGCGGCCGTTCCCAGCAGGAAACCGGATCGCCCGAGCTGGATCCCTCCGAAAAATCCAGCGGCGAACACCAGCACGCCTCCCAAAAGGCAAAAGGCGACTTTCTTCAGCGCCATCTTCAAGGCACAACCACCCCCTATTGCCGTCGAAGCCCACTCCTATACTTTCCAGTATAAGAGTCGGCCGAAATGGACACATTCCTTAGGGAACGGGAGGCGTATTCCCTGAAAGATCGATTCCTGGCGTTCCTCGTCCTGTTCCTTCCCCTCTTTCTCGGGTGCCCCGCCGCGCGGGCGGAACAGGCAACCTCTCTGAACCCGATCCGAATCGCCCTGCTGGTACCTGCAGGCTCCCAGGCACAAGGGCTTGGACAAGCCACCCGGGTTTTCCTGGAGGGACGCCTGAACCAACCGCTCAAGGAAAAGGGCTTTGCCCTTCAGGCCATGGAGGTTCCCATGCCCGTCACGCCGGCCGAAGCGAAGCGGCGTGTCACGGACCTGAAACAACAGGGATTCGACGGGGCGATTTCCCTGCTGTCGGGGCCGGAGAACGCGATTCTTGCGCGATTGGGAAATCCTCCTTTCCCGATCCTTCTGACCTGGTCCGAGGAAGTTCCCATCCCCCCTGGCAACGACTCCTTCCTTTTCGGGATCGATTTTGAAGAAAGCTTTCGCCCGATTGCCTGGACCCTCTGGGCTAGAAAGCAGTCCCCTTCGGGGTGGGATTTTTACACCGAAAGCCTTGATGTCCGGCTGAATCGCCTGGCAAGAGAAACTGAAGCCGAATTCGCGAATCTTGGCCTCTCTGTCCGCTCCTATCGTTTCCGAAGGAACAGGCCGGAACAGTACGGCAACCTGTTCAGCCTTTCCTCGTCCGGAGGGAAGCGGTCCGCCCTGATCTGGCTTGAAAAGGACCAGGCCGCCGCGATTGGCGAAGCCCTGGCGTTCCGTGCGGGCGCAGGCTCTTTCATCTGCCTCGGAAAGGACCTTCCTGTCCTCGTTTCCTCCAGCAGGTTCCGGTATCTGACCCAGGACCCCAACGGGGGAGACCGGTTCACAAAAGCCAGGCTCGCAGCCGTGTGGCTCGCCGAAGCCGTGCTGGCCGGGGACAGCCCGCCGCGGGATGCCCGGAAACTGGCCCGCGCCCTGGAGAAGGTTCAACGCATCGAGGGATCCGGGGAGGAGATCTGGCTCTGCCCCGAGAGACACCGTCCTTTCCGGAAGGCTGTCTTTTTCCTCCGTCCGCGAAGCGGCACCCTGGAAATCACGGAAAGGATGTTGCTTGAAAAGAAAGGGGAAGAATTCGTTTCGCCTATCGGCCGATGAATTCCGGGAAAAGCTCGAGGAAGGGAAGAGTGCTGTTCCAGAAAGCCGTCTGAATGATGCTGATGGCCATGACCGCCAGGAGAAAAATCCCGAGCAGGATTTTGACGGGAAATCCAAGCATGAAGAGATTCATCTGGGGAAGCGCTTTTGAGACCGCCCCGAGGCCGATTTCGGCGGCCAGGAGAAGGCCGAAGTAGGGAAGGAACATTTTCGCGGAGAGGATGAAAAGCCCCTTGATCCAGTGTGAAACACCCTCCAGGCTGAGGAAAGCGGCCAGGGGACTCCCGACTGGAATCATTCTGAAGGTTTCGATCACAGCCTGGACCATCAGCAGGTGCCCTCCCCAGTAAAACCAGAACCATGTTCCGAGAAGCGTTTTCATCTGGCCGACCGGAGAAACCCTTGCTTCCGTCATCGGGTCGACGGTTTCAGAAATGGAGAGACCCATTTGCTGCGCGATCAGGCTCCCGGTCATCTGGAGGGCCGTGATCGGAGCGGAGGAGAGGGTCCCGAGAATGGCCCCGCAGAAGAGCTCCCTTCCGCAGGCGAGCAGGACTCCGAACGAATTGGAAAGCATCCGGATGTCAATCGGTGCGTCCTTGCACAAGGGCAGGATGACGACCCCCAGGGCAAACGAAAGCCACAACCGGACCATCATCGGGACAGCGGCCCCGGTAAACAAAACCAGGAAGGAAAAAAGCCCCAGGAATCTCAGAGAGGCGAGGAAAACGAAAAGCAGCAGGCGAATGAGATCTGCCTGTCCAGGGACGGACGTCATTTGACGAAGGCCTGAAGGTTCCCGAAAATATCCTTCGCCAGGTTAACCACCTGGTGAAAGATCGTCGGTCCGAGGAAGAGGGTGGTCAAAAGCACGGCGAGGATTTTGGGAACGAACGAAAGCGTCTGTTCCTGGATCGAGGTTGCGGTCTGAAGGATTCCGATCGCCAACCCCACGACAAGAGCCGCCAGCAGGATCGGCAGGGATGCGAAAAGGGTGATCCAGACCGCCCGGCTGAACAGAGATGCCATTGAACCGTCCACGAAGATTCCTCCTAACGAAGGCTTGTCACTGGAAACTCTTCACGAGTCCGACGACCAGCAAATCCCATCCATCGGCGAGCACGAACAGCAGGACCTTGAAGGGCAGGGAGACGAGCATGGGCGGGAGCATGATCATTCCCATCGCCATGAGGACGCTCGAGACGATCATGTCGATTACCAGGAAAGGGATAAAGAGCACAACGCCCATCTGGAAGGCGGTCTTCAGTTCGCTGATCAGGAAAGCGGGCATCAGCACGACAGTCGGGACGTCCTCCGGTTTTTCAGGCCGCTTCATGCCGGAAAGGGAAACCATCAGAGAAAGCTCCTTCTCGCGCGTTTGGCGGAACATGAATTCTCTCAGCGGGCGGATGCCCCGTTCGTAGGCCTGTTGCGTGCTGATCCGCCCCTCCTGCAGCGGCTTGTAGGCGTCGGCGTAGATCTGCTCCCATGTCGGTCGCATGATGAAAAAGGTCAAAAAGAGGGCAAGAGCGACGATGACCTGGTTCGGGGGCAATTGCTGAATGCCCATGGCGCTCTTGAGAAAGCCGAGCACCACGAGGATCCGGGTAAAACAGGTCGTCATGAGGGCGATTGCCGGCGCCAGGCTGAGGATCGTCAGCAGGAGAAGGACCTGGATCGTTACCGAGGCTTCCTGGGGCGTGGCCGCTTTCCCGACGTTCAGGGTCACGGAAGGCAGCGCAGGGACCGGGATCTCGGCAGCCCAAGCTTTTACGGACAGAATCGCGCTCCCGATCAGAAGGATCGTGAGCAGACGGCAAAAAGACCGCCATGAAATCCTCATTGGAAAACCCGTTCTATTGGAATCCCAGGACGAGAAAGAGATTCGCCGTTCCCCTCCCGCTGCTCAGGGGAATCGTAAAATAACGGATCCCCTGGGCCTGGGCAGGGACGGACCGCAGGTTTTCCCCGGTGAAAAGCTGGGGCGGCGTGATGTCGACACGGCCGGAATCGCTTTTTGCCAGCTCCTGGAGCGCCGAACCGCAGATCATGTTCGCAAGTTCCCCAAGCGCGCTGATCGCCAGGCTGTCGCCGGGGCATGGATCCTTGATCATGCCGCCGGACATGGTCCGGATCACATCCTTGAAGGTCGCCTCGTCCGTCAGGAGGGCGACCGACCCCCTGATGTCGGTTCCCACCACCCCGATCAATGCCGCCGCACAGCTTCCCGAAGCCTTGATGCCCGGCCCGACGTTGTCCCTGTCCACCATCAAGTTGAGCCCAAGTCCCTTGGCTACATTGACCGTTCCTGCTGTAAAGGCTTGAACCAGGCGAGTCAAGGTTGACAAAGATGTCATTCAGCAAACACTCCATTCCCCTGTTTTCTTCCGGTAATCCGCCTTCCGGCGGTGGCCCGGGCTTGTTACAATAGTCTTCGGCTATCGATCTTTCCAAAAAAAGGGCGGTATTCCATTCGTGGCGAATCTCGTGGTCAAGGTCCAGACAGAAGACTTGCAACCGGGGCAAATCCTGGCGGAAGACATCTGTGATCCTTTCGGCAGGATTCTGCTTTATTCCGGTGCGACCCTGACCGAGTTCACGATCCAGGGGCTCCGGGAACGCGAATACATCAAAACCGTCAAGGTTCGGATTTCGCCTGAAAAGATCGCTCCCGGCCTGTTGCGGCCGGAAGAGTCGCTGGCCCGCATTCCCACCCAGGTCCACCAGAGAATCGGGGGGGTTTTCGAAAAAGCCCGAACCAGCGCCCAGGTCAAGGAAGAAGCCATTGAGCACCTTTCAGAAGACGTGCAGCCGGTCATCGAAAACATCTTTGGCACGGAACCGGCGATCGTCCATAACCTGAGGCTCCTGTCGAACCACGACGATCATACGCACCAGCACTCCTGGATGGTGATGCTGCTTTCCCTCTCGATTCTCCGGGAGGCAGAGCTGAAAGGGTTTCTGAAACCAGACAAGCATGACAAGACCGACATGGCTCTCGGGGCGCTCCTCCACGACATCGGCAAAACCCAGATCCCCCTGGAAATCCTGAACAAACCCGGGAAACTTTCCGCTGAAGAATGGCAAAAAATGCGGCTTCACTCGACCTACGGCTATCGGATGATCCGGAGCCTTTCCAGCCTGATGCCCGTTTCGAAGGCCGTGGTGGGGCATCATCACCGGTACCTGGACGGGAGCGGCTATAGCGCGGAAGGATTGCCTTTTCTGGAGAACGTTCCCGATCTCGTCCGAATCGCAACGGTAGCGGACATCTACGAGGCGATCGTTTCTGAGCGCCCCTACCATATCGCGGCGCTTCCTTACCACGCGATCAAGATTCTCGAGCAAGGGTCAAAGAAGCTCTACGACCCGAGGTATGTTTCTCTGCTCCGGGAAATCGTCGCGGCCTTCCCGATCGGGAGCCTTCTTCTCTTTTCCGGGGGCCTGGTGGCACAGGTCGAGGACGTGGACCTCAAAGAGAAAGACAATCCCCTTCTTTTGATCGTCGGCAGCTTCAACCGGAAGTACGCTCCCCACCTTGGACTTCGGTACAATCTCGAAAGCCCTCCCAACGGATTGCCGGGAGAGCCGGAATTGCTCCTGGGCGCGTATTCTCCAGCGGGCCTTGCTTCAAAAATCCGGGCCGGATTCCAGCTTCAGAAAACCCCCTACGATCTTCTCGGGTCCGATGCTTCGATCGGTCTTTACTCTCTCCCCGACTGGGAATCCAGCTTCTGCGAAAATTTCGGCTTCCTTCTGCAAATCTTCTAACAGGCCAGGGCCTTGTTGACCGCCTCGATGACCCTCTCGGGCTGAAACGGCTTGACGACAAAATCCCTCGCTCCAGCCTTGATCGCCTGGATCACCAGCTCCTGCTGGCCCATGGCGCTCACCATGACCACCCTCGCATTCGGGTCAAGCTTTTTCAGGGCCAGGAGCGCATTCATCCCGTCCAGTTCGGGCATCGTGATATCCAGCGTCACGAGATCGGGCTTCAGTTTGACGTACTGCAGAAGGCACTGTTTCCCATCTTCTGCTTCTCCGACGACATCATGGTTCCCACGGGCCAGGATATCCTTCATCATCATCCGCATGAACGCCGCGTCATCCACCACCAAGATCTTTCCCACAGCCAATCCCCCTATTCTTCTCTCCGGCAGGATCGCCGATCCCCCAGGTTTTTTCCTATAAGCGAGTCAAACGGGACGCCGCTTCGCGGACGGAAAAGGCGTCTCCCCTGGCAAAAGAATCGAGAATCTCCAGGACGACCTCCTCTTCGGCCCGGAACCGGCTCATCAGCTTGCCGTAGGCCTTGATCAGCCGATCGTCATTTCGATCGGGCCTTGCGACCTGCGCTCGAAGCTCGGCGTAATATCGCTCAATCCTCTCCCGTATGCCCGGCTTTTTTGAAGGCTCCCGAAAGCAGGTCGCCATTTCTGCCGCCGAAGGCAATGACGTTCGTGCTTTCCCGGTGTTCATCCTTCCTTTTCTCCCCTTTCCCTGCCCGCGAGGAAGACCTGGAGGAACCTTCTCCATGCCCCAGCCTTGCCCGGTGTCGCATCGTTTCCGGCCCTCGGCATGGCCGCATCGGCTGAAGCCAGGACCCTTCGGGCAGCCCGTTCGATCCTTTCTGTCAATTCACTGTGGGGGTACAGCCGGACCAGCGGGCATTTCGCCTTGACCGCCCTGCTGACGCGGATGTCATGAGGCAGATACCCCAGTTCCTTCAGCTCTAACCCCAGGAATTTCCTGCTGACTGTCTGCATTCTGAAGGCGGCTTCACGGGCCTCGATTTCCGAAAAGGCCATGTTGATGAAGAGGAAGAGTTCCTTTTCGGCAAGCCGCCCTGTCCCGTAACTCTGCACAAGGCTCTTCAGCATGCCGTAAGCGTCTTTCATTGCGGTGGGTTCCGGCGTCGTCATCAGGACAATCGAGTCGGAAGCGATGGAGATCTCCCTGACCGCTGACTGGATTCCGGCCCCTGCGTCGATGACAAGGACTTCCGCCAGGTCGTCAAGGCAGGAGAGCTCCGGCAAAAGCTTCCGGACACGGCCCGCGTCCATTTCCGCCAGGTCCGCGATGCCGCTTCCTCCCGGCACCAGCCAGACCCGGTCCGAAACGGGCACCAGGATTTCCTTGAGCAAGAGCTCCCCCCGAAGGACATTCGCTAGGGTCAACCGGGCATCCAGCCCGATCAGGACATCGGCGTTCGCCAGCCCGAAATCCGCGTCCACAAGCGCTGAGGGAATTCTCAGGCGATCACCGATCGTGAGCGCCAGGTTGAGAGCGAAATGGGTCTTGCCCACCCCTCCCTTTCCGCTCACGACGGCCACGGTTTTTCTCGGGCGGCCCGCCAAGACCCCCGGAGGCTCTCCCGCAAGGGCTCTTCGCAACTGTTCCGCCTGGATCGATTCCACGGCGCCGGAGGGGTGACTACCAGGGCACATCCGAAGCACTCCTCGCGTCTAAAAGGGTTTGTGTCATCCAGGAAGCGGTGGCGAACTGAATGTCCCGGGGGACATTCTGTCCCGTCGTGAAGAAGGAGAACGGGAGCCCGAACGTCATCGGGATCCACAGAAGGCTCCCATAACTGCACGTTTCATCGATCTTCGTCAAAATCACCTTGTGGATCGGGACAACCGAGCGCGTGCTTTCGATGGAAGCCTTGATGTCCCTGGGCTTTCCTGTAGCCGAAACGGCAACGTGAGTGACCTCAGGACAAAAATAGGCGTGGATTTCGCGGATCCGCTCCAAGCGATCGGTTTCGCGGAAACCGAACCCAACGGTATCCATGATGATGAGCGTCTCTTTCGGATACCGTTCGACCAGCGAGGGAATTTCGGCCCCTCCATTGACCACCTCGAAGGGAATGTTCAGGACCCTTGCGAAGGTGCGAATCTGATCGACCGCCGACACCCGGTAGTTGTCGGAAGTGAAGAGCGCGATCTTTTTCCCCTGCTGGACCGCGAGGGCCGCGATTTTCGCAATCGTGGTGGTTTTCCCGACGCCGGTAGGCCCCAGGATCATGACCCTGTTCCCGCCCAAGTGCACGGAAAGCGGGTCGTCACCCGGCTTTTCGCAGAAGCCTTCGACTTTCCTCCTCAGCCAGGCGTCAAAGGGAAGCCCCTCCTGCAGGGCTCGTTCCGCCTCCTCCGAAAGGCTCCGCGCGCAAGCGTCAGGCAGGTCTTCGGGGAGAGGAAGGCGCAGCCGCTCCGGAGAATCGGGCTTGGGAGATCCTGCAGGCGGCCCGGATGGGCTTCCTGTGGGTGAAGGGGAAACCTCGACGCGATCACAGATCTTTTCCGCAAGGATCTCGGGAAAGGCCGCCTTCTTTCGATCCGTTTTGTGCTCAAGCAGCACCTTCAGGACCTCGAGCTGCTTCCGTTCAAGGTCAGGATCGATAGTGGGCCTGGGTCGGGCTTCTTCCTCCAGGATGCCCGCACGGACAACCAGTTTCTTTTTCTTCAGGAAGGGCAGGAACCGGAAGCCCGTGAAAACCGTCTGGATGGAAAGGATTACCCCGTCAGGCCCCAGTCTTTCACGGGCCCGCTGGTAGGCTTCCTGCTCCGTCGTGGCCTGAAATTCGATTTCCTTCACAAGCTGCATGCCGATCTCTCCCGTGACTCCTCAGAAGTCGCCGTTTTTCGGTAAATGAACGGGCCAGCGGATTCGAAACCGAACCGCCTGTACCCAAAGATCTGTTCGGTGTTCCCCACCATCAGGCAGCCCCCGACCGGGAGGCACTCGCTAAATTTCCGGAGCAGGATCTCTTTCGATTCCTGGGAGAAATAGATCAGGACGTTGCGGCAGAGGATCAGCTGGGGTTGTCTTGGAAACGGATCGCTCAGGAGGTTCATTTTCTGGAAGCGAACCTTCTCCCGCAGGATCGGAGACACCTGCAGAAGACCGTCTCCCTTCCTGAGAAAATATTTCCTCAGGGATTCCGGCTGCACGTTTTTGACCTGTTCCTCCCGGTAGACCCCATCCTGTGCCTTTTTCAGGGCACCGTCATCGATATCGGAGGCCAGCACATTGACGGGCACCCGGGCCTCCAGCCCTAGCAGGGCAAGCGAATAGGCTTCCTCGCCGGTCGCACACCCGGCACTCCAGAAAAGGAGGGTCCCAGCTTTGATTTCCCTCAACCCTGGCAAAATCTCTTCCCGAAGGCTCGCCCATCGGCTCGGGTTTCTGAAAAACTCCGTCACGTTGATGGTCAGGTATTCCAGAAAGGCCCTCCTTCGGTTGATGTCTGAAGAGATGAGCTTCAGGTACCCGGAGTAGGAACTCTGTCCCCACGACGCCATCAGGGTATGAACCCGGCGATGGATCTGCGGTTTGTACATGTTGAGATCGACGCCGGTCATCTCGGCGATGTCGCGCTTGAATTTTTCGTATGCGGGATCCGGTTCAGCAGGCCTTGTCCGTCTCTCCACGGCTATTCCTTTCCCAAGGCACCCTTCCTGGGACAGGGATCCACGATTTCAGTAACTCGAACTCCGAAATTCTCATCGATGACGACGACCTCCCCGCGGAGGATCAGCTTGCCGTTCGCAAGCACTTCGATCGGATCCCCGACAAGCTTTTCCAGCTCGACGATTCCGCCGGGCTCAAGCGCCATGATTTCTCCCAGGGTCAGCTGCGTCCTCCCGAGAACGACCGAAATCTTCACGGGGATGTCCATCAAAAGCCCGAGCCTTGCGGATGAAGGATCAATCCCGGGGGCTTTCTTTTCAGGGGCGATTTCCGGGAAAACTGCCGGTTTCACGCTTGGCGCGCCTCCGCCGCCTGCTCCGGGAAAATCGAAATTGAACGGCGAACTCTCCTTGATGCTTGCGATCAGGTCATCGATGGAGGATTGGGAGACCTCTCCTGTCGTCTGCGCATTCTGAAGATGCTCCAGATCCGGGATGTCCGGGACCTTGCTCCCGATTGCATCCAATCCTTCCAATCCCTTCGTAAGGGCATCGATCTCCTCGGCACTTAGCCCGGCGGGTTCCCCCGGATTCGCCTCCCCGGCAGGTTGCGAGGTGAAGTCACCGCCTTCGTTCTGCGGCAATCCTCCCTCAGGCATGGCTGCATCGGGTTCCTGCCCCAATTCCCTCACCCCCCTAGAGCCCGAAGGCCTGGATCATTCCGCGTCCGGCTTCCGAGTCCGCATCAAAAGCTTTTGCGGAAGCTTCGTAGGCCCGGTTAGCCGTGATCATCCGCGCCATCTCTTCCACAACGTTCACGTTGGATCCCTCGACGCTTTCAGGCAGCAGGCGCGTTTCCGCCAGGGCGACCGGAATGGGCTGGCCCGATGCCGCCGTACTTCTGAACCGGTTGGAGCCTTCCCGTTCGAGAAGCCCCGGAGCGGGAAAACGAAAGAGGCCAATCCGGCCAACGATTCTTCCATCCGCCCGGACGCTCCCGTCTTCGCCAATGCTTACCTCAGTCGCTCCCCCGACAGCGATCGGCCCCTCCACCCCCATGAGCATCAGGCCTGAGGGGGAGACAAGCCGCCCTTCCCTGTCGATGGAAAACCGTCCTTCCCGCGTATAAAAGAGGTCCTTCCCGTCGGAAACCTGGAAAAATCCTTCTCCGACGATGGCGCAATCCAGGGGATTCCCCGTGCTTTGGACAGCACCGGGGGAAAAATCGACCGCAGTCTCGGAAAGAACGACACTGAGAGCCGCGTCCCCGATGAGCTCTTTCCGAACAGCACCGGACGGGTCTTTCCCAGTCCTGACCATCTCGGCCTGCGGCGCGGCCTTGGCGAGGGCAAGGCTCTTGGAAAAGCCGGAAGTTGACGAATTCGCCAGGTTGTTTGCGGCAACGTCCGCGACGGATTCCTGGACTCGCATCGCGGCGGTACATTCGTAGATGCCTCGGAACATGGCTCCTGTTCCCTATCCCTTCAGGAGATCGATCGCGGATTCCCACATGGATTTGGCCGACTTGACCGTCTCGAGGTTCGCCTCGTAAGCCCGGCTGGCAGCCATCATGTCGGCCATTTCCCGGACCACGGAGACATTCGGATAGGCCACGTATCCCCTTTCATCCGCATCAGGGTGACCGGGTTCGTATTGCAGTCGAGGGGGAGTTTCGTCCTGGGCGATCTCTCGAACCTCGACGCCTGCCTGGGAAAGGGCTTCCGAAAAAACAGGCACTTTACGCCGGTAAGGCCCCCCCTCGGGCGTTCGGGTGGTATTCACGTTTGCCAGGTTTTCGGAAATGACGTCCATCATCACCCGATGAGCCGTCAGGCCGCTCGCGGCCGTATCGATAGCCCTGAACACCTTCATCCCTATCGACCTCCCATGGCGATTCTCAGCATCTCCGCCCGTTTTGCCATCAGGCGCATCGTCGCGTTGTAGGCCAACCGCGTTTCGGCCAGCTTTGCCATTTCGATTTCGGGATCCACGTTGTTTCCGTCCAGCCTGTATTCTTCATCGGTTACCCGCGTTTCAACGGGGGCAAAAGGGGGACGCGTGCTCATTCCCTCCCCGGTTTCCTTTTCGTCCTCACCGCTCCGGGCGAGGGGAAGCCGGTTCTCTTCTTCCTGGGTGAGGCCAGCAGCCTTGCGAAGGGCCTCTTCGAAAAGCACTTCTTTTCTTTGATATCCGGGGGTGTTGATGTTGGCCAGGTTTTCCGACACGGCCTGGAAGCGTTTCGAAAGACCCGCAACCGCCATTTTCTGGACTTCCCAAAGGTGATCGATCAAGGCGAAACTCCCCCTTTCTCCCGGGAACCGATAACGTCAATGGAAGAAGGCCGGTCCCCCTTCAGGTAACGCAAAAACCTCGCCGCTTCCCTCGGCGGCATTTTGCCCAGCACTTGCGCTCTCCAGTCCGGGTCCATCCGTTCGAGGACCGGGCCGATCTCCGAAACATCCATGAGCGCAAGGATTCGGGCGGCCTTCGAGGGCGCCATTTCCGAAAGGGTGCTTTCCAGGAGCGCGGCCCTCGAGGTCTCCTCGGCAGGAGTCTCAGGGGGAGCCTGCGGTCGCTGTGTCTTTTCAGGTTCAGCCCCCGTGGGCTGCGCTTCCTGGGTTTTCTTCTGTTCTTTCAGGCTCCTCTGTTTTTCTTCAATGGCTTTTTCCTTTGCATCCAGGAACGCCTCTTTTTCCTCAAGCTCCAATAACCGCCTCTGACTGGAGGAAGCGGGACCGGGAATTCTCTGGAGCCACGAGGAGAGTCCGGGACCCACCGCGGGGATCTCCTCCACCCAGGGAATGGCGCGATCCAGGAGCGGGAAAAGGCCTCCCCCCGCATACAGTCCTCCGACCGCTCCGGCCCCGAAGACCAAAACAAGGGCCAGACCTTTCAGGGCCGTAAGAAACGAGCGCCGGGCCCGCCCCCTCTTCCTGCCCTGAGCCTGGATTCCCTCCGTAACGGGGGGCTCTTCTCCCCGGTTCAAAGGAGCGGCACTCGAAGAATCCTGCACAGGTAACCTCCGTCCGTGCTGAGGAAAACTGCACGCGCCTTTCCGTCGGAATCCGATTCCTCCTGGCAGCAGACCCAATCGACGGGCTGAAGACCGCAGTCCATCATCAGTTCATGGGCTTTTTCCCATGAACGGCAGGCAAAGGTGTCCATTTCCACGGGAACCAGCTCTCCCATGGGGAGCGCGGGCATCCGGATCTCTGGAGCAAGGAGATCGCCGGTGTCCCTTGCGAAGGTGCCGGAGAAGACCTGTTTTCTCAGGGACTCTCTCCCTGCAGGCGTCATGGCGGACAACTCGTAGATCTGAACAACGTAACAGTCGCTCATCGGCGAACCTCTCAGGCGATTCTCCAGATTTCTGTGCAAAAACCCGGATGATACTCCGGTTTCACGGAAAAGGACGAGGTGGCCCGAAGGAGAAGGGCATTGAGCCTCGTCAGGCTTGAGAGATGGGGCTTCTCCGGCCCAACCGAAAGGAAAGCCATGGCGAATTCCTTCATCTTTCCTTCCGGAAGCCCCTTCGCTCCGCAAAAGCGGATCCGCGTCGCGGAAACGAGGGCGATCTCAAGCATCCAGGCGAGGTCCTCTTCCGCAAAACCGCCAGCGGCTTTCTCCAGGAGGCAGGAGAACCTGGATTGGATCGCCGTTCTGGCCTGGGAGGGGCAGTGCTTCACCCACAGCGCCTGGGCAAACCAGGTTCTTGTGCAGGAAAGAACCGGCCAGATCTGCCTTTCAAAGACCTTTTCAGGGAGGGCATCCGGCCCTTCCGCAAGCACGCAGGAAAAAAGCGGGTGAACGCGCTCCGCCAGCAAGGCGTGACAAAGAAACAGCGACTCGATCTCGGGGGCTGGATCCGAACCGAAAGGAAAACTGAACAGGTGGCACCGCCGCACAGGGTCAAAAGAAACCTCCGGCCACTTCTCGCCTGAGGCAAGGGTTTCGATCGGCAGTTTCAGGCGACTCCTCAACGACTCGCAACAAGACCGCACGAGGGCACACACCTCTTCTCTCTCAATCCGGGATTCCCTCCTAAAGGATCGGCAATGCCGGGCAGAAAGAACAGGGGGGTTTTTTCCGGGATCCACGACTTCCATACTTCCCTTTGGAGTTCGGCTCTCAAAGGGGAGAAACCGGGAACCCCCGCTGAAAGAGGTGAAAATCCATGGATCTTTTTGCTGTCCTCAGTTTGGCCGCCACGGTGGCCGTCGTGGTGGGGGCGATTGTTCTTGGCGGGTCCCCCGGGGCATTCATCAACATCCCTTCGGTCCTCATCACGATCGGGGGGACGCTCGGAGCCGTGGCCGTTGCAACCCCGGTCGAAGAGATCAAGAAACTGCCGCAAACCTTGCGGTTGGCTTTTTCCAGGAAGAAAGAACAGGACCTGTTGCCGATCATGCGGTCGATGATCGAACTCGCCCGCAAGGCACGGGCCGAAGGCCTGCTGGCCCTCGAAGAGGAAGTCAACCGGATTGAGGACACTTTCATCCGGAAATCCACGCAGCTGGTGATCGACGGAACTCCCCCCGAGCTCGTCCAGTCGATCATGGAAGCGGAAATTGCTCTCCAGGAAGAGCAGGGAGCCGCGAGCCGGAGGATCTTTGACCTCATGGCGGAGCTTGCGCCGGCTTTCGGCATGCTCGGGACCCTCATCGGCCTGATCCAGATGCTCCGGCACCTGGATTCCCCGGAAGCCCTCGGCCCGGGGATGGCCGTCGCCCTCATCACCACCCTCTACGGTTCGTTCATCGCAAACGTGTTCGCGATCCCCGTTTCTCGGAAGCTGGCGAACCAGACCGCGGAGAAAGTGAAATTCATGGAAGTGATCGTGGAAGGGATCTTGGCCATCCAGGCAGGAGAAAACCCCCGCATCGTGGAAGAAAAGCTCAAGGTCTTCCTTCCGCCCGAAAAAAGACAGTCCCTGCGGGGGACTGGAAAACCAGCGAAGGGCGAAGGAAAAGCCTCTTCCGCCGGTCTCAAGGAGCAAGCGGCGTAAACCAGATCCTCAAAAGGGAAGAAGGAAACCCTCCCAGAAAGGAAGGTTTCCTTCCAGGACTCGCCGTCCTTCCCTTCCAAGGACCACGATTCCCTCCTGTGCGCCCAGGGAGGGAACCCCGATCGTCGCCTTTTTCGGGTTAAGCTCCAGGACGCCGGCTCCCTCAAGCCGCTTCGCCTCTTCGTTCGAGAAAACGACCCTGCCTCCCGTCATTTCTGCCAGCCGGACCAGTTCCCGCGGGCAAGGCCCCCTGTCCGCCAGGATATGAAGGGCAACGCTGTTGGCCAGGGCGAAGTCACCGATCCTGCACAGAACCTCCGGTTTCAGGGGGATCCAGGAGGCCCTCAAAAGGAGCCCGTCCGTTTTTCGAAGGGACTCGAAGCTTTCGGGGCGATCCCAGTCCGGGCCGGCTGCAGGCAGGAAAACACCCCCGGCTTTTTCCGAGATTTCCATCTCGACGGATCGGCCGTTAAGCACCCCCGCCAGGATCATCTCGGGACGGGCCCCATCATCGAGAGGCCGAAGCACTCTCGCCTTGAGACCGTAGGTCCCCTTTCGCAAAGCAGGGGAAGACGTCTCTTCCCGAGGGGCAATGACTCTCAAGAAGAGAAATCCCTCCTTCGAAAACGCTTCGAACCGGGCATGACGCATGAACCGGGTGTCCGTCACCCCAAACCGGTTCATCCCATCACGGAAAAGAAACCAGGCTTCCGGGAAAAGCAGGCCGATCCTGACCTTTTTACTTCCTTCCTTCGAGAGGGCAAGAAGCTCTCCTTCTTCGCTAAGGACCAGGAGCAATCCGGAATTCGCCCATTCGAGAGCCCGAGGATGACCTGGTACGGGAATCCTCCCTCGGAGGAGGCGTTCTGCGACATCAAGCAGGAAAACCTCTTTCCCCTTCCTGTCCGCGATCGCCAGGATGTTCCCGGAAGCCGACAGGCAAACCGGTTCTCCGAAAGGGGCGGGGAGTTTCCATTCCCATACGGTCTTGCCATTCTTCGAGTCAAGCGCGCGGATCGTTCTCTGCAGCCGGTCTGAAACCGCCAGCATCCCCGGAGCAAGCCAAACCGCGTCGGAAATTGCCGCTGCCGGGCTTTTCCACTGGCCAAGGATTTCGATGGCCCTTTTTTTCAGCCCAGCCTGGACTCCCCTTCCGTCCGAAAACACGAAAAGCAGGGTCCCATCCCAATCGGGAAGAACCCGCACCAGCTTCTTTTCCAATTTTCCGCGGAAGACCCGATCCCACTTTCCGCCCTGGGTCTGGAAGACCCAGAACTGTCCCGTGGCTGCATCCCCGAAGGCCAGCAGCCCCTGGTTCCAGGAAGGCCGGATCGGCAGGCGCAGAGCAGAGGCCCCAGGACCGAGATCAGTTCTCATGGAGGAGATCTCCGAAAGGGCAATTTCGGCAGGCGGACCCTCCCGCAGGGATGTCCGGACAAAACGGACACGCTTTTGCAGCGCAGCCTGGAGCCCCATGCCGATCGGGTCGTCCGGACGGACCTCCAGGTAGCGTTTAAAGTCCTTATTTGCCTGTTCAACATCTCCCAGAAGGGAGGAGATGTACCCGCGAAGAAGGTAAAAATCGACCAGATAAGGATCGTATCGAAGGGATTCCTGGAGCACCCGGAGGGCCTCGGCCAGGCGTCCTTCGTTCAGGTTTCTGTAAGCATCCCGGAAAAGGGCTCCCCCAAGGGTCCTGTCGGCGGGCGGCAACACGGGTGGACTGGAGGAACCGGCAAAAGTCCCCGCCGGACCCGGCAGCACCGCCAGCCAGGCTGCAATCCAAAGAAGCAGCCGTCGTCCGCGTTTGAGAATCTGAAAGCCGTCCTTCCGTTTGGAATCCTTCACGAACCTTCTTCTACCGCCGCTGGGTCGATGATCAAAGCGACGCTGCCGTCACCGAGAATCGTTCCCCCCGAAAACCACCGGATCCTGGATATCCCGGTGTTCCCGAAGTTCTTGATGACGATTTCCTGTTGCCCGATGAAGTCGTCAACGATGAACCCGATTCTCCGGAAACCCGTCCTCATGACCACCACTGCCCGGGTGCCGGTTTCCTCCCTCGGCTTCAGGCCATAGCGAACGCGGGCGTCGACCAGGGGTAAAACCTGGTCACGGAGCATCGTGACCAGCTTCCCGTTCACAGGCTTAACCTCATCTTCACCGACTCGCAGCGTTTCGTCCACGCTTTCCAGGGGAATCGCGTAGATGCGGTTGTCGATCTTCACCAGAAGCGCAAGGACGATGGCCAGCGTGATGGGCAGACGGATTTTGACCGTCGACCCCTGCCCGAAGACCGACTCCATCGTCAATCGGCCTCCCAGGGATTCCACCTTCGTCTTCACGGCATCCATCCCTACACCCCGGCCGGACAGTTCGGTGACCTGCTCCGAGGTGCTGAAACCGGGAATGAACAAAAACTGGAAAAGCTCCCTGTCCGTGATGGTTTCCGCCCTTTCCGGCGAAAGGAACCCGCCTTCCAGGGCCTTCCGCAGGACCTTTTCCCTGTCGACCCCCCGACCGTCGTCCTCGACGCTTACGACGACGCTGCTGCCGTCCTGGAAAGCCCGGATCCGAACCCGGCCGGTCTCAGGCTTTCCCGCGAGAATCCGTTCCGAGGGGGGCTCAATCCCGTGATCCAAGCTATTGCGGATCAAGTGGACCATCGGCTCGCCGATCTCCTCGATCACCCGCCGGTCCAGCTCTGTCTCGCGTCCCTCCATTTCCAGGGAAACCTTTTTGCCCAGTTCCTGAGAGAGGTCGCGAACCAGCCTGGGGAACCGGTCGAAGATAAACCCGATCGGCTGCATTCGAAGCTTGGTGACGAGATCCTGGATTTCCTTGGTGATCCTGCTGAGCTGCAGGATCGGTTCCTCAAACTCCCGGTGTTCCCCGCTTCGGGCCAGGCGCTCGATCCGGGACTTGCCGATGACAAGCTCTCCGACCAGGTTGAGCAGGCTGTCCATTTTCTGGACGTCGATTCTTACCGTACGGCCCACTTTCAGGTGCTTCAAGTCTCCGTCATCGGCGGTCGGCTGTCCCGCGACGGTTGCGGCCGCCCCGGGGGTGGCGGGAACCGCTTCCTGCACCTCCGTGATCTCGCACCTCTCCACCTCGCTGACCGCCAGCACCGCTTCCTGGATCCGCTCCCGCGGGAGTTCGCTTTCCAGGAAAAGCTCAAAGCTCTGCCCCGGGAAATCTCCCTCCAGGAGGGTTTTCTGGGGAGGAGACGCTTCGATCACCTTTCCCAACGGCGATAGCTCCTCCAGCACCATGAAGGCCCTGGCTCCCTTCAGCACGCAGTCGGGCCTTAGCGAAACGGTCAGCTTTCGGATCCCTTTCGTTTCAAAGCCGGGAGTTTTTTCCACGGATCGAAGGAGAGCCCGAAGCTGCTCGATCAGCTCCGCGGTTTCCACTCCCTCGTCGCCCCTTCCCCGCCGGATCTCGCCGATCTGGACGGTCAGAGCATCCAGGCAGCGGAACAGAAGCGTGGCGTCTTCCTTCCTCCTTAAACGGAGGCTGCCCGCCCGTACCGCATCGAACACGTCCTCCATGGCGTGGGTCAGGGCGGCCATGGCGTTGAAGCCCATCGTCGCCGCCATCCCCTTGAGCGTGTGAGCTACCCGGAAGATTTCGTCGATCACTCCGGCATCCCCGGCTTCCAGGGCCAAAAGCGCATCGCTCAATTTCTGGAGGTTTTCTTCGGTTTCGTCGATGAACGGTCCCAGGTAATCGTTCAGATCCACTTGAACCATCGCCCTTCCAATCCAAATCTTTGACTGCTTTCGAGATCCGCGGCCGCCCTGCCGGGGTCAGTCCTCTTTTTCCCGTTGCCGTCTCCGATTGAAAAACATGCCTTCTCCGGAAACCGGGTTTTTTTCCCCCAGTCCTTTCAGCCGACGGAGCTCCTCGCTGAATTCGGCGGCAAGGCGGGCACGATTCAAGTTCTCAGCGGACGAATCTCCTTCCCGCCGTTCGAGGAGTCCTTCCTCCACCAGGATCTGGATAAAGCGGGGATCTTCGCCAAGAGTCTCCGCAAGGTCCAGGCTTGACAGGTGCCCGTGCGCCTTCCCTTCGCGGAGCTTCCGGCGAGCCCGCGCGTGAATCTCGTCCAGTTTCCGGCGACACTTCTCGCAAAGGCGAAGAGTTCCAGAGCCGATGTAGAGCTCTCCGCAAATCCGGCAGTTGTCGAGGCTTGGAAAGCTCATGAGCCACCTCCGGTCCGAATTTCTCTCTCCCGCAGGAAAGTATAGGGGCCGAAGCGTGAAGAAACGGCCGTCTCTCTGCCGATTCACGGTTCTCCCGAGAGAATGACCAGGTCCACCCGCCGGTTCATTTGTCGGTGCTCCGTGGTGTCGTTCGGCATCAGCGGCCGAGTGGAGCCGAAACCTACGGCCTGCAGCCTCCTGGGACTGATTCCGCCGGAAGTCTCCAGGAAAAAGATGAGGCGGGAAGCCCGCAAGGCAGAGAGAGCCCAGTTGTCCCGAACAAAGCCTTCCCGGTTCAGAGGCTGGTCGTCCGTATGCCCTTCCGCGGAAAGGCCGTCGGGAAAGGTCTTCAGCACTTCTGACAAGGCCAGGAGGAAGGGTTTTGCTCTTGCGGACAGCTCGTATTGACCGCTTCCGAAAAGAATGCTTTCCGATATGGAAACGACGATCCCGCGTTGCTCGACGAAAACCCGCACTTCGTTCTCAAGCCCTTTTTCGCGGATAAGAGCCTGAAGACTCTGGGCTACCTTGAGCAAATCCTTCGTGGGCCTCTTGGAATCACCGGCGTCCTGCAGCTTTGAACCGGAAAAAGTCCTTTTTTCCTGCTGGTAGCTCTTCCCTCCATCGATCAGCCCCATCGCCCCACGAAAGGAAAGGAGCAGTTTTTCGAACTTCATGATGTCGATCGTGGAAAACGAGTAGAGAAGCACGAAAAACGTCAGGATCAGGGTCACCATATCCCCGTAGGTGGTGAGCCAGTTCCCGGATCGAGGTTCCTCAGGTTTCTTCCTCCTGAAACGTCCCATGCCTCGTCCCTTTGCTTTCTACTCGACGACACCCACGGTCGAAAGGCGGATATCCCGGGGAATCTCGCTGTAAGCCAGCACTACGACGTTCGGGAAAGTGCGGTCCAGGATTTTCCGGACAAAAAAGCGCACCTCGGGATGGACCAGGAGGACCTGGGGAAGATTTTCCCGAACGAGGGACACCGTCGCCTGCCCCACTGCCGAAGCGAACCGCTGGATTGCCTCGGGGGGCATCTTGATCCTCCACCCCTCCACGAGGTTCCCCTGGACCGAATCCCGGATCTCCCTCTCCCAGACAGGCGAGAGGGTCACCGCGGTCAGCTCTCCTTTCCCTTCATCGATCAGCGGGGTGACGATGGCACGGCAAAGGGCCTCGCGGACCTTTTCCGACAGGAAATCATGGCTTGCCGTTGTTTTCCCGAAATCGGCAAGGACCTCGAAGATCCCGGCGAGGTCCCGGATCGGCACCTTTTCCCGCACCAGATTCTGAAGGACTTTTTGGACGTCCCCGATTCCAAGGGAACGAAGCATGTCCTCCACCACCGCCGGAGAGGTTTCCCGAACCATGTCGACCATGTTCTGAACCGTCTGGCGCGTCAGCAGGTCCGCCGCGTTGGCGCTCACGACAACCGAGAGGTGGGTCGCGAGGACGGAAGCCGCATCGACCACGGTGTATCCCAGTTCCTCCGCTTTCGCCCGGAGTTCTGGGGCAATCCAGAGAGCGTCAAGGCCGAAGGACGGGTCTTTTGTCGGGATGCCGACCAGATCGCCCCTGACGTTTCCCGTGTTGATCGCCAGGAAATGGTCAGGCAGAAGGTCCGCCTGTTTTTCCGGGACGCCCCTGACCTTGATCAAGTAGGAAGCCGGTTTCAACTGCAGGTTGTCCTTGATGCGAACGGGCGGGATGACGACTCCGAGATCCAGTGCCATCTGCCTCCTGAGCGTCTGGATACGGTCCAGGAGGTCCCCGCCCCGGGACGGTTCCACCATGGGGATGAGAGCGTACCCGACCTCCAGCTCCAGCGGGTCCACCGCAAGCAGTTTCATCACGGATTCGAATCCGCTGCCCTCCGGCTTCTGGGGTGCGGCGCGGGAAGCCGACGCCCCCCCCGCCTCCTTCGATGCCTGTTTCGGCTCCGGTTTTGGCTTTGAGAGAGCCTCTTTCCGGCTGGCCTTGACCCACCGCCCCTGCAGCCAAAGAAAAAGAGCCAGGGTCACAAAGGGGATTTTCGGGAATCCGGGAACCACGGCCAGCGCAAGAAGCATGGCCGTCCCGATCCAGAGAGGACGGTAATGGTTGGTGAGAGAGCGCATGATGTCCGTTCCCAGGTCGCTCTCCCCGGCGGAACGCGTCACGAGAATCCCCGTCGCGGTGGAAAGGAGCAGGGCCGGGATCTGGGCCACCAGGCCGTCGCCTACCGTGAGGAGGCTAAACTTCTGGGCCGCTTCCGCGAGCGTCAGACCTTTCTGGAAAATCCCGATGCAAATCCCGCCGATGATGTTGATCGTCGTGATGATCAAGCCGGCGATCGCATCCCCCTTGACGAACTTCGAAGCCCCGTCCATCGCCCCGAAGAAATCCGCTTCCCTCTGGACCCGCTTTCTGCGCTCCTTCGCCGTCTGTTCGTCGATCAGGCCGTTCCCGAGATCCGCATCGATCGCCATCTGCTTTCCAGGCATCCCGTCCAGCTGGAAACGGGCCTGGACTTCGGCGACCCGCTCGGCCCCCTTGGTGATGACGAGAAACTGGATCAGGACCAGGATCAGGAAAACGACTCCCCCGACGACATAATTCCCTCCTACCACGAAGTTCCCGAAGGCGTTGATCAGCCTGCCCGCGTAGCCCTGGAGGAGGATCAGGCGTGTGGTGGATACATTGAGGGCGAGCCTGAAAAGCGTCGTTACCAGAAGCAGGGAGGGGAAGGCAGCGAGTTCGAGCGCGTTCTGGATATAGAACGTCGTCAGAAGGATCACGACTGCGAACGTGATGTTCAGGGCAAGAAGGATGTCGAGAAGAACGGTTGGGAGCGGGATCACCATCATCGCCACGATGAGGACCACCAGGAGGGCGACCCCGACATCGGGATAGGCCGTCAGGCGCCCCATCGAGCTGATTTTCACGCTTTTTGCCACGGAAGAGGCCATCTCTCCGTTTCCCTCTTTCCGGTCAGTCTTTTAACGGGAGAAGGCGAACCATCCCGTCCCGGTAAACGAATCGGACCCCTTCCAGGACCTCCCGGACGACAAGCGCCTCTCCCCGTATGATCACCGTGACTTCCGGGTAGCAGTATCCCCTCACGAGGACCTCTCCCCGGTTTTTGGCGGACTGGATTGCCTTTTCGATTTCCTGCAGGAAGCTCTCGGCTTTTTCGATTTCTTCCCGGACCCTGCCGCTCAAGGCGATCAATTCCCTGGCCAGGAGCTCCTGGGAAGAAGAAAGCCCTTTCTGTTCCGCCTGTTTCGCCAGGAAAGAGATGTTTTTTCGAATTCGGGCCTCTTTTTCCAGGAGTTCTTCCTTTTTCCTGGAAAGCTGGCCTTTCTTTTCGAGTAGTTTCGGGGAGAGCCCAACCTGAACGATCGTTTTGGCCCCCATCTCGGACCCCAGGGTGGTGCAGGCCAGGGTTCCTCCTGCCTTGCACACCCCTCCGACGATGACCCCCCGATCCTCCCGATCGGCCAGGATCGAACCCTCGGCTTCCAGGTCGCAGTGCAGAAGGGCTTTTCCGAACCGAACGTCCTTCCCCGCGCGGATGCGGCATTGATCGGCATATTCCACGAAAAGGTCCCCGCCGCAGGACAGGACGCCTCTCCCCATTCCCCTGACGGAGGACTTGAGGATCATCCTCCCTCCTGCGCTCAGGGTGGCTCCCTCGACGATCCCGTGCACTTCGAGGTCCTCCCGGGCTTTCAGGGAAAAGCCTTCCGCCACCGACCCACGGACAAGGATCCCCCCTTCGCATTCCAGGTTTCCCGTCCCGTAATCGACGTTTTCTCTCACCTCGAAGACCCTCTGAACCGAAAAGCGGCCGTTTTCCCGGACAAGATGGCCGCCGGCGGATGCCGAAAGCATCAAACCATCCTCAGAAAGCTCGGTATTGGGTCCTGGAACAAGGCGCACGTCCTTCGCCTTCTTTGCCGGGATCCCCCTCCCCGAAACGTCCTTTCCTTCCTGACCCTCGATGAGGGGAATTTTCCTCGCGATGGCCTCGCCCTTCTTCACGTTTCGGATGAGGTTTCTCTCCCTGGGGTCGACCCTGGCTTTCTCAACGCTCCCTTCGTTTTCACCGCGAGACTCTCCGGGATCGGGGACCAGTTCCTCGATCCGGGCGTCCACCCCGTCTTTGGGCGGAATGCCGACGGCGACGGGAGTCCACGTCCCGAGGGGGACCTGTTCCCGCGCCAGGGCGAAAACGGCTTCCTCCAGCACTCCAAAGGTGACTCCGGCCTCGGCAAGAATCTGACGAACCCGTTTTTCCCGTTCCTCTTCCTGCCCGGATTGCCCGGAACCCGTCAAAAGCCTGGCTTCTGCTGAAAGACCGTCCGCCAGGATCCGGACTTCCATTCGGAAATCCTCTTCTCCCCGGTCAATCGGCCTCCATGGGCCAGGTTCGAGAGAAAGGATTTCCTCCACCTGCGCGTAGGAAGCCGTCACTCCCGCTTGAAGAAGCGATTCCAGCACCGCCGCCGGGTTGACGCCGTCCCTCATTGTCCGGAGGAAAACCCTCTCGCCTTCCGTTTTGATTTCAAACGCCGCGTGTTCGGGCTCCACGGTGACCGTCCCTTCGTTCCCCTCTTTGCCTATCCTTCGCCCTTGCCCATTTCTCTTCGAGCCAGCGCCTGTACTGTCTTCACGTAGCGGTTCACCACCGGGAAGGGAGGAATCCCTCCATACCGGTCAACCCGGGAAGGGCCAGAATGGTATGCGGCCAAGGCCAGCGATTCGTCCCCGTTATACCGGTCGAGTAGCTGCCGGAGGTACCGGACCCCGCCGTCCAGGTTCTGAACCGGGTCGAACGGATCGTCCACGCCTAGTCCTTTTGCCGTCGAGGGCATCAACTGCATCAACCCCATGGCCCCGGCATCGGAAACGGCCCCCGGATTCCCCCCCGATTCCATGAGGATCACGGCACGCACAAGGCTTTCTTCCACTCCGTAACGCCCGGCAGCTGCCTTGATCAGGGGACGGAGGGCTTCCATGCGCTCCGTTGCGGTTTTGCCCCATTCCGGCGCCGAAGCCCCCTCCGGCTGCACTCCCTCCGAATCGCTCCTTCCGGAGGTTTTTTCCAGGATGCCCTGGAAAGTCCCGGGAACCCCTTGCCCTCCCAGCCATTCAATCCGTTGCTGAATTTCTTCGATCCGTGCCTGCACCCGGCTCATTCCGGGGCAGCTCACTCCCTGGGAGAGACTCACGGGAATCCCCTCCCCTTTCTTCAATCGGCTGCGAAACGGCTAAGAGCGATTTCCTCGAGGGTTTTCTCCTCCCGTCTCAGCCTTTCGATCCGCTCCGCCTTCCGGTGACCGTCCAGGATCGATTCGGCAATTCGAAACTCCGCATGCTGCCGGGACAACTCGACCTTCAAACCATCGAGTTCCTTCTGCAGGGCAAGCCGTTCCTGTTCCGCGTTCCGAAGTTTTTTTTCCAGCCCTTCGATATCCTCTCTCAGGAGCCACAGATCGTCGATGGATCGGCAGTTCCGGCAGGACCGGCTAAAGCCCGCCACGGCGCTCGTCCAGGAACGGTCCAGCCTGCGAACCTCTTCTTCCGCGGATCTGGACCGTTCCTCGCACTGGTTCATCCTTCTGCGCGTCTCGTCACGGGTTTTTTCCCGGATCGACTTCAGGCGCTCCAATGTTCTGATCTTCTTTTCCGGGGTCACGATGTCACTTCCTTCATTCGCGGAATTGAAATCAGTTCCCCGCTTGTCTTTTCAAAGGGGGAAGCCTCATCGACATCCTGCTTCAGGAACGACTCGATCCGGGGTCTCTGTTTCAGCGCAAAATCCACGCGAGGGTTGCTGCCAGCCTTGTAGGCTCCCAGGTTGACCAATTCTTCCGCTTCCATGAAGGTGGCCAGCGTTTCCCGCAGGGATCCGGCCGCTTCAAGGTGTTCGGGGGAAACAAGGTCCCGCATGATCCGGCTGACACTTCTCAGCACGTCGATCGCGGGATAGTGATTCCGGGATGCCAGGTCCCTTGAAAGGACGATGTGCCCGTCGAGAATGCCCCTGACCGCATCGGCGACGGGTTCGTTCATGTCGTCTCCCTCAACCAGGACCGTGTAAAGACCCGTGATGCTGCCCCTTTCCCCCGTTCCAGCCCTTTCCAGCAATCGGGGAAGAAAGGCAAAGACCGAAGGGGTATACCCTCTCGTCGCGGGGGGTTCCCCGATCGCCAATCCGATTTCCCTCTGCGCCATCGCGACCCGTGTGACGGAATCCATCATCAGGAGGACATCTTTTCCTTCATCCCTGAAATACTCGGCGATGGCGGTCGCGGTCATCGCGGCCTTGAGCCGGACGAGGGGGGGCTGATCCGAGGTCGCGACCACCAGGACCGAGCGGCTGAGCCCCTCTTCCTTCAGGTCCTTGCGCAAAAAATCCTGGACCTCCCGTCCGCGTTCTCCGACGAGAGCGATCACGTTGACGTCCGCTTCCGTGCTGCGGGCCATCATCCCCAGCAGGGTGCTCTTGCCGACGCCGGAACCGGAAAAGATTCCCACCCTTTGGCCCCTTCCCAGGGTCAGGAGGCCGTCAATGGCCCGGACTCCCACCGAAATGGGGGAGCGAATCGGGCTCCGCTTCAGGGGGTGAGGGGGATTGGCCTGCAAGGGATAGCTGGCAACGGTAGGTATCGGGCCTTTGTCATCCAGTGGTTCCCCGAGGCCGTTGAGAACCCGTCCCAGGAGCCTTGGCCCCACCCGGACGTCCAGGGTCCTGCCCGTCGAAAGGACATCGCAGCCAGGACCGATTCTCAGGAGGTCTCCCAGCGGCATCAGCAGGACCCGGTCACCGCGGAAGCCAACGACCTCGCAGGGAAGGGACGGCAGATCCTGGGACCGAAACCGGATTTCCGTCAGATCTCCAATCTGAACGTCCGGCCCCTTTGATTCGACCACGAGACCGATGACTTCGACCACCTTGCCGTTGACGGGAATCAGCTCGATTTCCGCGAGCCGGCTCCCGAGAACGTCCAAAACAACCGGCAGGTGAAGATCCTTCAACCTTCCGAGCCCCCCAACAGTCGGTCGACTTCTTTTCCGATGACATCCAGCTGGCTTTTCCATCTGGCATCGTAGACACCCAAATTAGTATCGACCAGACAGGATCCTTTCTCGATGCCCTCGTCGGGGATCAACTCGAAAACTTCCGCCATTCTCCGGATTTCATCCATCTCCTGCCCCCGGGCGAGAAAGAGATCCCGGTCGGAGGGGTTCAGGAGTACCCGAACCCTGGACCGGTCCCCCACCCGCTGGAGGATCGCCTTGAAAAGCCTCCAGGCCGCGTCGGGATCGAGAGCAACCTCCCGGTGGAGGAGTTTTTCCAGGGAGATCTTCCAGATCTGCAGGAGAGCCCGGCAATGGCTTTCTCCGCTCTCTTCCAGCGCCCGCTTCAGCTCGGAGCAGATCTTCCCCGCAAGGGCCTCCAGTTTCCCGAAGCGATCTTTTGTCTCCCGGAGGCATTCCCGTCGGGCTTCCTCCATGGCCTGCGCCAGGCCCTTGCGGTACCCTTCCTCGAAACCCGCCCTCTCGGCCTGCTGCCTGGTTCTTTCCGCTTCCTCGGCCACCTGCCGGAGAAGAGCAGCCCGCTCTTCCTCGAGGAGAGAGCGTTCCTTCTCCCTTTCCAGTCGAAGCCGGGCAAGCTCCTCCCGGCTTCGACTTTCACTTTCCAGCAAGCTTTCGATCCGCCTTTGGAGATCTTGAATCTGCAGGTTGGCGACAAGGAAGGGATCGATCTGTTTGCCTCCCTCCAGCTCCCTTGGCAGAACGGGGGGAGAAAGAAGCACTTTTTCCTCGGAAACCGGAAGGTTCCGGTAAATTTTCCCGTTGGGGTTCCTCGGGCTAGAGGACAACGTCGTCCCCTCCACCCGTGAAGAGGATTTCCCCCGCCTCCTCCAGGGAACGGATCCGGTTGACGATCTTCTGCTGGGCTTCCTCCACGTCTCTGAGGCGCACGGGTCCCATGAGCTCCATCTCTTCTTTCAGCATCTCCACCGCACGGCTGGACATGTTCCGGAAGAATTTCTCCCGCAGGTTCTCCGAAACCCCCTTGAGGGCCAGGGCCATCTCCTTCCCGTCCACGTCCCGGAGGGCCTTCTGCAAAGAACGGTCGTCAATCCGGAGAATGTCCTCGAACGTGAAGAGTTTCTTGCGGATTTCCTCCGCCAGTTCCGGATCCCGCTCGTCCAGGATCTCGAGGATGTTCTTCTCGGTCTTGCGGCCGGATTTGTTGAGGATCTGAACCACGGAGTCGACCCCGCCGGCCAGGGAGAAATCCGCTCCCATGACCGCGCTCATTTTCTTTTCCAGGACCCTTTCGGTTTCCCGAAGCACCTCGGGGGTGACCCGGTCCATCTTGGCGATCCGCAGGGCCACGTCCGCCTGCGCCTCGGGCGGCAGACCCCCCAGCACTGTCGCTGCCCGGTCAGCCGGGAGGAAGGACAGGATGAGGGCGATCATCTGGGGGTGTTCGCCCTGGAGGAAGGAGAAAAGCTGAACGGGATCGGAAGCCCGCAGAAAGTCGAAGGGCTTCGTCTGAAGGCTTGAGGTGAGCTTTCGAAGCAACTCTTCCGCCTTTTCGCGGCCCATGGCCTGCTCCAGGAGTTCCCGCGCGTAGGCCACACCCCCCCGGCCCAGAAACTCCTTCGCCATGAGAAGTTCCTTCACTTCCTTCAGCACCGCCTCCCGTTCTTCGGGATCCACGCGGCGGACCGCCGCGATCTCCAGCGTCAGCATCTCAATGGTCGCCTCGTCCAGATGCCGGTATACCTGAGCGGCGGTTTCCGGTCCCAGGAGGACCAGCAAGATGGCGGCCTTTCTTCTTCCCTTCAAGCCCCGGTACTCCGCGCTCATCAGGATTCCTCCAGCCATTGCTTGATGATCGATGCCGTCTCTTCCGGGGCCGACCGGGCATAGAGGGCGATCTGTTCCTCCAGGATCTGGAGGGAGTCCTTCGGGGCCTCGAAGAGGTCGCCTGCCATCTCCGGGATTTTTGCCTTTTCCGCTTCGTTCTTCCGGACCGACAAACCGTTCTTCCGGCGCCGGATCAGGAAGGCCGCCGCTCCTGCAAAGGCCGTAACCAGGAGAATCGCCGCGAGGACAACCCATCTCTGCAGCCGGGCCTGCACCGGAGAGTTCTCCTCCTGGTCCTTTGCCGGGGCGAAGGGCATCATTGTCAGGGAGATTCGGTCGCCCCGCCTCTCGTCGATCCCGATCGCAGCTCCCAGCGAGGCCAGAAGCGCCTCCCTGGGGATGCCGCTCTCCTCCCGGTTGATCACGACCGAAGCCGTGATGCGCTTGATTTTCCCCGGCGTTTCCTCTTCTTCCTCCTGCAGCGTCGAGATCTCGTAATTCGTCACCTGGTCGGTCTTCGAGTATTCCCCCGCTGAAGAGGCCCCGGTTTTCACGGCGTAACCCGGGATGTTCGCAGCCGTCCCTACCCCCTGGGACGGCCCGGCAGATCCCGTGTAGTTCTCCTCTGAAACCTGGGTGCTTCGGACAACCCCCTTGCCGTTGGGCTGGGGCACAAATTCCTTCCGGGTGCGGTTTCGCTTCGTGAAGTCCAGCTCGACACGGACCCGGACCAGGGCGTTGCCGGGACCGAAGATCGCCGACAGGAGATTCTGGGCCTTCAGCTCCAGGTCCTTTTCCTGGCGCCGCTCCAGTTCGCGCTGCAGGGAGGTCACTTCCCCCGAATCCCGGACGTAGGCAGAACCATCCCCTGCCAGCGACTCCGAAAGCAGGCGGCCGGAGGTGTCCACGACCGAGACGTTTTCCGGGGCGAGTCCCTCCACGCTTGAGGCGGTGAGCTTGACGACGGCCCGCACCTGTTCCGGGGACAGGTCCCTTCCGGGACGCAGCTTGACCAGAACGGAGGCGGTGGCGGGCTGCTCGTCCTTCAGGAAAAGCTTCGGCTTCGGAAGGACCACGCTCACCCTTGCCGATTCCACCACGTCAAGACGGCCGATCGTCCGGGCCAGTTCCCCCTCCAGGGCTCGAATGTAGGCTACCTGCTGCTGGAAATCCGTCATCCCCATCTTCGCGTTGTCGAAGATCTCGTATCCCACCGTCCCGTTCTTCGGCAGACCGGCCTCCGCCATCGAGAGGCGCAGCCCGTAGACGTCCGAATCGGGAACCAGGATCGCTCCGTCCTGCGGGTTGATTCGGAAAGGGATTTTCCGCTCGTTCAGGATGTCGACGATCGCCGCCTGATCTTCCAGCTCAAGCCCCGAGAAGAGGGGAACGTAGGAGACCCGTCCGGAAAACGCCAGGATCCCGGCGAAAACGAGCAGGCAGGCCACGCCGCCTGCGACGATGGCAAACCGCTGCCGCCGGCTCCGCTCCTGCCAGAAGGCCTGAAGCCTTCCTAGCCATTCCCTCAGGGTTTCCATGTCTTGTTTTCAATCCCCATCTTCATGAGGACATCCGAATCAGCTGGTTGTAGGAATCCAGAATCCGATCCCGGACCTGGACCGCGAATCGCAGCGCAAGCTCGGCCTCCGAAACCGCGGCCGCCACTTCCGAAATATCTTCCACGTCGCCGGCCGCAAAGGCCTGCATGGCTTTCTCGGCCCGGATCTGCGCCTGGTTGACCTTCTCCAATCCCTGCCGCAAGGCCCCTTCGAACGGAGAGACCGGATTTTCCGGCTCCTCGCTCCGTGCAGGCCTTGGAGCCCCGTAGACGGAACGGGCCTCCCTCAGCAGCCCCAGGTTCACCATCGAAACCCCGCTCATCCTGCCCCTGCCCCTTTCCTCCGACGCAATTCATCCCAGCGCGCTTTCCACCGTTCTGCGCAGCTTTTGAAGGATCCGCTGGTGGAGCTGGCACACTCTCGATTCAGAGAGGCCGAACGCCTCGGCGATCTCCCGGAATTTCCAGAAATGGAAATAATAAAGCCGGATCAGATCCTGCTCCCGCTCGTCGAGCCTTTCAAGGGCCGCGTGAAGCCGCTCGCTCTCGTCCTTCTGCTCGACAACATCCTGGGGACCGGGCCCGTCATCTGCCAGAAGGGCCGCCTTGTCCGCCTCTCCCTCTTCCAGCGCGACCCACTCATCGAGGCATCCCAGGGTGCTCGAGGCGACCAGGCGGAGCAGCTGCCGATATTCCTCTTCCGAAGCGCCGAGGCGGGTTCTGACCCGCTCGTGGGAAACTTCCCCGGACCGGTTCATTTCCTCTTCCCGGGCCTCGTTGAACGCCTCGATCTTCTCGCGCCCCGATCGCGAGATCCAGTCGAACCTCCTCAGTTCGTCCAGAATCGCCCCCCGGATACGGGGGACTGCATAGGTTGAAAAAGCAAATCCCAGAGAGGGGTCATATTTTTCGATGGCGTCCAGCAGGCCGATCTTGCCAAAGCTCAGGATGTCCTCGAATTCCAGCTCTCTTGGTGGAGAGACGCTCATCCGCCGGGCCGCAAACCGGACGAGATGAAGGTACCGTTCGACGAGCCTCGAGCGGATCTCCCGTTTTTCGGCGCTCTCCGGCGCGGCTGCCCGGTAGGCCTCCCACAGGGCCTGGTCCGTTCCGGGAGCCGAACTCTCCTCCGTTCTGACCGAACGCGAGTTCATCCCTTCCCCTCCTTACGACACCGCCCCTTAATGAGTATCGGAAGAAAAGTCCGAAATTTTCCCATTCTCAGGCCAAAAGAAAAACCGACTTGAACCCCTTCTGGCTGGCGAATGCCTTCCAGCTGGCCCCTGCAATCGAAGCAGGGGCCCTCCCTCAGCGGGGAATACACGAAAAAACCGAGAACAGATCCTGCATGGGAAACAAAACCAGGGGAGAGAAAGGATGGAAGCCACACTCCGAATTCACACCTCTTTTCAGTCAACTTGTTTTCTAGAATGATTTTATTCTTTATTGCTTTTTTGTTTTTAAAGGAATAACGAAATTTCGCTTATTCTAAGCGACCCAAATACCAAAAATCAAGATTGTTATGAAATAGTAATAGTACGTTTAATTTAAGGTGATTGCTCCCTATCTGGCACCTGAATTAGGATGGTGCTATGGAGCTCAAGGC
>ENA-UOYA01000456-UOYA01000456.1-activated-sludge-metagenome-genome-assembly--contig:-NODE-456-length-53729-cov-13.569456_pt1 | contig 53729 bp, 29 predicted proteins | sample MGYA00238163_ERZ764804 | MGnify/ENA primary metagenome ERZ764804 (study PRJEB28919, sample SAMN05720223) | activated sludge metagenome | isolation source: Anaerobic digester | place: Hong Kong...
GGATTCGAACCCAGGACCCCATCCTTAAAAGGGATGTGCTCTACCTGCTGAGCTACTGGATCTTTTTTTGCCATCGAAATGGAATGCAAATTTATTTCTTTTTTTAAACATAGCCAAAACTTGATTTCAATCTTCTGTGTGTTTTTTCAATATCTATCATTGATGAAAATCAAATTTGTTTCGTACATTTGAAGTTTATCGAACGAAAATTTTTTTCTAAGATTGAAAATTTTATATTGCTTGATTGCAATAAATAACCATTAAAACCTACTTACATGATTAAAGAACCTCCATTTTCTGACGCTTGTTATGGTTTTGCTGCTACGCCTTTTGGAAAATGTTGCATGGCTAAAAACGGGCAGGGAATTTTTTCACTTACTTTCCCTCCCGACGAAGAATTTGCAATAAATGAATTGCAGCAAAAATTTCAGAATGGTAATTTCTACCGTAACGACAGAGAAATAGAAAATATAGTGAACCTTATTTTTCAAAACAATGAGTGTCCACCATTAAATCTATACGGAACGAATTTTCAGAAATCCGTGTGGGAATCTTTACGAAAAATACCTTTTGGCAGTACGGTTTCTTACCAAGATATTGCCGGCAGCATTGGTTTGCCCAACGCAGTTCGTGCAGTTGCCCACGCAGTAGCTTGTAATCCGGTGGCTTTTCTTGTTCCCTGCCATAGAGTTATTCGTAAAAATGGGTCTTTAGGCGGCTTTCGGTGGGGAATAGAAAGAAAAATCAGCATGTTGAAGTGGGAAAAAGATAATTTGCATTTGTAACTTGAGTTGACTTTCAGGCAGATGGGTTGCGATTGGTTTTTCCCGGCAAAACTTATTTTGCGGTTATGAAAATTCGACTTTTCAAGCCGGAAAAATTTTTATTACAATCTTTTGATATGGTTGTTTGCAGAGACGTAGCATGCAACAGCTCTACAAAAAATTGACATTTTATTTTCCAATACTTTGCTATTTGCTATCTTCAAACTGTGAACTCTCAACTCGGAACTCACCTACTCGAAGCTTGCAACAAAGATTTCCTTCCTGACGGCACTTCTACTCTGTGCATCTCCGTCATCTGTGGTGAAATGTTTCTCTTTTTCTGGAGCTGGAATTTGCTTTTTTCAATATCTTTTTGCATGAGATGAAGTGGTGCGGATACAATATATTTCCGGCAAAGTTCTTCAAAAGTCGTTTATCCGATTTATTTTGAATTTTTCCGAATAAATATTCCTGTAAGATATAGCAGATTCATAAATTTTTTCGTTAATTTGTGCAGAAATCAATTTAAAAATAACATTATGGAAAAATCAAATAATGAAATAACCATGGAAAAACTTTTGGCTGAACTGGAGAACTTGAAAGCCAAAACAACGCAATTGGAAAATTCAGCCAAAAAAGACCAATTGTCGATAGCAATTATCTCAGGCGACATGGACAAAATTATGGCAGGAATGATTATATCGCTGGCGGCGGCAGCTATGGATACAAAGGTAAAATTGTTCTTCTCATTCTGGGGATTGGCAGCATTACGTGATCCCAAGAAAACCGTGAAAGGGAAAAACTTTGTTTCCAAAATGTTTGGATGCATGTTGCCCAAAGGATATGGAAAACTGAAATTGTCCAAACACAATATGTGTGGTATGGGACCAATGATGATGAAAAATTTGATGAAAAAACAGCATGTACTTTCATTGGACGAAATGTTTAAGGAAGCCGCTGAATTGGGAATAGAAATTACGGCTTGCGAAATGACCATGAATTTGATGGGCTTCAAAAAAGAAGAATTCATTGATTATCCACATTTCCGAATTGCAGGAGCAGCAACTTTTGTGGCAGATGCCGGCGAAAGCGCCATGCAATGGATGATATAAGCAATAACTCATAAACAAACATTAAAAATTATAGAATTATGACCACCGAAGAATTGAAAAACCTTACCGTAGCCAAATCGGTAGATGCACGCGGAACTGCCTGCCCTGGCCCACTTTTGGAAGCAAAAAAAGCAATTGGAACCATACAATCGGGAGAAATTTTGGAAGTTTTGTCGGCCGATGAAGGCACAAAGAATGATTTGCCAAAATGGTGCAACAAGCAAGGAAACGAGTTTCTTGGCATGGTAGAGGAAAACGGATATTATAAATTGTATCTGAAAAAGAAATAATTTTTTCCTCCATGACGAGCTTCGTAAAGAAAAATGCAAAAATTCTGGTATTTTCTACCGAGAAAATTTCAGATCCGGCTATTGACATGGCCGGGCTGCTTAAACTGCATTATCCGCCAACCGTTTATACCATAACTGTTCCATGTTCAAGCGGAATAAAGCCCAATTGGATCCTGCATGCTTTTGAAAAAGGCTTCGATGGCGTTTTCATTGCTGCGGATGGTACCGATTGCGTTTTTGGCGAAAGCTGCACCGAAAAAACCGGGAAAGTGGTGGAAATGACCCACGAAAAAATGAAACAGAACAATTTGGACCCTGCCCGCTTGAGAATGGCTGCTCTTTGCTCCGTTTGTAGCGATGCTTTTGTCAGGCAAGTGCGCAGTCTGAATGAATATTTGATTAAAACCCGCTATTCGGAGAAATAAACAATGGAGGAGAGAAGAAAAAAAATAGAATTCGATGCGCTGGTTATTGGTGCGGGTATTGCCGGCGGCGAAACTGCCCTGAATATTGCAAACAACGGTTATAAGGTGCTATTGGTAGAAAAAGATCATTCTATTGGTGGTAAAATGATTTTGTTGAGCAAAGTTTTTCCAACATTGGATTGTGCTGCCTGTATTACCACACCCAAAGTTTCTGAAATTGCCCGTCATCCCAATATTACAGTTTTTACTGAAAGTGAAGTTACAAGTATTGTAAAAAAAACCGAATCTTTATTTATAGCAAAGATTACAAAGAATCCGCGTTACGTTCATGTGGAAGACTGTACGGCTTGCCAATTGTGTGAAAAAGCTTGTCCCGTTAGTGTTCGGGATGAATATCAGTTTGGTCTGGTCGGTCGAAAAGCTGCCTATATTCCTTTCAGTATAGCCAATCCCAAAGCTGCTGTTATCGACCTTGAACAATGTACTTTGTGCGGCGCATGCGAAAGGGTTTGCCCTACTCACTGCATCGACTTTACTATGGAAACGGAATATTTTGAATTACAGGTAAAGACAGTCGTACTGGCTACAGGTTTTCAACTGTTTGATCCGCTTAAAATTCCACGATTCGGCTATGGAAAATACAAAAATGTGGTTACTTCCATGCAAATGGAAAGAGAAATAGCTCCTACCAGACCTTATCACACTATTCTGAGACCGAGCGACGGAAAAATACCCGATCAGATTGCTTATGTTCTTTGTACCGGCTCGCGCGACGACAGCGTTGGTAATCCTGTTTGCTCACAAGTATGTTGCATGTATTCCATGAAGCAGGCACAATTGTTAATGGGTGCGCTTCCAATGGCAGACATCACCATTTATTACATTGATATTCGTTCTTTCGGCAAAGGCTTTGAAGAATTCTACCAGCAAGCCAAAGATATGGGTGTCAATTTTGTAAAAGGAAAAATTGGAAAAATTTCCGAAAAAGAAAATGGGAATTTAATACTGCGTTATGAAGATATTCAGGAAGGAATATTGAAAGAAGCCGAACACGATATGGTGGTATTATCGGTAGGAATGTTGTCCAATCAGTCAGTTCATCAAATTTTTGATGGCGAAATGTTGCAATTTGATTCTTTGAATTTCATTTGGCAGAGCGACTTACTGGGAAGTCCGGCTAAAACAAATATAGATGGAGTTTTCGTTGCCGGTACGGCATCCGGTCCAATGGATATTCCCGATTCCATTTTATCTGCCGGTTCGGCTTCGTCCGAAGCAATCAGTTACTTAATTCAACATTAATAAGATTGATGAAAAAGAATTTAGGCGTTTATATCTGTCATTGTGGTGGAAATATTTCAGATTATGTCGACGTAGAAAAAGTACGTCAGGCAATTGAACATGAAGAAGGTGTCGTTTTAGCTAAAACCACCATGTTTGCCTGTTCGGATAGCAATCAGAAGGAAATGGTGGAAGATATTCATCAATATCAGTTGGATGGAGTCATAGTGGCATCCTGCTCTCCAAAACTGCATTTGGTTACTTTTAGAAATGTAACTGAAACAGCCGGTTTGAACAAATATACCTACGTTCATGCCAATATTCGTGAGCAGGCTTCTTGGGCACACTCGGACGATAAAGAAGGAGCTACCGAAAAAGCGATTCGACTGGTAAGGGCAGCCATTTCAAAATCGCGTTACGCAGAAGCTTTGTACCCCAATAAGTTTGAAGCAGAGAAAGCAATTGCAGTAATCGGAGCAGGAATGGCGGGAATGAAAGCAGCTCTTTCCATTGCCGAAAAAAATATGTCTGTAGTGCTGATTGAAAAAGAAAATACCGTTGGAGGGCATGTAGCAGAATGGGGATCGCTTTTCATGACAAATGAAAAGGGTTCGGAGCTTGTTCAACGTATTCATAACGATTTGCTGAAACACGAAAATATTTCTATTCTCACAGGTACCGAAGTCGTTTCTTCAAAAGGCAGCATTGGAAATTTCACGCTGACTCTTCAAAAAAAACATCAGCCTGTTGACAATCTTAGAGAAACTATGGAAATTAACGTAGGTTCTGTAGTGGTTGCCACAGGTTTTGATCATTATATTCCGCAACGAGGCGAATTTTCCTATCTCAATAACGAGAATGTAATTTCTTTGCCTGATTTTAAAAAACTGACAGATCAATCGTCAGGTAAAACACTTTTATACAATGGAAAAGAAATTCACGACATTGCTTATATCTATTGTGTGGGAAGTCGTCAATCCGAAGGAGAGAATAAATACTGTTCGCGTTTCTGCTGTACTTCGACAATTCATACTGCTATCGAAACAAAAAAGAAATTCAAGGGGATACGCAATTTTCATCTTCATCGGGGTATTCGCACTTACGGAAAACAGGAGTTACTATATGACGAAGCTTTACAGAATGGGGATATTTTTATCCAGTTTCATGATGATTTTCCTCCTGAAGTCAGTTTCAATGGTAAAAAAACTTCCCTGAAAGTTAAGGATTTATTGTCTTCCGATAAAGAACTTGTTCTGGATACCGATTTAGTGGTGTTGGTAACCGGAATGCTACCCAGAATGGATCAGTCGATCGGTCAACTTTTTAAACTGCCAAAAGGCAGAGATAAGTTTTACAACGAGATTCACATGAAATTGCGTCCGGTGGAAACGGTGATAGATGGAATAACACTGGCCGGAACTTGCCAAGGGCCAAAAAATATCAGCGAATCGGTCAATTCGGCCTTGTCTGCTGCCACAAAGGCCTTTTCCTCCATCAGTAAGGGATTGGTAGAAACGGAGCCGATAGTTGCTGAAATTAACGGTAATTCATGTGTTTGGTGCGGTGAATGTTTAAAAGCTTGTCCTTTTGAAGCAATTGAACAAAAAGAAATTGATGGGAAAATAATTGCTGTAATCAACAAATCGGTATGCAAGGGTTGCGGTATGTGCGCTCCTGTATGCGTACCCAATGCTATTGATTTGATTGGCTATTCCGATAAGGAGATTTTTAGTATGATAGATGCATTGGTTCAATAAAAAAATGATGGAAGCAGAAATAGGAAAAACGGCCAAATATTTAAGGGACAAACAAGGTATTCCCGAAAAGGCAAAAGAAAATCTTAAAGAATTTGTCAGGATTAAAAAAGCACTCATTGATGCCCTGAAAAATGGAGAAATGACCATTCCCCAACTATCGGAAAAACTATCCATGTCAAAAGAGGATGTTACATTTTATTTGATGACGCTGGTTAAATATGGCGACGTTGCAGTGGGAGAAATTGATGACAATGACGAATATTTTACCTATAAATTGAACAAATAATGGCATCAAAAATTAATCCTGCATTTCAGGATAAATTGAAGAAATACGGAGCAGTAAATTTCAACGCCTGTTACAATTGCGGTACCTGTACTGCCGCATGTTCACTGTCCACACCGGAAGAATCTTTTCCTCGCGAAATGGTAAGACTTAGCAGTCTTGGACTTGAAAATGATATTAAATCTTCTTTAAAACCATGGGAATGCTATTATTGTGGTGAATGTACCGAAAATTGTCCTCAAACAGCCAATCCGGGAGAACTCATGATGTCCTTGCGACGATGGTTAACTTCAGTTTATGACTGGACGGGACTTTCGGGTTTGCTTTATCGTTCCGTTACATTCACTATTTCTGCTCTGATAATGGTATTTATTGCCGTACTTGTTTTGGGTAATGCCATGTCATTTCAATTGGCAGAAATGATGCATTATGGACATCTTTTTGAAATGTATGTGGTTTTTGCAGTGCTCGCAATAATTTTTATCCCCAATATAGCCAGAATGTGGAATTTTACCATTTTAAGACCAAGAGTAAAAGCAAATCTAAAAATTTACATAAAATCATTACCGGATCTGTTTGTTCACATGTTCACTCAAAAACGCGCCCGAGATTGTGATAAAGAAGATAATTTTCGGTGGCTGGAGCATTTTATTCTGGTTTTGGCTTATCTTTCGCTGCTTTTCACAACCGTATTTTTAGATTGGTTTGGCACAAAAAGTTTCTTTGTAGTAGTGTTGGGTTATGTGGAAAGTTTTTTTGTATTTGTCATTACTGCCGATTTTGTTTCAAGTCGAATTAGGAAAGCAAAGGCACTGAACAAATTTTCGCAGCCTTCCGACTGGTTATTTGTTATATGGCTTATGCTTATGGGGCTTACAGCCTTCCTTGTACGCGTATTTATCGATACCCATATGATAGACAATAATGTATGGATGTATATCGTTCATTTAACCGTTTTGGCTCAATGGGCTATAATTATTGTTCCATTTGGAAAATGGTCTCATTTCCTGTATCGGTCTTTTGGCATGTATTTTTCAAGCATAAAAGCAGCTTCAGAAAAACGAAAAGGTTAAAGAATCGTTTCTGTAGAAAAATACAAATAGATTTTTTTAGAAAAGAAAGACAGCTTTCAAAATTTCTGTCTCGTGAAGTTCAAAAATATTATTCAAAAAAAATAAAAACTTTTCTGATTTTACAGTACATATTCAATTGAAAGGTATTGTTTTGCAAAACAGGGAAAATACTTGTTCTATCTAACTTTTAGAAGATTCTCAATTAGAAAATTTTCAATCAAAAAAGGCTTATTCCGACCAAACGAAACAAACCTTTTTTAAAGAAATCATTATTTCTTCGCTCTATTCCTTTATGATTTTATGTGCGCTTTTTCCGTTTGCTGTTTCCAATTCAACCAGATAAAATCCTTTTTTCAGCATTGAAAGATCAATTTCTTTTATATCATTGTTTTGCTGTTTAAGCAATGAACCCTGCAGGTTATAAATGCGTATGCTTTGGATATTTGCGGTAGAAGAAACGAACAATTTTCCTCTCGTCAGAGTTGGATAAACATAATCGCTCATATTATAGGATATTTCCCGATTCCCATTAGGAAAATCTACTTTTCGGTCGGTGAAAATCAGTAGTTGGCCGGGCTGCATGTTTATAGTCATATTGGTATTGCTCACATTCAGGGTTTCGCCTGTCAGCAAATTGTACCATGTGCCGGTGCTTTGAAAGGACGGGTTGGCTGTTATTGAAGCATCAGATTGAAAATTACCCAAAACCACCATATTCAGGTCAGCATGAGAGAGAGCTATTCTTCTCCCCTGCGACCAGTCGTTATAGGTGACTTGCAAAGAATAATTTCCGTTCAGAAAGGCATTGGGATACAATTTACGCATAGATATAATTTTTGCACAGGCGTCGGCAGCCGCTCTTCGATGCGGCAAATTCAGCCAGCCCCAAGCGTGAGGTTTTGGGTTGGTGCGACCGCCGTTCGATTCGATGGAATAATCGTAACCCATTTCTTCAAATTGCCACAACATTTTTGGGCCTGGAATCAAAGTTGCAAACGCCACTACCAAAGGTACACGTGAAATTCTGTATAAAGAATCAGCTTTAACTGTTCCATTTCCAAATGCTTTGGCTTTATAGAAATTTCTTTCTTCATCATGACTTTCAGCATAGCCCACCCATCTGCGCGGAGAAGTATTCATGCCAGAAAAATCACTATTGCTCTGAAAACCCATTGCAGCCTGCGAATATGCTTTATTCAAATTTCGCCACAAATACATGCCCTGAGCTGCCAGATAATCTTCCTCGCTTCCTCCCACAAAATGTTCGAGAATAAATAGGGCATCTGGTTTCACGTCGGTTACTGCGTAATAATAATCCTTCAGATTGTTGATACGGGTTTGGTCCCATGTCGATTCCGTTCCCGAGTTTTGCGTAAATCCTTTGGTCAAATCCATCCGGTAGCCATCTACTTTGTATTCAGTAATCCAATACTGCAGCACTCTTTTGAAATATTCTTTGGTTCCGGAATAACTATGATTGAAATCGTTCAATACACTGAATTGATGAGGTGCCACGGGATTCATCCATGGATTATCGGCAGCAGGGCGATTGTTTGTGCTGTCCCAATAAAGCAGTGCAAACGGACAAATTCCCGAAGCCTGATTGAAAACCATATCGAGAATTACAGCCATACCTCTTTTGTGGCATTCGTCGATAAATTTTTTGTACATCTCGGGTGTTCCGTAAGCTTTATCCGGCGCAAAATAATGATTGGGATTATAACCCCAGCTATTGTTCCCATCAAATTCCTGTACAGGCATTAATTCCACAGCCGTAATTCCGAGATTTTTCAGATAATCGAGTTTGCCGATGGCAGCTTGAAGCGATTTTTCTGTAGTGAAATCGCGCAGCAGCATTTCGTAAATCACCAGATTCTCTTTTGCCGGCATGGAAAAATTGGTAATTTCCCAATTATAGGCAGGTTTCGCTGTTTGAAATGTTGCAACCAAACCTTCTGTCTTACCTTCGGGATACGATTTCAGATTTGGATAAATGGTGTAATACTGATTGATCCATTTGTCGTTCCACGGATCCAGCACGAGTTCAGTATAAGGATCGCTGCAGCGAATCGTTCCATCAACCAGATATTGATAGGCGTAAACTTTTCCCGGCGTTAGTCCGGTTAAGGTAATCCACCAGTATTCACCATCTTTTTTCAATTGATAGGCATTCAGTTGTGCCCAGTCATTAAATTCTCCAATAAGAAAAACATTGGTTTTATTAGGTGCATGAAAAACCAAAGTTACAGTTGTGTTGTCGATGTAATTGATTCCCGGTTTAGTTCCTGCCGGACGAGTTTGATTCACAACCGGTTCGGGAACGCAAACCAGCAGGGTGTCGTAAACGGTATTGTTGTCAACTTTGGCAGAAGCAATAAAAGCGTAATCCCCTGCCGTACTAAAATTGTAAGAATACGTCAGTGAAGTGGCTGCTGATTGTGTTGCCAGAATAGTGTTATCAAGCGATAATTTAAGTTCGGCACTCATCGAAGAACTAACTGTAAAGTCGATACTAGAGCCGATAGCGACACTCTGATTGGAAGTTGGAGAAGTAAAAGCTACATTCAGACCACTGTCGTAAACAGGAACGAAAATATCGGCGCCGCCCACATCTTTTCCCTGCAGGCTGCCATTAGTATTTCTAAAGACAAAAGCCAATTTTTTGACAACTTCTCCGGGACTTAAATTATAATATCCTGCCATATTGGGGGTTATCAAAAGCTTCCATTTGTTATTGCCCAACGAAGTCAACTTATATTTTGTAGAATTATCACCCCAAGTAGGAGCATGTTTCCAATCGCTCGGTGAAGTGCTTGATGAGGTGATTACGCCTGTGTGAGCATATACATCGCCGGTGTAATCTTTCAAACCGGCGGTGCCTTGCGTGGCGTCGTAAATGATTTCTATTACGCCAGTGTAGTCTTTGGTGATAAAAGTGGGATTGGTGGTAATAATTTGTCCCCAGCTTACCAAATAGCAAAGCAGTATTGAAAAGGTGAAAAGAACTTTTTTCATGATTTTAGCATTTAAACATTTTGACTGACATGCAAATATAAAGGTTTAGTTTCTCAAACATATATTTCATTTTTAAAAATAAAAGATTTTTTGTTGCAAACGATTGCAAAAAGAATAAGGTATTTTATTCGCTTTATTTTGAATAATGTGAATGAAAGATTTTACCTTTGAAAGTAAAAGTTTATTAACTATTTAAGTTTCCAATGTGTTAAAACTTTTTTTAATTGATACCCAAGCTTTTAAAAATTTTTATTTCCATGAAAAAACAGAATTTTATTTTTGCAGGTGTTTTTTGTTTGTTGTTATCCAATTTTTCTTCAGCTGCTTCTTCGGCTCTACCGCCGAATTGGGCAAAGTATGCCATTTGGTATCAAATTTTTGTTGAGCGTTTTTACAATGGCGACACTTCCAACGATCCTCAACCAAAATATATGACGGTTAGCGACATGAATATTGTTCCACCTCACGACTGGAAAATTTCATTATGGACAGGTGACTGGTTTGAGCGAGACAGTTGGATGAAAAATTCGAATAAAACTTTTAGTGAACTGCTTCAATACCGTCGTTATGGTGGCGATTTGCAGGGAGTTTTAGAAAAACTCGATTACTTACAGGAATTGGGAATCAATGCTATTTATCTCAATCCGATTAATGATGCGCCATCGCTTCATAAATATGATGCACGCAATTATCATCATGTAGATATAAATTTTGGTCCTGATCCGGAAGGTGATGTAAAAATTATTTCCGGCGAAAATCCCACCGATCCGAATTCTTGGCGATGGACTTCTGCCGATAAGCTTTTTCTGAGGTTGATAGAAGAAGTCCATAAACGCGGGATGAAAATAATTGTCGATTACTCATGGAATCATACCGGAACTTTATTTTGGGCTTGGCGCGATATTTTGAAAAATCAGGCTGCTTCTCCTTACAAAACTTGGTACAATATTACCCGTTTTGACGATCCGTCAACACCAGAGAACGAATTTGCCTACGAAGGCTGGTACGGAAATGCCTATATGCCTGAAATCAGAAAAACCAATCTGAAATCGAAACGTGTCAATGGACAACCCTACGAAGGAAATCTGGATGAAAATGCCAAAAGACATATTTTTGAGGTTACCAAACGTTGGCTGTCTCCAAATGGAGATATTACAAAGGGCGTTGATGGCTTTCGGTTGGATGTAGCCGAACAGATTGGACTCGATTTTTGGCGGGAATATCGTGCGTGGGTTCGTTCCATCAATCCTGATGCTTATCTGGTAGGCGAAATATGGTGGGAGAAATGGCCCGACAAAATGATGAATCCTGCCCCGTACACGCAAGGTGATATATTTGATGCTGTCATGTTTTATCAGGTCTATTGTCCGGCACGTTATTTCTTTGCCAAAACAATTGGTGAAATAGATGCAGCACAATTCAGAGACAGCTTACTTTTTCAGTGGAATCGATTGAAACACGAAAACCTGTATGCCATGATGAATGTATCTTCCACCCATGATACACCACGTTTACTGACCGATTTTTACAACCCCAACCGGTATAAATTTCATGCAACGATAAATGACGAACCGCTTTATAAAACAGGAAAACCCGATAAAATTACTTATCGACGTTTGAAACTCTATCTGGTTCATTTGTTTACAACGATAGGGGCACCTCAAATTTGGAATGGAGAAGAAATGGGCATGTGGGGAGCTGATGATCCATATTGCCGGAAGCCGTTGTGGTGGAAAGAGTTCAATTTTCATCCGGAAAATAGGAACAATATCCTTCCTCTGAAAGCCGTTTATGATCCGGTAAAATTTGACAACGACCAATTTGAATTCTACAAAAAACTTATTGCCATACGAAATGCTAATCCCGTGTTGGCCGACGGAGAATTGGAATTTGTTTTGACGAAAAATAAAACACTTGCTTACAAACGTTTCGATAAGAAGACTGAAATTTTGGTGTTTTTTAATTTGGAAGACTTCAAACAAAATTTTTCACTAAACGGCCAATATATCGATTTGATAACAGGGAAAAAAGTTGTGAACAATTTGACTTTGAATTCGTTATCGGCATCTATTTTGAAAAAAATAAATTGAACCAAATTCCAAATTTTAAGTTTATCAAAAATTAATAAATCAAGAAAATTTTGGCTCTGAGTCGAGTTTTTTCAAAAATTTTCTGTATTTTTGTTTTGGAAAAAGGGAAAGTTTCTTTTAAGCTTTTTACTTTCGGTAGAAGGTTTTAAGAATAAATTCCTTTATGGAAAGGCATGATAAAGTAAATCCTATGTCCAGAATCAAATTGCGAACATGGCTTTATTATGTACTCATGTTACTTCTTTTTTGTGTTGGAGCTTATTTCTTGATACAAAAAGGGAGCGACGTGGAGGTAAATTATCATGTAACCACCCAAAATGTTTCTAACCAAGTTCTTACTCCGGAAACCAATCTCAGCAATTGGCAACAGTTTAAAGTTTCAGTGTCCCATAATATTGGTGAACCGATTACCCATTTATTGCTTCAAATCATTGCCATACTTCTGGTTTCGAGGCTTCTAACGTTTCTTTTTGCTAAAATTGATCAGCCATCGGTAATTGCAGAAATTTTAGCCGGTATTGTATTGGGACCTTCATTGCTTGGTCATTTTTTCCCTCAAGTTTTCAATTTTTTGTTTGCTGCCAGTTTTTTGCCTAACTTGTATATTTTAAGCCAAATTGGGTTGATATTATTCATGTTTGTCATTGGTATGGAACTGGATATGGAGGCGTTGAAAGAAAAAGCAAGTCAGGTGTTGGTTATCAGTCACGCTAGTATTTTAATTCCTTATTTTTTGGGAATGTCGCTGGCATATATATATTATGAAGAGTTTGCCGTCAATCAGACTAAATTTCTTCCTTTTGCCTTGTTTATAGGAATTTCCATGAGTATCACCGCCTTCCCCGTTTTGGCTCGTATCGTTCAGGAAAAAGGGTTGACCAAGACACATTTGGGCACCATCTCCATTGCCAGTGCCGCTATTAATGACGTTACAGCATGGTGTTTGTTGGCGCTGGTCATTGCCATTTCCAAAACCGGTGATTTTGTTAGTGCACTTTATACAGTTGCATTAGCTGTTGCATATATTTTATTTATGTTTTTCGTTATCAGACCTTTTTTGAAAAAAATTGGCGAAATTTATCAAAATATTGAAACCCTTAATAAAAGTATTGTTGCTTTTCTTTTTCTGATTCTGATTTCTTCTTCATTCATTACGCAATTTATTGGTATCCATGCGTTGTTCGGTGCTTTTCTGGCCGGCGTGGTAATGCCTCCTATTCCCAATTTTAGAAAATTGGTGATCGAAAAAGTTGAAGATGTTTCTTTGACTTTGCTCTTGCCTCTGTTTTTTGTATTCACCGGTTTGCGTACCGAGATAGGGTTGCTCAATTCTCCTTATTTATGGGAAATTTGCGGAATTTTTATTGCTACAGCCATTGTTGGTAAATTTGTCGGTGGAGCTTTTTCCGCACGTTTTCTGGGCGAGTCGTGGCACGACAGTCTGGCATTGGGGACACTTATGAATACACGAGGCTTGATGGAACTGATTGTGTTAAACATTGGTTACGAAATGCACATTCTTCCTCCCTCTATCTTTGTAATGCTGGTAATCATGGCCATAGTAACAACCTTTATGACCACTCCGATTCTGAATTTGATAGAGAAAGTTTTCCCTCGAAAGAATGTGGAAGAAGAATACATTCGCAAACAGTCAATGGGAATTTTCAAAGTGCTAATTGCTGTAGGAAACCCGGAAAATGGGAGAATGTTGTTACGGGTTGCCAAAAACGTATTGGATGGAGTAAAAAATACTCTTTCCGTTACCGTACTTCATATTACGCCCGGCACCGATACCAATCCCATTTATGGAGATCAGTTTGCGGAGGAAAGTTTCAATAAAGTAAAGCAGGAAGCTGAGCAGCTTAATATACCTATCGAAACGGAATATAAAGTGGTTGACAGTATAGAAAATGCCATTGTTCGAATGGCAAATACCAACAATTTCGATTTCCTTCTGGTTGGAGCAGGACTTTCCTTGTCGGGTATTCCATTCTTTAAGGAAAGAGCTGTTTTTAAAAATATAGGATGGCTGAACAGACTGATCAATAATATTTCAAAAAGACAGGTGGTGTTTTATCCGGGAACTTTGATTAAGGACAAGACCAAGTATTTCATAGAACAGAGTAATTGTACGGTGGGAGTCTTTGTTAATCGTGGATTTTCGGAAATTAGCTCAGCTGCTGTTTTGCTCTACAGTGAGGAAGACGAGTTTCTGCTACATTATGCACGACGTCTTTTGCGCAACAACAGCAATGCCTCGGTTACCGTTTTCGATTTGAACAGGGTGGTGGCTTCCAGCGAGAAAGTTGCCCGCTATATTGAAGATTTGGAAAAACAATTCCCCGCTTCCGTCAAACTCTACAAGCAAAATAAAATTAATTCCAATAGCTTCTCCAAATTCAGTCTGATGTTTATCAGCTATCAGACATGGAACGCATTGTTGGAAAGAGATAAATCATATTTGTCGAATATACCTTCTACACTTATTATCAACAAGAAAAACAGCCGTTTTCATTCTGATGGCAGACGACGTCAGGGATTACCTCAGACTTCAGAAGATAACACGGATGAATAAATAGGTTAAGTAACTTTTTTGATGGTTGATAATAAGATTTTTAAGTAAAAACGATTTTAAAATACGGAAAAATTCTTCAATCAACACACGAAAAATTAAACAATTTTTTTGTCAGTTTCAAAAAACAATGTATCTTTGCAACGCTTTACCCGAAAGCAGGTAAAGAAAAACAAACAAGGGCGTTTAGCTCAGCTGGTTCAGAGCATCTGCCTTACAAGCAGAGGGTCGGCGGTTCGAATCCGTCAACGCCCACTTAAAAATCAGGCAATTAAGTAAAATTAATTGTCTGATTTTTTTTATGGTTTTTTCTATTTCTGCTCCCTGTTTAAAGTTTGGTAATGGATTTGTTTTTTTCCGTTTTTCGCATCAATCCTTTTTTTAATTTTCCTCTTATTGTTTTTTTCAGAAAAAATTTTTCTATCACCCAAAAGTTATTTGGCATTTCTCCCAAAAAGAAAAAAGTTTTATTATTTCATTGTAAAAAGCTGAAAATCTTTTTAATAAACAGACGAGATATCTTGCTGTGCCTTTTTTTCAATAAATAAATTTTGTTGTTTTCATTGGTATTATTGTACTTTATACAATATGATTCAATTACATATTGTATAAAATACAATGTATAATACTTTGTAAATGTGTTTTATAACATAATATCTTATACTATTATTTTAAAATCAAATATTATTTTTGCGTCGTTATTCAAAAACTTCTTTATAAATCAATGGAATCAGTAAATGTTTATAATCCGCATGTCTCGGTTGACTGTGTGGTTTTCGGATTTGATGGAGAGAAACTGAAAGTTTTGCTTATTGAGCGAACTATTGATGAACCCGATGAGCAATACAACGATAAAAAACTGCCGGGGAGCATTATTTACGAGAATGAAAATTTGGACGAAGCTGCCAGCCGTGTTTTAGGAGAGCTTACGGGGTTGAGAAATATTTACCTCAGTCAGTTTAAGAGTTTTGGTGATCCCAAGAGAACCAGCAATCCACGCGATATTTATTGGCTTGAAAATACCACGAAAATGAAAATCGGCCGTATTGTAACGGTTGGCTATGTGGCTTTAATCAAAATAAACAGAAAAATTAAGCTGGAAGAAGATAACAAAACGGTGCAGTGGTACGATGTGAAAGATATCGACAAAATTAATCTTGCTTTCGACCACAATGAAATCATTCATGCGGCTTTGGAACATATTCGGCATACTTTGAAAGTAGAGCCTCGTCTTATGTTTGAATTGCTGCCCCGAAAATTTACCATGTCACAATTAAGAATTCTCTATGATGTTATTCATCAAACTCATTCGGATGTGAGAAACTTTCAGAAAAAAATGATGCAGTTGCATCAACTGGTCATGCTCGACGAAGTAGAAAAAAATGTGCCTCACCGTGCTGCACGATTGTATAAATTTGATAGAAAGAAATTATAGGTCTGAAAAAATCATTATTATAAATCAATAATCGACTAAGAATTATGTATTTACTTGGATATGATATAGGAAGTTCCTCCATTAAGGCAAGTCTTATTAATGCCACAACAGGCGAATGTGTTTCGAGTGAATTTTTCCCGAAGAAAGAAATGCAGATTAAATCGGTGAAACCCGGATGGGCAGAACAAGACCCGGAAACATGGTGGGAAAATCTGAAACTTGCAACGCAAGCTGTAATAACAGACAGTAAAGTTCGGTCGGAAGAAATTAAAGCCATCGGCATTTCCTATCAGATGCATGGTTTGGTATTGGTGGACGAACGACTGCAAGTAATTCGGGATGCAATTATCTGGTGCGACAGTCGTGCTGTACCTTACGGAGAAAAAGCGTTCAAGGAAATTGGAGAAGAAAAATGCTTATCTCGCTTATTGAATTCTCCGGGAAATTTTACGCTTGCAAAACTGGCTTGGGTAAAAGAAAATGAACCGGAAAATTTCAAACGAATCAAATATTACATGTTGCCGGGCGATTATATTTCTTTGCGACTGACAGGGAAGCCCTGTACCACTGCATCGGGCTTGTCGGAAGGAATAGCATGGGATTTCACAAAGGAAGCTCCTGCCGATTTTCTGTTTGATTATTTTGGGTTTAGTACTTCCATTATTCCTGAAATTGTTCCAACTTTTGGCAATCAGGGATTTCTGAGTGCAGAAGCTGCGCATGAACTTGGACTTGCAGCAGGAACAGCCGTTACTTATCGTGCCGGCGATCAACCAAACAATGCCTTGTCGTTAAAAGTATTAAATCCGGGTGAAATTGCTGCTACTGCCGGAACTTCAGGCGTTGTTTATGGTGTGAACGGAGAAATAAAATACGATCCGCAGTCGAGAGTCAATTCGTTTGCCCATGTTAACCATTCAGCCAGTGAAAAGCGTATTGGTGTGCTGCTTTGTATTAATGGTACAGCTATATTGAATGCATGGATAAAAAATAACGTGGCTCCGGAAGGTGTGAGTTATAATGAAATGAATGAAATGGCTGCAAGTATTCCTATTGGCAGTGGCGGCGTAAGTATTATTCCTTTTGGTAATGGAGCAGAACGGATGTTGGGAAATCGCGAACCCAATTGTTCCATTCATGGCATCAATTTCAATCATATCGGCAAAGCTCATTTAATAAGAGCTGCTCATGAAGGTATTGCATTTTCGTTTAAATACGGAATGGATATTATGAATGAAATAGGTATCGAGACGAAAACCATTCGTGCCGGACATGCCAACCTTTTCCTTTCGCCCGTTTTCCGTCAGACACTGGCTAACATAACCGGTGCAACCATTGAGTTGTATAATACTGATGGCTCGATAGGTGCTGCTCGCGGAGCAGGAATAGGAGCGGGAATTTATAAAAACGAAGAAGAAGCATTTGCAACGTTAAAGAAAATTCTTACCGTTCAGCCTGAAAAAGAGAATCAGGAAATTACGCGTGAAGCTTACGACCGATGGTTGCAGCATTTGAAATTTTAAGTAGAAATTTTAGTGATAATTACAAGATAATAAAAAATGTTTAACTTATTCTTAAGCTAATTTGGCTGAGGAATTTAATAATTTATGAATTATGACAACAAAAGAGTATTTTCCAACAGTGGGAAAAATCAAATTTGAAGGAAAAGAGAGTAAAAATCCTTTTTCGTTTCGGTACTACGATGCCGAAAAAGTTGTGTATGGCCGTAAAATGAAAGATTGGTTTAAATTTTCGATGGCATACTGGCATACATTGTGTGCAGAAGGAAGCGACCAGTTTGGCGGACCCACCAAAAGTTTTCCTTGGAATGAAGGAAAAGATGCATTGGAAAGAGCCAAAAATAAAATGGATGCTGGTTTTGAATTCATGCAAAAGGTTGGTATCAATTATTATTGTTTCCATGATGTCGATTTGATTGATGAAGGAAATACCATTGAAGATTATGAAGCCAATATGAAAGCCATTGTAGAATATGCGAAGCAAAAACAGGCTGAAACGGGGATCAAGTTGCTTTGGGGAACAGCCAACGTATTTTCGCACAAACGATATATGAACGGAGCTGCTACCAATCCTGATTTTAATGCTGTAGCACGGGCAGCCGTTCAGATCAAAAATGCGCTGGATGCCACGATTGCTCTTGGAGGCGAAAATTATGTATTCTGGGGTGGACGTGAAGGTTACATGAGCTTGCTCAATACGCAAATGAAGCGTGAAAAGGAACATTTGGCCATGATGTTGACTATGGCACGCGATTATGCACGCTCAAAAGGTTTTAAAGGAACTTTTCTGATCGAACCCAAACCTATGGAACCAACCAAACACCAATATGATGTGGATGCTGAAACGGTTATTGGTTTCCTGCGTGCTCATGGCCTGGATAAAGATTTTAAACTGAATATCGAAGTGAACCATGCAACCCTTGCCGGTCATACTTTTGAACATGAATTGCAATGTGCTGCTGATGCTGGTTTACTGGGTTCAATTGATGCCAATCGTGGAGATTATCAAAACGGTTGGGATACCGATCAGTTTCCAATTGATATTTATGAATTGACACAAGCCATGCTGGTTATTTTGCAAAACGGCGGACTTCAGGGTGGAGGAACGAATTTCGATGCCAAAACCCGTCGTAATTCTACCGATTTGGAAGATATTTTTATTGCTCATATTGCCGGGATGGATGCTTTTGCACGTGCATTGGAATCGGCTGCTGCCATTCTGGAAAAATCGCCCTACAAAAAAATGCTGACTGATCGTTATGCTTCTTTTGATAGTGGAAAAGGCAAAGAATTTGAAACGGGCAAACTGACGTTGGAAGATCTGCGTGCTTATGCAATTGCTCAAGGCGAACCTGCTCTTATCAGTGGCAAGCAAGAATTGTACGAAGCTATCGTTAATATGTACATTTAAAAATTCATCAGCCATTCAAGTTACTTTTTAAAAGTGCTTAAATGGCGAAATTTATAAGTATGAATAAGAAACAAGAAAACAAGGTTTTTGTTTTTGGAATAACGTTGGTAGCCACGTTGGGAGGTTTGCTCTTCGGATATGATACGGCTGTGATTTCAGGAGCTGAAAAAGCTTTGCAATCATACTTTCACACCAGCAATTTAATTCATGGCATTACCACTTCAAGTGCACTCATAGGTTGTATTATTGGAGGAGCGGTCTCCGGAGTTTTTGCATCAAAACTTGGACGAAGAAAGTCTTTGCAAGTAGCTTCAGTTTTGTTTTTCTTATCAGCATTGGGCTCAGGTTATCCGGAATTTTTGTTTTTCAAGCAAGGTAGTGCTTCACTTGGTGTGTTAATTGCTTTTAATATTTATCGCATCATTGGTGGAATAGGCGTAGGGTTGGCTTCAGCCATTTCTCCCATGTATATTGCCGAAATTGCTCCTGCCGATATTCGGGGCAAACTCGTTTCATGGAATCAGTTTGCCATTATTTTTGGAATGCTGGTGGTTTATTTTGTGAATTATTCCATTGCTGTTGGTCAATCCATTGAATGGATCAATGTCATAGGCTGGCGAAGGATGTTCGCTTCTGAAGCCATTCCTGCAGCGCTTTTTGGAATTTTGCTATTTTTTGTTCCTGAAACTCCGCGTTATTTAGTACTTACCAATAAAAATGAAAAAGCTTTTTTGGTATTGAAAAGAATTTTCGCCACTGATGAAGCAAAGAACATTCTTGAAGATATCAAGGCAACGGTACACGAAACTACTGGAAAAGTTCTTTCATACGGTTGGAAAATTTTGATAGTCGGCATTCTTCTATCTGTTTTTCAGCAATTTGTAGGTATAAATGTGGTATTGTATTATGCCCCACGAATTTTTCAAAGTATGGGCGCTGCCCGCGATGCTTCTATGATGCAGACAGTTGTAATGGGCTTTGTAAATATTGTATTTACGTTGGTAGCCATTCTGACAGTAGATAAATTCGGCAGAAAACCTTTGTTGATTATAGGTTCCATTGGTATGGCTATTGCCATGTTTGCCATTAGCGGACTGGCTTATGCAGAAATTATCGGCGTCAGTACATTGGTTTTCATTATTATTTATACGGCTTCCTTTATGATGTCATGGGGACCAATTTGCTGGGTATTGATTTCGGAAATTTTCCCCAATACCATTCGTAGCAAAGCGGTTGCTATTGCTGTTGCAGCTCAGTGGATTGCCAATTTCCTGGTTTCTTCCACTTTCCCGTCTTTGATCAATTTTGATCCGGCATTTACTTATGCTTTGTATGGATGTATGGCAGTTTTATCGGCAATATTTGTTTGGCGAATGGTACCCGAAACCAAAGGAAAAACGCTGGAAGAAATGAGCAAACTCTGGAAAAAATAGTGAATTTAGTTGGTTTTTTGTGATTGATTCCACTCCGGAAATAAAAGAATTTCTCCGGAGTGGATTTTCTTTTAAAAGAAAAACCGATTAAAGAATTTGCAATACACAGAGACATAAATCAAAAAAGAAACAGATTTTTTTCATTCGTTTTTCAGGCGATTTTTATATTGTACTGGCGTTAATCCGTATTTATTTTTAAAACATTTGGTAAAATACTTTGTATCCGAAATTCCAACCAAATAAGCAATTTCCTTGACCATATATTTTCCTGAAAGCAGTAAATCGGCTGCATGTTTCATCTTAATATCTCGAATGAATTCAATAGGAGCAAGGCCAGTAAGCGTTTTAATCTTTTTAAAGAATACTGTGCGGCTCATTCCGATTTGTAGAACCAAGTCGTCCACAGAAAAATCAAAATTTTCCATATTTTCTTCAATTAGCTGCAATGTTTTTTTCATTAATTCTTCATCCTGTGAATTAATATTAAGAGGAACAGATAAAGGCTGTTGTTGAGGAGAAATCAAATTTGTCCTGTAAATTTCTTGCAATTGTTTCCTTTGTTGAATTAGATTAGCGATTCTGGCTTTGAAATATGCGACACTAAAAGGTTTGGTAATATAGTCGTCTGCTCCGTATGTCAAACCTTCAAGTTTGCTTTCAATTGTTGTTTTTGCTGTAAGTAAAACAATGGGAATGTGACAAGTATTGATATTCATTTTCAGATGCTGAAGTAATTCAATTCCATTCATTTGAGGCATCATTATATCAGTTACAATAAAGTCAGGGCAGTATTTGATAGCTTTTTTAAGTCCTTCCATTCCATTCTCGGCTTCGAGAGTCAAATATTCCTTTTCCAGAATAGAATGAATAAACAACCGTAATTCTGCATCATCTTCAACGATTAATACTGATGATTTTTTGTCATTTTTCAAGTCTTCCTTCAAAACTTCATTTTCTCTTACAGAGTTATTTTCCTTTCTTTCAATTGGTGAAAATTCATTACTTGATGAAGCAATTATCTCGACCATTTTGTCGAAATGTGCTGTCCCATGCAACAAGTTGATGGTAAAACAGCTACCTTTCCCTTCTTCACTTTCAATAGTGATTTTTCCGCCGTGCTTGTCAATAAGTTCTTTTACTATCGAGAGTCCTATACCGGTGCTTGGTTTGCTTTTATCTTCATTGAAGGAAACAAAGCGATTGAAAAGTTTCTTTTGTTTTTCTTTGGAAATTCCGACCCCTTCGTCTTTAATTTCAATTGTCAGAAATTTTTCGTTATTTTCGAGTGAAACCTGAATTTTCTTTCCTGATGGAGTATATTTGAAAGCATTGGAAAGCAAATTTAATATTATTTTTTCCAAACAGTCGGGATCAATCCAAATTTTTGCATCTGAAGCATGATTGATAAATTCAAATTGAATATGTTGGTTCTCAATTGTTTCTCTAAAATTCTCACAAATTTCCTGAACAAAAGGTGCAATTTCTATCTCGTTAACTTTTAGATGAGTAAATTCCATTTTTCTGAAATCGAGTATTTGATTGACCAGTCGAAGCAACCGGTTTGCATTTTGAGAAATAACTTGTAAATGTTTCTTTGTTTCAGGTGGAGTATTGTTATCCTCCATAAGAAATTCTACAGGACCAGTGATCATTGTAAGAGGAGTACGAATCTCGTGCGAAATATCGGTGAAAAAACGAAGTTTTGTTTCAGACATTTTTTTCTCCATTTCCACATTGGCTCTTAGTTGCAGAATGGTAAACAAAATTTTTGCGACGAGATATGCTAAGCTCAAAAATAAGATTACATACAGCAAATAGGCCAAAGGTGTTTGCCAAAAAGGAGGAAGAATTTCTATCGGTAAGGTGCGTTCGTTATTGACCCAAATTCCTTCACTGTTGGTTGATTTTACCTTAAAAACATATTTCCCTTTTGGTAGATTGGTGTAGGTAGCTATACGTTGTTTTTGAACATAATTCCATTCATTGTCAAAGCCTTCCAGTTTGAACGCATACAGGATATTTTCCGGCTCAACAAAGTCCAATGCTGCGTATTCTATGGAAATAGAATTTTGTTTATGTTTTAATTTGAGGTTAGTTGTTTTGTCAATGTCATATTTTAAAGGTGTTCTTTTATCATTTAGATATACTTTTTTGTTGAAAATGGAGAAATTGGTAAATGCAATGTTTGGTTTAAATGTGTTGTTGACAATATTTTGAGGAGAAAAAATAATTATTCCATTAGAGCAGCCAAAAATTATTTCATTAGAATGTAATTGGTAGCATGCTGCTTCTGAAAAGTTGCTTTGAACCATTATCCTGTTTATTTCTGAAAAAGTTTCAAAAGTTTCATAATGTAAGTTAAATTTAAAAAGATTGTTTTCTGTAGAAGCCCAAAAATTTCCGTTTTTATCTTCCACCATAGATAAAACGATGTCAGAAGGTAATCCATCAGAAATTGTATAAACCTTAAATTTTGTAGGGAATCCTTTTTTGTCGTATTCTATAGCCTTATCAATGCCTCCTCCAAAAGTTGCTATGTACATTTCCCCTTTTCGAGTAATATAGACGCCATGAATATCGTTGTTACTAATTGAACCTTCTGTTGCCGGTTTAACGGTGTACAACTTGAAAACGATATCTTCAGGGACAGTAAAATTTGAAGAAAACATAAGTAGTCCACCTGTAGTGCCCACACAGATATTTCCAAAGTTGTTTTCGTTGATATATCTTACACGTGAGGCAATATTCATGGGATAATTTTTTAAATTGTTTCGGTGATTGATAAATTGAATTTTTCCGTTTGATGAGTTTTGGACTAGATTTATTCCTCCTCCATAGGTGCCTATCCAAATCCGTCCATGAGAATCCTGAAAAATATTATAAATGCTATTGTCACTCAGGCTGTATAGGTCAGTATTGTTTTTTTTGAACTTGGTTACTTTGAATTTTTTTTGATTTGTATTTCTTGTTAAAAGATAAATTCCATCTCCTTTTGTGCCCAACCAAATATTTTTATCGCGGTCTTCACAAATACAGTAAATAGCAGCAGGGAAAAAGGCATTATTCATAATTTCTCCTGAAGGAGAAAGTCTCCCCAATAGGTTTTTCTTTTTGTTGAATAGGTTTACTCTTCCATCTTTGGTAGAAATCCAAAGTTTTTCTTCCGAGTCTTCATAAATAGCTCTTACTTCATTTGCAAAAAGATTTTGACTGTCATTTTCGTTGACAGAAAAAGTTTTAAATTGGTTTAGTGGGAAAACGATTTTTATCAATCCATGAGAACGTGAAGAAATCCAAAGATTCCCTTGTCTGTCTGAGAAAGCACAATGTAAAATATTGGAAAATCGCCGATCAGTTAAGGTTTTATTGTTATAAAACGGCTCCAGCTGACCAGTAAGGGGATTAAACAGGGAGAATCCTCCTCCTTTTGGTTGAATCCAAAGTCTGCCATTAATATCTTTGATCACATAAGTTTTTGGAGGGAACATGCTTGTTGAAGCATCCATCGAAGTTGATTTATAATATTTCAAAGAAAAAGTTTGGGTGTCGAAGCAATATATTCCCAATTCATCGGTCTCAAACCAGAGGTATTTTTGATCGATCAGATATGTTTCTTGAATATTATTTGAGTTTAATGATTTTAAATTGGACGTATTAAAAATTTTATATTGATTAGTATCTATATTATATAACATAAATCCTTGACTTTCAGAAATAAAAATTAATCGATTGGAATCAATGTTTATTATTTTTTTAATATTGTCTTTAAAGTAAAGTTGTAAAAGTTGAAATTTTCCATTCGATTTATCATATTTCCATATTCTACCCTTTTGTGAACTGAATAAAATATAGTTATTTATTTCAAGAGCAGAATAAAAAGACTGTTTTTCTTCAGAATCAGTGTCATTTTCATAAAAATAAGAAACGGTTTGGGAGGATGAAAAAGGAAGGAATGTCAATCCATTATCAGTAAGCAACCACGCATTCTTTTTGCTATCTTCTATAACAGTATATACAGTTTTTCCTTTTAAATTTCCCTTTTCGATGTTAAATATTTCAGTATTAAATAAGGAATCTTTGACTAAAATGCAGCCATTTTTTTTTGACAGAAACCAAACTTTTCCCGAAGGTTTAATTTCAATTTGAGTGGTTTGAAATGTGTTATCTTTTATTTCATTTATCAGTTGAATTCCCCAAAACTTTTGAGAACGCGTTTCAAAGCAATGAAATTCTCCATCATAAGTGTTAAACCAAATTCTTCCATATTTGTCCGTAAATAGTTTTTCTATTCTGTTGCTTTTAAGGTAATAGTTATCTGTGGCTTTAACCTTATAGTTGTTAAAATGATAACCATCAAACTTACTCAGCCCATCCCAAGTAGCAAACCACATAAAACCTTCTTTGTCTTGAACAATATCCATAATAGTGTATTGTGGTAGTCCATTTTCGGTAGAGTAGTAAGAGAAATAGCAAACAGGAACTTCTGCCATTGAGGAAAGTTTTGAAAAGAAAATAACAATTATTGCAAAAGAAAAATATTTTACATTGCTATTCATGATTTTTAAAAAGCAGGAAGGCATGTTATCAATTGATTTATAAGTTTTTTTATTTTCAGGTAAATGATTTAATTACAAATTTAGCAAATATTTCGGGTTAAAATATTGGATATTTGATGTCAAGTCAATTTAACATACCTGATTAGTCAGTTTGTCCCCCTTCAGTTTTTTCCAAATGTACTAACATTGCATGTCAAATTAAAAATAGTACCATGAGAAAAAAATTTTATTCTTTTATTATTTTGTGTTATCTAATTTCTCCAATTTTAAGTGTTTCACAAACTGTCCCTGCTTTTCCTGGTGCTGAAGGACATGGAAGATTTACAACGGGAGGGAGAGGAGGAACAGTTTATTATGTTACCAATCTTTCCGATGATAATGTCGGAAACAGTGCTACTCGAGAGGGTTCTTTGCGTTGGTGCTTGAATCAAAATGGAACTAAAACCATTTTATTCAAAGTTAGCGGAACTATTTTTTTAAATTCATCTTTAAAAATAACGAAAGGCAATTTGACCATTGCAGGACAATCAGCTCCGGGCAATGGAATTTGTATTGCCGGTTATCCCTTTTCAATAGCGGCAAATAATGTTATTATCAGATATTTGCGTTTTAGAATGGGCGATTTGTTCAATATAAGTGCTGATGGAGCTGATGCTTTTGGAGCAAGAGGTTGTACAAATCTTATTATTGATCATTGTTCAATGTGCTGGAGTACGGATGAGTGTGTTTCTATTTATGAAAATGAAAATACTACACTTCAATGGTGCATTATTTCTGAAAGCTTAAGACTATCCAAACATACCAAAGGACCTCATGGCTATGGAGGTATTTGGGGAGGATACAAAGCAAGTTTTCATCATAATCTTTTAGCTCATCATGATAGTCGGACTCCTCGCTTTGGGCCTGGAGTATCAACACAGTTAAACGAATATGTGGATATGCGAAATTGCGTTATTTACAATTGGGAGGGTAATGGTTGTTACGGCGCTGAAGCAATGAAAGTAAATATTGTAAATAATTACTATAAGCCCGGTCCGGCCACACCTTCGGGAAGTAAAAGAGGTCGTATCATTGCTATTGACAAGAAAACGGGACTTTTAACTACAGATGATTTTTCCCCAATTAATAATGTTTGGGGGAATTTTTTTATTGATGGAAATTATATTGACAGTTCAACCAGTACCTCTTCTTCCGATAAAAATGTTTGCAACAACGCTACTAATAACAATTGGGATTATGGTGTATATAATCAAATTTCTTCTTCCTATGGAATTACTGAGGACGAAAAATTAGCCTTAAAAATGGCTGAGACTTTTGATGCAGGAATTGTTACTACTCATTCGGCTCAGATAGCTTACGAAAAAGTTCTGGCTTATGCAGGTGCCAGTTTGCATCGCGATACTTATGACGAAAGAATTGTTAATGAAACTGCAACAGGAACGGCTCAATTTAAGGGATTGTCACCCTACAACGGTTTAGGTAGTGTTACCTATCCGGCAGGTACACAAATTGGTTCAACCGTGTTAACACAAACCACTACCATAGATTGGAAAAGTACAGCTTACCCAAAATTGGGAATCATTGATAGTCAGAATGACTTAAAACCTGAAAATGCTTCTGATGATTGGAGTCCTTGGCCTGCTTTGAATTCCACTACTTCTTCGGCAGACAATAATATTGATGGAATACCCGATGGCTGGTTAGAAGAAAAATATCCAGGAAAAAATGCTTCCGATACAAATGAAGAAGGTTATACCTATCTAGAAGTTTATCTGAATGGAATTGTAAAAGAAATTACTGATAATCAGCTCGAAGTTGGAGATTTTTCAAATATTGTTTCATCTCAAGGATTTTCACCTACAAAAGTTTTTTCAAATTCTCAGAACGATATTTTGTTTATCAAGTCAGAAAAGCGAATGAAATCCATTCACCTTTTCACTCCTACAGGAATTTCGGTTTTATCGACTTTGATAGATGATTTTATTAAACAGGTGAATATTGGCTATTTACCTGCAGGTATATATATTATGAAAGTTTTTTTTCAAGAGGATATCTTTCCTTTCACAACCAAAATTAAAATTTCAGTAAATCAGTGAATTCATAATCTATTAATTAACTTTATTTTTATCAACATTATGGGGAAAAACAAATTTAAAAAATGGTTTTCAACAGTTGCCCTTATTGTTTTTTTATTTCAGGGCAATCTATTAATGGCACAGCAAAGAACAGTTTCAGGTACAGTAAAAGATGCTAACGGTGAACCTGTTATTGGAGCCACAGTTTTAGTTAAAGGGACAAATATCGGAACCATTACTGATGTAAATGGTAAATTTCAGATAAAAGTTCCAACAAGTGCAAACAACACATTGACTGTAAGTTATGTAGGAATGAAAAACAAGGAAGTTCCCATTAGTAGTAATGTCAGTGTGGTAAATATCGTGATGGAAGAAGCAAGTCAGCAACTCGAGGATGTTGTGGTAATAGGTTACGGTACTGCTCGAAAAGTAGATTTAACTGGTGCTGTAGCCTCCATTAGCGCAAAAGCGCTGAAAGACTTACCTGTAGCTTCCACGGCTCAGGCTTTGACTGGAAGATTACCTGGCGTAAATGTAACCACAACTGAAGGTTCGCCAGATGCAGAAATTTTAATCCGTGTTAGAGGTGGAGGTTCCATTACTCAGGACAATTCTCCATTGTATGTAGTGGACGGATTTGTAGTAAAAAGTATTTCGGACATTGCACCGAGTGATATTGCTTCCATAGATGTGTTGAAAGATGCTGCATCAACAGCAATTTATGGAGCTCAAGGAGCTAATGGTGTTATTCTAATCACTACAAAAAGCGGAAAAGAAGGGAAAGTTACCTTAAATTTTAATTCCTACGTTGGAATCAAAAAAACTGCCAATTATATTGATGTGTTGAATCCGTACGAATATGTTTATTATCAGTATGAACTTGATCAGGGAACTTCTTTTCAAAATTATTATGGACGGTTTCAGGATTTGGATATTTACAAGTCTGATCCTGGAATTAATTGGCAAAATGAGGTTTTTGGAAGAACAGGTGTTCAGCAAAATTACAATTTGAGTTTGATGGGTGGAACTAAAGATACCAAATATAATTTAAGTTTGAATCAGACTGACGAGAAATATACCATGATTAATTCAGGTTATAAACGAACAAATGCAAATTTTAAAATCAATACCCGATTGAATGAAAATCTTGAATTTGTTTTCAATACCCGACTTTCATATACGACTATTGATGGAACAAGTGTTTCTTCTGGCTCTGGTGCTAATACAAAATTGAGAAACGTAGTGAAGTATGCACCAACAAAAGGTTTGAGAGGTTTTAGTCAAACAGTGGAAGATGAAGATTTGACTAATACTCCTGAAGCAGCCAGCCTGCTTCTTGATCCTATTCAATCTATTCAGAACGAATACAAAGAACAATATAAATTTAATAATTTGTACAATGGAATGATTAACTGGGATATTATAAAAGGATTGCGTTTTAGTTCAAATGTCAATTACAATTTTATGAATAATCGAGTAGATCAGGTATGGACAGAGGGTACTGGCACATCACGAGATAACGGTGGGCAGCCTGTAGGGGAAAAAGATTATGAAGTAGGTTATTCATGGGGAATTTCAAATACTTTGACTTATAATTTTACACTGAACCATAAATTCAAGATGAATTTACTGGCCGGGCAGGAGATATTAGAGTCAAAATCCGAATCATCATCCATGCTGGCAAAATTTTTTCCTTTGGGCAAAACTGCGAGTGAGGTTTTGGCTGCCATGAGCAATGGAACACCTCAGCCCATTTACACTTCCATTGGTGAACCCAATCGCATAAGCTCTTTTTTCGGGAGAGCAAATTTATCATTTGCCGATAAATATTTATTAACCCTGACAGCACGTGAAGATGGAGCAAGTGTGTTTTCACCAAAGAACAAATGGGGTTTTTTCCCTGGTGCTGCTTTAGCTTGGCGTATTTCTGAAGAACCTTTTTTGCTTTCGCAAAAGGATTGGCTTTCAAATTTGAAAATTCGTCTAAGTTATGGTGAAGTGGGAAATTCAAGAGTAGGAACTTATTGGAGACAGGATTATTCTTATGTTAATTTGACAAGCACCAAAACTTATTATCCCAATGAAAGTATTGTAAACGCTTTGGTCCCAAGCACCACGCTTAGAAATCCCGACTTGACTTGGGAAACAACCATTACTCAAAATCTCGGCTTAGATTTTGGCGTTTTCAACAATCGCTTGACAGGTACAATTGAGCTTTACAAAAATAAAACAAAAGATTTAATCGTTGCTGTTCCATTACCATCCGCTTCCGGCTATTCACAACAATATCAAAATGTAGGTCAAACTTCCAACAAGGGGGTCGAATTGTCGTTTGATGCTTACATTGTGCAGACAAAGGATTTTTCATTATCTGCCAATTTTAATATCTCATTCAATAAAAATAATATCGATAGATTTTCCAATGGCGAAAACAACTTCAAATTGTATGGTTCTGGTTGGAATGGAAGTGCCGAACCAACTTATGATTATCTTGTTCAAGAAGGCAAACCCGTCGGTATGATGTATGGTTATGTTACTGATGGATATTACACTTTTGATGATTTTACATGGAATGAAGTAACCAAGAGTTGGGACATTAAGGATGGGGTTCCCAGTGATGCTGCTCTTATTAGTGCCGGAAAATATTTTGGTCCGGGTGCTTTGAAATTGAAAGATATTTCTGGCCCTGATGGCGTACCTGATGGAAAAATTACCGAAGATGATCGCACTATTATTGGTGATGCCAATCCAATACATGTTGGTGGTTTTGGTATCAATAGTACTTATAAAGGATTCGATTTTTCAGTGTTTTTCAACTGGTCGTATGGAAATGATATTTATAATGCTAACAAACTTGATTTTTCTTCCTATCTGCTAACTCGAAAATATCAGAATTTGAGTTCAGTAATGAGTTTGGCAAACCGCTTTACAACTATTGATCCAGAGACGGGTTATAATATTTATTATGGTAATTATGCGAATCCTACGCGGTTACAAGAATTAAATCAGAATGCAACAATTTGGCATCCGATTATGACCACAACAGTTTTTCATTCTTGGGCGGTAGAAGATGGTTCTTTCTTAAGATTGAATAATCTGACTCTTGGTTATTCTTTGCCACAAAAAATTGTCAAAAGTCTGCGTATGGAGAATTTAAGAATATATGCTACAGGCTATAATCTTTACTGTTGGACAAATTATTCGGGTCCAGATCCCGAAGTAAGTACACGTCGAAGTACTCCCCTGACACCAGGAGTCGATTTTTCAGCTTATCCAAAAGCTCGTTCATTTGTTGGTGGAATTAATGTAACTTTTTAAATATAAATACAATATGAAAAAGATTAGTTTTATATTCTTTAGTATTATCATAAGCACCTTTTTTATTTCTTGCGATGATTATTTGGATACTTATTCTCCATCGAAATATGATAATGTAATGGTTTATCGATCGGTTTCGAGTACCGAAGATGTTTTAATGGGAATTTATTCTTTGGTGGCTGATGCCAATATGTACGGTCAACGGATTTCTACCAACTGGTGTACAAATAACGACATAGAATTTGTTGGTGCTGATGAAACCAGTTATAATCAGGCAACTAATCGTGGCGTTTCAAATTATTTTGCAACACCAGGAAATTCCGTTCTTACATGGACTAACATGTATAAATTGATTGAAAGAGCAAATCTTTGTATAGAAGGAATAAAAACAAGTCCGTTATTGGATGACAATGATTCAAAAAGTCAAATGAAAATGTTATTGGGAGAAGCTTTGACTTTGAGAGCACTGACTTATTATGAACTTGTAAAACATTGGGGAGATGTCCCTTTTAAAGAAGAACCAACTGCCGCAGACTTATCCAATGTTTATTTACCCAGAACCAATCGTGATACTATTTATCTGCACATACTTGCCGACTTACAGGAAGCAGAAGGGTATGTTCCATGGGTTAACGAATCGGGTTACACATCCGAGCGGGTAACCAAAGGCTTTATTAAAGGATTGATGGCGCGTGTTTGTCTTTCTGCTGGTGGTTATTCATTAAGAGATAAAGAAGGATATCCAATGGAAAGGCCTGACAACTGGCGTTCGTTTTATGAATTAGCCAATCAAAAATGTAAGGAAATTATTGATAAAGGTACTCATCAGTTGAATCCATCTTACGTAAATATTTGGAAAAATATTAATGCATTAAAATTAGACCCTACTTATAATGAAAATCTTTTTGAAGTGGCTCTGGGTTTGGGGCAATCAGGTGAAATTGGGTACAGTATTGGTGTCCGATTCTATACTAATTCCAAATATGGTTATGGAAACAACGCAAATGTAGTAAACACAAATGCATATTATTTCTATTCTTTCGACAAGAAAGATCTTCGTCGTGATGTAACTGTTGCCAAAGCAGCTTACAGTAATTCGGCTGGCGATTTGAAAGAAGTCTTTCAGACCAATCCTATATCCTATAACATTGCAAAGTGGGATCAACGCTGGATGAGTAAAGAATGGCTTGCTCTTAATTTGGCCGCCAACGGAAAAATTGGCTATGGTATCAATTGGGTGGTCATGCGTTTTTCGGATGTATTACTCATGTATGCTGAAACGGAAAATGAATTGAATAACGGTCCAACTCCTGCAGCAAAGAACGCTTTGAAGGATGTTAGAAAAAGAGCTTTTTCTTCAGAAGATTATACGCAAAAAGTAGATAACTATGTGGACAATTTAACAACCAAGGAAGATTTTTTTAACGCTATTGTGAATGAACGGGCATGGGAATTTGGAGGAGAAGCTGTACGGAAATTCGATTTGGTCCGCTGGAATCTTCTTCAATCCAAAATTCAGGAACAACGACAGGCTTTCATTGCCATGTTGAATGGACAGCCGGTTACCATATTTGGCAACACGTATACCAATTTACCACTGAATCTTTATTATAAGTATTCTTCTGATGCAGAGAACATTGATTGGACAGATGTGAATTTTTATGATACCCGAGATGATCTCGATGCCTTGACCACAGATGAATTGACGGCTTTGGGTTATACAAAAGTTCCATGGCTGGCTGGAGCTTCCGATGCAAACAAAACCAGTTGGTCAAACAGAATTACACTTTTTAGTTCAGGATTGGAAAAATCAGTCAATGGCGTTTGCGATAATCGGTATCTGTATCCGATTCATTCTACTGCTATATCCGATTCACAAGGAAAACTTCAGAATTCTTATGGTTATTAATCTTAAATTATTGAACAATGAAAATAAATTTTTTAAAATCTCTAAAAAAAATACTGTTCTCAATACTCATTGTTTCAGTATTTACTGCATGTGAAGACTTTGAATTCCCGGTAGATTTAAGTTTTCGAAGATTGTTTTCGCCGGTGATTTTTCAAACAGGAACTGTTTCTGCTACCAAAGCTGAACTGATTTTTTCAAAGGTCAGTAGTGCAGATCTTTATTTGGTTGAGTTGAGCGAAGACAGTTTGCAGTTTTCTACTATTGTTCGTTCTATCGAATTTCCGGTAGATTCGCTAAATTATGCTGAAGGTTATACTGACCGATATAGTGTTACGATAAGCGATTTGTTGAGTGGTGTTAGGTATTCTGCCCGTTTGAAAGCTGTTTCAAGTACGGGAGAAATTCCAGACTCCAAATGGGTAACTGTTACCTTTGTTACAAAAACTGAACAGATTTTTACCAATATTTCTTCCGATGAAATAACTGATAATTCGGTTGTTCTTCATTGGAATGCCGGTGAAAGTGAGGTAACAAAAATTATTTTGGTTTCTGCTTTAGATGGCTCACAAATCAGCGTTGACTTGACGGTTGAGGATAAAATCAATTCATGGAAGAAAATTGAAGGGCTCGCTGGTGGAACGACTTATATGGCATATATTTACAACAATGATCATGTGAGGGGAACCATAGCTTTCAGAACTTATGATTCGGTGCCAACAGAAGGAGTTGTTATAAGATTGGATGGAGGAGAAGATATATATACTGTTTTGCAGCAACAGTCAGGGGATATAACGCTGGTTTTGCCTGCCAGTTCGGTATATGTTTCAAGTTGGTTCGATTCTTCTACTTCTGCAACTTCTTATTCTTTGCCATTGAATGACAATATTACTTCACTTACTATATGGGGACTCGAAGGTGGAGAAAAGGCCAAGCTGAACTGCACTTCTGTAAAGCTTGGAGCTGGAACAAGAAAAATTTTCTTCAGAAATATTGAGTATGTAGGCAATTCAAGTTCTTCAGATTATGTGATAAACGAAAGTGCTACTCGTCCACTTTCGGAGGTTACATTTGAAAATTGTGTTGTTCATAATGTCAGAGGCGTTTTTCGTTTGCAAAATGATGCCAATTATACTGCGGTAGATAAAATATCTTTCACTGATTGTGTGATTTATGATATAAATGGTTATGGTCTTACCAATACTTCTGCAGCTAATGTAAAATTGATGAATCTTGAGATTAAAGAATGCACATTTTACAATATGACGGATGCTTTGGGTAATTTTAAGAATTCAGCAAATTCAGTAGTAGTTGATGCTTGCACTTTTTACAACTGTTTCGCCAATGGGAAGTATATTTTCAACTTCAATAGTACTTTTATTCCTTCGAGTTTTGTAATTCGTAACTGTATTTTTGGAAAATTTAATTCTACCGTTTTTGATGGTACTCAGTCCATGCGAGCAACGAATCCAAAAATTACTACTTCGTTTATGGAAAACACCTATAAAACAAGTGACTGTATTGTTCACACAGGTTATCCCATGACGGGAGTAATAGAGTATCTCAATTCTTCTGCCGATTTGTTTGTAGATCCTGAAAACCATGATTTCAAAATAAAAGATGCAAGTTTTGAAGGTTATTCTACAGCAGGAGATCCTCGTTGGAGATAAAGAAAATCGGGAAGACGGCATTTTGTCGTCTTCCTTTTGAAAAACATTGAAAAAATTTTGTTGAATGAAACTCGTCTTAAAAAAAATCTTATTGTTGTCGTTTGTTTTTAGTTTCGTGTTTTTTTCCAAAGCTGAAAAATTGTATAATGACTTTGGCAATCAAAAATTACCTTTTGAAATGGATAGAATTTCAATTCCTTCTTTTCCTGATAATGAAATTTCGATAACCGAATGTGGGGGAGTAGGCGATGGAGTAACATTGAATACTGTTGCTTTTGAAAAAGCTATACAGAAATTGTCTCAAAAAGGTGGCGGTACCTTGAAAGTGCCTTTTGGAATATGGTTTACAGGCCCTATTGTTTTCAGGTCGAATATACAGCTTTATCTTGAAAAAGGCGCTGTAATTCTATTTACTACAGATTTTGATGCTTATCCTTTATTGAAAACATCGTACGAAGGGGTGGAAACTCGTCGATGTCAATCTCCCATTTCTGGAAGAAATCTTGAAAATGTAGCCATTACTGGTGAAGGTATTATTAATGGTTCAGGAGAAGCTTGGCGGCCTTTGAAAAAAAGCAAGGTTACAGAATCTTATTGGAAAAAAGTTATAAATTCCGGTGGCGTACTCAAGGATAGTGACTATTGGTTTCCTTCACAAAAATCCTTAAAAGGAGAATTATTGAGCGAAAAACAATTGCTTGATGGAAATTTGACAGAAGAAGAGTGGAATTCGATAAAGGATTTTTTGCGTCCGGTGATGGTAAGTTTTATTGAGTGTAAAAATGTATATCTACAAGGAGTTTTGTTCGAGAATTCGCCGAGTTGGGCTATTCATCCTTTGTTGTGCGAAAATTTGACGGTGGAGAATATTTTCGTCCGTAATCCTTTGTTTGCACAAAATGGAGATGGTATTGATGTGGAATCCTGTAAAAATGTGATTATTACCCGTTCCACTTTCGATGTGGGTGATGATGCCATTTGCTTGAAGTCTGGGAAAGACGAGAGTGGACGGAAACGCGGACGCCCTACTGAAAATGTCGTAGTTGAGAACTGTACGGTATTCAAGGGACATGGAGGCTTTGTAGTGGGGAGTGAAATGTCTGGGGGAATTCGCAATGTCTCGGTTTCAAATTGCAAGTTTATGGGAACCGATGTTGGGCTGCGTTTCAAAAGTAATCGGGGACGAGGAGGAGTTGTAGAGAATATTTTCATCAGTAATATCAGTATGAACGATATTGTTACCGATGCTTTTCTTTTTGATTTGTATTATGGAGGAAAATCGGCAAGCGAAAGTTTGGAAGATGGAGATGAAGAGGTGCAAAATACCGATATAAAACCGGTTGATGAAACTACGCCTGTTTTCAGAAATATTTTTGTGGAAAACATTATTTCGCGCAATTCCCGCAGAGCCATGTTTTTTAATGGACTTCCTGAGATGAATATTTCCAATATCCATATCGAAAATGCTCAATTTTCTTCAGAATTTGGAGCTGAATTGGTGGAATCAGACGGGATTGTTTTTAAAAATGTAAGTATTTATCCTTTGAAGGGAGAAAAATTAATATTGAAAAATGTTAAGAAATTTAAGACGATTGGTTGTAATTTTTCAACCGATTCAATGTAACGCTGTGAATTTATTGTTTTCTAAAAGTTTTACTAAAAATTAATTGTATATCAAATTATTAACTTCAAAAAAATTAGTATTATGAAAAAATTTTATTCTTTTTTGTTGGCTCTTGCTTTGCTAACTTTAAGTTTTGCAAATGCGGCCGAATGGCATGTTACAACTCTTGAAGAGTTGAATAATGCATGGACCAATTACGTAAGCGGTGATACAATTTTTATTGCTGCCGGGACTTATGAGACGATAGGCAATCTTAGTGTAACAAAATCCGTAACTTTAATGGCAGAGTCTGATGCGCTTTCCATGCCGGTATTGACGGGAGTACAGTTTATTTATGGTCAGCCATGCAGTTTTGAATTTAACGGTCTTGAAGTTTATTGTGATGCAGTGGGTGCAGAAACCACGACAGGAAAATATTTTCTTCAGGCAGTAGATGCCAATTTGCTTAATGGCACAATACCTCAGATTATTATCAAGAATGCCAACATACATGGTTTTGGAAGAGGCTTGCTTCGTGCCGACAATAGTACCAACATGGCTACTATCACCCAGTTGCAAATTGAAAACTGTTTGATTTGGGATATGGGAAGAAATTCAGTGGGTTACTCAACGCTGGGAGTTAAAACTGCAAAAATCAGCAACGCGGTTATAATAAATTCTACATTTTACAATTCTCCAAATGGAACGTGGAATTCGGAAGATACCACTACTCCTATTAACTTTCTGATGGAAAACTGTTGTATTATTAAAACCACTTCATCTTCCAGCAAACTGATCATTACCAATAAGACCAAAGCAGGTTCCACTTATACTGTCAAAAATTCTATCATTTCTCATTCTTATGATGACACGTCAGATAAAATGCAGTTGAAATTTGCTGATACAGCCGATGAACCTAATGTGGTTTGTAACCTTGAAAATTCTATTTTAGGAATAAACTTCAAAGATCCAAAGATTATCGGAACGCTGGCTAACAATACAGAAGTGACTGTTTCTTCCCTCGCTTACGATTATGACAATATGACTATTACTACCGACCCCAATACCGTAAAAAATATTGGCGATCCTCGCTGGAAAGTGAACGAAGAAAGTACGGGACTCACAAAAAACAGTTTTGAAAATATTTATGCTTATTTTGACGGCAACAATTTAAGAGTTAAAAATCTGCCTCTCAACTCAACTGTTGACGTTTTTGATGTAGCAGGGAAAAAACTTTTTTCATTGTCCAAAATTAATGCTGAAATCAATATACCTGTTAAAGCAAATATATTGATAATAAAGGTTTTTTCAAATGAAGGAAGCAGGATTATTAAAGTTCTCAAATAAGAAACTCAAAGCTAAACTATAAAAATAAAGAGCTTCCATTCAAAATATTTATCAATTATTTTTTATTCTAAAAGTCATGAAAAAACGAATATTTATTACTTTTTTTGTTCTTTTGTCATTCTTTTCGGTCCAAGCTACACAATATCTTGTTCACAATGTTGATGAATTCAATACTGCCATGAATAACTATGCTGCCGGAGATGAAATTATTCTTTCCGAAGGAACTTATAATATTGGTGCTACCAAGACTATTACAAAAGATTTGATATTGAAGGCTGATCCTGTTGCTGAGACTAAACCTGTTTTGGCTCAGATAATGTTTGCATTTTCTACCTCCGATTGCAGTTTACAAATCAAAGGACTGGAAATCTACTGGGATTTGGAAAATGCTGCAAGTCCAACAGCATCGCGCTATTTAATTTCTTCTACGGCTGGAGCTATCACCATATCAAATTTGATGTTAACAGATTGCACTATACACGGTTATGGCCGTGCTTTGTTGCGTTCTGATGGAAGTACAGTTAGCACTATTCAGCAATTAGTGGTTGATAATTGTCTAATTTACGATATGGGCAGAGAAAGCAATAGCTACAGCATCTTTGCAGTTAAAACAGCTCTTATTGCAAAAGCCGATTTTACCAATACTACTATTTACAATTGTAAAAATGGTTTCTGGTACTCAGAAGTTAAGACTTCTCCCATCAATTTCAAAATTGAAAATTGTTGCATTTTTAAAACTACAGCCAGTGGGAGTAAACTTTTAATCAATACCAATGCCAATCCCGGTTCAGTTTATACCATCCGAAATTCCATTATTTCCGATTCTTACGATGATTCAACAAGCGGCATGCAATTGAAATTGAACAGCAATAATTCGGATATTCTTGCCCATATCGACAATTCGATTTTGGCAAATGATTTTGCTGCTACTAAAGTGGTTGGGACGTTGACTACTGATAATCAAATTTCTGTAACTTCCCTAAGTTTCGATTTCAATGAAATGATTATACAAACCGAACCAACTACCATAACGGGTATTGGTGATCCGAAATGGAAACTGAATCCTGCTGTATCGTCTCCAGCAATTTTAACAATATCTGTCGATCCTGATGATGCTGGAGCTATTGATGTTACTCCATTGAAAAATCCATACAATAGTGGCGATGCGATAACTTTGACAGCTACTCGAAATTTTGGTTATGATTTTAAGGAGTGGAAAAATGCGGATACGGATGAAACACTTTCATCAGCAAGTTCATACACTTTCAATATTGTCTCCGATATTCATATAAAGGCAGTTTTTGAACCTTTAACGACTTATAATTTGACACTCAATATTGCAGGTAGTCAATGGGGTGAAGTGTCGCTTACCCCTGTTCCAACAAACGGAAAATATGAAGCCGGTACAGTTGTTACAGCAAAAGTGGTATCCAATGCGGTTACCAATTTTTTATATTGGGACGATATGAGTACCGACAACACCAAAGTAGTTCAAATGAATAATGATGTCACACTAACAGCGACATTTGATGAAGTTCCTTTCATTGTCGGCTGGAATTTTAAGGTTCAAGAGCCTCGTTCAAACAGGCCGGGTGATTTTTATTCCGAAAGTTCAAATATGGGACTTATTTCACTTTACGAACCCAATGGTACAGCAGTGAATTGGTTGGCAAATACGGGAAGTTTCAATCCTTCTTATCCATGTGCCAGAATTTGGACTTCGGGAACAAATTTTGCAACAAACCGCCGTTATTTCCAAGCTTCTTTTGCTACACTTGGTTACAGCAATATACAGGTTAAATCGATGGTTAGTGGCAACTATCAGTGTTATTCCGTTCAAAAACTTCAGTATTCGCTCGATGGTACCAATTTCACAGATTTGACAACGGCAGATATTACTGATGTTTATAATTCGGGATGGAAGAATCTTGATGCAACACTTCCTGCAGAAGCAGAAAATCAGAATCGTGTTTATTTGCGTTGGATTGCGGATGAAAACAGTCCTATTTTAGGTAACAGTACAGATAATGACGGTACAGCTCTGACAAATGTTTATGTGTTTGCTAACAAAATTCCAGCAGTTGACCCTGATCCTCCAGTATTAATTTCTACAATTCCTGCACAAAATGCAATCAACGTATCGGCAAACGGTTCTATTACTTTGGTATTCAATGAACAGGTTAAGAAAGGAAGCGGAGATTGTTTGCTTGGAAGTGCTGTCCTGACTCCGACTTTTGCATCCAAAACGGTAACTTTTGCTTATTCCAAGCTCAGTTACAACTCAGACTATACTTTTACTGTTCCGGCAGGAGCATTGGTAGATTTAGCCGGCAATCCTTTTGAAGGAATAACCATTCAATTTCATACCATGAATAGACAACAACCAATAGCTCGTCTGTTTGATGTGGTGGTAGCTAAGGATGGTTCAGGCGACTATACTACTATTCAGGCTGCGTTAGATGCTGTCCCGGCTAACAGAACAGCTCCCTGGTTGATTTTCATAAAAAACGGCACTTATGAAGAATTGGTGCGTATCCCGAGCAATAAACCTTTTATTCATTTGATCGGTCAGGATAAGGATAAGGTAAAAATTACTTTTGCCATCAATTGCAGCAGCAGTGCTTCGGATTTGGGCTGGGAATATTCAAAATCCAAATTTGGCATGTCTGATTGTTCTTGCATGGTTTCGGAATCAACAGATTTCTATGCCGAAAATATCAGTTTTGAAAACAAGTATGGAGTTGAAGCCCAGAATGGGCCACAGGCATTGGCTATTAGAACTGCTAACGATAGGTTTGCATTTTACCATTGCAATTTACGTTCTTTCCAAGATACATGGCAAACTACTTCTACTGACAACCAGCGTCATTACGCCTACAAATGTCGCATAGAAGGAGCCGTTGACTATATCTACAACAATGGAAACGTTTTAGTTGAACAATGTACCCTTTACAATCTTAGAAAAGGTTCTGTCATTGTTGCCCCCTCTCACAAAGCTGCAACAAACTGGGGATATGTATTCAGGGATTGCACTATCGATGGAAATACTTCTGCAATTGAAGGTAATAATGCTTTTGGACGTCCCTGGCATAATGCACCGCAAGCAGTTTTTATTAATTCAAAGGTGTTGATTCCAATGAAAACGGAAGGTTGGCTCGATATGGGAGCTATTCCAAAAATATTTGCTGAATATAACAGCTTTAATGCCAATGGACAGTTGTTGGATTTATCGGGACGAAAAACAACCTATTCCTATACCGACTCAGGTACAGGAGAAGTTATAACCGGAAATGTTGAAAAGAATGTTTTAACCGATGAAGAAGCAGCACAATATTCTTACGAAAATGTTATTATGGCTTCGGATGGTTGGGATCCACGTCAATATTTTGAGCCGGTTGCAAAACCTGAAAATGTAAAAGCCGAAAATAAATACCTTACATGGAATGCTTGCGATTATGCTATTTGCTACGTAGTTCTTCGTAACGATAGTGTAATTGGTTTCACAACAACTCCTTCCTTTTCCGATAATAGCGCTGAGTTAAATCAAAATTACAGCTACGTGATAAAAGCAGTAAATGAATATGGAAGTTTAAGCGAAGCTTCTGAAGTTTGTAATACCATATTCACAGGATTTACAAAATTTAATTACAATCAGATTGCAAAACCCGTAATCGTTGTTAACGAAAATAGGGAATTGATAATCAGTAAAATCGGTCAAGGTACTAATATTTCTTTGTTTTCCATTGAAGGTAAAAAGATATTTTCCGATATTTCAACCTCCAATGAATATCGGCATGCTTTCAATTCATTAAAAGGAATATTTGTCCTCAGATTAAATGAAAACTCATATAAAATTATTTTTTGATGGATATAATCCTGAGAGTGAAAGAATTCGTTCTCAGGATTTTCCAAATTTTTCAGTATGAAAATTAAATTATTTACATCTTTTTTGTTGTTTTTTCTTATTGACAATACTTTAAATGCCGAAAATAATTTGAAACTTTGGTACAATCGTCCTTCAGAAGCTTGGACAGATGCCTTGCCTTTGGGTAATGGACGATTGGGAGCCATGGTTTACGGCATTCCTCAATCCGACACGATTCAACTCAATGAAGATACTTTCTGGTCGGGAAGTCCGTATCAAAATATTAATCCCCAAGCTCGAACTTCTCTTAAAAATATTCAGCAACTCATTGCAGATGGAAAATATGTGGAAGCACAGCAATTGGCTTTAAAAGATATCATTGCCGATATTCACATTACTTCTCATGGCCAATCCTACGAATCGATTGGAAATCTTGTTCTTACATTTCCTGGACATGAAAAATATACTGATCTTTATCGTGAACTGGATTTGAATACAGCTATTGCAACGACCAAATATAAAGCAAACGGCATAAGTTATCAGCGGGAAATGTTTACCTCGTTTACCGATCAGCTGATTATCATTCGTCTGACCGCTTCCGAAAAAGGGAAAATCACTTTTAATACATCATTTGCTGGTCCGCTCAAAGCAAATCGAGTTACAGCAACCACTTTTATTCCTGAAGGAAGCAACAATATACTGGGTGTTATCAGCAAATGTACCAAAGAAAAGGAAGAAAATATCCCGAATTTACTGAATGCCTGTACATTTGTAAAAGTAGTGCCACAAGGTGGAAATATGGTTGTTTGCGACAAGACGATTTCGGTTAGCGATGCCGATGAAACGGTTATTTATATTTCTACGGCAACAAATTTTGTGAATTACAAAGATATTTCCGGTAATGCTGAACAGCGTGCCAAAGCTTATTTGGATAAATTTTCAAAAACATATGATCAGGCAAAAGCCGATCACATTGCTTATTATCAAAATCAATTTCATCGAGTTTCATTAGATTTGGGGCAAACAGATAGAAAACAACTGTCCAAAACTACCGACAGGCGTATCGAAGAATTTGCAAGTGTAAATGATCCTGCATTAGCAGCCACATATTTTCAATTCGGGAGATATTTGCTCATTTCGTCTTCACAACCCGGCACCCAACCGGCTAATTTGCAAGGAATTTGGAACCCCGATGCAGGGCCGTATCCTGCATGGGACAGTAAATATACGACCAACATTAATGTCGAAATGAATTATTGGCCAGCGGAAGTTACCAATTTGAGCGAATGTAATGAACCATTTATCCAATTAATTAAAGAAGTTAGTGAAACCGGTAAACAAACAGCTTCGGAAATGTATGGCGCACGAGGTTGGACTTTGCATCACAATACCGATTTGTGGCGTTCGACGGGTGCAGTGGATCGAACGGCTGGGATTTGGCCTACTTGCAATGCATGGTTTTGTTCTCATTTGTGGGAAAAATATCTTTTTTCGGGTGATAAAAATTTTCTGAAAGAAATTTATCCTATTTTAAAATCAGCATCTGAATTTTATCTTGATTTTCTGATACGTGATCAAAAAACCGGTTATTTGGTAGTTTCACCTTCCACTTCACCTGAAAATGCTCCGGGCTTTTGGTCGTATGAATATGCTAAATTGGATGGAACTGTTGCTAGGGAACAGGCTTCTACGTTTGCCGGAGTAACAATGGATAATCAAATGGTTTTTGATTTGTTGAGCAATACGATTGAAGCTGCAAGATTGCTCAAAACAGATAAAAAGCTGATTGCTGAATTAAATAAAACTCGTGCTCAATTGCCTCCCATGCACATCGGAAAATATGCACAACTTCAGGAATGGCTCGAAGATTGGGACAAAAAAGAGTCGAGTCATCGGCATGTTTCGCATTTATGGGGAATGTTTCCGGGACGAGAAATCTCGCCTTTTGCTACTCCCGAACTTTTCGAAGCTGCACGAAATTCGCTTGTTGGACGAGGCGATGTCAGTCGAGGATGGTCGATGGGCTGGAAAGTTTGCTTATGGGCTCGATTTCTGGATGGGAATCATGCCTATCAATTGGTGAAAAATCAATTGAACTTGAAACCTTCGACAGCAACAATAAAAGATCCCAATGGAGGAACGTATGCCAATATGTTCGATGCACACCCACCTTTTCAAATCGATGGAAATTTTGGATGTACTGCGGGGATTGCCGAAATGTTGCTTCAGAGCCACGATGGAGCTGTAAATTTACTTCCTGCTTTGCCGGATATGTGGAAAAATGGAAATGTCAAAGGACTTCGTGCTCGTGGAGGTTTTGAAATCGTAAATATGACATGGAAAAATGGTAAAATTGCTTCGGCAACTATAAAATCCAATTTAGGTGGCAATTTGCGATTGAGAAGCTATAACAAATTGCAGGGTGATCATTTGAAGATTGCTAAAGGAATCAACAAGAATCCTTTTTTCAAAAGGGAATCGATAGCAAAACCGATTATCTCAAGTATGGCTGAATTAAAGGGAGTTGACTTACAAAAAACGTATGAATATGATATGAACACCAAAAAAGGTGCAATTTATACCGTATTTCTAAATCATAATTCTAAATTCTAAATGAATTTTTTTTGAAAAATAGGAATAAGTTCCTTTATTTTTATTAAAACTGAAGTGAAATTTTTTATAAAAATTGAATGTTGTTTAATCTATTTAATTGATCATAAATGAAAATGAAAAGTAAAATTATTATTCCTATTTGCTTGAGTGTTTTGTTGCTTTCGTTGACAAATCGTCCCATTCATATTTTTATGGCTGGCGACAGCACAATGGCAAATAAACCGTTTTATAAAAGTGTAACCGATTCATTTACAGGTGAAGTTACTTACGAAAAGTTTTTGGAACGAGGATGGGGACAATTACTGCCGGAATATTTTACCGATAATGTAATTGTACGCAACTTTGCTCAAAATGGACGCAGCACACGGACTTTTATTTCGGAAGGTTGGTGGAATAAACTGATTTCTGAAGTTCAAAAGGGCGATTATGTCGTCATTCAGTTTGGACATAACGATGAATCTATCGAAAAAAAAGATCGATATACCTCGCCGGAAGATTATCGAACCAATTTGATTCACTTTGTGGACGAAGTGAAAGCAAAAGGGGCAATCCCAATTATTTGTACTTCGGTAATGCGAAGAAAATTTGACGCAGAAGGAAGATTGGTGGATACACATGGTGTTTATCCCGACATTTGTCGTGAAGTTGCGAGAATGAAAAATGTAACGTTGATTGATATGCAAAAGCAAACCACTCAATGGCTCGAACAGCAAGGCCATGAAAAGTCGAAACAGTATTTTCACAAAATACCTGCGGGTGTGAGCAAACTTTATCCCAAAGGGCTTGACGACAATACGCACTTTAACGAAAAGGGAGCACGTATTGTAGCCGGTTTTTTTGTCGAAGGATTGAAAGAACAGAAAATTACGCCATTGATGAAAGAATTGCGTGAAAACCAGCAACCGTACGTTTCGCAAGTTTGGTCGCCCGATTTGGGGAATGGAAAATATAAAAATCCTGTTATTTATGCCGATTATTCCGATCCGGATGTGTGCAGAGTTGGCAATGATTATTACATGGTATCTTCGTCGTTTGCCAATACGCCCGGTTTGCCCATTCTCCATTCCAACGATTTGGTAAATTGGACAATTGTCGGACATGCGATCCAAAATCTGACTCCTGCTGAAAGATACAATAAAATGCAGCATGGAAATGGTGTGTGGGCTCCCAGCATTCGCTATCACGACAATCAATTTTATATTTATTTTGGCGATCCGGACGAAGGAATCTATATGACAAGAGCAAAAGACATTCAAGGTCCCTGGTCACCTCTTTGCTTGGTAAAAAAAGGAAAAGGTTTGATCGATCCTTGTCCGCTTTGGGATGAGGATAACAAGGCTTATGTGGTGCATGGCTTTGCCGGAAGCAGAGCCGGAATGAAAAGTGTTCTCGGAATTTTTGAAATGACACCGGATGGAACGCAAGCTCTTTCTGAAAGTCGACTGATTTTCGATGGTCATCCGGCAAATCCAACAGTGGAAGGGCCTAAATTTTACAAACGAAAAGGATATTATTACATTTTTGCCCCGGCAGGAGGCGTAAAACCCGGTTGGCAACTGGCTTTACGTTCAAAAAATATTTACGGTCCGTATGAATCTAAAATTGTTCTCTCTCAGGGGAAAACAGCTATTAACGGGCCTCATCAGGGAGCATGGATCGATACACCTGATGGAAAAGAAGATTGGTTTATCCATTTTCAGGATAAATATGCGTATGGCAGGGTTGTGTGGTTGGAACCGCTTCAATGGATAAATGATTGGCCGGTGATTGGAGAAGATAAGGATGGCGACGGTTGTGGCAATCCTGTGTTGACGTGGAAAAAACCAAATGTTGGCAAAGTTTATTCGCCTGAAAATCCGATGGAAAGTGACGAATTCAATACTCCAATGCTTGGATTGCAATGGCAATGGCAGGCAAATAACAATCCATTGTGGTATCGTCTCGACAGCGAAAGCGGAAATTTGCGTCTTTTTGCATGGCAATCGGATGAAAACGGAAAAAATTTATGGGATGCGCCCAATTTATTATTGCAAAAGTTCCCGGCTCCGAATTTCAAAGCGACGACAAAGCTTGTATTTTCTCCTTCCAAAATAGGAGAATCTGCCGGTTTGGTGGTGATGGGACAAGATTATGCTACTTTGACAATTGACAGTACGAAAAACGGAGTATTTATCAAGCAAACAATTTGCAAAGAAGCTTCGAAGGGAAATGCTGAAGTGGTTGCCGATTCTGTTTTATTGAAAAAAAATATCCCGTTATATTTTAGAGTGGAAATAAGACAAACGGAAGAGAAAAACAGGGAAGGAATTCTTCAACCACTTGCAAATTGCCAGTTTCGCTACAGTTTGGATGGAAAGAAATTTATGACTATTGGAAAATCGTTTATTGCCAAAGAAGGACTTTGGATTGGAGCGAAAGTCGGAATCTTTTGCAAGCGTCCGCAATTTTCCAACGATGCTGGTTATGTTGATGTAGATTGGTTTCGGGTTGAACCTGTAAAATAATAAATTTTTTTGTTTAGTTAATAAAGATCAGTAAAAAGACGTCGTAAAAAACGTCTTTTTACTGTTATTACACAATTTTAATGGTTATTTGGTAGTTAGTAACATTTCCGTTGAAAAGGCACTGCTCTTATTTCTCTAAATTCCTCAAGAACAAATAATTATATATTTTTTTTTGTTTTCCTCAAAAAAATTTTTTCTTCAAACGAATTTTTGTTAACAATTTATTTTATTCGGTTTTATGTTTTTTTCATACTTTTGAGGTGTTTTTCAAACATAAATCTATACCATGCAAAACCAATCAAAAAATCATTTCGATTTTGAAAAGATTTATATTTCCTTTTATCCCCGTTTGAAGCGTTTTGCACAGGAATATGTAATAGATGAAGCCGATGCCGAAAATATTGTACAGGATATTTTTCTTACTTTGTGGGAAAAACGTGAATTTATTTCTGCCGATCTCAATTTAACTTCTTTTCTTTTTACTTCCTTAAAAAATAAATGTATCGATTTTTTGCGTCATCGCATAGTAATGCAAAATGCGGCAAATAAAATTCAGCAAGAGTACGAATGGACAATGCAACTGAAACTTCAGTCGTTGGAAGAGTTTGATGAACAAATTTTTTCAAAAGCTTCCGATATAGAATTGCTTATTCAAAACGCCATCCAATCTTTGCCCGAAAAATGCCGTAAAATATTCATTATGAATAAAATTGAAGGGAAAAAGCAAAAAATCATAGCTCAAGAACTTCAGATTTCCGTTAATACGGTAGAAAATCAAATGACTATTGCCTATCGAAAATTAAAGCAAATATTGAAAGATTACCTGCCTTTATTGATTTTTTTCTTTATCTGAGATTTTTCTCCTCATTTTTAGTGGATTTTTTTTCTGAAACGTATAACTATTATAAAGCACAAATAATGGATAATAGGATTATTAAATTTTTTACTGGTGAGCTCAACGACTCAGAGCGAGCAGAATTATTGAAAAACATAAACGAAAACGAGTCGTTGAAGCAGGAATTTATCCGTATGCAGAACCTTTCTTCCTTAACGCATCTTGTCGAACATAAAGGAGATGAGGAAATTGCACGTTCAAGTTTTCGGCAATTTATCGGAGAAATCAGAGCCAGAAGTCGCAAAAAATTTATTCGCAATTTTGGAAAGGTTGCGGCAGTGGCTTTGGCGGTGGTGGCATCAACAGTTTTTTTTACGCTATACTTTGTTAAAAACGATGTGAATGTTACCAATACTTTGTATGTGCCGGCCGGTCAAAGAGCACAGCTGACACTTCAGGATGGAACAGTGGTTTGGCTGAATGCGCAATCGACTTTAACTTATCCGGCACGTTTTTCAGGGAAGGAGCGCAGAGTATCACTTGTTGGGGAAGCTTTTTTTGAAGTTGCAAAAAACAAGCGGAAACCTTTCATTGTAGAAACCCAGCATATCAAGCTTAAGGTTTTAGGAACACAATTTAATATCTACAACTATCCGAAATCCGATATTTCGCAGGTTGCACTGATAGAAGGCTCTGTACAAATTTGCAGTGATAATCTGAGCGTTGTATTAAAACCTAATGAAGAATTTACTTTAGAAGATGGAAAAGGCACGGTATCGGAAATTTCCAATTCCAATCACTTTCTTTGGAAAGATGGCATTTATTGTTTCGAAAATGAAAGATTGCTGGATATTATCGACAAATTGCAACTTTATTACGATGTAACTATTAAAGTTAAAGATCCTGAAATTTTTAATGTTCCCTATACCGGTAAATTTCGCCAGCGAGATGGGATAGATGAAATATTGCGAATTATCAGGAAAATTCATCATTTCAATATAAAGAAAGATGTTGAAAACAATATTTATACTTTGTCAAAATAAGTTATTCACTTTAAATTACGTCATGCCTATGGAAAGAAAAATATCATGAAAACACAAAAAAGGCGACAAGTGTCCCCACACTCATCGCCTCAAAAGCAAATACCCAAGAACTAATTTTTAGTATTCACTTTAATATCACAAAGATATGGAAATTAAATTTCTATTAGAACAATATTTAATAAAAAAAGAAACTTTTAAAGATATATTCAGGATCATGAGAATCTGTTTTATCCTTTTATTTGTTTTCTCTTTTCAGTTGATGGCTTTAAACTCAAAAGCTCAAGATGCCGTCATTGAATTAAAATCCAATTCAATGACATTAGGCCAACTGATAAACGAAATTGAAAAGCAAACCGATTATTTGGTAGTTTACAGCAACCGTGAAATTGATGCCAACCAAAAAGTAAATTTGCCAAACAAGTCAGACAAGGTGTCTTCCTATCTAAATAAAGCTTTTGCCGGAACAGACATCAGTTACGATTTTGAAAACAACTACATTGTACTGTTGAAAAAAAGCAACCAAAATGCCCAAGTTGTTGCCGATTTGATTCGTTCATCGCAGCAGAACAACCGAGCCATTACCGGTAAAGTTACCGATACTTCCGGTTTTCCGCTTCCTGGAGTAACTGTGATGGTAAAAGGAAAATCGCAGGGCACAGTAACGGATGTAAATGGAAACTTCAGACTTGAAAATGTTTCGCAGGGCGATGTTTTGGTCTTTTCTTTTGTTGGAATGAAAAATCAGGAAGTTACTCTGGGGAATCAGGTTCAACTAAATGTGGTTTTAGAATCTCAACTTACCGATTTGGAGGAAGTTGTGGTGGTTGGTTATGGAGTTCAGAAGAAAAAGTTAGTTACAGGAGCCACTGTTCAGGTAAGCAGTGAAGATATACAAAGCAGAAATTCGACAAATGTACTGCAGGCCCTTCAAGGACAAACAGCCGGAGTTCAAATTACTTCAACTTCAGGTCAACCGGGAGAAGGATTAAAAGTAACGGTCAGAGGATTGGGTACGATAGGAAATTCAGGGCCTCTATATGTAGTAGATGGAGTACAAACAGGCGATATTTCTTATCTCAACAATGCAGATATTGAAAGTGTAGATATTTTGAAAGATGCTGCCTCTGCTGCTATTTATGGTTCTCAGGCTGCTAACGGCGTAGTGCTGATAACTACAAAAACGGGTGCTAAGGGGACTCCACATATATCTTTTAATGCTTATTGCGGAGTTCAAAATGTAGCTCGTAAAGTGGATTTGCTGAATGCAAAAGAGTATGCTGTTATTATGAATGAAGCAGCCATTAACAATGGAAAAGCTCCCTATTTTACATTGGATGAAATCAATCAGATGGGTAATGGTACCAATTGGATTGACGAGATGCTTTATGACAACGCTATAACTCAGAATTATTCATTGGGAATTACAGGAGGAACCGAGAAATCCGTCTATTCCATGTCATTGGGTTATACAGGTCAAGAAGGAATTGTAGGAGGTCCGGATTTTTCGAATTACAATCGATACACTTTTCGTATAAATTCCGATCACAATTTGTATAACAACATTATCAAAGTTGGAGGAAATTTAACCTTTAGTTATGTTGAAAAAAATGGGATCAGTGTTGGGAATCAATATAACAACACACTGAGAGGAGCTTTTAATACCAGTCCTTTCTTACCAATGTATGATGACAACGGAAATTTTTTGAATAACAGTCGTAATGCAGGAGTGATGTATCAGGGTAAAGAATGGGTTCCGTGGTACGATGGCGAATCCAATCCCTATGCTTCGATGGTATACAATAATCAGAGTAAAAATAACAATCAGAAAATTTTTGGTAATGTTTACCTTCAAGTAAACCCTTTAAAAGGACTTTCTTACAAAAGTACATTGGGTGTTGATTTTTATACGGGAGAAGGAAGAGCATTTTTCCCGGCTTATGTGCTTTCCATGTATGCCCAGCGCTCCAACGATGAAGCCAGCCAAAGTTTAAGTAAAGGGCTTGCATTGACATGGGACAATATAGTAACTTATAACTTTATTGTCAATAGCCACCACGACATAACTTTAATGGGCGGTACTTCGGCATATAAAAATCAGGGCACCAGCATGTATATACGAAATGCCAAATTGCTCATCGCCGATTTGGAACATGCCTATATTGACAACACTCAGAATACGGATTTTTCATTACTCGATATAAATGGAGCCCCATTTGATGAGTCAATGTTGTTATCTTATTTTGGAAGAGTCAATTACAATTATGAAGGAAAATATCTTTTAAATGCAACTTTCCGCGCAGATGGTTCTTCCCGTTTTGCAAAAAACAACCGATGGGGCTATTTCCCATCCATTTCGGCCGGTTGGGTGATGAGCAATGAATCCTTTATGAGTGAAAGCCAAAATTGGCTCGATTTTCTGAAACTTCGTGCAAGTTGGGGACAGGTTGGCAATCAAAATATAGATGCATGGCAATATCTTGCACCCATTCAAACTTCCAATGTAAATTATTATTTTAAATCGGATGATTTTGATGCTTCTGGAAACACTCCCGGTGCTTATCCAAGTAGATTGGCAAATGAAGATCTCAAATGGGAAACTTCTGAACAATTGAATTTGGGTTTTGATGTTCGATTCATAAAAGGCAAACTTGGTTTGAATTTCGACTGGTATAAAAAAACAACCAAAGACTGGCTGCTCGAAGCTCCAATATTGGCAACTGCCGGAGCTGATGCACCTTATATCAACGGAGGTAATGTAGAAAACAATGGTGTGGAAATTAATTTGAATTGGAATGACAATCTTGGAGGCTTTAAATATTTTGTAAACGGAAATGTTTCTTACAACAAGAATAAAGTTACGGAAGTTCCTACCAGCGACGGAATAGTACATGGATTGACCAATATGTTGTATGATAATTCGGTAGAATTTTATCATCGCGCAGAAACAGGTTATCCCATTGGTTATTTTTACGGATATAAAACCGATGGAATATTTCAAAACGAAGCTGAAGTGTTGAGTTATACAAACGCAGGTAAGGTCGTTCAGCCCAGTGCAAAACCCGGAGATTTGAGATATGTGGATTTAAACAAGGATGGTACCATTAACGAAGCAGATAAAACGATGATAGGTGATCCGAATCCGGACTTTATTTTTGGCTTCTCGACAGGTTTCGATTATCATAATTTTGATTTCTCTATTGCAGCCAATGGGGTAGCTGGCAATCAGATTTTTCAGTCTTATCGAAATCATACGAACGCCTATGCCAATTATACCAGTGAAATTTTGGGCCGTTGGCATGGAGAAGGTACATCGAATACTATACCAAGAGTTACCGAAACAAATATCAATTATTTGCCTTCAGATATTTTTATCAAAAATGGAGACTTTTTGCGTATCAGTAATATCACATTGGGTTACAACTTTGCTCCTGTAATCAATAAACCGTTTGTCAGTCAGCTTCGACTTTACGCATCGGTTCAAAATGCTTATACTTTTACCAAGTACAATGGAATGGATCCGGAAATTGGTTATGGAGTAGAAAATGGGTCATCAGGTGTCGATCTCGGATATTATCCCAGACCCAGAGTAGTGTTGATTGGTGTTGATATTAAATTTTAATTCTGAATTATTATGAAAACACTTAAAAATTATATATTTATTCTGGCATGTTCAATGTTTATGGGTGCTTGCTCCAGTAGTTTTTTGGATAGTGAGCCGATTACTGAACTTACTGACGCCAATTTTTATAAAACAACAAAGGATGCAGAGATGGCCATTGTAGGATGTTATGATGGTTTGCAACTTATCTATGATGATGGCGTAGCATTTCCTGTTGCTTCGGAAGTTCTTTCCGACAACACATTTGGAGGAACGGGGAATACTGATGGATTGGGTTATCAACAAATTGACGAATTTGATTTATCCAGATCACCGTCAGACTTAAATCAATTCGAACCAAATTGGAAGAATTATTACAAGGCTCTTTATCGGGTGAATATGTTGCTTTCTAAAATAGATCAAATTGATTGGGAAGGAGAGGTTGCATACAGAAACTCTATTGAAGCACAAGCACGTTTCCTAAGAGCTTATTTTTATTTCGATATGGTTCGGTTGTGGGAAAGAGTACCATTGATTATTGTTCCCACTAAAGACAATGTGCCTCAATCGGAACCGGATGCAATTTATGCTCAGATTGCGGAAGATCTTCTGTTTGCTGCAGAAAATGGAATGGAAGAGGTTTCACCCGGTCGCATCAATAAATGGGCAGCCAAGTCTTTGCTGGCAAGGGTGTTTTTATTTTATACCGGTTATTACAATAAAACTGATTTGGTAGGAAAAGTTTCGAAGGCTCAGGCATTACAAGGATTGGAAGATGTAATATCGAGTCAAAAATACGGATTGGTAGGGACAAATAATGATGGTAAGGAGTTCAAGGATCTTTGGCCTGCAGCTTCTTCTAAAGCCAATAGTGCAAAAGATGGATTGGAAACAACTTATGCGGGGAAAGACAACAAGGAAACTATTTTTGCCATCAAATATAATATTACTTCCGATTACAATGGCAATACTGATGGCAACCACTGGCTGGTTATGTTGGGATTGAGGGAACAGTCTTTCTGTCCTTATGGTAAGGGCTGGGGAGCTTGTACGGTTAATCCGAAATTGTACAATGCTTTTGAAAATGGAGATAAGCGCAAATCAGCATCAATTATTGCCATACAGGAGGAAGGATTGAATTTTAAAAATTCCGGACAAAGAGAGTATACCGGATACAGCAATAAAAAGTACACTCCCTTGTCTCTTCCGGATGGACGTGATGTTGCCGAAGCAAATAATGCCGTTAATTTTATGATAGGACAATTTCAGGATTATGTGGTAATTCGTTATGCTGATGTGCTTTTAATGGCTGCAGAATTAGGCAGTGACAATGCTCAAACCTATTTTGATTTGGTTCGTCAAAGAGCAGGTTTGACGTCAAAACCGGTTAACCAAGCCAATATTATGGCTGAGCGTCGCTTCGAATTTGCTTTTGAAGGAATTCGATACTGGGATTTGCTGAGACAGGGACTAAATGTTGCTGCCAGTACCATTGCCGAGTCAACAACAGTGTTGAATGGTGGTGTACAGGCAACTAAGATCATCACTCAACAAAATATTACCAAAACACGTGGTTTCCAAATGATTCCATATAATCAAATTACGCTTTCAGCAGGCGTTTTAACACAAAATCAAGGTTGGGAATAGTAAAAACATAGGATTATGAAAATACATAAATTTAGTATATTGTTTATTGTCGTTGGGTTAATGGTAGCACTTTTCCCTGCATGCCAACCTGACGAATATGAATTGGGGAAAGTTATTTCCAAAGAAGAGTTAAAGTTTTCTATTGTTCAGGATACCATAGATCCCAATATGATTATTCTGAAAAGTGAGACACCCGGTGCAACACCTTTATGGATAACCCCTATGGGCCGCAGTACAAGGGTGCAGGATACAGTACGCATTCCGTTTGCAGGTGAGTACAATTTTATTTATGGAGTTGAAAGTGCTGGAGGTTTTGTTCAGGCTGATACCTTCAAAATAGTTATTACTACTAATAACTTGAATTATGTCAATGATCCGTTGTGGACTTTGTTGTCGGGTGGTGTTGGAAATGAAAAGACATGGCTGCTTGATTTGGATGAAAATGGCGTATCAAAATATTTTGCTGGCCCACTTTATTTTTACGGAACAGAAGATAGTTGGGAAACAATGGCTCTTTATAAGAGTGGAAAAAGTGCCGATGAAATAAAAGCTTTGTTGGGAATTAGTGATACATGGAACTGGGAAGCAGACTGGAAAGGTAATCAATGGATTATGCCTGCTGGTGATTATGGTACGATGACTTTCAGTCTTAAAGGGAATGCTACCGTTACTGTTGATCATAAAATGC
>ENA-UOYA01000457-UOYA01000457.1-activated-sludge-metagenome-genome-assembly--contig:-NODE-457-length-53540-cov-6.781528_pt1 | contig 53540 bp, 44 predicted proteins | sample MGYA00238163_ERZ764804 | MGnify/ENA primary metagenome ERZ764804 (study PRJEB28919, sample SAMN05720223) | activated sludge metagenome | isolation source: Anaerobic digester | place: Hong Kong...
AAAACGCTCCAAGAGGTGGAATTTTGAATGCACGCATTTTGTGGACTTTTTCTTCAGCAGCTTTCTATTTAAAGAACAAAGCTTATCTGAAAGAAGCAGAACACGCAAAGGAATATATTTTCAACCATTTTTTTGATGAAGATTTTGGAGGAACTTATTGGATGCTGAATGCAGACGGTTCACCTGCCGACACCAAAAAACAGATTTACAGTCAGGCATTTTTCATTTATGCATTGGTTGAATTTTATCGTACAAGCGGTGATGAAGAGGTTTTGAAAAAGGCAAAAGAACTTTTTTCGCTGATAGAAAAATACAGTTTTGATAAAGACAAAAATGGCTATTTCGAAGCATACAGTCGCGATTGGCTTTTGCTTGACGATGTACGTTTGAGCGATAAGGATGCCAACGAAAAAAAGACGATGAACACCCATTTGCACCTGCTTGAAGCCTACACTAATTTGTTTCGTGTCTGGAAAAACCCTTTATTGGAAATGCAACTGAAAAATTTGATTGACCTGTTTCTCGACAAAATTATCAATTCTGAAACATATCATTTGAATCTGTTTTTCGATGAAAATTGGGCATGTAAGTCGTTCATTCAATCTTTCGGACACGATATAGAAGCGTCCTGGTTGTTGGATGAAGCAGCTACTGTTTTAGGAGACGCGGAAACACTGCAAAAAGTGCGAAATGTGGTTTTTCGCGTTGCAGATGCAGCTGCCGAAGGACTTCGTGAAGACGGAGGCTTGATGAACGAAAAAGACGTTGTAACCAACCACCTTGACACGAATTGCGATTGGTGGCCGCAGGCAGAAGCTGTCGTCGGTTTTTTTAATACGTTTCAACTTTCAAATAGAGAATCATATCTCAAAAAAGTTTTCAATTCCTGGAATTTTATCAAAGAGAACCTGCTTGACAAAGAAAATGGGGAATGGTACTGGTCGGTTTCGAAGGACGGACATAAAGACACACTGAACGACAAAGCCGGATTTTGGAAATGTCCTTACCACAACAGCCGAATGTGTATCGAATTGATTAATCGAATTAAATAGCAATTATATTCAACAGTAAAAAAATAATCATAATTAAATAATTAATAAAAACTTACTAAAATGAAATTCAAGATTTTACCGTTAATGCTCCTGTTGATTTTTTCTAATTCAATTGGTGCAAAAGTTTTGTTACCTGAAATATTGAGTGACAACATGGTTCTGCAACAGAACGCAAAAGTTAATCTCTGGGGAAAATCCGATCCCGGAAAAACTATCGAAATTCGTCCTTCATGGACTTCCGAAATTACTAAAGTAAAGGTTGACCCAAAAGGAAACTGGAAGGTATCTGTTGTTACGCCTTCAGCAAGTTTTACCCCTTATTCCATTTCTATTTCCGACGGCGAAAAAGTTATGTTGAATAATATTCTTGTAGGAGAAGTTTGGTTTGCTTCGGGACAAAGTAACATGGAAATGCCGTTGAACGGTTTTTGGAACAACCCGGTTCTCAAAGCCAACGAAACCATTGCGATGGCAGGGCAAAACGAGGGAATCCGTTTCGTTACTATTCCCAAAACTGCAGCGATGGAACCGCAGGAAAACGTTAAAGGAATGTGGCAAGAATGTACCCCTGAAAATGCGCCGGGTTTCAGTGCCACGGCATATTATTTTGCGCTAACGCTCTATCGGGCGTTACATGTTCCCGTTGGGATTATCGTATCGAGTTGGGGAGGCTCGAGAGTGGAAAGCTGGACAAGTCGCGAAATTTTGGAAACCTATCCCGATGTCGATTTGAGCGAAAAAGCTATCAACAGTCTTAATCCGATGTTTCGTCCTATGTTGATGTACAACGGAATGATCCACCCCCTTATTCATTATACAATTCGTGGATTTATTTGGTATCAGGGTGAAGCAAATGTCGGCCACCATGAGGTGTATGCCGAGCGACTTGCCAACATGGTCAATCTTTGGCGAAAGGATTGGGGATTGGGCGATTTACCTTTTTATTACGTTGAAATTGCACCGTGGATTTATGGCGATGGAGAGACCGGTACCTCCGGGGCGCTGCTGCGTGAAGCCCAATTCAAGGCACAATCACTGATTCCCAATAGCGGCATGATTTCGACTAACGATTTGGTAGAAGATTACGAAAAAAATAATATTCATCCCCGCAATAAGATCGATGTAGGCAAGAGACTTGCGTTTATGGCTCTTTCGCAAACTTATGGTCATACGGGTGTAGCCGGTCACGGGCCGGAGTATAAATCGATGGAAATAAAAGACGGAAAAATTCTCCTCTCTTTCAACCATGCCGAGAACGGTTTCAGCAGAACAGTGGGCATAAATGGTTTTGAGATTGCCGGAGACGATCGGATTTTTCATCCGGCTAAGGTTGAGGTCGATGTAAACAACAGGATGCTGATTGTTTCGAATGAAAATATTCCGAACCCCATAGCGGTAAGATATTGCTTCAAGAATTTTCAAATCGGAAATCTTTACAATACCCGAGAATTGCCTGTGGTACCTTTCAGAACGGATAATTTCGAAAAGTAAAACCTGCAACTTTTGTGATTATAACCTATTAACTCATATTGGATGGATTATTTGTAAAAAAATTATCTTTATAATCCTTATTCTCTTGCAATTTTCTTTTATCTTTGCCGATAACAGATCATGTAATTGCGATATTAAGATTAAATTGAAGAACAATGAATGCGATGAAAAAAATTCATCTGGTCCTTTTTTTGTTGATAGGACTATCGTTGAGTGTACATGCTCAAAAAATAATGTTGAAAACGAATATTCCGTATTGGTTGACTGCATCGCCTAATCTTGGAGCAGAGTTTGCTGTGGCTGATAATGTGAGTATTGAGTTATCTGCAGGATTCAATCCCTTTAAATTTGGTGATGACAAGCAGATTAAACATTGGGTTGTGTGGCCTGAGGCACGTTATTGGCTTAACGAAACGTATAACGGCCATTTTTTTGGATTGCATGGCATAGGTGGACAATTCAATATGGGAGGAGTAGATATTCCCATTTGGAAACTGAAAAACCTGAAAGATCGACGGTATGATGGATCTGCCATTGGTTTTGGCATCAGTTACGGCTATCAGTGGGTTTTAAATTCCCGTTGGGGATTAGAGGCAACCTTGGGAGTAGGATATGCTCGATTTAATTACGATACCTATTCCTTGGAAAACGGATCGAAAATCGGAGGAAACAAGAAAAACTATTTCGGTCCTTCCAAAGGAGCAATATCCATTACGTATGTCATCAATTAAAATAAGGAAAGATTAAGGTCTTTTCTTTTTTATGACACCGTCCAAACGTACTTTTCTTGCTTTACCCCTTATTCCTGTTGAACCGGCTGCAGATAAGGCGAAAGAATTGAAGCATTTGCTGCGAAAATACCGCATCAAGTGGGTAAATCCCGAATCGTACCATTTGACGCTGTTCTTTTTTGGCGAAGTTCCTATGGATCAATTAGCCGAATTGAAAGACGCAATTCGTTCAGCGGTGGAAGGAATGCCCGCTTTTTCTTTTAAATTGACGAATCCGGGTTTGTTTAAGAGAGGGCATGAGCCCAGAGTGCTTTGGTTGGGAATTGAGGCTCCCGAAATTTTATTCGATTTGAAAAAAAGAATAGACCGTGAGGTGGAGCCTCTGGGTTTTATTTCCAATGAAAAATTTTTCAATCCTCATCTAACGATAGGGCGATTTATTCCCGGTCAAATCATTGAACCTTCATTAAATGGAGCGTTGACAAATTCTCGATTTCTTCACCCTGTGCAGTATGTAGCCAATGAAATCGTGTTATTCGAAAGCCGATTGTCCCCTCATGGAGCGTCTTACTATCCGTTGGAAATCTTTTCGTTGCAGTCTGATAATGACTAGGTTGGGATAAGGGGTATATTTTATAGGTATTGTTATGATTCGCAAGATAATCCATATCGATATGGATGCTTTTTATGCTTCTATTGAACAGCGCGATAATCCTGAGTACCGCGGGAAACCGGTTGCCGTGGGTTATGGAGGGAAACGCGGTGTAGTAGCCGCTGCCAGCTACGAGGCTCGGCGTTATGGCATTCATTCGGCAATGGCATCGGTTACCGCTCTGCAAAAATGTCCTCACTTGATTTTTGTTATGCCTCGTTTCGATATTTATCGGGCGGTATCTCATCAGATCATGCAGATTTTTCTTGAATATACCGATAAAGTGGAGCCTTTGTCGCTCGACGAGGCTTTTTTGGATGTTACTGTCAATAAAAAAGGCATTCACTCAGCAACGGCAATAGCAAAGGAGATCAAGCAGAAAATATACAATCGTACGCGTTTAACGGCTTCTGCCGGTGTATCGTATAATAAATTTTTGGCAAAAATCGCATCCGATTACCGCAAACCCAACGGTTTGTTTGTGATACCCCCGGAAAAGGCTGAAGCTTTTGTTGAGCGGTTGCCAGTGGAGCGTTTTTTCGGAGTTGGTAAAGTTACGGCGGCCCGAATGAACGAATTGGGCATAAAAACGGGGTATGATTTGAAGCAATGGGCAGAAACAGATCTTGTGAACCATTTCGGGAAAGTCGGAAGTATTTACTATTGGTTTGCACGCGGAATCGATAATCGTGAAGTGGAATCGGAACATATTCGCAAATCGTTGGGAACCGAAGAAACTTTTCCTGAGGATATTAATGAAATGGTAGATGCATTGAGGGCTTTGGATGAGATTTCGGAAGAACTGTACAGAAGGGCCGAGAAACGTAAATTTTATGCCAAAACGCTTACGCTTAAAATAAAGTATGCCGATTTTACGCTCATTACCCGGAGTAGAACGGTGGATTATCTTATTAAAACCTATCATCAGATTTTTGAGTTAGGAAAAGAATTGCTTTTATCTGTTGAAGATATTCAGGAAAGAAAAATTCGTTTAATGGGACTTTCGCTTCGAAATCCTGAGACGGAAGTATCTCAGGAAGAGAAACCTCTTCAGTTGTCTTTCGACTTTAAAGAGTTTGATGAATCCCCGTCAAAGTAAAAAGTTTTGGGGATGTTTTCCGGTAATACCCTTGTAATGGGCTTTTATTTTCTCTATATCTTTTTCATAATCGCCGGTGGGATAAAATGTGTCGAGAAAGATAACCTGTTTCTTGGCGTAATCGATTCCCACCAAAACAATGGGTACATTGGCTTTTAGCGCAATGTAATAATCGCCTTTCCTCCATTCTTTAACCGGTTTCCTTGTGCCTTCGGGAGTTACTGCAAGTTGAAATTTTTCGTGTTTGTTAAATTCTTCGGCTAATTTGTCGGTAAGCCAATTTTTCTTTTCCCTTTCTACAGGAATTCCTCCTATACTTTTGAAAAATAGGTTGAAAGGAAAGAAAAACCATTCTTTTTTAATCAGAAATTTTGCATTTCTTCCCAGCGAACTGTAAGCCAGCTTCCCTATTATGAAATCCCAATTGCTGGTATGTGGCGCAAGTGCAATTACGCATTTGGGAATATCCGGCGGAACATTTACCACTTTCCACCCCAACAATTTCAATATGAGTTTGCTGATTCTCATTGAATGCTCATTTGCGCCTTTTCCATTTCCAACGTTAGTTGTTCCCAAATGTTCATCGTAATGGTAATTTTGTTTTTTAAATCGATATATGATTGGAGTAAAGAACCATTTGATGCTCCTTCCGGAGTTGCCAGTTCGGATTCGATGGAAGAAAGTTTTTCTTCCATTTTTGTGATTTTATCCTCTGTATCTTGAATTTCTTTTTCTAGCCTTTTGATTTGTTTGTTTCGTTCTTTTTGTTCTTGGTAGGAAAGTTTGGTTTCCGATTTTCGATTATCTGCTTTTTCTTCCGGGTCAAGAGTTGAACTACGAAAAGAAGTTTCCAGTTGTTGCAGATTTTCTAGTTTCTTTTTTGTTAGAAAATCATAGATACCACCCAGATGTTCGATAACTTTTCCTCTGCCGAATTCATAAACTTTTGTGACTAGGCCGTTGAGAAAATCCCGGTCATGTGAAACGATGATGGCTGTGCCATCGAAATCGGTAATGGCTTTTTTCAATACATCTTTCGACGCCATATCCAGATGGTTTGTCGGCTCATCGAGGATGAGCAAATTCACAGGTTCGAGCAGCAAACGTATCATTGCCAGTCGGCTGCGTTCACCACCGGAAAGTGCTTTTACTTTCTTTTCCGATGCTTCGCCGCCAAACATGAAGGCACCTAAGATATCGCGTATTTTGGTTCGAATATCTCCCGTTGCAACCTGATCGATGGTTTCGAAAACCGTCAGATTTTCGTCGAGCAATTGGGCTTGGTTCTGGGCAAAATAACCGATTTTTACATTGTGTCCCAATTCAAGTTTGCCTTGAAAGTCGATTTCGTTCATGATGCATTTAATGAGGGTCGATTTTCCTTCACCATTTTTACCTACAAAAGCTACTTTATCGCCCCGATGAATGGTCATGTTGACATCAGCGAATACAACATGATCGCCATAATTTTTTGTCACATTTTCCATTATCACAGGGTATGATCCTGATCGGGGAGCAGGAGGAAATTTCAAATTCAGGGAGGAATTATCTACCTCGTCAACTTCAATTACTTCAATTTTTTCAAGTTGTTTGATGCGCGATTGTACTTGATTGGATTTGGTCGGCTTATAGCGGAAACGTTCGATAAATTCTTCGGTTTTCTGGATTTGTTTTTGTTGGTTTTCATAAGCACGGAGTTGTTGTTCGCGCCGCTTTTGATGAAGTTCCACGTATTCGGAGTAGCTCACCTTATAATCGTAAATTTTTCCGCATATAATCTCGATTGTGCGGTTGGTAACTGCATCGAGAAAGGCGCGATCGTGCGATACCAGCATCAGCGCATTAGCATGTGTTGCCAAAAAATTCTCGAGCCATTGAATGGATTCGATATCGAGATGATTGGTGGGCTCATCCAATAACAACACATCGGGGGCCTGCAGCAGAATTTTCGCCAGTTCGATGCGCATGCGCCACCCTCCGCTGAATTCTTTGGTAGGACGGTCAAAATCTTTTCGCGAAAATCCTAAGCCGGTGAGCGTTTTTTCTATTTCGGCCTCAAAATTATTGACCCCCGACATCAATAGCAATTCCTGCAGATCGGCCGAACGTTGAATGATACGTTGATAATCTTCCGATTCATAATCGGTTCGTTCGGCAAGCTGGCGGTGTAGTTTTTCGAGTTCGTTTTCCATCTCCTGCAGATGTTTAAATGCTTGTGCGGCTTCCTCTTTTACCGTGAGGGTGTCGTCCAACTTCATTTGTTGCGGCAGATATCCGATGGAGATTCCTTTGGGATAGGAAACTATTCCTCGAGAAGGATGTTGAATGCCGGCTATGATTTTCAGTAAAGTAGATTTTCCTGCTCCGTTTTTACCAACCAATGCAGTACGCTCGTTTTTGTTTAGCACAAACGATATATCGTTCAGTAAAGTGAATCCGCCAAATTCAACCGAAAGATTTTCTATGGAAATCATATAAGGAATTTACGTATTGCCGTTTTTTTCGATAATTCGTCTATGAATTGTTCGCGATCCAGTCTTGTTTGTTCTCCCGATTTCATGTTTTTGAGGGTAATTTTTCCTTCGGAAATTTCGTTTTCGCCTATGAGGGCAACAAAAGGGATATGATTCGTATCGGCATAAGAGAGTTGTTTCTTTATTTTTGCCGCTTCGGGATAGATTTCTGCCGAAATCCCTTTGCTACGCAATTGCGTGAGGAGAGGAAGAATAAAGTTTTCTTCTTGTTCACCGAAATTAATAAACAGAATGTCGGTTCCTTGGGTTAGATTATCGGGATAAAGGTTGAGACGGTTCAATACATCGTAAATGCGGTCGGCGCCAAAAGAGATGCCTACTCCCGATACATCGGGGAGACCGAAAATGCCGGTGAGATTGTCATACCGCCCGCCGCCGGTAATACTCCCTATTTCAACATCAATAGCTTTGACCTCGATGATGCTTCCCGTATAGTAATTTAGACCACGGGCGAGGGTGAGGTCGAGTTCGATTTGATTTTCAAAGGACAGCAATCCTGTTTTGTTTAAAATAAATTCAATCTCTTCAATCCCTTTTAATCCGGTTTTGGAAGCAGCAAGCGTTTCTTTTAGTGTTTCTATTTTTTTCTTGTTGCTGCCGTTCAATAAAATAATAGGTTGCAGCTTGTCGATAGCTTCCTGAGAAATATTCTTTGAACGTAATTCTTCATTTACGTTTTCAAGTCCGATCTTTTCCAGTTTATCGATAGCAACGGTAATATCCGTAATTTTGTCGGCTTCACCGATAATTTCGGCAATGCCGGAAAGGATTTTTCGGTTGTTCAATTTAGTAATAATACGGATATTCAGCCGTTTAAATACTTCATCGATCATTTGAAGGAGTTCCACTTCGTTGAGCAACGAATCGGATCCGATAATATCGGCATCGCATTGAAAAAATTCCCGATAACGCCCTTTTTGCGGCCTGTCTGCTCGCCATACCGGCTGAATCTGGAAACGTTTGAAAGGAAAAGTAATTTCCTGTCGATGCATGACTACATAGCGCGCAAAAGGAACGGTAAGATCATATCGTAATCCTTTTTCGGCAATTTTGATTGCTGTTTTTGTTGAATTTCCTTCTTGAAGATCTTCCGGCGTTAAAGCTGAAAGAAAGTCTCCGGAATTGAGTATTTTGAACAACAATTTGTCGCCTTCTTCACCATATTTTCCCAAGAGGGTAGATAAATTTTCCATAGCCGGTGTCTCGATTTGACGGAAGCCGAACAATTGGAATACTTTTTTAATGGTGTCGAAAATGTAATTGCGCTTTGCCATCTCTTCGGGAGAAAAATCGCGCGTTCCTTTAGGAATAGAAGGTTTTTGCATTGTTACTTTTACCTTTGTTTCAACGTGCAAAGGTAATGAATTATAGAGAAAACTAAAAATACCCGTTTCTTACGGAAATGTTGTATTTTTTGTTTGTATCTTAGCGTTTAAAATCGGATGAGGGGAAAACAATCGTTGCATATTTGCGTTTTTATTTAAAATAGTAAACACTTTTAATTACAACAAAAAATGGAAAAAACAGATACAATTACTGCTGAAAAAACAAAATCCGGAACCGCAAAATCAAAAAAATCCACTTCAAGCACAAAAAAGAATTTTATTCTCGATACCAACGTTATTCTTCATGATTATAAATGCCTGGATAATTTTGAAGAAAACGATATCTATATTCCTTTTGTTGTATTGGAAGAACTGGATAAATTTAAGAAGGGAAACGATCAGATCAATTTCAATGCCCGTGCTTTTATCCGGGAACTCGACCTGATTACCGACGATGATTTGTTTACCAATGGGGCTGAATTAGGAGTGGGACGCGGTAAATTATATATCGTAAATGTTCCGGATCATCCTAAAATTTTAGAAGCTTTTCCCGAAAGAAGCCCCGATAATCGGATTCTTTCTACTCTTTTGACTCTCACGGAGAAATATCCCCACATGAAAACCATCCTTATATCCAAAGACATCAACTTACGCATGAAAGCGCGTTCATTGGGATTGCTTGCCGAAGACTATATTACGGATAAAGTTACCAATATCGATATTTTCGAACAGGAAGAATTGGTTTTCGATGGAATTGATCCCGAACTTATCGATAGAATCTATGCAAACCCTGCCGGAGTGGATTTTGACGAATTCGATTTTCCTACTGCAATTGAACCGAATCAATGTTTTATTCTTAAGAGCAACCGCAACAGTGTATTGGCGCGATATAATCCGTTCACACAAAAAATCAAGAAAATCGAAAAAGAAAGCAATTTTGGTATTCAGCCTCGTAATGCAGAGCAAGCTTTTGCTTTTGAAGTATTAAATGATCCTCAGATAAAGCTGGTTGCTCTAACAGGAAAAGCAGGAACCGGGAAAACGTTGCTCGCCTTGGCTTCGGCACTCAAGCAACATAAACTCTACAACCAGATTCTTCTTGCTCGACCGATTGTTTCGCTTTCAAACAAAGATCTTGGATTTTTGCCCGGAGACGAGAAACAAAAAGTGGCTCCCTTTATGCAACCGCTGTTTGATAACCTTAATGTCATTAAATCACATCTTGGACCAAACAGCCCCGAACTGCGGATTATTGATGAAATGGAGCGATCGGGGCAACTTGCCATTGAAGCGTTGGCTTTCATTCGTGGGCGCAGCCTTTCCGAAACTTTTTGCATTATCGATGAGGCTCAGAATCTTACTCCTCATGAAGTGAAGACCATTATTACCCGAGCAGGAGAAAATACAAAAATGGTATTTACCGGTGATCTTCAACAGATTGACTCTCCTTATCTCGATTCTCAATCCAACGGATTGGCTTATATGATCGATAAGATGAAGGGTCAACCTATTTTTGCCCATGTGAATCTGATCAAGGGCGAACGCAGCGAACTGTCGGAATTGGCAAGCAATTTACTGTAGTTGATTCCCCTAAAAATTGATTAATTCAAAAATTATCCCTAATTTTGCGGCTTATTAATGGAAACAAAATAAAAAACCATACAAAATGAAAAGGACATACCAACCTTCCGTAAAAAAGAGAAAAAACAAACATGGGTTTCGTGCAAGAATGGCTACAAAAAACGGTAGAAAAGTCTTAGCTGCACGTCGGGCTAAAGGTAGAGCCAAGCTAACCGTATCGGATGAATTTTAATTCATTTTTTTTTCTCCGGAAAAGCAAGAATATGATATCCATATTCCTGCTTTTTTGATTTTAAAGGGTTAACAAACGAAAATATCTTTTATATTCAACAGCAGCCGTTTTTTTTGTACCTTTGCGGCGTATAATCGTTCTGTTTAAGAAGTATAAGAATATGATATTACGGTACCTATGAATGCCAAACATCCTTCCAAACGCTTTTTCGAAAACAGCATCATTAAGAATCTTCTTTTGATTGTTGTTGTGTCTGCTGTTCTTCTGATATTGACCCTTTTTTTTCTGAAACTGTACACACGGCATGACCAAAACGTGAGCGTGCCAAAACTTGCCGGATTACAGGTAGAAGAGGCTAATGCGATATTGAAATCGAAAGGACTACATATCGAAATAATCGATTCCATTTATCAGAAAGATGCTGTTCCCGGTGCCATTATTGAACAGGTACCTGAAGAAAATAGCAAGGTAAAAAAAGGTCGGGCTATTTATGTTTCTGTGTATGCGAAGACACCCCAGCAGGTTACCATGCCTGAGTTGGTCGATTATTCGTTGCGTCAAGCTCAAGCACTTTTAGTTTCGATGGGTTTCACCCAACTGTCCATCGAAGAGGTACCTTCCGAATATTCCGGTTTGGTATTGGGTGTGGAATATCGGGGAAGAAGGCTGATGCCTAATGAAAAAGTTCCGATGGGTTCGCCATTGAAATTAATTGTCGGAAACGGACAGTTAACCGATTCTCTCGGAATGAATAGTGAATATTTTATGTCGCCTGATCAGGTTTCTGCTCGGGATTCCGGTGATATCAAAATTGAAAATCGATCGGTTTCCAAGCAGCAGAAGAATACGAATATAGACGAATCATTTTTCTAAATTAATTTTCGAAAAGATAGTGTTGAAAAAAGATTTCGAAGAAACAAACGATCTTTGGGAAGAAGGGGATGATGAGATAGTTGCATCGGAAGAGAACAAAAAATACGAACATTATCGATTTGTGGCCGATAAAGGGCAGAGCCTGCTGCGAATCGATAAATTTTTATCGGATCGTATTGAAGGAATTTCCCGAAACCGCATTCAGCAAGCGGCTGAAGCAGGGTGCATTCTGGTGAATGATCTTCCGGTAAAGTCGAGTTACCGCGTAAAGCCGATGGACGTAATTTCTATCGTGATGGACAAACCACGTCACGAAGTGGAAATTGTACCCGAGGATATTCCCCTTAATATTGTTTATGAAGATAATGACCTGATGGTGGTGAATAAACCGGCAGGCATGGTAGTGCATCCCGGTCATGGAAATTATTCCGGTACACTCATCAATGCCATTGCTTACTACCTGAATTATGAAGAGGGGATCCGATTGGATGACCCGCGGGTAGGAATGGTACATCGCATCGATAAAGATACCTCGGGCTTACTGCTTATTGCCAAAACACCGGAAGCAAAAACCAACTTATCCCTTCAATTTTACAACAAAACAACCAAACGTCAGTATATTGCATTGGCATGGGGTGATTTGGAAAATGACGAAGGTCGTATTGAGGGAAATATAGGTCGCGATCCCAAAAACCGTATGCTGATGCGTGTTTTCCCCGATGGTGAGATGGGAAAAACGGCAGTTACCCATTATAAAGTGTTGGAGCGATTTGGGTATGTAACCCTTGTGCAGTGCAGATTGGAAACAGGACGCACCCACCAGATCCGTGTTCACATGAAACATATTGGTCATCCGCTTTTTAATGATGAACGTTATGGGGGAAACGAGGTGCTTTACGGCTTGCGCTCTGTTAGGTACAAACAATTTGTTTACAATTGTTTTGCTGCATGTCCACGTCAATGTTTGCATGCACAAACATTAGGATTTGTTCATCCTTCAACCGGTAAAGAAATGTTCTTCCAGAGCGAAATACCGGACGACATGCAGGAGGTGATTCGTAAATGGCGTATTTACACTATTGCCCAGCAATTAAAATCGTAAATATGAAAAAAAATATAGCCATTGTGTGGGGCGGTTATTCTTCAGAAAAAGAAGTGTCCGAAAAAAGTGCTGCCGGAATTTATTCCTTTATGGATAAGGAGAAATATGAAGTCTATAAAGTGAAAATAGACAAAGAATGCTGGTCGGCCGAATATAGGAATAATGCATATCCTATCGATAAAAACGATTTTAGTTTCACGGCTGATGGCCGGAAAATAACGTTTGACTTTGCCTATATTACCATTCATGGTACACCGGGAGAAGACGGCACATTGCAGGGTTATTTCGATATGCTTTCTATTCCTTATTCAAACAGTGGGGTATTGGCATCAGCTTTGACTTTTAACAAATTTATCTGCAACCATTTTTTGAAAAGCTTCGGCATAAAGGTAGCCGAATCGATTCTTTTGAAGGAAAATTCTTCTTTCAATCCGAATGAAATTGTTTCTCGTTTGGGATTGCCTGTTTTCGTAAAACCGAACGCCGGCGGCTCGAGTTTTGCAACCACCAAAGTAAAAGAAACATCTCAACTGGAAAAAGCGGTTTCCGATGCTTTTTGCGAATCGTCGGAAGTTATTATCGAACGTTTTGTTTCGGGAACCGAAGTTACGTGTGGTTGCTATAAAACCCGACAAGGGATACAGGTTTTACCTCTTACCGAGGTGGTTACACATAACGAATTTTTCGATTATGCAGCCAAGTATAAGGGTCAGGTTGAAGAAATCACGCCTGCACGCATTTCGGATGAGATGACAAAGAAAATTGGAGAAGAAACCTTATTGATATATGATTTGGTCGGGGCAAAAGGGATTATCCGTGCCGATTATATCATTTCTAATCAAACCCCCGTTTTGTTGGAAGTAAACACTACGCCGGGTATGACAGCTACCAGTTTTATACCCCAGCAGGTAGCAGCAGCAAATCTTTCCCTGACCGATATATTGAGTGAAATCATCGAATTTGAATTCAGTAAAACTAATTCCCTTTAAAATAAAACTATGGAATCCGTTCTATCTACCTCTTTTGACGATATTCGTCCGGTTTACGACAGCGAAGTTCCCGAAACAATTGAAAAACTACTTGCTGACGATAGATTTAGAAAAGCTGTAGAACCCGTTATTAAACCCATGAGTTGGGATCAATGGTGTTCCCTGATGAGAAGCTGCAAAACCATAAACGATTTTCAAATCAAGATTGTTTATCCTGTTCTTAACCGGTTTATAGCGAATACAACTAAAGAAGTAAAAGGGTTTAATTGGGATAATATAAAAGACGGGTTAAGTCACGTAATTATTTCAAATCATCGCGATATTGTTTTGGATGCTGCTTTTCTGAATATACTTCTTTATTCTCAAGGAATGGATACTACCGAGGTTGCCATTGGAGATAATTTGCTTATATATCCTTGGATTACTCATTTGGTGCGGCTCAATAAAAGTTTTATCGTGAAACGAAGTGTGCCTATACGTGAAAAGCTGGAAACATCCCGGCATTTGTCGGAATATATTCATTACACGGTCGGGGAGCGGAATCAATCGATTTGGATTGCCCAACGCGAAGGGCGTGCTAAAGATTCCAATGATCATACCCAAGTGAGCCTACTGAAAATGATGACGTTGAAAGATAGTTCTCGGCCCATTGAAATGTTGAAAGCATTGCGCATTGTTCCGCTTGCTATTTCTTATGAATTTGATCCTTGCGATTTCCTCAAAGCAAAGGAATTTCAATTAAAACGCGACAATCCTCACTATAAAAAAACGCCTGCCGATGATCTCGAAAATATGTTGACGGGAATTTACGGATACAAGGGCAGGGTGTACTTTAAATTTGGAGAAGGGATTAATTCGAAACTCGATAAACTGGATCTTTCTTTGCCAAAATCATCTTTACTTGAAGCCGCAGCGTGTATTATCGATGAGGAAATTTATAGGAATTATATTTTTTATCCCTTCAACTATGTGGCTTACGATATCATGACAAACTCTTCTTCATTTCAATCGGAATATACCGCTGAAAACAAGGAGGCTTTTGTGGAGTATGTCGATAAACAGATCGATAAGATTCAGCTTAAGAATAAAGATTGGGATTTTTTACGCGAAAAAATTGTCGAGATGTACGGCAATCCGGTAAAAAATTTTCTAAAGGTGCAACCAACCCCGCAATTCTGTTGAGGAGAAAATGGAAAGAAAATTATTCGTTACCCTATTAATCGCCATTACTTTTTTTGCCATCCCGGCATGTGAGAAAGAAGTCGAACGTATTGACGATTATTTTGTGGATTTTGCTACTGTTGTCAATCTTGATAAGCACATTACTTTTCAACTTGATAATCGTCGGATGTTGATCCCGAAGGAGCCAATAAATTATGCAGGCAATGCCGGACAGCGTGTGATTCTTAACTATACCCCGCTTCGAGGGGATACCGTAAAAGTAAACCACGTGTCGGATATTTTCACTGGAGAAATACAACTGTTGGCTTTTTCTCAACGGCTTTCAACCGATCCGGTAAAAATACGGAGCGTATGGGTAGGGGGTAACTATCTCAATATGATTTTCGAAACGGAATATTACAGTAAGTTGCATCTTATCGGACTATTCAGAGATATGTCTTCTTCCACTATCGATTTGTATTTCAGTCATTCACGAAATAATGATCCTCCCGGATACCCACAGACCTTTTATGCTTCATTTCTGATAGCGAGTTTGCGCTCTCCGGGAAGTCAGGATCCCGTTTCTTTTCGTCTTTTTGTCAACACTTATAATGGAATGCGCGAATTTCAATTAAAACTGGAGTAAACCGATTTTTGTTTTGGGAAGTACAAAAAAGAGGGGGTGTCTTGGTGTTTTGAGATACCCTCTCTTTTTATTCGATTTTCTATGGGAGAACAATTTTAACCGTGCAATTTTAGCGGCTTATTTTTATTTCGATACAGCCACATCGAATAAGGATGAGAAAATTAATTCGTTGTTGTCGTTGAGGATATGGGCGTTTCGTCTATTTTGAAGTCGATAGGGAGAACGCATTTTACGTTTACTTTCTCTCCGTTGTTTATCCCGGGATTCCATTTTGGCATTAAGCTCAGTACTCGTACAGCCTCCTGACTGAGTTCGTCGTTGGGACTTTGCAAAACTTCTATATTGGATATGCTGCCGTCTTTTGCCACAATAAATGAACACAGAATGCGCCCTTCAATACCGTTGCGGAGTGCCTCAGGTGGATAAATGATTTTTTTCGATAAAAATTCAGTCAGTTTTTCTTCTCCGCCCGGGTATTGAGGCATTTCGTCCACAATTGCGAGAATTTCTTCATTTGCCAATATGTTCGGGTTGGTTTTTGCTACAGAACTGCCCGAGGAAGACACTTTTTTTGCAGTGGTTCGGGCATTTTTATTGATTTTGAAATACATGGGCACGTATGTTTCCGCACGTACAACTTCGCCTTTATATTTAGCGGGTCTCCACGGCGGCATTGCCTTTAGAATTCGCAACGCTTCGGCATCCAACAACGAATCGGCATGATGAATGAGATTAAAGTTGGAAAGTGTTCCGTCTTTTTCAACCACGAATGTGTAAACAACCAATCCCTGAATGTTTTTTTCAATAGCTTCTTTGGGATAATTTAGTGTTGAAACAATGAATTGATGCATTGCAGCCGTTCCCCCGGTAAACATCGGATCGATATCGGGTTGACTTACAATTTTGTCTGTTTCTGCAACAGGGGGTGACTTTTTTTGTTGAGCTGCCGAAACAGAGAGAGGAATGGCAATGAAAACTATTCCTATGGTGTAGATCAATTTTCTGATGTTCATATTTTTTCCTTTATTTTATAACGGATATATTTTTTCTTCTTTATTGGACAAATATACAAAATAAATCGTTTTTTTACCATCATATTGTCATTTTTTCGAAAGGTATATTCCCTATCAAAGCGGCTGTTTCGGCAAACGAACTATAGGGAGATCCTAAAACGGCATGGGTGCGAGAAAGTATATAGAGCTCAATGAGAGCGTCTTGCATGCCTTCTATTGTCGAGCGGCTTGTGTTTTTATTACTCGTGATGATCTTATTTGGAAAACGCGAGGAAAGTCGGTATTTTTCTTCGGTTGAGTCCGAGGCAACATAAAATTTCACATCGGGATGTTTGTCGATTTCTTCTTCCATTTTTCGGATAAAAAGGGAGGTGGGACTTTGTTCAATTGCTTTTGTATTGTCTGTCCGTCTGATATGAACGCCTAGGGTGTAGGGTGGAAACGTAGCGCAAACAGCATCTATTTTTTCCTGTAAATGAGGCAGGGGGTGGAAATGGGTGAATAATCGTTGTTCGGGATTACGATAAAACAAAACACAGGATGATAAATAGACTTTTTGCTTTGTCTGCACCCATTCATTAAAATCAAAATGATCATAAACCCGCTGCGTAACCTCGTTTTCGTGAAGGCTGTCGCGATAAAAGAATTGTTGAAATAGACGGGGGATGTAAAAATTCTTTAGTCGGGGACGATCGTACAGAAAAAGATCGGCAAACGCTGCTTCTTTTTGAATCAATCCTTTTACCGGCAACGGTTGGAACAATTGATCGAACCGGCAATTAAGCCCCTTATCTCTGAACCATACAAACATACCTTCGGCTTTTGCATCACCAAGTAGATGGAGCAGCGATTCGATCGCTTTCATTCGATTAGCTAAACCGCCGTATGGAATTAAAGTGATGTGTTTTTCGGCCATTTCAATACTTTAATATCCATGCATCGCGATGATGAGGATATTGGGAGTGAACTTTTTTCAGGAAATCGTCGGCAGCTTCACGATCGGTAAATGATGCTGCGTAAACATCAATTCTGCCCGGTCGTTCGAGCCATGAAGTTTGTGAGAAACCTTCGGATTCAAGCATAGCTTTCATTTCCTCCGCTACCCGGCGAACCTCATATACACCCATTACTACATAATATTTTTTTATAGCAACCTGAGCCTGCGTATCGTTGGAATTTTGCGAAGTTACGTTTTCTGCAATAGGTTGAGAAACCGTTTTTTCATTGACAGGTTGTTCAATGGCAATCGTAGGAGCGATCGCCTTGGTTTGTTCCATTGATTGGAGGGAGGTGTGTTTTGCAGCATTATTTTTGAATAAACTACCTTCCCATGCTATGTTGGCATCCTGTCTCAGGTGGCTGTTCCTATTTAGCGGGGAAAGCAGCAGGATTACCGCCGCTGTAATCGCAACGGCTGCTCCAATTCCTATATTCCGTATTGCCATTCGGCGAATTTTTTGCGTTTTTTCAAGAGGAGGAAGGGGTTGGACGTGGATCATGGGTTGGAGAGCAACTTTTTTAAGTCCGAAATACTCGGGTCTTATAAACCTGTCAGGTGTAAATACATATCGCCTCTCTTTGTTCATGCTGAACGTCCCCAGCTTTCCAAAAGCTACCGTTTCGTTTTCTTGAAGGGCACTTTTCAACGCATTTACCCCTGCTTCTACGCGTTTATGGGCTGTTTCAAAAGAAATCCCTTCGGTTTTCATGAACGATTCCACCAGGAGTCCATCGTTGTAGGTGAGATTCTGATTGAATATTAATTCGCATTCGGGAGCTTCAAACGCAGCCAATCCGTCTCGCTTAACAGGGTAAACATTAAGCACAAATCCGCCCAGATTGGGAACGATTACACAATCATGGGTATGAAGCAAAAATTCGATGTGAGAAATGAGTTCGTTCATAGGGCAAAGATAAAAAATTATCGGGAGGAATCCTTTTTTACTGTCCTTTTTTTATTCTCTCCTGATTTTGTTTTGCAAAATCTTTCCAACTTTTGTATTTAACCTTTTCGACGCCTATGTCGGATTGGTAGAAGTGACATAGTGCAGCGGCCAATCCATCGGTTGCATCGAGTTGAGGCAGCATATTTTCCTCGGGAATATGCAATATTTTCTGAAGCATATAAGCCACCTGCTCTTTGGCTGCTCGTCCGTTTCCCGTTATGGACATCTTTATTTTTAACGGAGCATATTCAAAAATAGGAATATCACGAGAAATGGCGGCAGCAATTGCAACTCCTTGAGCACGACCCAATTTAAGCATACTTTGCACGTTTTTCCCGAAAAAAGGCGATTCGATAGCTACTTCATCGGGTAGATATTCTTCGATAAGACCAATCACACGGGCATATATTTTTGCCAACCTCAAGTATTGGTCTTCATACCTGTTGAGTTGTATTACACCCATTGTTTCCATTATAGGTTTGTTGTCCATTACGCGCAATATCCCGTATCCCATAACTTGCGTACCGGGATCAATTCCCATGATGATTCGTTCTTTCGGCTCTTTTGTCATTTTTTTAGTTGCCGTTATGATTGCAAATATAAACAAAATCTCTATCTTTGCAGAAAATTTTTGGGGGTTTAGCTCATCTGGCTAGAGCGCAACACTGGCAGTGTTGAGGTGACCGGTTCGAGTCCGGTAATCTCCACTTCGTATACCGAATATCAAGTTCAAATGAGAAATACGGCACCCCGAGAGATGCTTTCCTGCAAGGCCACAGAGGTTGACTCTTGGCTGTTTAATGTACACCCGGAAGAAATCTTCGCTATCTTTCGGGTTTTTTAATGTTCCGTCGTCATCTATTCAACCCATTTATGGTTCATGTTCGCTTCATGTTCGCTTCATGTTCGCTTCATGCTTGCATCAAGGCAGGGACAACGACTCCGGATTCTGCGGGTGGATGATACGGGAAATCCGCATGTACACTGCATAAACCGCACGATTGTTGTGCTGAAGTGACACAAGGTTGATACAAAGCTGAGGCAAGGATGGAGCGAGGATGGTACGGCCTTGGTGCGAGGAAGGTGTGCCGATAGATGTTGAATCTGTCCTTTCCAAAAAATGAACGAAATGTTTTGCCGTTAAAAAAAAAGGCTCTATATTTGCACCCGCAAATTGAACGGAGATTTTTTTTATAAAATAAATACACCGATACCAATAAGGCCTATTCGTCTATCGGTTAGGACGCAAGATTTTCATTCTTGAAAGAGGGGTTCGACTCCCCTATAGGCTACTTAAGATTAATAGAGAAGTTAAAACGAAATTATGGCAAATCATAAATCGGCAGAAAAAAGAATCAGACAAACAAAAGCGCGTCGATTATCCAATCGCTTTGTGGCTCGCTCCACAAGAACTGCAGTTCGCAAGCTGCGTAATACCACTTCAAAAGAGGAGGCACAGCAGTTGTATCCTCAGGTATGTTCTATGGTGGATAAGCTGGCAAAGAAACATGTGATTCATCGCAATAAGGCTAATAACCTGAAGGCGAAAATGGCAGCTCACGTAAATAAGCTGGCCTGATTTTTTAGATTGATTTCATATAGCTGAAGCCGTGCTCTTGAGGGTTCGGCTTTTGTTGTTTTATTTTTGCATCGGATTAATTTTCGATAAATAACCGTATATCTACAGAATATCCCTCCACTTTCAACATTGTTTTGTATGCAAAGGAATTGAGGGAAAAACCCGATAGAAAAGGGGTGAAAACTTGCCTATGTGGCATTTTTTTTGTATATTTGTACGATTTGTAAATCGATACAGAGTAAATTTAACGTACTAATATTTAAGCATATAAAATGACTGAGGAACAGAAACAATCAGCAAGTTTAGCCTATTCGGCGCAAAATATTCAGGTGCTCGAAGGTTTGGAGGCCGTTCGTAAACGGCCTGCAATGTATATTGGAGATGTAAACGAAAGAGGGTTGCATCACTTGGTTTATGAGGTGGTCGATAACTCTATAGATGAAGCACTTGCAGGTTATTGCAACGAGATACATGTGATTATTAACGAAGATAATTCCATTACCGTAAAAGATAATGGAAGGGGTATTCCGGTCGATTTTCACGAAAAAGAGAAAAAATCGGCGCTCGAAGTCGTGCTCACTGTACTGCATGCGGGGGGAAAATTCGATAAGGGAACCTATAAAGTTTCCGGTGGTCTTCACGGAGTAGGGGTTTCTTGTGTAAATGCGTTGTCGATTTACCTGAAAGTGGAAGTGCATAGAGACGGGAAGATCTATATGCAGGAATATTCGCAAGGGAAACCCTATTCGGATGTGAAAGTAGTGGGAGAAACAGATAAAACAGGGACAATCATTACGTTTAAACCGGACGATACCATTTTCAAAGTATTGGAATTTCGGTACGATATACTTGCAACACGTTTGCGTGAATTGTCTTTCCTTAATGCCGGTATAACACTCATGATTACCGACAAAAGGGTAAAGAAAGAGGATGGCTCCTACAAAAGTGAACGTTTTTATTCCGAAATGGGATTAAAAGAATTTGTTCAATATATCGATCGTACCAAAGAGCCTTTGATTACCGAGCCAATTCATATTGTAACCGAAAAGCAGGGTATTCCCATAGAAATAGCCATGACCTACAATACCTCTTTCAACGAGAACGTATTTTCGTACGTAAACAATATCAATACGATAGAAGGAGGAACACACCTTACGGGTTTCCGTCGCGGACTTTCGCGGACGCTGAAAAAATATGCCGAAGACTCCAAAATGCTTGAAAAGGTAAAAGTGGAGATTACCGGTGACGATTTTCGTGAAGGATTAACTGCTGTTCTTTCGGTGAAGGTGGCCGAACCTCAGTTTGAGGGTCAAACAAAAACCAAGCTGGGAAATAACGAAGTGATCGGTGCTGTCGATCAAGCAACGGCAGAAGCACTGGGGTATTATTTGGAAGAACATCCCAGAGAAGCTAAAATCATTGTAGAGAAAGTGGTGTTGGCTGCAACGGCACGTCATGCCGCACGCAAAGCTCGTGAAATGATACAGCGCAAATCGCCTTTATCGGGTGGAGGATTGCCGGGTAAATTGGCCGACTGTTCGGAAAAAGATCCCGAGAAATGCGAAATTTTCCTCGTGGAGGGAGATTCTGCGGGAGGAACGGCCAAGCAAGGGCGCGATCGCAACTTCCAGGCTATTCTTCCGCTACGCGGTAAAATTCTAAACGTGGAAAAAGCTATGCCTCATAAGGTGTTGGAGAGTGAAGAAATTCGCAACATCTATACTGCGTTGGGAGTGACCATCGGAACGGAGGAGGATCCGAAGGAATTGAATCTGGAGAAACTTCGTTATCATAAAATCATTATTATGACCGATGCCGATGTGGATGGAAGCCATATCGCTACCTTGATTCTTACTTTTTTCTTCCGCCATATGCGGCCTTTGATCGAAAAGGGATATGTGTATATTGCTACCCCTCCCCTCTATCTTTGCAAGAAAGGGAAAATTGAAGAGTATTGCTGGGATGAGCGTCAGCGTCTGGCTTTTATCGATAAGTATGCCGATGGGAACGAAAATGCTATCCATTCTCAGCGTTATAAAGGGTTAGGTGAAATGAATGCCGAACAGCTTTGGGATACTACGATGAACCCTGAACGCAGAACTTTACGTCAGGTAACCATCGAAAATGCGGCTGATGCCGATATGATTTTCTCCATGTTGATGGGAGAGGATGTAGGGCCTCGACGCGAATTCATTGAAGAAAATGCCACTTACGCAAACATTGATGCATAAAGTCTTTCTGTAAGTCATAGATAAAGAGATGATTCGTCCTCCTCTACTGAAGTCTCGAGATAAGGCGGTTATTGTATCCCCTGCGGGGAAAATAGATGCGGATATTGTGGATAAAGCCGCATCTATATTGCGTGAATGGGGACTGAAGGTGGAGGTGGGCGAAAATGCTTTATCCCGTGTCGGCCGTTTTAGCGGGTCAATAGAACAGCGACTGTCGGATTTGCAAAAAGCCATGGATGATGCCGAGGTCAACCTGATTTTTTGTTCACGCGGTGGCTACGGTATGGTGCATTTGCTTGACAGACTCAATTTTGACGGGATGATCCGAAACCCCAAATGGGTAGTGGGTTATAGCGATATAACCGCCCTCCATTCGGCGTTGCAAAGCAACGGCATTATTTCCATTCACGGTCCTATGGCTAAACATTTTGCCGAAGAGGGTGCATCGGACAAAGCCGTGGCTTACACCAAAACTGTTTTAACCGAAGGGAGAATCGATTATAAAATTGACGGGACTAAATATAGCGCTCTGAACCGGAAAGGGAAGGCATCCGGCCGGCTTTTCGGAGGTAATCTGTCGGTTTTTTGCGGTATTTTGGGGTCAAGATTTGCAGTTATTCCTAAAGAGGGCATACTTTTCATTGAAGATATCGGCGAAGAGCCCTATCGTGTGGACAGAATGATGTATCAGTTGAGACTGGCCGGCGTTTTCGATAACATAAAAGGGCTTATTGTCGGTCGTTTCACCGATTATAGTGAAGACAATGCGATGTATGGACCCCTTTACGAATCGATTTTGGAGGCAGTTGTCCCCTATACATTTCCCGTTTGTTTTGGTTTTCCGGTAGGACATGTTAAAGACAATTATCCTTTGATGATGGGAGCCGAAACCGCATTAACGGTTACAAACGATCAGATTATTCTCAAACAAAAATAAATACATCGGGGGAAATCGATGAAGAACTATCACAACATTTTTTTTATTCCAATGATCGGTATGGGATTATCGCTGATCGTTTCGTGTAATTCGTGCAAAAGTCAAAAAAATACCGCTCAACCGGAAGTTGCTGAGCCGTATGTTAAGGTATCTCCCGAATTTGATCCGGATAGCGCTTACCGCTATGTAGAAAAACAGGTGAGTTATGGCCCGCGTGTACCCAATTCCGATGCTCATCGAGCTTGCGGAGATTATTTGGCAGCAAAGCTTACAGCGTTCGGCGCAAAGGTTATCGAACAAAAAGCCGATATTAAGCATTACGACGGCAGTATTTTTCATATGCGAAACATTATCGGAAGTTACCGGCCCGAAAAATCGAAAAGGATTTTGCTTTTTGCTCATTGGGATACCCGTCCATGGGCTGACCGGGAAACCGATCCCGACAAGCAGAAACGACCTATTCTCGGAGCCGATGACGGAGCAAGCGGAGTAGGGGTGTTGCTTGAAATTGCACGTCAGTTGCAACATAAACCCGCCGATGTGGGCATCGATATTATTTTCTTTGATTTGGAAGATGCCGGGCAACCTGCTTTCGATACGCGTACACTGCCCGGTGAATGGTGGTGTATGGGGTCCGAGTATTGGTCGAAAAATCCGCATGTTCCTGCTTATAAAGCTGCATACGGCATTTTATTGGACATGGTTGGTGCACCCGATGCTACGTTTATGAAGGAAGGGTATTCGGTGCAATATGCAGCCAACGTGGTGGAGAAAATCTGGCGTACGGCTGCCGATCTGGGTTACGGGCAGTATTTCATCAGCCGCAATAACGGCTATATTACCGACGATCATTTGCCGGTGAATAAAAATCATCGTGCACCTGCTGTCGATATCATCAACATCAAGGATAATACCTCTACCGGTTTTGCCGCCCATTGGCACACGCACGATGATAATATGAATGCCATTCATCGTAGCACGCTGAAAGCGGTAGGGCAAACCGTGATGGAGGTCATTTATTTGGAAAAAGCCGATTAAATAAACTCATTATCGGACAAGAAGGTGAAGATATGAAAACTATAGACGAAGTACAACAGGAAATTATTGACGAGTTCAACGCTTTTGATGACTGGCTGGATAAATATTCGCTCATTATCGAGCAGGGAAATGCATTGGAACCGTTGGACGAAAAATATAAAACCCCCGATAATCTTATCGAGGGATGCCAGAGCAGAGTGTGGCTGCAAACCGCTTATCGCGATGGGCGGCTTTATTTTCAGGCCGATAGTGATGCCGTGATTGTTAAAGGATTATTGGCGCTGGTGCTGCGGGTTTTCAACGGTCGCACTCCCGATGAGATTATCCATGCCGATTTGCACTTTATGGATGAAATCGGCCTCACCAAGCATCTTTCGCCAACCCGTGCCAACGGACTCCTTGCCGTTATAAAGCAAATACGGTTTTATGCCATTGCTTATAAAACCAAGGAAGAAAGCACGCAAAATGCTTCTTGAAAACCGGTGATTCGATAAATACCGAAACTTCGCTTGTCGGCTTATTGCCAATACTCGTTTTTAACGTTTAAAGGAAATTAAGCCGATACTTCATTCACAAGCGGTTTCCCGTCAAAGAAGTCCTGAATATTTTGCAAGGTTATCCGTGCAATTTCAGAAAGTGCTTCCTTTGTGAAAAATGCTTGGTGTGAAGTAACGATTACATTGTTGAACGTCAGAAGGCGTGCCAGAATATCGTCGTCGATGACGATATCGGAGTAATCTTCATAGAAATAATCGCTTTCTTCTTCGTAAACATCAAGACCTGCGTAGCCCACTTTTTTATCTTTTAACCCTTCAATCAAATCTTTCGTATTGATGAGTTTCCCCCTACCGGTGTTGATGATCATTACTCCCTCTTTCATTTTATCGATCGAATCTTTATTGATGAGGTACTCCGTTTCTTTGGTTAAGGGACAGTGAAGCGAAATGATATCGGAATTTTGGTACAATTCTTCCAGCGTAGTATATCGGATGCCGTTTTTTTCTGCAAATTCCGTATCGGGGTGGGGATCGTATGCCAATACATTCATCCCCATGCTTTTGAGGATCTGCATTACGATTTTTCCGATTTTTCCCGTACCAATGATTCCGGCTGTTTTCCCTTTCATCTCGAATCCCATGAGTCCCTCAAGCGAGAAATTGCCTTCGCGTGTCCGGTTGTATGCCCGGTGAATTTTTCGGTTTAACGTAAGCATAAGTGCCAGCGTATGTTCGGCAATGGAATGGGGAGAATATGCCGGAACGCGCACTACCTTGATTCGGTTTTTTGCTGCTTTTAAATCTACATTATTATAACCTGCACATCGTAAGGCAATGAGTTTAACACCATTTTCTACTAAAATATCGATTACTTCGGCATCCACCTCGGCATTCACAAAGATGCAAACCACATCGGCCCCTTTGGCCAATATGGCATTGTCTTTACTTAAATGGCTCTTGTAAAATTTTATTTCAAATCCGTATTGTTGATTTTTTTCAAGGAATGATGCTTTATCGTGCGATTTTGTGTCAAAAAATGCAATTTTCGGTTTCATTATTGTTTTAAAGTTTTAAGTTTTTATTCTTTTAATAACGCATTCGCTGTAAGGAAGGTTCAGTAAGAAGAAGGATATTATTGTGGAACAGCCAAAAAAGTAAACCGTGTTTGAGGTAAATTTGGGGGTAAAATTGTATCTTTGTGTGATAAAAGGTGTAAAGACGATGAAAGTTCAAATCATTAATGGCCCAAACCTTAATTTGCTTGGCGTACGCGAACCGGACATATACGGCAACGCTTCGTTTGCTGCATATTTCACTCACCTTCAGGAGATTTTTCCCGATATCGAACTCGAATATTTTCAATCCAATATAGAAGGAGAAATCATCGGCAAAATTCAGGAAGCAGGTTTTGGGTGCGACGGTATTGTGCTTAATGCCGGCGGCTACACGCATACTTCTGTTGCCATTCGCGATGCAATTAAGGCGGTTCCGGCACCTGTGGTAGAGGTACATATTTCCAATGTTTTCGCCCGGGAAGAATTTCGTCACCGGTCGATGATTTCTGCCGTGTGCATGGGGCTGATAGCCGGTTTTGGACTCGATTCGTATCGTCTGGCCATTGAAGCACTTAAAGGTAAAAACAAAAAATCCTAACCGGTGTTTTAACCCACGTTTTTATTTGCCTATTTTATAAAAGAGAAAAATTCAACAGGAAGAGTGATTATGCATAAACATACAAAAATTATAGCCACCATTTCCGATAAACGGTGCGATACTTCTTTCATTCAGCAGCTTTTTAATGAAGGAATGGATGTGGTGCGCATGAATTCGGCGCATCTCGATGAAGAGGGGTTTCTAACGATTGTTCATAATGTTAGAGCAGCATCCAACCGTATTGCATTGTTGCTCGATACCAAAGGCCCTGAAATCAGGACAACCGTGGTGGATGCCCCCATTGAATTGCATACGGGCGATCTGATCCGCATTGCGGGTAATCCCGAAGGCATTTCGTCGCGTGAGGTGATTTATGTTTCCTATGCCGATATTGCCAAAGCGATGCAACCGGGCGAGGACATATTGATTGACGATGGCGAAATCGATTTGAAAGTGGAGGAGGTGTATTCCGATTATATCGTGTGCCGCGTTCAAAACGATGGTGTTGTCGGGAGCCGCAAGAGTGTGAATATTCCCGGCGTGCGCATCAATCTGCCTACTATCACCGAACGCGATCGCAAATTTATTCGTTTGGCAGTCGAAAACGATATCGATTTCATTGCCCATTCGTTTGTGAGAAACAAAGAGGATGTATTGGAGGTACAAAAAATACTCGATGAATATCGCAGCCCCATCAAGATTATTGCCAAGATCGAGAATCAGGAGGGGGTGGATAATGCCGACGAAATTTTGGATGTAGCCTATGGAATCATGATTGCTCGTGGTGATTTGGGCATCGAGGTACCGCAGGAAAAGATTCCCGGCATTCAACGTGTACTCATCCGTAAAGCCATTCATCATAAAAAACCCGTTATTGTGGCAACGCAGATGCTGCACTCGATGATCGAAAATCCGCGTCCCACACGTGCCGAAATCACCGATATTGCAAATGCTATTTTTTATCGTACCGATGCCATGATGCTTAGTGGAGAAACCGCTTATGGAAAATATCCGGTGGAAGCGGTGCGCACGATGACAAAAGTGTCGTATGAGGCCGAGAAAACGAAGCTCGAAGAGAACGATATCCCGGTTCCCTATGATCCGGCCGAAGATCACGACGTTACTTCTTTTCTTGCTAAACAGGCAGTGAAATCGGCTGTGAAATTAAACACTAAAGCTATTATCACCGATAGTCATACCGGTCGAACGGCACGGGTGTTGGCGGCATTTCGGGGCAGAAGTCCTGTTTTTGCCATAACCACAACCGAACGTCTGGCGCGTGAACTTTCGTTGTCTTACGGGATATGGGCGGAGTTTCAACCGGGCAAAGGCCCCGAAAACCTTAAGGAGAGCAGACGGGCGTATTACATTAACGCTGTAAAGAAACTGATAGAGAGTGGCATGATCAAACCCGAAGACAGGGTAGCCTATTTGGGTGGCAGTTTTGGTGAAAAAGGAGGAACAACCTATATCGACATCAACGAGGCTTGGAAGATTCTTCAGGCTGCGGATAAATATTATTTGCCCGATTTCACAACCTGAAGCATGGCGACAAATTTAGAAGAATACCTCTGCGCACATTCCGATGCCGAACCCGATTTGTTGAAAGAACTCAGTCGTGATGCTCATGTGCATCTGTTGCGACCGCGCATGATAGCCGGCCATTTGCAGGGTCGGTTGTTGAAGATGTTTGTGCACATGATTTGCCCCAAACACGTGTTGGAAATCGGAACATATACCGGCTATTCCGCGATTTGTCTGGCAGAAGGATTGACCGAAGAAGGACGGTTGGATACGATTGAAATCGATGACGAAATGGAAGAATTTATCCGCAAATACCTTAATCGGTCACCACAGAAAGAAAAAATATCCCTTCACATCGGCGATGCACTGGATATAATTCCTACATTTGAGGACGATTTTTTTGACTTGGTGTTTATCGATGCCGATAAACGAAAATATGAGGAATATTTTGAAGCGGTTTTTCCGAAGGTGCGCACCGGAGGTTTTATTATTGCCGACAATACGCTTTGGAACGGAAAAGTGCTGACTGAAACTTGGCATCCCGATCCTCAAACAAAAGGGATTTTAGCGTTTAACGATCGATTGGCTGAGGACGATAGGGTTGAAAAAGTGATTCTTCCCGTGCGTGATGGATTGACCCTCATTCGAAAAAAATAAAGCGTCTATGAAAACAAACAGAGAAGAAAAAATAAATCGCTTGGTTCAAAAAGAGTTGAGTGAGCTCTTTTTGACAGAGACCAAAAAAACGAGAGGCGTTATTATATCGGTTACTCATGTGCGGATATCGCCGGATTTGAGTGTAGCTCATGTTTATTTGAGTATTTTCCCCTCGGAAAAAGCTCATGAACTGTTGAAAAATATTACCGATAACGTCAAGACAATCCGTTACGATTTGGGTACCCGCATCGGGAAACAAGTACGAATTGTTCCGGAGTTGATATTTCATCTCGATGACTCGCTCGACTATATTGACAATATCGATAGATTGTTGAAGAACGCATAAAACAAGTCAGCTTTGAATCTTCCGTTTTTTGTAGCCCGACGGTATTTATTTTCTAAAAAATCGCATAATGCCATCAACGTCATTTCATCGATATCGGTGATCGGCATTGCTGTAGCAACAATGGCGATGGTGTGTGTATTGTCGGTCTTCAACGGTTTCGGCAGCATCGTCGAAGGGATGTTCAGTGCCTTCGATCCCGATCTGAAAATTACGGTAAAGGAAGGAAAAGTTTTTGATTATCATACGCCCGAATTCGAACGAATTCTTTCGTTAGATGAAATCGGTCTGATTTCGGAATCGTTGGAAGAAAATGCATTGTTCATGTACGAAGATCGGCAAGTGCCGGTTTTAGTGAAAGGCGTGTCGGAAGAATTCAACTATCTTGCCGATATGGACAAGCTGATTATCGACGGGACTTTTCGGTTGCGGGAAGATTCGGTAAATTACGCTACTCTCGGGGCCGGGTTGGCTGTTACGTTGGGGGTACGTGCCGGCTTTGTTCATCCCATTCTGATTTATGCCCCTAAGCGCGATGTGCAGGTAAATTTGGCAAATCCTGCCGGTGCATTTACAACAGAAGCCGTTCAAATTGGCGGAATATTCAGTTTGAATCAGCCGGAATATGACGAAGATATGGCCATTATCCCTATTGAATTGGCGAGAAGGCTTTTTCAATATGACACTGAGGTTTCTTCTCTCGATATTCAAGTCAAATCGGGGGCTTCGGTAAAAGAGGTTAAAGAAAAAATGCGGAACGCATTAGGCAGTCGATATGCGGTAGAAGACCGGTATGAGCAACAGAAAGAGTCGTACAATATGCTTCAGATCGAAAAATGGGTAACATTTCTGATTCTTGCCTTTATTTTGCTCATAGCGGTTTTCAATGTGGCCGGATCGCTTTCCATGCTCATTGTAGAGAAGCGAGAAGATATTCGGAGTTTTCGGCATATGGGAGCATCCGATCAGCTGATCTCGCGTATTTTTCTCTATGAAGGGTGGCTCATTGCTTTTTGGGGAATAATCGTCGGTATTGCGGTCGGTTTGATTTTGTGCCTGGTGCAACAGCATTTCGGTTTGTTGCGTCTTGGCGATACGCCGGGAGCTTACATTGTTGAAGCCTATCCGGTTGTAGTGAAGGCAACGGATATCTTCATTGTTTTTGTTTCGGTGAGCGTCATCAGTTTTCTCACCATTCTTTATCCAATACGAAATTTGAAAAGATATTTAAAAAACGATAGTATACTATGAATATTGCAATTGTAGGTACCGGTTATGTTGGCTTGGTATCGGGCGCATGTTTCGCCGAAATGGGAGTCAACGTGTTTTGCGTAGATGTTAACGCAGAAAAGATAGAAGGACTGAAAAACGGAATCATTCCTATTTATGAACCCGGCTTGACCGCTATTGTTCAGCGCAACTACGAAGCAGATCGGCTGCATTTTACTACTGATTTGCCCTCGGTCCTGAATGATATGGATATGGTTTTTATTGCTGTGGGAACTCCTTCCGACGAAACGGGTAATGCCGATTTGTCGGCTGTTTTTGAAGTAGCAAAAACCATAGCCGACAACCTTTCCCGTTATATGTTGATCGTGACAAAAAGTACCGTTCCGGTGGGAACTACATATAAGGTGAAGGAGCTGATTCGTAATCGGTTGAATGAGCGTGGCTTGTCCGATCTTGAATTTGATGTGGCTTCCAATCCCGAATTTCTGAAAGAAGGGGCGGCTGTGGACGATTTCATGAGCCCCGACAGGGTGGTGGTGGGTGTGGAAACCGAACGGGCAAAGGAACTGATGAGCAAACTCTATCGCCCTTTCCTCCTGAACAATTTTCGGGTGATATTCATGGATATTCTGTCGTCCGAAATGACCAAATATGCTTCCAATGCCATGCTTGCTACCCGTATCAGTTTTATGAACGATATAGCCAATTTGTGCGAAGAGGTAGGAGCCGATGTCAATATGGTGCGTCGTGGCATGGGTAGTGATTCACGCATCGGGAAAAAATTCCTTTATCCCGGTTGCGGCTATGGCGGCAGTTGTTTTCCGAAAGACATCCGTGCCCTTATCAAGGTGGCCGAGAATGTGGGTTACGAAATGAATGTGCTCAAGGCTGTTGAAGAGGTAAACAACCGGCAGAAGACCATTCTTTTCCGTAAATTCAATGCGTATTTTCAAGGCGACGTAAAAGGGAAAACGGCGGCAGTGTGGGGATTGTCGTTCAAGCCTGAAACGGACGACATGCGCGATGCACCTTCATTGACCCTTATCCGCAGTCTGCTCGATGCCGGCGTGAACGTTCGGGCTTATGATCCGGCTGCAATGAAGGAGGCCAAACGTTATTTGGGTGACAGCATTTACTATGCAAGCGATATTTATGATGCGGCTAATGATGCCGATGCCTTGATTGTGCCTACAGAGTGGAAAGAGTTTCGTTTGCCCAATTGGGGTATTCTGCGCAAGATCATGAACAATTACCTCGTCGTAGACGGAAGAAACATTTACAATCGGGAAGAACTCGAATCCTACGGTTTCGAATACCGGGGAATAGGACAAAAATAAATAAATGTTGGAGGGTGAAATCACATTGTGGTTCCACCCTCAAGATTTTATGGTAATACGTCTTTATTGCTTAAATTAACCTTTAATAAGCCCGGGCAAAGATAACGCGTTGAGCCGACGGTTTCCCTGTAACCATGCATTTGCCCGGTGTTTTATCTCCTTCAAAGGGAATGCATCGGATGGTGGCTTTGGTTTCGTTTTTCACGAGTTCCTCCGTTTCGGGGGTACCGTCCCAATGGCAGAGCAGAAAACCGCCTTTTTCTATTTCTTCTTTAAATTCGTCGTACGAATTTATTTCGCGTATCTGCGAAGCCCTGAAATCGAACGCCTTTTGATAGATATTTTGCTGAATCTCGTCAAGAAGATTTTTTACGTGTTCTACAACTCCTTCGTATGGAACGGTTTCTTTGGTCAGCGTGTCGCGACGCGCTACTTCTATCGTGTTGTTCTCCAAGTCGCGTGCCCCCATAGCCAATCGTACGGGAACGCCTTTCAGCTCATATTCGGAGAACTTCCATCCCGGTTTTTTGTTGTCGGCATTATCGTATTTCACGCTGATACCCAACGCTTTTAATTGTTGCATGATCTTATCGGCTTTTTCGTCGATCCGGCGGAGCTGTTCTTCGTTTTTGTAGATAGGTACCATCACCACTTGAATGGGAGCAAGGGCAGGAGGAAGTACCAGTCCGTTGTCGTCGGAGTGTGACATGATGAGCGCACCGATCAACCGTGTGGAAACCCCCCACGAGGTAGCCCATACGTAATCGCGATTGCCGTTTTGGTCGGTAAACTGCACGTCGAAAGCTTTGGCAAAGTTTTGCCCCAGAAAGTGCGACGTACCTGCCTGTAATGCTTTTCCATCCTGCATCAGGGCTTCGATGGTGTAGGTTTCTTCTGCACCGGCAAACCGCTCGGAGGCCGACTTAACCCCTTTGATAACCGGCATGGCCATGTATTTTTCGGCAAATTCGGTATACACTTCCAGCATTTTTTTGGCTTCCGCTTCTGCTTCTTCGCGGGTTGCATGGGCGGTATGACCTTCTTGCCACAAAAATTCGGCAGTACGCAGGAAAAGCCGTGTACGCATTTCCCAACGAACCACGTTTGCCCATTGATTGATCAGCAGCGGCAAATCGCGGTACGACTGTATCCAGTTTTTATATGTACTCCAGATAATGGTCTCTGAGGTGGGGCGGACAATCAGCTCTTCTTCGAGTTTGGCTTCGGGATCCACCACTACGCCGTTTCCTTTCGGGTCGTTTTTCAACCGGTAATGGGTCACCACAGCACATTCTTTGGCAAAACCTTCCACATGCTCGGCTTCCCTGCTCATAAAGGATTTGGGAATAAAAAGCGGAAAATAGGCATTCACATGTCCGGTTTCTTTAAACATCCTGTCGAGATGCTGCTGCATTTTCTCCCAGATTGCATAACCATAGGGCTTAATCACCATACAACCCCTGACTGCAGAATTTTCGGCCAATTCGGCTTTGATAACCAAATCGTTATACCATTGTGCATAATTTTCGCTGCGAGGGGTGAGTTCTTTCAATTCCTTTGCCATACTGTTGTTTACTCGTTGATTTCTCTTTAAGGGTGCAAAATTACACAAAAAACTTCAAATAGGGGAAGTTATCCTGCACAAATAGTGTATCGTACTGAAATTTGTTTACAGTTTTTAGTTTATAATCCTGAATCCTGTTTACTTTTTTGTAAACCTATTTCAGGACTAGACATAGGCTTTTTGGAAATTCAATTTTCTTCTTTTCTTCACTTTCCGATGCAAAAGTGGCTGAAGATGTTGCCCAGGATTTCGTCGGTGGTTATCTGACCGGTGATTTCGCCGAGATAGAACATACATTCGCGGATGTCCTGCGAGAGAAAGTCACCCGATAGGCCGTCATTCAGCCCTTTTTTCACCCGACGAATGGCTTCCAGTGCCTTTTTTAGCGCTTCGTAGTGGCGTAGGTTGGTAACGATGACATCGTTCTCTCCGATTTGTGGTATGTGTGCCATTTCCACCAAAAGGGACTGCAATTGGTCGATGTTTTGTTGCGTTTTGGCAGAAATAAACAGTCGCTCGGCTTTCAGCTCGGGCAGCAAGTGCTGTTTTGGGTGTGCTTTTTGAGTTGAGGAAAAAGCAGGTTCTTTTGTCATCGCTTTGGGAAAAGAAGAAAGAGAAAGTTGCATCGGGGTCGCATCTTCGGGTGAGAGAAGATCGGCTTTGTTGAAAAGAAGGATGACCTGCTTTTTGTTGAGCTTGGGAATGAGGGCTTCGGCCGTTTTTCGGAGGTTTTCTTCCGGTGCCGTCAGATCGATGACCCACAAAACGATGGAAGCCTGTTCAATTTTTTTGAACGTGCGTTCGATGCCGATGTTTTCGAGGGTGTCGGAGGTTTGGCGAATGCCCGCGGTATCGATGAAGCGAAACACGATTCCGCCAATATTTACCGTATCTTCAATGGCATCGCGTGTGGTGCCGTGAATATCGGAAACAATGGCTTTCTCTTCGTTCAGCAGTGCGTTGAGCAGTGTAGATTTACCGGCATTGGTTTCGCCGATGATGGCAACAGGAATGCCCTTTTTGATGGCATTGCCCAATTTAAACGAGTTGGCCAGTTTCTCGATGTCGGTTTCGATTTTTTTCGTCAGCTCATGCAGTTGTCGTCGGTCGGCAAATTCCACGTCTTCTTCCGAGAAATCGAGTTCGAGTTCGACCAGCGAAACAAACTGCAGCAGCTCTTCGCGAAGCTCGTTCAGCTTTTGCGCAAATCCGCCGCGCATCTGGTTCATGGCTACCCGATGCGAAACTTGTGATGTGGAGGCAATCAGATCGGCTACGGCTTCGGCCTGACTCAGGTCGAATTTTCCGTTTAGGAATGCGTGTCGGGTAAATTCGCCCGGCTGTGCCAAACGTGCTCCGTGCGATACAAGCAGTTCGAGAATCTTTTGTTGAATATAGAGTGATCCGTGACACGAAATTTCCACGCTTTCTTCCCCTGTAAAAGAATGAGGTGCGTGGAAGAGAGTAACCAGCACTTCATCAATAACTTCCTTTCCTTCGTAAATCCTTCCGAAGTGCACGGTATTGGGCTGTTGTGAAATTAGTTTTTTGCCCGAAGGCGAAATGAAAATGGTGTCGGCGAGAGCAATTGCTCCTTCACCCGACAGGCGTACAACAGCTATTGCACCCATGCCGGGAGGAGTGGATATGGCGCAGATCACATCTTCATTCATTTTTTTGTTCATTTCAATATCGGAAACTGCTTCCGCCGAGAAATTCGCGCAACAGCGATGTCGGCGGCATTTCGCGGTCGGTAAGGTAGTTAAAATAACTCAAGAATTTCAGCAAACGGTATGCTTCGGCATATTCGGGGGCAGTGCGGGGCACTTTGGTCAGAATAGGCTCGGCGTGGCGGCGTATAGCAGCCAGTTCGTAAATCATGGCCGAATTAAACATTACGTCGGCAAATTCCTGAAAAGGGAAAATCCATTTATCTTCGCCCCTCCGTACGCTATCCCAGCGCGAAATGGTTTCCTCCGCAGAATAACCACGGTATCGGTAGTCGCGAATGATTCGTCGCAACAGTCGGTTATCGGCAGTAGGAATCCAGTTATGGTCGTCCAGCGAAATAGAGGTGAGCGCCGATACATAAATTTTAAATTTTTTGTCTTCAGGAATATGTGTCGTAAGTTCCGGATTCAGTGCATGAATGCCTTCAATGATAAGTACACTGTTGGGGTCCGTTTTCAGCTTATTGTTTCGGTATTCGCGTTTTCCCGTAAAAAAGTTGTACGACGGCACATTCACTTCCTTCCCCTGCATCAGAGCTAATAAATGATTTTCCAGCAGCTCAAGGTCAAGTGCGTAGAGCGATTCGTAATCTTTTTCGCCGAATTCGTCCGAAGGAGTTTGGGTGCGATCTACAAAGTAATTGTCGAGCGAAACCCCCACCGGTTTCAGTAAATTAACGAAAAGAAATACTTCCAATCGTTTGCGAAAGGTAGTTTTTCCTGAAGAGGAAGGGCCTGCAATCAGTACCAGCCGAACACCATCATCGAAACGTTGCTTGATTTGAGTGGCTATTTCGGCAATTTGTTTAGACTGATACGCTTCGGATATTTGAATAACCACCGATGCTTGTTTTTCCTGTATGGCTTTGTTTAAATCACCTACATTGTTCATTCCGATTATTTTCAAAAAATGGAGGTGTTCGCGGAAAACATTCAGTAATTTTTCCTGTTTTACCAGGGGAGCCAACCGGGTAGGATTGTTTTTATCGGGGATGCGCAGCAAATAACCTCCATTATATTCCTGAATATCAAATAGCTGGATATAACCGGTAGAGGGTGTCAGGCAGCCGTAGTAATAGTCGATATAATTGCCCAGTTTAAAATAATGCGCATATAAAAAATCGGATGTTTCCAGCAGCAAAGCCTTGTCGTTCATACCTCTTTCACGGAAAAGTTTTACCACATTGGGTGTTTCGTCTTCGATGGAAATAAACGGCATATCGGCATCCACGATTTTGCGCATTCGGGTTCGAATCTTCTGTAGCTTTTCGGGCGTTACTTCTTTGTCGGCTTTTATTTGAAAATAATACCCGTTCGATATGGAATGTTCAATAAATATTTCGGCATTGGGGATAGTATCATCCACTGCTTTTGCCAGAATAAAACAGAGGGAGCGGGTATAGGTACGCATTGCCGACGAATTGCTCAAATCTACATATTCCACCCTTTTGGGTCTGTATACCCGGTATGCCAACGATTCTGTCTTGTTGTTAACTTTTGCATTGGTAATGAGATAAGGCATTTTTACCCCGAAAACATCGATGAGTTCTTCCAGGGAAGAACCCATGGGTACTTCTTTGTACTCATTTGTATTTAAACAGTGAACTTTTACGGTCTCTATCATGATGGGCTTTTTTATAGAATCATTTCAACTGCTAATATACAGTATTTTTTGCACATGAATACTATTTTCTTGAGTGTGTGAGCAAAAAATCCTATCTTTGAAAAAACTTTTTCAGGAAAAATGAACGATTGGAAAAAACGATTGGGGATGGTGTATTCTACCAATCCCGATTATCATTATCGGGAAGAAGAACAGGAAACACAAAGTGAATCGATTCCTAAAGAAAAGCAACCGCTGCGCATTTATCTCGACAAACGAAACCGAAAAGGAAAAGCGGTTACCCTTGTTACCGGTTTTAGGGGAACGGAAGAGGAACTGGAGGAATTGGGAAGATTGCTGAAAACCCGATGTGGCGTAGGCGGATCGGTCAAAAACGGTGAAATCATCGTACAGGGCGATCATCGCGAAAAGGTGTTGAATATTCTCCGAGAAGAAGGATATGCCAAAGCGAGCATTCTCTGACCGAAGGCAGCAGGTGCAGCTCATTAAAGCCTCGGCCGGATCGGGTAAAACACACCGGCTGACGGCAGAGTACCTTCGTTTGCTTTTTGCTTCACCTTACCATTATCGTCATATCCTCGCTGTGACGTTCACCAACAAGGCCACCGACGAGATGAAGTCGCGTATTGTGGAAGAGCTTCATCAACTTTCGACCGGTGGCAAATCGGATTATCGGTCTATGCTGATGGAAGATTTTTCATGGAGTGAAATGCAAGTTGACCATCAGGCAAAAGAGGTGCTCGAGAGCATGTTGCACGATTATTCCGGTTTTTCCGTCAGTACTATCGATCGTTTTTTTCAACAGATTATGCGCGCTTTCACACGCGAAATGGGATTAAACGGCGGATACAACATCGAAGTGGATGAGGAGGTTTTTCTTTCGGAGATTATCGACATGATGATTTTCGAGTTGGATAAGCCCGAAAACAATGCATTAGCCGGATGGTTGCTGGCTTTTATGCAAGACAAGATTCAGCAAAACAAGAGCTGGTCTGTAAAGAAAGATATTCAGGAGCTCGCTTCGCAGTTGTTCAACGAAAAATACCGTTTATTTTCGAAAAGCGACCGCGAACGGATTCACGACAAAAAACATCTCGATGCGTATCGTCAGAAGCTGGTTAAGATGGTGCGCGCTTTCGAGAGTGAACTGAAAGCAATAGGGGAGAGGGGGGTGAATCTGATGAGTCGTTCGGGCCTGCACTATTCCGATTTTAAGGGCGGGAAAAATTCGCCTTTCTCACATTTTGTAAAATGGGCAAACGGGGAGGTGAAGGAGCCTACTGATACGTTTATTCATCTCGCCAATAATCCGGAAAACTGGACGGCGAAAAATACGCCTGCCGAAAAGAAATCGCTTATCGAGGCGGCTTATATCGATGGTTTAAATGCCTGTGTGAAAGAAGCGGTGCACCTTTTCGATAATTCGCTTTATTACTTTTCGGCCAAAACCATTCTTACCTACTATTATACGTTGGGTATTCTTAACGATATCCGAAATCGATTGACGAAACAACAGCGCGAAACCGGCACATTGTTTCTTTCGGATGTTACCGAGTTGCTCAACAAAATTATCGAGGACAGCGATGCACCTTTCATCTACGAAAAAACGGGAACGTACCTTTATCATTACATGATTGACGAATTTCAGGATACGTCTTCTATGCAGTGGGAAAATTTTCGTCCGTTGATGAAAGAAAGTCTTGCCGGTGGCAATTTCAATCTTGTGGTGGGTGATGTGAAACAGAGCATTTATCGGTGGCGCAATTCCGACTGGCGCTTGATTGAAGAGCGCATCGTGAGCGATTTTGGGCCTGAAAATGTTCGTACGCATTCGCTCGATACCAATTGGCGAAGTGATGCAAAAATTGTGTATTTCAACAATTCGCTTTTCCGAAGCAGTGCGGCACTTTTGCAGAGCGATTTCAACCGTTCGTTGGAGGTAATGCCCGACAGTGATTTTGTGCAGTATGCACGAACAAAAATAACGGAAGTATATACGCACGTTTGTCAGCAAGTTCCACCCAAAAAAAATGCCGAGGAAGGATTTGTCCGACTCACTTTTTTGAATACCGAAGATGAGGACGACAATTGGAGATCGCAGGCATTGGCTCGGCTTCCCAAGGAGATTGAATCGTTGCAGGATCAGGGTTTTGCATTGAAAGATATTGCCATTTTGCTGCGTACGAATGCCGAAGCAGTAGAGGTTGCCGAAACGTTGCTTGCCTATGCCGATGCGCATCCCGATTCGGGATACCGTTACGATATCATTTCCAACGAGGCGCTGCAGATCGGCAATGCCCGCAGTGTAAAAGCTATGCTGGCACTGTTGCGCTATTTTCAAAACAAGGAAGACCGCACCTGCCAATTTCTTGCCGTTTACGAATGTTATCGTTTTCATCGAAAATATTCTCCCGACGAGGCGTTGCAGGCCGCTTTCGCCAATGGCGATATAGGCTTTCCTCAAGAAATGAGCGAACGCATCGTGCAGTTGAGTTCGCTTCCTTTGTACGAAATGGTGGAAGCCTTTTTTGCTTTATCGGATGATGCACTCGATGAAAAAGAGAATGCCTACGTGCAGGCATTTCTGGATATCGTGCTGAAGTTCAGTGCCGATGCAGCATCGGATGTGAACAGTTTCCTGGAATGGTGGGATGATAAGGGGTATAAAAAAGCCCTTTTTTCGCCCGATGATCAGGATGCCATCCGACTGCTTACCATTCATAAATCCAAAGGATTGGGTTTTGGTGCGGTTATTATGCCTTTTGTGGATTGGGCGGTGGATCATAATCCCAACCATACCACCATCATTTGGTGTCGCCCCGACAGGTCGCCATTCAACGAACTGAGCGTTGTGCCGCTACGCTATTCGAGTGGTTTGCAAAACACCATTTTCAGGGAAGATTATTTGCAAGAAAAGCTCTTTGCCTATATCGATAACCTGAATTTGCTGTATGTGGCGTTTACACGAGCAAAGCATAGGATGGTTGTCTTTGCGCCCAAACCAAAGGATAAGAAGAAAAAAGAAGAGATAGCCGTAAAAAGTGTGGCCGATCTGCTGTGGCAGAGTGTGGCGGAAAAGGATATTTTTGGTGCCGGCGTTGAGAATAACGGGTTGACGGTTGCCTTGAACGATTATTTTCGGTTGGAAGGTGAGAAGGGTATAGTTGAATTTGGAAATCCCGACCAACTTGTTTCATCTTCTGATAAAGCGATTCCAACAGCCTATAAGACCGGCAAGTGGCAGTCGGTTCCGTTCTCCGATCGACTAAAGCTCCGCTTAAACAGTCTAGGCTATTTTACCGATGATGGCAGCCGCAATTACGGCATGTTGATGCATGAGATCATCAGCCAAGTAGAAACATGGGCTGATCTGGATAAAGCCGTGGAGAAGAAATATCTGGCGGGCGAGATTACCGAAGAAAAGAAAAAAGAATTTCTTGTTTCGCTTCGCGAATGGTTGTCCATTCCGGAGGTAAAAGAGTGGTATTCGGGTAAATACCAAATTCTAAATGAAACACAAGTATTGCACCCTGCTTTTGGTTTTAGCCGACCCGACAGGGTGATGATTGGCGACGATGAGGTGATTGTGGTCGATTATAAGTTTGGAGAATCGGAGGAGTCGGGGTATCTTCGTCAAGTACGTCATTATGTGCAGCACATCAGAGAAATGGGTTACGACAATGTTTCGGGATACGTTTTTTATGTTCGGTTGAAAAAGATCGTAAAAGTTTAACGGTGAGTCTGTCTCCCTGTCTCACCCGGAGAACGATCCTTCATCCAACAACAACTTAAGTCTACCTTTTTCCCTCTCTCAAATTTTTTTAAATTCTCCTTGAACAGCACATTAGATAAACGATTTTTTCCCGGTGTTTAAAACGTTTTTTTCTACGGATGACCGGGAACGATTTTGAGTTTGACCAGCTTGCCGTCCATTGCCGAAACATATATTTCGTTGTGATCAGTGGGTAAAATCATAGTGATTAGTGCGGAAGAAATTCGGTATTTCCACAAGAACTGACCGTCGACTGCACGATAGGCATAGATCAACCCTTTGTCTGTAGGTGCATATACAATGCCGTTTTTTTCGGGGATGGCCGTTGGCGCCAGTTCATAACCCATATCCTCTCCCGAGGAAATCCATTTCACTTTCCGCTCGGAAACCGTGGCGTCAATGGCGAGAATTTTTCCGTCCATCGTTTTGGCATATACCGTATTCCCGTCTTCCGAAATACCGATGGATTCGCGTACCCGGTTTTCGGGATCGTTATATCGCCAGACCACATTACCGGTCTTTTCGTCGAGCACCGTCATGTAGCGATCGGGCGAAGCCAAATAGATGCGACCGTGCGAGGCAACAGGCCATACTTGTGCAGGGGAGAACATGCGGTTGGTTTGTCCGTTTGTCCATTTCCATTTCAATGTTCCGTTCCGGGTATCGATGGCATAAAATTCATTTCCCCAGCTTCCGAAGAATACGGTATGATCTTTTACGAGGGGGCGGGTAACCACGAAATTTTTTACTCCGTCGAAGTCCCAAACCGGCTTACCGTTGGTTACTGACCATGCGCGGCAGTGACTGTCGCCCCCGGCAAGAATCACCTTATTGTCTGTGCATACCGGTGAGGATACAACGGCTTTGTCGGTTTTCATTTTAAACCGTATTTTCCCGTTTTTTAGGTTCAGACCGTAAAGGCAAGAATCGGTGGAGGCGCACCATACCGTGTTTTTATATACGGTAGGAGTAGCGTAAATTTTACCGTTGGTTTTGTATGTCCATACGGTTTTCCCTGACGACGAATCTGCGGCTTTTATTTCTCCGTTGGTGTTGGTGTAAATGAGCATTCCGGCGGCTAAACACATACCGCTGCCCATATCGCTTGTTTGTTGAATGCTCCAAATTTCTTTCCCATAGGGATGGTGATTATTTATGGTATAATCGGGACGCGGGGGATTTTCTGTCCATTGAGGGCGGCCGGCGGTAGAATAACAAAGCCAGGGCAAAAGGGTTTTTCCTGAAACGATACGCTCTTGAAGGCAGATGGAGTCGGCCGAAACGGTGATGATGGTATAGCCTCCGAAATCGGCTTTCCCCCGCAGATTAGATCGGCACATGGCTGCATTTGCACCCTCAAAATTCAATGCTTTATTGACATGGCCGTGCCCACAAAGCATCAGTTTTACGTTGTGGGGCCGCAAGGCATCCAACACTTCGAACCCATTGTTCAGTGAGGAATCCATCGGATAATGATTTACAAAAATGATGGGTGTGTTTTTGTCGATTTGTTTAAGTTTTTCGAAAAACCATGTAAGGTTTTCGCGTGGAATTTGTCCGGGTCCCATGCGCATATTCGGTCCCGATGCCAGACCGATAAATTGGTAACCGTGATATTCGAATCCGAAAGTTTCTGATCCAAAAATCAGTTTAAAGCTGTTTGTTCCGCTTTCCGACCAGTTGGAATCGTGATTGCCGGGAATCACATAATAGGGCTTATTTAGTGTAGAGAGCAGTTCTTTTGCCGTTTGCAGTTCTTCATCCGAGCCAAATTCGGTGACATCGCCCGACACGACGACAAATGCAATGTCGGGCAACGAATTGATATCTTTTACTGTTCGATAGAGGTCTTCGTTATTGTTGGGATTTCCAACGTGTGTATCGGTAACCAATGCAAATTTGAAAGAGGAACCGGTGGTTTGTGCAAAAAGGCCGATCCATGTAATCAAAAAAGCAAAAAATAAGAGTTGTCTTTTCATTCCTTTGTTTTATTTGTTTTATTTGTTTCGAAATAAAGGTTAAAAAATAAGGCCTGATATGTTATGGCATTCCCCCAATAATCCCAATTGTGCACACCCGGGCGGGAGATGAAGTCGTGAGGAATGTTTCGGTAAAGAAGCGCTTCGTGCAACTTTTTATTGACTTCGTAAAAGAAGTCTTCCGTTCCGCAATCGATGATGAGTTTAAGCGAATTGGGGGTGAGCAGATGCAACAGTCCTATCACGGTGTTCTGTTCCCAACGTTCGGGATATTCGCTTTGTTTTCCCAATCGTTTTGCCAGATCCCAATTGTTGGGAAAGGGCCTGATATCCACTCCTCCGCTCATGCTGCCGGCTGCGCCGAAGATATCCTGATGACGGAAAGCAAGGTATAATGCGCCATGACCTCCCATACTCAAGCCGGTGATGGCTCTGCCTGTTCGGGAAGGGATGGTTCGATAGTTTTGATCCATCCAATTAACCAGTTCGGCAGCGATGTAAGTTTCATATTGAAAGTCGGGATCGATAGGACTGTCGAGATACCAACTTCCGTACGCACCGTCAGGACAAACGATTATCATATTGTAGAGGTCGGCAAGGTCTTTTATGGCAGGTACTTTGGTTACCCAGCCATCGTACCGGTCGCTATAGCCGTGAAGAAGATAAAGCACGGGAAATGCTGTCTTACGGGAATACGATTCGGGTAGGATTACCACGGCTTTGATGTCTTTTTGCATTTTTTGGCTGTGCGTAACAACGGTATCGACTTTTGCTGCTTGGATACCGGAAGACACCAAAAAGAACAAGGATAAAAAGGAAACAACAAATGATTTCATATTTTTTTTGTTTTGTACCCGTCGTAGCCCCATTTCAGGTAAACGGCACCCCATGTGAACCCGGCGCCGAAAGCCGTGAGGATAATATTATCGCCTTTGCGCAACTTGCTTTCCCATTCCCATAGACACAAAGGGATGGTTACTGCGCTGGTATTGCCGAATTTTTCGATATTGATCATTACTCTCTCTCGCGGAATGCCGGTGCGTTGTATCACGGCATCGATGATGCGCATGTTGGCCTGATGAGGAACCAACCAATCTACGTTGTCTTTAGTGAGACTGTTTCTCTCCATGATTTTCAGTGAAACATCGGCCATATGGGAAACGGCATATTTAAAAACTACTTTCCCATCCTGATGAAGGGTGTGCTCTTTTTTATCTATCATTTCGTGCGTGACAGGATATTTGCTGCCTCCGGCTTTCACCTGAAGCGGTTCGTATCCCACTCCGTCGGTTCGTAGAATGGCATCGATGATACCGATATTTTCTTCACAAGGCTCAATCATGACAGCAGCAGCAGCATCCCCAAAAAGTGGACACGTATTGCGATCTTCATAGTTTACGATAGCCGACATTTTTTCACCTGCTGCCAGAATCACTTTTTTGTATCGTCCGGTTTTAATGAGTCCGTTGCAAACTTCAAGACCAAAGATGAAACCACTACATGCTGCCTCCATATCGAAGCAGAATGCGTTTTTGATGTAATTTTGTTCGGCAACAATGGATGCAGTGGAAGGGAGAAGATGGTCGGGTGTGCTTGTGGCAAATACAATGGCATCAACTTCTTCGGCTTTCGTGTGGGTTTTGTCGAGCAATTCGGCTATGGCTTTCGACGCCAAAACCGATATGCCTTGGGCTTCGCCTTTCAGTATGCGTCGTTCTTTAATGCCAACCCGGCTTGTTATCCATTCATCGCTTGTGTCCACCATTTGCGACAATTCCTGGTTGGTGAGAATATAGTCGGGAATGCTTGCCGCAATTCCGGTAATAACCGCATTCATGTCGAGTTGTTGTTGATGTAATGTAATATGAAAAAAAAGTCCCTTGAAAGCATACGTTTCTCGGGATTTTTTGTATTGAATTTTATTTTAGGAAAATTTATGCTGTAGTCCCTTTTTCAATAGCAAGTTTTCCTCTGTAATAGCCGCATTCATTGCATACCATGTGGTAAATGTGCCAAGCACCACAGTTGGGACAAATTGCCAAGGTCGGCATTTTTGCATGATCGTGGGAACGTCTTTTCCCTTGTCTTGCAGATGATCGTCTTCTTTTTGGATGTGCCATTTTTCTCTGTTTATTTAGTTAATTATTTATTCATCTAAGTCAATCCCTTTCAGGATATTCCATCGGGGATCGGTTGTTTCTTCTTGATTATCTTCGTAATCCGTATCACCTTCGTCAAGCGGCTCACCGGACACTTCTCCTCCTTCTTCTTCAGTCACCACAGTATGTCCCCGAAGTTTTTTAGTCATATTCCGGTTACATTTTCCGGGTTCGTGTACATGTTTTATCGGGATGTTAAGCGCGATAAATTCGTATAAGAACCATGCAATATTGATCTCACCCTCTTCCTCGGGGATGATGACGATTTCGTCACTTTCTTCGGCGTATTCCTTCCCCAATTTTACAATGAGTCGGTTTTGCGTATCGATTTTCTGATCCATTTCGTCAAGGCAACGATCGCAGGGGATTTGTACCATACCGTGGATATCGAAATCGAATTCATAGGTTGTTGCAACTTTTTTTACCTTGAGTTCAACTTGTAATGTTCCTTTTCTAACTTCCTCTCCATCAATTGCTTCAAAAAATTTTCTATCCAATGTGAAAGAATAGGAATGAACTTCAGGCGAAAAGTTCTTAAGGGATATATTGTATGAGCTGAATTTTGCCACAATTGTATCAAAAAATAAGCGATGCAAAGATACTATTTTTTCTTTACATAGATTTTATTTTTAGCTTTTATTATTATGGGTTTCGGCTATCTTTTGTGTTTCGCTGCCGTATCGAGGACTATTTGCTGCATCTGATCGAACTTTTCTTCCATGTTCAACAACAATTTGAATTGAGCTCGCGAACGTACCAGATTGTGATTACCGTAGTTAATTTTGTAGTAAGTATCGCCGTCAAGGTAATCGGTAAGAAACCTCACAGTTTGCATGTACGTGAGCAGTTTGGCTCCAAATGCAAGATTTTCGATTTCCGTATCGGTAAGAAAATCCGAAGCTTTTTCCAAATAACCTTCGGTGTACGCTTTAAAAATATCCAAGTCGAGGTTCACATTGTCGAGATTTTTGTCGTCTTCGGCACCTGTATTTGCACCTGTGCGAATGAAATCGCCAAAATCGGAAAGGACATATCCCGGCATCACGGTGTCCAAATCTACCACACACAGCACTTGGTCGTTACTGTCGAAAAGGATGTTATTTACTTTGGTGTCGCAATGGTTGATGCGTTTGGGCAGTTTCCCTTCGCGATGGAGCCGTTCGGCACGGCACATGTCGTCGGCACGGGCTTCTATTTCCTTGATCAGATCGTACACTTCCATCACTCGTCCAACCCGGTCTCTCTTAACGGAATCTCGGAATGATTCCAACCGGAATTCCATGTTGTGAAAGTTGGGAATGGTTTCATATAAAGGTTCTCCGGGAAGATCAGACAGCATGCGTTGAAAATCGCCGAAAGCCAGTCCCGCACGATAAGCCAAATCGGGATTGATATCGTCGTAACTTTTGCTGTCTTTGATAAATAACGTCATTCGCCAGTAATTTCCGTCGTCATCCCGGTAATAGAGTTTTTCGTCGTGAGTGGGAATCAAAGTCAGTACTTTGCGATCGATATCCGTTTCGCCTGCTTCTTCCAGTTTTTTTCGAATATGTGAGGTTACACGAAAGATATTGTTTTGCAACTGATCCACATTTTTGAAAATGGAGTGGTTGATACGTTGCAGAACATACTCATCGTTGCCGTTAACTACTTTAAACGAATCGTTAATGTGGCCTGCTCCCAGTGGTTTTATTTCGATTGTATCGGTGGGAGTAATAAAATGCGACACAATGTCTTTTAATTTCTGATTGTCTTGCATGGAAATGTGTATGTTTTAGAAATGTGTATGTTTTATGATGTGAATTGTATTATTCCATTTCGAGTAAACCGAAAAAGGAAGGGACGTGAAAGTCGGGTTCGGGAGTATCGATCGGGCTCCAGCTCAAAAAGTGGGGTTCTTCCGTTTTGTCGCCACATTTATAAAAGTTGGCCTTGATCTTTTTTCCCGAGAGCGTTTCTTCGGCTGAAAATCCCATCGTTTGCTTGGGAATTTCGAGGTATAGTGCCCAATCGCTTACTTCTTTTTTCCCTTCGTAGCGATGTTGTATGGATGCGTGTCTGGTGATGCTTGCCATTTCCTCGAGTGACAGTTTTTCTGCTTTTTCACGGCTTTCATGTACGGCTGCCAAGAGTACCCCGTTGGCATTGCATTCGAAATTTCGGTATGTTTTTTCGCCCTGACGTTGCATGAAAAATTCCACGCAGCTGTCTTCCCATACCGACATAAAGTCTTTGTTGTTGACTGTTCTCAGGATCTCGCCTTTTACCCGATAAAGCAGATAGAGATAATTACCGTCGTGTGCTGCATGAACGCTGACAGGCAGATACTTCGGGAACGTTTCTTTCCAATTGACTTGATCGATTGCGGCTTCGGCGCCGGCTTCGTTAAGATATTGAATTCGGTCGAAAAAGGTTTCGTAATGCGAAATGTTTTGCAAGGGTATCTTTAACGTTTTCATTTATAAAAAATTTGATGATTATGGCGTTTGTTTTTTCAATCGCACAAAAATAAGCAATTTAAAATTAAAGAGGAAACGATCCTTTCAAAAAGAGTCGGTTGCATGACAATTTTTACAAAGGGTCGGTTATTTTTCCCGCTGCGTCATTTCTTTCATTACGGCGTTGAACCGATCAGCTTTCAGCAGATCATCCAACGAAATATGCATACGGTATTGCCAGTAATGTTTCGGGTTTGCCGGAATATTGATGCGTTCGGCATGTGGGTCGGGGTAACGGAGTTCACCATCGATAGCTATCCAGTCTTGCCACGGGATGATCACCCACAAGGAGGAGGATTGAAGATGCAATTCCAAAATTTCGCGGCATATCTCCGGCGTACATTCATCGGGAGCCTCGCCTTCATGTCCGAGAACAAGATTGTAATAGCGTTGGGTCACTTCTTTGTTTTCTTCCCACCATGCCCTTATAGGCGACATATCGTGTGTAGAGGTGGTGCAGACCGAGAGATAAGGCAAATGCTTGAGGTCAGAAAAAAGGGTGTGGGCAGTTTTCGGCATGCGTTGAATTTCGAGGCTCAATATCTGCAATTCCTGCATCACCGAGGGTACGCATTGGGGAACCATGCCGAGGTCTTCTCCGCAAGCCATCATGGATGTGGCAGAAATGAGCGGAGGAAGTTTTTTCATTGCTTGTTCGCGCCAGAAGTCGTTGTGCTTGTGATAGAAAAAATCGTCATAAAGCCGATTGTACGCTTGTTTTACAGCATTGTCGAGATAACGATACGAGTACGTAAATTGAGCAGCAATGCGCGGATGAAATTTGTTGGGATCTTGTCGGTCTCTCACAAACAGCACTTCGGCACACAATTCCGTCAGACCGTTTCTGATTCTGATGGCTTTTGCATCGTAGTGGCCTCTGAACAGGTTCTTTATTTTCAGTTGGGTATTGCAAAAGGACTTCAATCGAAACTGTTGTTTTCCGATAGGGTCTAAAAAAAGGCGGGTAACTTCTTCGGTATATTCGCCAAAGAATACCGACAGGAAATTTTCATGAATAAACGGTTCTGCCATTCTTTCTTCATCAAACGGGATTCCCGCCGCAACCAGTTCATCGGAAGTGTAAGGAAGGGCGGGACTGAATTGTCCGAGTAATCCCTGAACGGCATCGGTGGGTATTTCCCATATGCGAAAAAAACCCAAAATATGATCGATGCGATAGGCATCAAAATAGTCTGCCATTTTTTGAAAACGTCTTTTCCACCATGCATAATTTTCTTTTTCCATAGCCGGCCAATTGTAGGTGGGGAACCCCCAATTTTGTCCGAATACCGAAAAATCGTCGGGCGGAGCACCCATTTGGGTATCCCGGTTAAACAATTCGGGATTTGTCCATACCTCCACACTGTGCCGATGAACGCCGATGGGAATATCGCCTTTAAGTGCTACCCCTTTTTTGTGCGCATATTCTTTGACTTCCGAAAGTTGACAGTGAAGCAGGTATTGCATGAAGCTATAGAAATCGGTTTCGCGATGCGCTGTTTTGTCCTGTTTCAACATGCGCTTGAGTTGCACGTCGTCATAGTGTGCAAATTCGTGCCAATCTTCGAAATCTACGCTATTGTATTTATCCCGTAAATAGCAATAGCAAGAGTAGGGGAAAAGCCAGGACTCGTTTTCCTTGTAAAATGCACGATAGGCTGTTGAGGCAAGAACATTCTCGCCTTCCTGACGGAATAATTCGCGGCAATATTTCCATTTCAGCCGCAACGCTTTTTCGTAATCGACCTTTTTCAACGCATTCAGTTTCTTTGCTTCCGATTCATAAGCTGCCAGGTTTTGCGCATCCTTGAGCGGGAAATCGGAAAGACCGAGATAAATGGGATGCAGTGCAAAAACCGATATTGCCGAATAGGGATACGAGTCGCGCCGGGTTCTGTCTTTTGTGGTGTCGTTTATCGGCAGAAGTTGAACAATGTGCAGACCGGAAGTGGCTGCCCAGTCGATCATTTTTTTCAGATCGTTGAAATCGCCTATCCCGTAACTTTCTTCCGAACGAAGCGAAAAAACAGGAATGGCAACGCCGCACCCTTTCCATACATAATGAGCATATCGAAAAGGAATGGCCATTTCTACCTGCATGAAGGCATCCTTCTTTTCTCCCCTAAAATATAATAGGCGGTTATCGCCGTCTTCCCATCGGATTGCTTTTTTTGTGGAAACGTCGATGATGACAAATTTATAGGCTGTGTGTGGTTTTACCTTTTCTGCATCCAGTACGATTTCCCATTCGCCGTTGCCAACATAAGTCAGCGGCAGCGCTTTGGTCAAATCCCAATTGCCCAATCCGTCGCTTTCTCCGCTGATAACCAATTGCATGTTTTTTTCTACATAAGGACAAAGCACGTTGAGCAAAAGATTGCCATTTTTGTATAATGATGCAGCATCGTTTTTTTCGTGAGCAAACACACTTTCGGTGAAAACCTTAGAATAGAGGTATTGGTGGGAGGGCTTATCTTTCCAGTGATCTTCAATGAAGAATATTTTTTTAATTCCGGTTTCCAACAGGCGGCATGTTCCCCATTCGCGGCGGGCGGTAGTTCCTCCTTCTCTGATGAAATAATAATAGGCTACCGATTTTGTTTTTGTGGGCGTAATTTCTGCGCTCCATTGATGGCCGTCTGTCGTGGCTAATTCGAGCGCTTTGTTTTCATCCCACATCCCCAACTCGGGGATGGATCCACAAATACATACCTCTTGCCCCCAGCGGGTATAGTATTCAATATTGAATTGTATATGGATAGTTGCCATAAATTTACCTATGAATCGTAAAAAAGAACAGCAACAAAACTACATTATTTTTTAATTCGATAGGTGCAAAATTCCCCTACTTTTTTCGAAATGGAATAGCAATCGATTGAAAAAGGAGAGGCCTTTTAAAGGAAAAGAAGAATCATGAGTTGTGCCGTGATTACACGCAAAAACATGACCAACGGATAGACCGTAGCGTAACTCACTGCCGGCACATCGTTCCCTGCCGTTGCATTGGAATATGACAAGGCCGGAGGATCGGTCATGCTTCCCGAAATCAGTCCCATCAACGTAAAATAATTCAACTTACAAGCTTTTCGCCCGATAATGCCAACGATGAGCAGCGGCACCATCGTGATGATTACCCCATAGCCGATCCATTTATAACCGCCATTTACTACGGTTTCCACAAAACCTTCTCCGGCTCCCAGTCCTACACAAGCGAGGAATATGGCGATGCCGATTTCGCGCAACATGAGGTTGGCACTCATGGTGGTGTAGGTAACCAATTTAAAATTAGGGCCGAATTTGCTGAGAAGAATGGCCACAATCAACGGACCTCCGGCCAGGCCGAGTTTAACGGGTTGAGGAATTCCCGGAATCATAAACGGAATGCTTCCCAAAAGAACACCCAGAGCGATACCGATAAAAATGGAAACCAAATTGGGTTCTCTCAATCGCTTCAGCGAATTTCCCAACAGTTGTTCCACATTGGCAATAGCAGATTCCGACCCTACTACCGTCACCCGGTCTCCCAATTGCAATTGCAGCCTCGAATCGGCAACCAAATCCACTCCGGCTCGGTTGACCCGTGTGATGTTTACCCCATATAATGTTCTAAGCTGAAGTTGTCCGATGGATTTTCCGTTGATTTGCGGTTTGGTAATAACGATTCTGCGCGAAACCAGCTGTGAATCCAATTTATCCCAGTCGCTTTTGTCCATATCGATTCGTTTTCCGATAAAAGCTTCAATGATGTTGATGTTTTTCAAATTGGAAACAACCAACACCTTATCGTTTTCGTAGAGGCGGGTATCGGGGCGTGGAATTTCCAGCGTTTCCGTATCGGCATGCAGTACGCGGGAGATAACGAACTCGCGGTTGATGAGCCGTTTGATTTCTTGAATTGTTCTTCCAAAAATGGCCGGATTCTGTACTTGCAGAGAAAACATACGTGCTTCGGTGAGTTTCGAAGCATTCAAGTTGTCGAGTTCTTTGTTTTCTTTTTCAAAGTCGATGCGGAACAAATACCTGAGTATGATTAATGTTAAGATGATGCCCACCACCCCCAGCGGATAAGCTACGGCATATCCCATAGCGATGGAAGGATCGCTTTGGTGCGTCATGTCGTAATAGGTTTGTTGTGCGGCTCCCAGTCCGGGAGTATTGGTAACGGCTCCCGAAAGGATACCCACCATAGTAGGAATAGGTACACCGGTGATTAAATGAAGGACATAGGCAATGATTACACCCAAAAAAACGATGGCTGTTGCAAGCAAATTAAGGGTTATCCCTCCTTGTTTGAAAGACGAAAAAAAGCTGGGTCCCACTTGCATTCCGATCGAGTAAATGAACAGGATTAATCCGAATTCTTTTAAAAAATGAAGAACATTTTCGTCGATTCCCAAACCAAGATGGCCGAAGAAAATGCCGACGAACAAAATCCATGTTGTTCCCAACGATATGCCGAAGATTTTTATTTTCCCGAGCAAAATGCCAATCGAAATGACCAGCGCCAATATAAGTATTGCATGTGCAACACCGGTTCCGAAAATCAGTTCATGTAACCATTCCATATAAGAAATTTATAACCTAAATAACTTGTTGTGTGATATTTTGCAGCTATCCAGCCGTTTTAGTTTTGTATTTAATTGCAAAGATAACATTTATTTCATGAATTTCTTTATCTTTGCGGCATTGAGGTAATCAATTTGTTGAAGTAAAACAACGTCTTCAATCCATAAATTTTTTCCAATATGAGAAATTACAAAAGATTATTTGTCATTTTATTGAGCATTTCAATTGCCTATCCGCTTTTCGCTCAAACCAACGAAATGGTCATTAAAACCAATAAACCCGGTGCCGAGATTCAACCTACCATGTACGGCCTTTTCTTCGAAGATATCAATTATGCGGCCGATGGAGGATTATATGCCGAGTTGGTGAAAAACCGCTCTTTTGAATTTCCCGACCGTTTGATGGGATGGAAGCCTTTTGGTAAGGTATCTGTTCGCAACGATGGCCCTTTTGAAAGGAATCCGCATTACGTAAGATTGGAATATGCCGGTCACCCTCATAAACATACGGGATTGGATAACGAAGGTTATTTCGGAATCGGTGTTAAACAGGGAGAAGAATACCGTTTTTCGGTGTGGGCGCGAACGGTGGATGATGCAAAAACTGCAAAAATCAGGGTAGAACTGGTAGATATTTCTTCCAATGACGAACGACAAGCTTTTGCCTCGCAAGAACTTACGATAAATTCTTCGGAATGGAAAAAATATCAGATTATCTTGAAACCCGGTAAAACATTTTCTAAGTCTGTTTTGCGAATTTTTCTGACTTCACGTGAGGGAGTCGATTTGGAACATGTTTCGCTCTTTCCCGTAGATACATGGAAAGGCCATGAAAATGGACTTCGTAAGGATTTGGCTCAGGCGCTTTACGACATGCATCCCGGCGTTTTTCGTTTTCCGGGAGGCTGTATTGTGGAGGGAACCGATTTGGCAACCCGATACAACTGGAAAAACAGCGTAGGTCCTGTGGAAAACCGGCCGTTGAACGAAAACCGGTGGCAATATACCTTTACCCATCGTTTTTACCCCGATTACTATCAGAGTTACGGTCTCGGTTTTTATGAATATTTCCTTCTATGCGAGGAGATCGGAGCAGAACCTCTTCCGGTAGTCAGTTGCGGTCTCGCATGCCAGTTTCAAAACGACGATCCCAAAGCCCATGTACCTGTGAGCGAGTTGGGAAGCTATATTCAGGATGCGCTTGATCTGATTGAATTTGCCAATGGCGATGTTACGACCACATGGGGCAAATTGCGCGCCGAAATGGGTCATCCCGCTCCGTTCAATCTGAAATTTATCGGTATAGGCAACGAACAGTGGGGACCCGAGTATCCCGAACGGCTCGAGCCTTTTGTCAAGGCTATTCGTAAAGCTTACCCCGACATAAAAATCATCGGCAGTTCGGGTCCTTCATCCGAAGGAGAACAATTTGAATACCTTTGGCCTGAGATGAAACGCATCAACGTCGATTTGGTCGATGAGCATTTTTATCGCCCCGAAAGCTGGTTCCTCAAGCAAGGTTCGCGCTACGACAATTATGACCGTAAAGGGCCTAAGGTTTTTGCAGGGGAATATGCTTGTCATGGTGAAGGAAAGAAATGGAACCATTTTTATACTTCTCTGCTCGAAGCTGCTTTCATGACCGGAATGGAACGCAATGCCGACGTGGTACACATGGCAACCTATGCTCCTCTTTTTGCTCATGCAGAAGGTTGGCAATGGCGACCGGATATGATCTGGTTCGATAATTTACGCTCGATGAAGACGGTCAGCTATTACGTACAGCAGCTTTATTCGCTGAATAAGGGTACCCATGTGCTACCGCTTACCATGAATAACCGTCCTGTGGCAGGAGCCGAAGGGCAAAACGGCTTGTTTGCGAGTGCCGTATGGGATAAAGGACATCAGCAGGTAATAGTTAAAATCGTGAATACTACGGATAAGGCTCAGCCGGTTAAACTGAATTTCAGCGGATTGAAGAAATCCGAAAAATTGACCGGTGGAAAACTCATAACGTTGAAGTCGGACAAATTGGATGCCGAAAATACCTTGGAAAATCCTTCCCTTATTGTTCCCGAAGAAAACGGTGTTGCTGTCGAAGGGAATATATTGGAATTGCAAATCGATCCGTATTCCTTCTACCTTTACAAATTTACCTTAAGCCGATAAGTATATTTTTTACGTAAAAGAGGGTGA
>ENA-UOYA01000458-UOYA01000458.1-activated-sludge-metagenome-genome-assembly--contig:-NODE-458-length-53441-cov-51.042839_pt1 | contig 53441 bp, 42 predicted proteins | sample MGYA00238163_ERZ764804 | MGnify/ENA primary metagenome ERZ764804 (study PRJEB28919, sample SAMN05720223) | activated sludge metagenome | isolation source: Anaerobic digester | place: Hong Kong...
TAAATTCTTTCTCGCATCCACACATAAATGAGGAAAGCATGAAAATCCAAACAAATTTTTTCATTAAAAATCTATATTCACTCATAATCTTATATATTAGTTACGTACATAAATGTTACAGGGATAAATTGGATTGCCCTACTTTCCGACAGAGAATACTATTCTTTTATGTTTTTCTCAAGAGTGTCTCTGTAAGAGGACGTTTTACCGTTCTTTCTTTAAATATTTTAAAATGTCTGTAATTGTCATTGATGCTCGATTTTCTTAAAATGACGCACAAAGTCTTATTTACGCCATAAATATACAGCTGTGGGGTTCTTGATAACCATTTGATATAACATTGCTTTGGATTGAAAATCCTCACTTCGAGTAGTTTATCTTTACTTTAATATTGTACCTGATTTGGAAAGTGGGTCATAGAATGAAGCATAACGGTTCAGAGCTTTGTGTTCGGGTGGGATTTCGAAGCCATAACGTTGAGCTAACGTACAAATTTCAATGGAAGTACAAAACTTGAATTTTGCATTTCTGCCCTCCTGACGCAAAACCATCGTTGTGCGTTCGTTTTTTTATGTGGTTAATTGATTTATATGTATTTGTCCTCCAATAGCTTTCAAAACTTTCATTATTGTTGAAAATTGCGGTTTGGCTCCTTCCGACAATGCTTTGTACAAACTTGGTCTGCTCATTCCAGTTTCTTCTGCTATTTTAGTCATACCAATTGCTTTTGCAATATGTCCGATTGCGATAACAATATCAGCATCATTGCCTTCTTCTAAAACTGCATTTAGATATTCAACAATCATTTCGTTGCTGTCCAAATAATCTGCAATATCAAATTTTGATGTTTCCATTTTCTATTTTTTTAATTTTTTCCAAATATCTTTTGCTTTTTCAATGTCTCTTTGTTGAGTTGATTTATCTCCTCCAATAAGTAAAATAATAACTTTTCCATCAGTTTCTTTGAAATAAACTCTGTAACCCTTTGCATAGTTTATTTTCAATTCTCTAATTCCATCTCCAACAGGTTCGCAATCTCCAAAGTGTTCGTATTTTTCTAATTTTTGAAGTCGGAACAAAATGTTTGCTTTTGCCTTTAAATCTTTTAATTTCTTAAACCACTTATCAAAGTCTGTTGTCTTTTCAATAAAGAACATTCTTAAAATTGTATTCAACCGGATACAAAATTGCAAATAATATATTAATCTTGCAAATCCAGTTTGAAACGTTTTTTGGCAAAATGACGCACAACGTCTTATTTACGCCATAAATATATAATAGCCCGTAAAAAACCGAGCAGATAAAAAGTATAATACTCCCCCAAAACCAGACCACTTGCGGAGCAAATAATTAGTATTTAATTTTACGCAAAAGGAAAAGTTATGGGAAAAAGAGAACGTTATTCAGCCTTATTCAAAGCCAGGGTGGCAATCGAGGCAATAAAAGAAAAAGAGACATTAAGGGAGTTGTCTGAGAGGTTCAATGTAAGCATAATGACAATAAACAAATGGAAGGGCGAATTTCTGGAGAACAGCACAAGGGTTTTTGAGAACGGGCAGGCTGCGACTGATGACAAAGAGAAGGAAATAGAGCATTTGCACACCAAGATCGGACAATTGACAATGGAACGCGATTTTTTCGTAAGTACCTGCAAGAAAGCCGGTCTAAAATAGATTTAAGACAACTTGTGGACAAAGGGCATAAAAGGTTAAGCGTAAGAAAACAAGCAGATATGCTGGAGGTATCAAGAAGCTCTCTATACTACACACCTGTAGGAGAATCCGAGGAAAATCTTGAGATTATGAGGCTTATTGACTCATATCATATATAACATCCCACTACGGGGGTCTTGGGTATGCAGGACATGCTCAGATATGAGGGATACACCGCCAACCATAAACGGATACGCCGACTTCTCAGGCTGATGGACATTCGTGCGATATATCCGAGGAAATGCCTTAGCCGATGCAATTATGCCGAGTACATCTATCCTTATCTATTGAAAAAAGGAGATGATTTTCAGCCCAATGATGTTTGGTCCATTGACATTACGTATATTTCGATGAGAAAGGGATTTATGTATCTGACCGCAATCATGAATGTGGCGAGTCGGTTCATAGTGGGATGGGCACTTTCAAATACCCTTGAGGCCCGGATATGTACTGAAGTTCTGACGGAGGCAATTGCCAAATACGGAATGTCTTTCCCTAAAATAAGTTGACTCGCAAAGAGCAGCTTATGATAGCGATTCACACAGAAAAACAAAGGAGGTATTTTGACGAAGTCATCAGAATGCACTTCGAGGAGTCTAAAGGCATTGACCAGATAGCTCGGGTTCTTCCGGTCGGTCACACGACCATCAGGAGATGGATAAATGCATACTCTGGCCCAAGAAGACCGGAAGAAAGCACAAACAGTCTTAGGACGTTCGACTACGCGATGGAACTGAAAGCATCTGGAATGCCGATCACCCACATTTGCAAGAAACTCGATGTCTCCAGGTCCACACTCTACCGATGGATGACTATCTTTGCAGAGGATACGGAAAAACGACCTATCATTATGCAGAAGACAGACTCGGAACAGCCAATGTCACAAGATGCCCAGACCCGTATTGCGGAACTTGAGGCGAAACTGCGCAAGGCCGAGTTGGCGCGAGATGCATACGACGAGATGATCAACGTGGCCGAGGCCAAGTTCAACATCCCGATAAGAAAAAAAGCTGGCGCCAAACGGTAGAGAACCTGCACGCAAAAGACCCTGCACAATATCAAGTGCAGGCTCTTTGCGAGCTGTTTGGCAAGAGCAAGCAGGCCTTTTACAAATATGACGAGCAGCGCACTCTGACGAGAGCTGCAATGCGTTCGTTCGCAGTTGAATATGCCATGGACATACGCAAGGATGACCCGGGGATGGGCATATCAAAGATATGGTATCTGTATCAGCAGGAGTTCCGGCATGAAGAAGACATCCTTGGTAGAGATGCCTTTACGGATCTTCTGGTAGAGTCTGGCATGAAGGTGCGTCTGAAGATGCGCAAACCACGCACTACCGACTCCACCCATGGTCTTCCGACCTTCCCGAATATCATCAAGGACTTCATTCCAACTGGCCCCAATCAGTTGTGGGTAAGTGATATAACATACATCCCAATATGGCATCCTGATGGCAAATACTGCTTCTGCTATCTGTCATTGATGTTGGATGCCTACAGCAAGGAGATAGTGGGCTGGAGTGTCGGCGACTCCTTGAGGACCGAGTATCCTATTGCCGCTCTGAAGATGGCTCTCAAACGCATTGAGGGCAAAGAACATAATCTTATACACCACTCTGACAGAGGTTGCCAGTACGCAAGTCTTGAATATGTCAAGATGCTTAGGGATAACAATATCCGCATCAGTATGACCGAGACAGGTGACCCTAAAGACAATGCTCAGGCTGAGCGGATAAACAATACGATGAAGAATGAGTTGCTGAAGGATAAGATCTTCATGTCTCTTACTGACGTAATCGGTGCCGTGGCTGATGCTGTCAGTTTCTACAATAATAGAAGACCACAAAAGAAATGGCATAGTTATCGAGAAGATGCTATCAAGGCAAAGTTGGATATACCTGAAAAAAGTTTACCTTTGCTCAACTGTCAGGGGTCTCCTTCCGGCCTACGGCCTCCAGTCAACCCCTGACAGGGATAAGACCTGGTGAGTAAACAAACTTTAGGGATAAGAACCTAAGGTCAACAAATATCAGTGATAACGTAAAACCAGAGTTAACTTCTTCTAGAGATAAGGCGGTAGTGAGTCAACCTAAATCAGGAAAACTCAAACTGGCACAACTTTAATCAAAATCGCACAAATTTTATCCAACTTCACTAAAAATGGTTCAGTATCCGCTCGAATAGTGGTCCAGTATGCTCCGGAATTATAATATGGAGAAGCTTAATTGCGAAAAGATGCTATTTATCGGATGGTTACAAAGAAATCCCCAAATCCTCACTTTTGGGGAATTGGGGAAATGGAGGTTTTGAGGTTTTTTGAAAGTTACCCATTCATGCGGTTTATCCTGTCATTCAGTAGTTTTATCTTATCTATCAATTTGTCGAATGATAATGATTCACCGTAAATCATTGTTTCACAAAGTGTTTTATAATCCTGCTGTATCGTCCTGAAATTTGTTTACAGTTTGTTTTCATAATCCTGAATCCTGTTTACTTTTTTGTAAACCTATTTCAGGGCTAGACAGTTTGCCAAATGCATCAACTCACTCCCCCAATACCCCCTTCTGCAGTAGCATCTGACTATTGCCATAAAAAGGCACATCTGTTTTACCTAAGATTGAAGTTGGAATGGTGCTTATTTCAGATAAGTTGTCCATCGGCACCAAAACCGTTTTTGCTCCATTTTCGGAGAGCAAGATGACTTTATCTGGAAAGTGTAATGCTCTTTCAATGGCACCGCCAATGGATATGTTACCCAATACTGCAAGACCTGGTTTGAGGTTCCTTTTATAGATAGCTGATAAGATGGCGATATAAACAGCACTGCCTATTCCACCACTTACGTAAGCCCCCATCAGGTTGCTGATTTGGATGTTGATATCGTATGCTGATAATGAGTGTTGATCGCTTAAAATGCTCCTTTCGTTTGCCCGAAGGTAGTTGTAGGTGTTTTTGATATTCTCTTTTACTTCTTGACTACTTGTACCTGTTACATTCATTTTGCCTGATCCTTTTAAGGCGACTACTTCAATCTTCACCAAAGCTGTATTGTCGCCATCGCTTGTAGCCGTATAACAAACCCCGGGTGATAGTGGATTGGATTCGATTAATGATGACCCTTTTTCTTCTTGTAGGCCAACAAAGATCTCTTCTTGTGTCTCTTTATCGATATATGAAAAATTAGTGTCCCAAAACTCCATTCCTCCAATTCGCTTTAACTGCTCTTTTACCCTTCTTCTCATTTCCATTGCAATCACCAAGTATTCTTTGATGTCTTCTTTGGTGAAATTACCGTCAGGGTGAAGTAGCTTGATGAAACCTGATACAATACGTCTTACCGATTTTGAATCACGTTGTTTTAAGTGTGAACCTAAACTGAAATATTTATCGATAGCATCATAGTAAGTTGTTTTGCGTTGAGACTTTAATATCTCGGAAAAGAAATCGGTGCTGAAACCAAAGTGAGTTGTGAAATTTGAAGGACTAAATTTAGTTATTTCCCAACCGGGCAGAAATAAGTTTATTCTGTCTAAAAATGCGGTATCGTGGTTTACTTCTTCTGACAGCGGACTGAACAAATGTGATGTCTGCAATACGGTTTCTACTGGTTGATTGATATTTCCATTTAAGATAACTGAAGCCGAACCTGAAATTTCGCCACCTTTGGCTCTGGAAAAAGAACCTGACTCCATGTAGTCTTTCATTAACGGAATGGCATCACGATCTTTGAATAGTTTATCAGTACTTTCATCAAAACAAATGGCATCCCACAAACCTACTGCACCTACCCTGCCGGTGGTATTGTTTACAAAAAGCTGAGCTACCGATCCCTGTCCACCTGATATGAGTATGGCATAAGGCGTTATTTCTTTGTAGATATAAGATTTGCCTGATGAACGTGGGCCCAATTCAACCATGTTGAAGTTGGCTTCCACCAATGGTATTAAGCGGCAAAGAAGCAAGTTTAGTTTTCTATCATCCAATCCTTCGCTGTACGGTTCGTATCCTGCACTTCTTAGCAATAGTTTTTTCCACTCATCTTTGGTGAATTCTTTCCGTTTTTCCGAAATTTTAGTATTGTCGAAAGTTGACAATTGTATGGGCTTTATATCTCTGACTAAAAAAGGATATACAGCACTGCCTATCGTAATCATTGGGTCGTATTCCATTTCGATGATTGCCCAAATACCGCCTAACAGCAATTTCTCATGGCTTTTTACCAGTTCATCACTGATTGTGGCTTTCTTGATATTACTATTGCTGATGTTAGCCCAATATCGGTCTCTTTGCGGATCTAAGTCAACTGATATTTTGTCGATAATTTTATAGCGACCTCTTTCACGAAGTTTTGATTGGATCAATGTGCTTTCTTCGGGATTGACGTAATGATTGCGAAGTATGGTCTTGACGTTTTCCATCCCTTCTTTCAGCTTCTCTTCATTTTCGGTACTGCAAGTGTTGGCCAATAAATATTCCAATACAAATGCAGGTACGTTTGCACCGCCTTTGATGATGCCCACCAGGTCTTTTTTTACAACAAACCCCCTGAAGAGGTCTAAAGCTTTTTTATCTAAGTCGTCTAAGATTATCATGATTCAGTTTTTTACATTAGGCCGCCCAAATCTCTGGCGTTCGATTTCTTTACTTTCACAGAATCAATTTGTTCTTGTGTGCTTGCATCTACTATGACTGCAATAATTTCATCATGACCGCCAAATGAAAATTCAAATGACTGTGTCACACCCCGATCAATTGTTATGATGTTGCTGCTGCAGTATGCAATGTTGTTGGCATATAGCAATACCTGAATTTTCCTGCTTGCAGAATCTGCTTTTGATGTGGCTTGAATCTTTATGCCAAATAATTCTCCAGTTACTTCGCCTAACTCTTTTTTGTTCACAATATTCACTTCAAGCCCTTTGGTTGCTTCAGTTTCTTTGCTAAACACAAAAATGGGGAGGATGATTTCCTGAGGTGTAAAACCGCCGTGGGAAAAACCATACACCCCTTTTGATTTGAAAGGACGATGATTTTTTGATGCATACACATACTTAAACTCACCGTATGGTCTTTCAAACATCAACAAATCTTTATCGCTTTGTTTTTCTACCGTACGAAGAAATCTCTCGTGAATTTCTTTTTTTCCAGTTGTGAATAGTTCAATTTTGTCAGATTCATCCAGTAAACCAGTCAATACAAAACCATGGTCTGTGATTAAATGAACCTGTTGATAACCCATATTGAGAAGCAACTGTATTTTCTCGGTTAAAACATTTTCAAACTCGCTAAAGAGCTTGATTGCTCCCATTTGAAGCTTTTCTCCTGCACTGTCAATATCTTTGTAGGTCAAAACCAGATAATCGGCTTTAATACCGTAATGCAAGGCTTCTAAGTTCAGGTAGGTAATATCTTTTCCGGTGGTTTCAGTCAGACTTTTCTCCCTGTCTTTGTGCACAGGCAATTGTTGATTGTTCCCCACGTACAAGGCACTCATGTTATGCTCTGTTTCCGAGGGCATATCTGCTAACATTGTACCCATGGTTATTTTGCATTTTTGATTTAATTGCGAAGCAACGAAGGCAGCTATTTCATAGCGAATGCCATCACCAATAATGATTGCGGTTCCGGGCTTAGCTTGAGCCAATAGCTGCGGCAAATATCCTTGTTGATTCGATTGAAACTCGTTGCTATATTCATACCAACGTTGCAGCAGTTCGTGATTGAGGTTTTCATAATGTTCCTGCAATGGGCGCACAATAGCTTCCTCCTGTAAGAATGCTTCATAAAGTTTCCGGATTGCGCGATCTGCTTTGTAAAAAGTACTGGTGTAAAAGGCACATACCTTCTCAAACGTGTTGCATTGAGTCAATGCCTTATTGTCAAATGAAACAAGCGTGTCAACATCATCCCACCATTGAGGAACAAAGCTTGATGCCTTTTTGCTTTTTATGCGTTGTTGAAGTTTTTGAAGCTTCTCTTTCACAAATGCCTTATCTCTGAAATTGGATGTGATTTGTTGTAGTTGTCGTTTATCTATCGCGGTAAAACAATGATCAGGATGAACATTCCAGATGTTTAACTGCGGATCTATTTTGTAGGTATTGATGTAATCGTGTAATGCTCTCGAATAGGTATTACTGTCTGTCCATTTGTGGTAGATGCTGAGAAGTTCGGGTGAAATGTCATTGTTGACCAGGCATGAAAACAGATGGTTGGCGACTTCTGTAGCCAGAGTTTTAGCCGGAATTTTTCGATACGATTGCCCAATGAGTTCGAAGAATTTTTCTTCAAACAAACTTCTTACATCAGCTTCTTTTTCTCTGAAAAACTTTTCGGGGTCGCATAGGAATGGAATGAGCTCATCTTCTATGGATACCAATTCTTCCATATTTTGCAATATTTTCTTCCACCAGACAATGTTTTTACCAACGCCCAACTTGGCAGCCGTGAGCAACAGGGGATTGTCCATAGTGATTTGCTGACCGGTGGCAGCGAATATTTTTTTACGCAACCATTCCACTGGATTGCTCAAATCCACGCATCCGTGTGTAAAACAATAATCAAATAGAAAACTAAGTTTCTCTTTGGGACGGGTTGCATAGAAGATTACTTTGTCCGCTTTGTGTTTGCTTTCAGCTTCATAACGCAGTAATAGTTCTTCTTGAATGCATTGCCATTCTTCCGAGTTGTTGGCATCGGTCTTGAGTATGGTATAGTGTTGCTTCTCAATATGAGGCAACAGGAAGGCACAATTACCCGCAGGATCGATAATGACCACCCTGTTACGATGTGCGATCTGGTTTTCAATGTCTTGTATGATCCATTTATCAGTCATTACCAATCTGCATTTAAGTACTTCTCTAATTGTGATTTTTTGCCACCGGTTGTTTTGAGCACCTCTGCTCTCAGTAAACCTTTTTTCTGCAAGGGTGCAATGTTTTTTCCTACGCCATCATCCAGTTTGGGGTCGTAGCCCTCGGCTATGAGCTCCTCAATTTTGGTCTTGAAAACCTCAATTTCTTGCAACTGCAAGCGGATCTTTTCTTTCTCTGCTTGTGCCTGTGCAGTGTTCACATCTTGCAAGGTTATTTGGCGATATTCTAAGTTTTGTACCCGTTGGCTGATGTACCGTGATTTGAGCTTAAACAGGCTGTCTCTGTTCCATTTGTAGATGAGGATAAACGCTTCAAAGCCCTGATTTGGTCCACTACTCAGATGCCAGATAAAGGGCGTTTTGGGCAGGTACATAAACAAGTTCAAATGATCGCTCAAGTTTTTGAAAAAATGATGCTCCAGATACTCATTGATGGGGCGGCCGAGCAAACTATCCAGTTGCATATATTGGGCAGAGGTGAAGCCATTTTGCAGGCAGTGCTTCTCCAAACGTTGGCTGAGTGCTTCTTCTCCCGGTAATCCTACCAACGGAATAATGCCATCTTCATCTTCCTGCAATAAGGTACGAATATTGTCTGCCAAAAACTCCAGGGCAATTTCTGTTGCTCTTGCTTGTGGTACGATATTGGCTTCTTTGAACCAATACCATACATTGATAGGGTTGACCTGATGACGAATACAAAACTCTTCCAGATCGTTGTTGCTTTGATATAGCGTTGCGAAACCTTCCTTGATTTCCCTTACTTGCTGTTCATCAAAAGTAGTAACGGATAAGTTTTGAATATGTTCCGTTACTTCAGTGAGTGGATTTTCTAATTGTGATAAAAAAGCGTCTTTAGCCTCTGTCGATACCGGCAATGAACCGATGGACTTGCCCATTTTGGCTTCTACCTGTTCCCTGTCTGCATCGCTCAGTTCATACACTTCAAATATTAGTTCGTTAATAATGGCTTCGTTGATAAGGACCTGTGTGAGTTGGACATTTTCATAATTGAGATAGGCCAATACACGTTCTTTGAGGGCTATTCCTTGAAAAGCTAATAAAGGGCTATGAGTATAATTTAATTCGATTAATCTGTAATCACACAAATTTTCCTTAATAATAACATTCTCTTTTGCAAATCGTATAATTTTTTCTTCAATTATAATTTCAGGTAAAATAATTGGTATTCTTTCTATGTCCCCAGACTGGAAAGATACAGTAGGATTCAGTGCATCAATAATGTAACCACATAATGATGAATTTAAAATTGATAGAGCAAGTAAATAATCAACGCTATCTTCTTTCTTAAAAATAGACTTGCCTGCTCTTTCAAAAATACAATTCTTAGGTTGATATCTTACTGAGAGACCTTTACTGGATGCTCCTGTGAATGCTAAACCTTCTTCAAAGTAAAATTCTTCATATCCATAACGGACTGATGGGACTGAATTTTTCAACTCCTTTAATTGCTTACCATTTTCAGCCCACTCAAATAGTAGCCATAAGTTGCCATACCATTTATTAAATCCGCCTCCCTTATTAATTCTAACCCATTTTTTTTTGTCAATTTTATAATCAAATGATATAGTATCCTTATCCACTTCCCACAAATACCTATAAAAGCGTTCATTATTTCCCCCAGAAGAAATTCCATTGCAAATGTAGAAATAATCATCCATCACCTTACCTTTAAACTTCTCCCTAAACCCATCGCTTATCCAGTAGATAAAAGGCCAACCTTCAATGATTTTGAGCTTTTCCTGGGGGAGAGTGTAAAGTCTGGGGTTAGAACGGTTTTTCAAGATATCTTCATAGGCTTGTTCCAAAGAGGCTTTTTTTGTTTTTTCTTGTTGGTTAGCGGTAATATTAAAATAGGTACCCGGCGTTTCTTTCTTCTTTTTGCTTAGCACATACCAGGTGGCATCCAACAAAATACCCGGGCCAAAAAGATTCACTCTGTCTAAGCCATAATCAACCATTATATCAATGTGAGTATGTTCTATGAGGTATTTGCGCACATCTTCAAACGTTTTAATGAACATAAACGTATGAGGATGTATCATCCCCACATAACCATCATCGGTTGTGATTTCGCAACAACGTTTGATGAATGCAGCATACAAATTGGTGTTGAACTTATACGGCTGTTTGTAATTGGCTTCCACAAATTTTTTGAGTTCCGGGCCAAAGTCGGTACTGTCGGTATAAGGTGGATTGGCTACGGCTACATCATATTTTTTTGTGAGCAGCTGCAAGAAAATAATGGCATCCTGTGTTTTATTATTCAGAAACGTATGACCTTGCATGGCAGTATTTTGGGCTACTGCTTTTTGTAGGTTTGCAAAGAATTGTGCTTTGAACGTTTCGTAGTTTTCTACTTCTTGTGCACCGAAAAGTGTAAGTCCGTCTTGTTTTAAACCGTGCAGGTGAATACTTAGTTTTTCTTCAAGCCGTATCAGCGAGCCAAACTTGTAGGCTTGTTGCAGGTCGTTCCAAATATCCCTGATGATTTTTTTCTGTCTGGCATCCAGTGCAGTGTTATCTTCAAAAATTTGTTGTACTTCATCATAATCAGGCAGGAAAAAATCGGAACTTACGATATTGAAATGCTCCACTTTTGCCGTGCGTCTCTTTCTTTTGGCTTTAATGTACAAACCCAACTGAGCCAACTGTATGGCACGGTCGTCTAAGTCCACCCCATAAAGGTTATTTTCAATGATGAGTTTGGGGATGTCGGCTTCATTGTAGTCTGCTCCGTAGTTTTCAATTTGGTCCGTGTACAAATCGTAAAACAAATCAAAGCCATAGAGTAAAAAGTTGCCCGATCCCGTGGCCGGATCAATCATCTGTATTTCGTGGAGTGGCTTTCTTTCTCTTGTTTGGGTAGCAGGTGCATTCGCTATCTTGTACTTGTGCCCTATTTCACTATCGGGGTACATCTCCAGGTAGAGTTTGCCCAGGCTGTTGTCTACCAGAAACTGTACTACCCAACGGGGGGTATATACCTGACTTTGGATGCTTACCTTGTTGTATTCTGTTTTTTCGCCACTGGCCTTATGAGCAGCTTTTTTTGAGTTGTTGTAGCTTTCATAAAGCCATCCAAGCACATCATCGCTTTTCCAGATATCTGCTTCTACTTGTTCATCTGTTTCTACCTGGTTGAATGCATTAATGATGCTTAGTAGTTCAAGGGCCGTAGGCAGCAAATGATAAGGATACTGTGGACTGAACAAGGGTATATCGACGGCCAATTTTTGCAACTGTCCTTCTATGAAGGGAAGCAATCCTTCGGCCTCCTCGCTTCTGGCTTGCGGGTTTTGCTCTAACCAGGCCAAATGAGCAAAAGAACGACCACCGTGGCTTTCTCTTCGGGTTACAATTTCGGGGTGCAGGGTATGGGCTTCCATCACTTTGAGGGCTGCCAAACGATTGAACAAAGTGAATGTGAGCTCTTCCACCAGTTTTTCGTAGGCATCGGAAATGCTTCCCGTTTCAGCAATAAACACTTCTCGGATGGTTTCCATACGTATGCGTTCAGCACGGTATTCTGATGGAATGGTTTCAATATCCGAAAGTAGATTTTCAGAAATACCCATCCTGCCCAGGCGATTACGGAATGCCCGGTCTATGAGTTGGCGTATGTGTTCGGTATGTTCGGATAGTTTCATTTTTAAAATTTATTTAAAAGACCACCTAAAAACGCTTTGCCTTGTTGGGTTAATGTGTATTTGTTATCAGGATCAGTAGGTTTTTCAGGAATGGTAAAAACAACCAATCCCGAATCTCTTAGTGGTTTCAGATAATTATCCCTAAATGTTTTGGCGTTTTTATAATCAAACGCAGCCATCAAATCAGAAAGGGCTATGGGCAAGCTGCACAGACTTAAAATGCCAATGAGGTACCGGTTTTTCTTTTTGAGTAGCTGAGTACTTTTTTCGTGCCAGCTGGGTACTTTTTTTATTTCTTCTTCTGCAAAAGCCTGGTTTTCAAACCAATCTAAAGCATTGAGCTGGGTACCTTTTTGGTGCCAGCAGGGTACCAAATGCAAAAGCACTTGTTGCCAAGTCTGTTCAAAACACTCCGCAGGCAGTTCAATTTGTTGCAAGCCTTCTGACAAATGGGAATCGTAGCTCTCGCTGATACCTAACCATGAGATAAAGCTATCGGCATAATTTCCCAAGCTTACAAATCGTAAAGGAATAACCGTTTTGAAGATGTCGTTTTCCACAAACAGAGGATGAGCCCCCGGCGCATAAAGCGGCAGATATTTATTCGTATTTCTAACCCCCGATCCAATTTCGTCAGTCCATCCAAAAGCCGTAAAGAATTTACTGATATTTGGGTTCTTAGGATAGGGATTGAAGCCAAAGGGATCAATTACCCCGTGGAAGTATGGTTTGTTTGGATTGGTAATTACCACTTCAGATGCTGTGATAATCAATTCTGTCGACAAGGCGCTGGTATATTCACGGTGTACAATGGCATTGCCAATGACTTCTCTGAATATCTTATCCCGTAAGTCCACCCGCTGATCGCCTTCCATAAAGAATTTTTCGGGCAGATGTTTGTTGATAAAAGCTTTCAATTCAAGATAGGTATCAATTAAATTGGTACGTAGTGGAGGGTTAATCCGATCATCGTAACGGTCTTTATTTTCTTTTCTGAGCATTCCTTCCACTTTGTAGGCAGGGAGCAGACTTTGAATGGTTTCATCTTTTCCAAAGATTAAAGCGGCGGCTAAGGTTAATCCGTCCTGTCCGGTTTGGAAATCTTTCCTCCAAAGGGTGGCTTCTGTGAGTAATTGCTCTTTGTTGGCCATAAGCCAAGGGTGATCAGACTTATTATTGCGGATAAGCGTGAATGCTTTATCAAATAGCTTATCATCTAAGTCAGTCATTGATAAATGCGGATATATAATGGCTTCAGTGAAAAAATTGCGTTTACGCAAGTATAAATCGCTCAACCGTTGCTGGTTATTAGTTATGTCTAAATCACTTTCAAAATCACGGCTATATATCGTTCCTGCATGGTTGTGAATCTGACTACTTGCAGGAATCTGAATCACCATAACCTTACCATCCGGGTGATTGATACAAAAGGGCTGTACATAAACAGGAGGGTCTATGCAATCTCTTGAATTTAATGCCGTAATAATGTCCTTGATTAACGAAACTTCAGCATTCCCATCAATTCCTTTCACTTTACCATCATCATCCACCCCCAAAAAGATGGTTCCACCATCGGTATTGGAAAAACTTACAACTGTTTCATAAAATGAAGAAGGCACGCTATCTTCCGCTTCTTTAAACTCGATACGAAGTCCTTCACCTTGATTGAGGAGATATTGTAAGTGACTTAGATCCATTTTTTTAATTAATTTCTATTTCGTCATTATCAGCTGCACCTGCTAACTTTTGTAATTGGGCATGCAACCAAATTTTATATTCAGATACCTTCATTTTTGTAGCAGGCATTTTTACCGCATATTTTTTCACTGTGGGCAATTGAAAAGTTCCGGGATGAGTATCCGGTGCTTTTGTTTTGACTAATCCGGCTCTTGCAATTTCTATCTCTGCCTTTTTGCTTGGGTATAATTCAATAAAAGAAAGCACTTCGGAGTAGGTGAAACGACTATGTTTATCTTTTACATCGAAGTCAATATTTACGGTAGCGATTTTTCTTTGCCCGGCATATTGGCGAAGGGCTGTAGCTTTAGACAGGGGTGTATCATTCAGTCCGGATGGCAATGCTTCAATTTCTTTGATGAGATCACTTACCAGAGTGTCTATCTCTGTGTATTTAGCCGCACATTCTTTCATTACTTCACTAAACAATTGATGGTATCTATCTTTGGTTTTTTGGGCTGACTCTCGCATGGATACAAAATTTTTAATGACATCTCCTTGAAAGTGTATGTCAAAATCCTCTTTTAATTTCTGAATGGTTGCGTCTATTTTAGCAGCTTTGTTCAATTCATCTTGCACGGCTGAAACAAATGCTTTCCACACTTTCACTTCTGGTAATTTTTTGCGGATAAACTCTTCTACTTTTTCAATTTCTATCAAGGCCTTGTAGAAAGCATCTTTCGAAGCCAAAAACTCTTTTGCCTTGTCAATGTAGTTAGCTTCACTCACGGCTCCCGTGAAACCGTCTAAATAAGCGGCGTTTTCCTTTGCCCGTGAGAACAACTTGTCAAATTCCTTTTCGCTGTTTCTAAGCGTGGTGACTTTATTTTCAAAATGCCTGGCCATATCACGTACAGCCGACACCAACTCGAAATCATTGGTATTGTAATCTATTTTACGGCCAATATATTTCTCCACCTCTACCTCTAACAGAAACTGGGCCAACTCTTGCTTTTGTAAGGCAGAAAGTGATTTTGAGACTGCTTTAAAAGATGCTTTTCTGAATTCACGGGCAACATTGAAAATGGTTGTAACTCCTTCATCTCGCCAGGAGAATTTTTCCGCTCCATTATATTTGGCAATCAGTTTCCCTGCTCTCATTAATGCGGCAACAGACGATATGACAGTGCCAAAAGTGAAACCGGTAGGTGGATGTTCGAGATCTTTTTCTAATGTGGCACCATCCACAAATGTGTTTCGTACTTTGTATAAGATTTCTTCGGATACTTTCAGGTTCTCGCCAATGAAATTGCCTTGAGTATCAAAAAAAGCAAAATCGCTGCCCGTAAAATATTGATGCAACCGGCCACTGTTAGCTTCCTTTATCACTGCCGCAGCGACTGTATCGCTCAACTGTGAAGCCAAGCGTTTGCTGTACACGTTTTGGATGATGCTCCTTTGTTGAGCTTGCAGCGTTGTTTGCCAATTATCATTATCGAGTTGAAATGTATTGTATAAATAAATGGCAGTCGAATTGAACAATGATTCTTCTACCAGCTCTTTAATGCGGTTTTGCTTTTCTCCTTTTGATGTGGAAAAGCTGATGAGTATTTTGCCTTCTTCAGAATTGGGATTGTTATATTTCTGCTCAAGGTACGTGATGCGTTCCACTTCCTCGATCAATCTGTCCAACTCTTTGAAATGGCTGTTGTCCGGCACTAACCATAGGAGGTCTTTATCGTTTTGGTGTTGCACTTTCAGGTTGTCAATGTCTGCAGAACGATCTTCGGATATATTGTAAATGCTTTTAATTTTTACTCTGAGGTATTTGAGGTTCGGTGAGGTTAATTCATCATCATTATCGGTGGTAATGTAAAAATCGAATTGCAACCCGTTATCTGATACCTTGCCAATAGTTTTTGTAATGTTTGCATTCTTGTAAGCTGTTACCAGTTGCTTTTTCTTTACAAAGCCCTGTACAGTGAAACCGTTCATTTCATCCAACAATCTTTGTTCAATATCAGAGGTGATTCGATATGTCTTGTTGGTATCTAACAGTACTTTTGCTTCGGTGAGTAAATCAAGTGCCTTTACAATCTCCTCTTGAACTTTGAACTGCTCATCCGGGTCGCTGATAAAGCATTTTAAGATGTTTGGTAAGGATGAGGGGGTAACTTCTGCTTCTGTAAGGAAATTGATGGTTTCCAATAATCTTCTGCCGGAAATGGTCGATCCTGATTCCAATAAAATTCGCTCGGCATTGTCATACCTGCTTACTAACCTAACCGGTGGTTGTGGTTGTCCCTCTTTGGCTATATGCCAACCGGTAACGGTATGGAATAAGTCTGTATGTTGTACTTCTTGTTTCAGGATGTCATAAGTGGTTATGATCATACCTCTTGCCGCTACTTTGGTAGAGGCATAGCCTTTGGTGCCAAACAGGAAGTTTTGAAGCAAATTGAATTGATACTTGTAAAAAGGGTAGTAAGTTGCATAATTGTCTGCACTATCGGTTTTGCTGCCTGCTCCGTGAATGGCGGCGTGGTCTGAAATTTTTCCTGCATTTTTCTTGAAATGATCGGTCAGTTTTTGAATGCCGGATTCGTTTTTCTTTAATAGCCTGTTGCGGATAATAACATCCACTTCGGTAGCTTCGAGGTGAATTTTCGTCTTGAAACGATCGGTAACTTTGGTTAATTGAGCTTTGCTTACATTGGAGTTATTAATCACATCATCCAACTTTTCTTGTGCGATGGCTATGGTCCAAATTTTACCGCCTAATGACGAAAGCGATTCGCTCAAGCCTTCGAGATCCAACAGGCTGATTTTTTTTTGGTTAATGGCTTCACTGGCTTCATCAAACAGAAATATTACTTTCTCATTTTTTTCAACTTGCAGGTAGTTTGATAATTCTTCCCTTAAACGTGATGCACTAAACTGGTCCATATCTCTGCGGATCGTAGTCATCAGGTTGTCGTAATCTGATTCTGTGTTTCCTAAATTGATATACAACTCTTTAATGGCTTTCGCGTATTTAAAAGAACTTGTTCTGATCTCATTCCAATCTAACCCTGATACATCAAAAATAAAGTCTTGTACAATTGTTTTTCGTTCGGTTAGCATCAACTGAAACAAGAAGATCCCGTGTTCGTTTTCAGGCAGGTTTAGTGACCTAAGAAAATTCCTGAACAAGGTATAAGCTATCCCTTTAGATGTGTCCTGTTTGGCAATATCAAGAAATACGACCCGTGAGGTTATTGTATTCAATCTCGACAATGCATTTTTTACCAGTGCTTCATCATTTATTCCCGTGAATCGTTGAATGATTCTATCTCTGGCTGGTGTGCCACCAATATTGGGATTGCTAAGCATATAACCCAACAACTTACCAAAGTATGATTTCCCCGATCCGTAAAATCCCGAGATCCAAACGCCTGTTTCGAGTATATCGGATGTGAAGGTATCAACAAATCCGACATACTCCCTTGCCAATCCATCTGTTACGATATAACTTTCTATTTCTGCCTGGATTTCCTTCTCGGAAATATCTTCTAAGTCGATTACATTCTTGATGTCTTCCGTCAGGTCAATGGTCAATATTTCTTTTACCTTCATTTCTGTAATTTTCGTTATTTCACAATCATACATCTATATTTTGAAGCAGGGCGCGTATTGAGAAACATCAATCGGTCGCCTTCCTGGGTGGCAGGGTATAAAATAATAAGCGGCAATTTTGATTTCATCACCAGTTCATTTTCCATCAGATGAATGTTGTCAATGCCACTGCCATATAAAGCACCACTGTGGATAAGTATGGGTGTTTTTTGCTCGCTGTAAGTTTGTTTTATGGCTGAGAGCAGGTTTTTAAATAAGTCGGGACCTGTTTCGCCTTCCGGTGCTTTGAATATTTGATGCACCGAACCCTTCAGTAAATCGAACATTTCGGCGAGGTCACTTTTATATGTTTCCACAAACGAGATCAATATTTCATTGATGTCAATGATGCGGTAGGTTTCCTGCGGCATTAGTTCGGTTATTTTTTCAATGAATTCAAACTCCTGCTCAGGAGGGCATACCAGTAATATTGAATTACCCCCATTGGCATTCAATCGGATTTCTGAACGCTTGTTTGACTCCACAATACGCTTTATCTGTGAGATGGTGTATTCAGGATTTAATGATCTGCTCATATATTAATTCATAAGGTATGATGGGTTCAATACTCAGTTTGTCGCCCGTGTAAACCACATTAAAATATTTGGAAAACTTCTTTTGAAGCAGCCTGTCCAAGAATGCTTGTTTTTCACTGAAACAGTAATGGAGCCAATGGCTGTTCACAAGATTGGGTTTCTGGGAAATAGCAGCTATCCAATAAGCAAACAAAATGAACATCGCATCGCTTAGGTACGGGTGAACAATTCTTTTATTAACCGAACCTTCCATCAACCCGAATTTCTTCAAAAGAGTAAGATATTTGGATGCTGTGGTTGTAACTGTTATATCTGACCATTTTTTCAACTCATCTTCTGTTTGTTTAAGTTCATTGATACAAGCCTCAACTTCATTACTTTTTATGGAAGCCCTGCCACTATAAAATGCCGGAAAAAATACTTTATCGTTGAGGTGAAACAGTAATTCGTTATTGGATGATGCATTCCAGAAGAGCAATAAAAGTGTATCGATATTAGTAGCGCTTATTTTTATGGCTCGTCTGATAATTATCTCTAAGTTCGATCTTTTGTTACTTAGCAATGTAGTTCTAATGGCCTTTTCAAAGCGTTTCACCGACTTGTCAGTTTTAATAGCTGTGAACGTATAGACTCCACCTTTCTCGTTGATGGAGTCATTATCTTCTATCAGAAAAACTTTTATCAGATTCCAATCAGTCAGGCCGCCTAATATATTTATGTCTGAATTTATATGCATCTAATTTATTATGCTTTCAATTTTTTTTGCTTTTTTCTCTGTAACTTTCGTTGACTTCAAAGCCAAACCTTGGTTTTCCGCTACATCATAGACTTTATATCTTAATGGTAATTACCTCATTAGTCTCAATTCCCTATGCGAACGTTACTTATATCTCATTTTTTGCCGGATTTTTCTTCATAGATTTGATATCACTTGTAATCCTGTATTAATATATTTCACATGGTCTTTACCGATTAGTCAAGATTCACAAGGATAAATTATCTTATAGTCGTATTTTCTTTTTATTGGCCTACGATAATAAGATTCCATTTATAGTATGAATACATCCATTTCACTGTAACTAAATCAAGCAACGAATCGACAAAACATTTCTGTTAAACCAACCTATTCATTTAGCACTTTCACGATCATCGCTACTGATCTTCACAACATGATGGCAGTTTTTTTAAATACTCCCACTACTTTGGATAGGAATTGCGACAATCAATTAAGATTGCCGCCTAAGTTTCTCTTTGCAAATTTATACTTATTTTTTTGATTTGTCAGACATTTTTAGGTCTTCGTCTCGCTTTTTTGCCCATGGAGCGGAGGCGTAGCCGAAGCGGAACGGGCAAAAAAGCGATATTTCTTTAGGCTGTTTTCAGCCTCTGTCCTCCCGCTTCTTTTTCATAAAAACACGTCATGCGGCGGACGATATCCCGAACTCTGATGAAGCTTCTCCCGATTATAAAACCGGAAGTATTCACTTAAGCCCTTCAACAAACTGCTGCCGTCAGGAACAAAGCTGTTGCAAATCCACTCTTTCAGTAAAACAGTTGTAAACAGGAACCAGAAGTGCAGTATATTTGGGAACAAGACTGCAGTGAATACTTCTCAAACTTATATAAAAAAAAGATTTTTATACGCCGTACAATAAAAATCAAGGCCAAGATTGTTCTATAAGTAATTAATGTACTTAACATACCACACTCCTAAAGGCGGTGGGTTGTGAAATAACGGACTGTAAGTACTTTTGAGGCTAAAGCCTCCTATAAGCAAGGCTTGAGAGCCTGTTAAAACTCAAGAACCGATCCGAAAATCATCATCAGGGATACCTATATCCTGATTCTCTATATATTCCTTGATGGTCTCATCGGTTACTGTTCCTGTGGTAGCTACAAAGTAGCCACGTGCCCATAAATGCTGTCCCCAATATTGCTTGCGCAAGTGCACAAATTCTTGCAACAGCTTGTGAGAAGTCGTACCTTTCAGTTTCTGAACTAAACGACTGACCGATAAACTTAGTGAACTGGATACCAATAAGTGTACATAATCCTTGGAGATATGTCCCTTGACGATAGTTACTTCGTTCTGTTGACAGATTTGACGAATCAACTCTCGCTATCGTTCTGCTAACGGACCAACCATAATAGGCTTGCGATATTTAGTGATCCAAACTATATGATATTTAATGTCGTAACGGGTATGGGAACCACTTTTGTATGATTGCATAGCTTTTTTTTCAAAAGTAATATTTTTTCTCCGACTAAAGGCGGGGGATTTCACCCATCCCAGAATTATAAATTAAACCATTATATTTATTTAGCTGTTCATAATCCAACACTTCTCCCAATTCCTTAAACTCTACACCATTAGGGCAATATTGTGCAATCAGTTCATCGATTTTACTCATTTTCTTTCCCTCCCCTTTCGATCTTTTTCTGAACAGCTTTGATGCTTTCAAAATAGGCTTTTTCTACCGGCGACAGCGTTTTGAGTTGATATTTGCGAAATTCATCATTAGCCTTTTCTATCGCTCGACGGTGACTGACACTTCCTGCATTGGATAGCAGTTTTTCGCCGGAGGCCGACAGAAGGTTGTCCAACTGCTTGATGTAATCGGCCATGTACATGGGACGATGTTTGATGGCTTGTATCTCGGCAAAATCGAAATAGGCAGAAACCAGGTTATTCAGTATCTTCAATTCCTCTTCGTTTAAATAGTTTTTAGCTACTGCAATATCTTTGGAAGTGGGTTGCTCACCCGGAAAAACGGTTAAGCCCATAAACGGCTTGTCGCTGTCGGCACGTTGATAAATGACTTCGGCTGCCGTATGTCCGTGAGCCGCATAATGCAGTTTGTTCTGAACGATTTTGAAAAACTCGACAGATTCGGGTGCCTGCGGATCATAGTCCACACTCGTGGCATACAAATCGAGCACCTGCCGATACATCACTTTTTCGGAAGAACGGATATCGCGAATTCGGTTGAGCAACTCGTACCAATAACCACCTCCACCCAGTTGTTTGAGCCGCTCGTCATCCATCGTGAAGCCCTTTATCATGTATTCCTTGAGCCGTTCGGTCGCCCAAATGCGAAACTTGGTGGCAATACGCGATTTGATACGATAACCGACAGAAATTACAGCATCAAGATTATAAAATTTTTGTTTACGTCCGACTTTACGAGAGCCTTCAGTTTGAACTTGTAAGAAATCCTTACAAGTTGCATCTTCCTGTAATTCGCCCTCTTCAAAAATATTTTTCAGATGAAGCGTAATATTTTGAGGCGTAGTTTGAAACAATTCCGCCATCATTTTTTGGGTAAGCCAAACATTGTCATCCTCGAGACGAACTTCGATTTTGGTTTTGCCTTCCTCGGACTGATAAATTATAATTTCTCCTCTTTGCGCTTCATTCATGCTGCACCTCCTTCCAAATCGGCTACAATTTCGTCGATGGCTTCACGAAGTTTTTGTTGACGTATCACAATCCCGGCTATGCGGGCGTTGAGTTTTTCGATGTCCACTTCTTCGGCAGTGTTCTCCTGCTCCACGTAGCTGCTTACAGCCAGGTTGTACTCGTTCTCGGCAATGTCGCCATTGGGAACCAGTCGGGCAAAATAGTCGATATCGCTACGAGTAATATATGCATCGAGAATCTTTTCGCGATTGGCCTCGCTGAGCTTGTTTTTGTTGCCTCCGCGTACGAATTCGGCCGAAGCGTCGATAAAAAGTGTGGCATTGTCCTTTTTACTCTTTTTAAGTACAATAACACAAGTTGCGATACTGGTACCAAAAAACAAATCGGGAGGCAGTTGAATGACGGCATCCACATAATTGTTGTCGACAAGGTATTTGCGAATTTTCTGCTCGGCACCGCCACGATAGAGCACGCCGGGAAATTCTACAATGGCTGCCGTCCCGGTTGTGGAGAGCCAGCTGAGCATGTGCATGGTGAAAGCCAAATCGGCTTTGCTCTTGGGAGCGAGAACTCCGGCGGGAGAAAAACGGGGGTCGTTGATGAGCACAGGGTTGCTGTCTCCTTCCCAGCGGATGGAATAAGGGGGATTGGAAACAATGGCATCGAAAGGTTCGTCGTCCCAATGTTTGGGATCGGTGAGGGTGTCGCCGTGGGCAATGTCGAATTTTTCGTATCCGATATCGTGCAAAAACATGTTAATGCGGCAAAGGTTGTAGGTGGTGAGGTTGATTTCCTGTCCGAAAAAACCCAACCGAACGTTTTCTTTACCGAGGACTTTGGCAAATTTGAGCAAAAGGGAACCCGAGCCGCAGGCGGGATCATACACCTTGTTGACTTCGGTTTTCCCCACCACGGCAATCCGGGCAAGGAGTTCGGAAACTTCCTGAGGAGTGAAAAATTCGCCTCCCGACTTGCCGGCATTGCTTGCATACATGGTCATCAGGTATTCGTAGGCATCGCCAAAGGTATCGATGGAATTATCCTGATAATCGCCCAGCTGCAAATCGCCGATGGCATCCATGATCTTCACCAGCTTTTCGTTCCGTTTGAGAACGGTGGAGCCAAGTTTGTTGCTGTTGACATCGATATCGTCAAACAAGCCTTTGAAGTTTTTTTCACTCGGAGAACCTTTCGCCGAATCTTCGATGTTCTTGAAAACACGACTCAGCGTTTCGTTCAGGTTGGGATCGTTTTTGGCGTTACGGCGCACATTCTCAAAAAGCTCGGAGGGCAGAATATAAAAACCTTTTTCTTTTACAGTTTCGCTCCTTCCAAATTCGGCTTCCTCGTCCGAAATGCTTGCATAGTCGAAGTCGGGATTGCCCGCTCGCCGTTCCTCTTGCTTGAGGTAGGATGCGAGGTTTTCGGATATGAAGCGGTAAAACAACATACCCAACACGTAAGATTTGAAATCCCAGCCATCGACGCTGCCTCTGAGGTCGTTGGCTATTTGCCAGATGGTTCGGTGAAGTTCGTCGCGTTCCTGTTCTTTCGTCATAATAGTTTTTATTTTATTTAATACTTGTTAGTTAATTCATATTAGTCATAAACTTCATCTATATCAAAACCAACACCAACAAAAATGTACCTGCAAAATACGAACAATGAGGCTTCCGTCATTCGAGAGCAATTGTTCAAGAACAATTATTTACTAGATATTGATATTTGATTTCCCGATTTAATTTTACAATATCTCGCCATGTCTAACCATTCATCTCTGATTTTGTGAACAGCATCTTTATAGTTTTTTTACTTTTTATCTTCTCAATATTGTCAGAATAAACAAAAATATACAATTATTCACATATAAAACAGGCGTAAAAGAAAAGATTTCAACCATTAAAAAGGACAAAGAGAATATTTGTTTTTGACAACCTATAACAAAAAAGAAAAAGCAACTTAAAATAATTGCTTTTGAATGTGTAGGATACTAATGGAGAAATGGGCTTGTCGGTTAAACTCCGAAGTTGGCTACTAATTTTGTTCCGGAAGCGTTTGAAAGACTTTTGCTGTTTGCTGCAAGAGAATAATTGATTATCCGAATTTTGCATCGGCAAAAGAATAATGTGAGAATTGATTTAAACAGAAGTAATAGTAAGACACGATCTGGTATCTTATAAAAAAACCACTGTAAATTAAATATTTACAGTGGTTGTTGGTTGAAAATTTAATCTTTGTTTACGGGAGTTATTTTACTTCTTCAAATGTAATATATATTGATATTCAGTAGCATACAAACACATGTTGCAAATATGACACAATTAAAAAGGCAATAAAAATAAAACATATAAACCTGTATATCAATCATTTACAACCTTTTCAATAAACAAATATAAATCTCTCACAAAGATACACTAAATCTCAGAATTTGAGAGCTGGAGAATAAAAAAACCGCCCCTTTTGAGGGCGGCTCTCGCAAGAAAACCATTTACCAACGATTAGGCAATAGTCACAGAACCTAAATAAATGCTGTTTGCTACTTCTTTTCCGTCTGCGGTAATGAAGCCCAGGAACACTTCAACATTTTCGCCAGCCCAATCGGCAGGAACTGAAATATCTTCTGTGCCAGATACCCTTTGGTTACCACCTGCATCAAATACAGATTCGGCTCTTGTTGGGTTCAAAACAACAATCAAAGCTTTGTCTGTTTGGGTTGCAGTACCGCTACCGGAATTGTCATCCCATGTAAGAGTTACAACACCATTTGCAGAGGTTGCTTGCGCATTGGCTGCCCCTGTAAGATTACCACGAGAAACAAGCACTTTTGAAAGGTCAATGCTGTAATCAGCAGAAGAACTGCCAGTAACAGCGTTGTTCAAAATGTAAGACATTGCAGCGTTGAACGCTGTTTGTTTGATTGCGTACTTTTTGTAACCAACTCGGAGAAATCCGGTTATTGGTTTCAAAACTGTCAACACTAAAGCAAATTTAGTACGCTGATTTACCTGTCCATCGGTGCGAGGATTGCTTACCGAAGTTGCTTTTGCACGCATGTAGCTGATACCTTTCCAGTTACCACCTACGACATTTCCCACTTTACCTGAGAAACTTCCGAGAATACCTAAATTAATTTTTCCCATTGCTTAAAAATTTATGGAGTTAATAAAATTGTTTACTTGGATTTGGTACGGAGTAAAACCCTTTTTGACCTTGTCCGAAACAAAATTAATACGCCGTAAGTGATAGATAATCAATTTGGTATCTTGTGCTTTTCTTTGCTGTATCTTGCCTTAATCATTGAAACAAAGTTGAGTTAACGAGCAATATTTTCATCAATCGACAAATCAAAAACAACAATTATTTTTCCCCCGAAAGGAGAAAGAAAAAAGAAAGAAGAAAAAAAGGATATGCCTTTCATTCAGCCAGTGAAGCGGCGGCTGTCAAGGTTTTTTGATAAAATACTACCCGACCAACGGGAGGTGTGGAGATTTTGGCAAAAACCCGAAGGGCTTGACCTTTACTGCCGGTAAGCGAAACGGCTATCTTTGCATATTACTTTTTTTTCTGGGCAAAATTATAATCAACTCTTATTATTTGCCTGAGTTATACTGCCCGAAGGGCTTATAAAATAAATTTCAACTGCATTTCTTTAGGGGTGGGTGGTCGGGGGTTGGCGTGGGAGAAGCAGGATTAAACCGAAAACAGGTAAAGCAGCCTTGAGCCGGAACGAAGCGGTAAAAAACAAGCGGAGCGATAGCGGAGTTGTTTTTTGCCAGCATAGTGGAGAGGCGCGAGCCGACTGCGAGTGGAGCAAGGGCGCTGGCAGCAGGAAGCCCGGAACGATAGTGAGGGCGGCGGACGGCTGCCGTTTACGGCAGGGCTGGCGGAGTTTTTGTTTTGGGAGCGAGTGCGTTGGAAAAAGCAAGGGCTGGACGGAATGAGGGAGTGAAGAGAAATGCAGAGAATGAACGGTTAGGGGCTTTTGTGTGGGGCGGTGAAGCTTAGTGGAGCGAAGCGGAACTATGCTGCAACCGCATGAATTGAGGGTGGAAAAGACAAATGCCCCTAAAAGTGAAATGAGCGGAATGGAACGAAACGGACGATTGAAGGACAGCTCTTGCGTGGGGTGGCGTTGCGGTGTGAATGAAGGAATGCAGCTTTGCGGAATGACTGAACGAACACGGCAGAAGACACAAAGGAGCGACCACAAAAACTGTGACAGCCCGATTAGCCCGCAGCGACCCGCAGGCGAGCACAACAATAAGCGGCGGCTGCCCCCTGTGTAAAAATGTATGAGCAAAGCGAATACCTGATTGGGGTTTCAGGGGGCAGGAGTAGCCGCGAATGAGGAATGAACGAGCGTGTGTAGCAAAACAAGCAGGCACGCAAGCATGAGCACCTACCGGAGCGCAATGCTTAGTGTGGCTGCGTTAGCTGACAAGGGCAGACGGAAAAATACTACCCGAAGGGTGGAGATTTTTTCAGGCTGCTTGTTTTACCCTTGCAGCTATGTTTTTGCGAACAAAGTGAGTGATTGACGAATACCTTTTTACCTGTTCGGTTTAATCCTGCGTAGGCAGGTATTCAAATAATTTATACCGCTTAAATTAAAAAGAGGATATTGGGGAATTGGAGGAAATGGAACATTTCCCCGATTTCCTATAAATCCTCTATTTCCTCAAACTTTATATTTTATAGATTTCTTGCCTTCGTTTAAAGGCTTGTTTGCCTCCTTCAAGTATTTCACAACAAAGTTTTCTTGTTTTTTCATTGTCGATAGAGCCTCTTTCTATAATCATCGACTTAATGCTTGTGCTTTTTAGAGGCACTATTAACTCAGCATCCCCAAGAACAGCGATATTCGGATTATGGGTAACAATAATTACTTGTCTAAATTCTTTAATTAAGCGAAGATTTGCAACAATTGATTTGTATATAAATTCACTGTCCAAATTATCTTCGGGTTGGTCTATTAATAATGGAACTTTACTCTTTGATTGTAATAAAATTGCTAATAAAATGGATTGTTGTTGACCAAGCGAAAGTTGATTTAATGGTCTGTTAATTGTTTTAGCAGTACCATCTTGGTCTAAAACCGTTTTAGAAACTATAATGCTCGGTTTGTCATCGAACATAAGCGAGTCGAAATCTTCAAAATTGAAATTGTCTAATGCCTTAGATAATAATGAATTTATTTCGTCATCAGAATAAACACGACCATCTTCATCGGAAATACTTTTCATAAAGTCAAGATTTCTACTTCTTACAGCATTAGCGAAAGCAATAGGTGTACAATTAGCAACAAGCAGCTCTGATTTTTTGAGTAAACGCCATTGAGATAGACCTTTTATTGCACTTTCAAAGGCAGGGGAGTAATTACCTTGTTTGTATTTCACAGAAACAAAAAAATTGTCAACACTGTTTTTTAAGTTGTTATTTATCGTTTTAGCAAATTCAAGGTGAAAATAGTAGATTCTGTTTTTTATATCAGTTCTTGCCGCAATTAGTCCTTCTCTTTCTTTGATAAGGGCTTTTAAATCAATGTCTTTTTGTTGAAGTAATTTGAGTTTGGTTTGGTATGTTACAACATCTTTCGTGATTTGATTTATCTTACCTAAATCAAAAGGTATTCCCTTGTCTTCGAGTTCTTTTTTCTTTGCATCAATTTTACTTTGAATCTCTTTTTCTTTACCGCCCCATTCTGTTAATTGAACTTTCAAATCTTGAATATTTTGAGCCAATTCAGTATTTAATTCAGATTGTTTTGCGGCAACAATATTACCAAATCTTTTAACTATCTCTTTAACTTGCAGAAAATTGTCCTTCCCAACTTTAATTTCGTTACTATCAATAGTTTCAAAATTATTGAATATGGTTTTATCCGAAAGAATTTCTTTATACTTAGCAACTAAAGCGTTCAAATCAGTTATAATAGTGCTGCGAATTTCTCTTTCTCGAATTAAAGCTAAATGGAAGTTAACTAATTCACTTGCTTTGTCTTGCTGGAGTTGTTTTAATTTGCCTTCAAGGCTATTTTTCATTTTAGTTACTTCGGGTATTTGAGAAACATCGATTCGCAAAGCTCTTAGTTTACTTTGATTATCGTTTAATTTTTCTCTCAAAGCATTATCCTCTGAATTTAGGTTTTCTAAGTCTAAAAACGAATTTAAAAAGTCAATTAAATATTGGGGATTTTTTTCACTGAACTGAATTGTTTTTGCTGTTTCACCTTGCCCATAACTTTCAATTTGAATTTTAGAAAGGCTATCTGGGTTTGTTGTATTGATAGTAGTTGCATTTTTTTCTCTTGAGAAATTGAAAACCTGACCTGTTTCATCCTCATATTGAAGATATATTTTTTCAGGCCACACTTCGCTATCAACAACACTCAAATCTGATTTATTGCCAGAGCTTTCCCTCAATGATTCCAACATGGTAGATTTACCAGCTCCACGCCCACCAATTATGCAGGTTAAGTTATTGCTAAAATGAATGGTTTGATTGTCAAGTAGTCCACCTTCAATATGTAACCCCACAAAACGAGGTAATTTTTCAGGGATTAGATTCTCAATTCTAATACGGGAATTACTACTCAATAATGCTATTCTAAAAGCATTAAAGTCCAATGTATCTAATTTAATTCTGGTTAATTTCTTCTCACCACTTGCGTTCAAACCAAGTTTGTTCAGGGTATGTGCATCAGAAGACATTAGTTTTGGTAATTCATAATTATTTTCCAGTTCTAAAGCCTGTCGTCTTTCATTTATTAACCTTTTTCTTTCTGCTGCATCTTTACTTATGTCATTATCCGTATATAAATCAACGCTATTCTTATCACTAATTTCTAATGCAAACAAAGTATCATGAGTTAATATCGCAGACATTTTAGGGTCAAAACGATTAATCGTTTTTTCAAAGCCAGAATCCAACTCTATGTGTGCAAGAACACCAATTCCATTATATTGCTTTGCGAGGCTTAAACATTCAACAATACCCTGAGCACAAGTTTCTTTATTATCTGAAATTGTGAGTTTACCCCTGAAGTTTTTTAAATCATCGTATTTTTCAAAATACACGAGTAAATGACCTTGTAGTGTTGAAACTTCAATACCAGGGATTACTAAAATTTTCTTACCTTGTGAATATTTAATAGCTCTATTTGAGTTGCGGTCTTCATTGTGGTCTGTTATGGATATTATTGACAGACCCTGTTCAATAGCAGTTTCTACTATATTTTCAGGGGTCATGTTAGTGTCTGTAACATCATAAGAACCTTCCTCACCAAAACTATGTATATGCAAGTCAGCTTTATAAAAACTGGCACCGGAATTAATAGCACTAAAATCAATCATGGCGTATTTAAATAAGTATTGTTTGTATCTATAAAAACCACAGATTTGTTTTACCAAAAGAAGGTAATTCAGCATCGGAAAAATGAGGAACAATTTCGGCAACCATTTCAGGGTATTTTATGGTGATTGGAAGATTTTGCTGCTTAACTGATTTCCAGTACATGCGTGAAAATTGATATACCTGATTGAGCATTTCTCTTACTTCCGGCATATTTGCCTGGTTATCCTCTTTGCTACCATTAGTTACGACCTTTGAAATTTTTACTTTAACTGGAAATAGTATGTCGTATTTCTGTGAAGTTGGATATTTGGCATTGTTGTAAAGCAAGAATTGATTGTACCCAACCTTAACATAGGTGCCACTTAACGGCATTAAATCGGCTGTATCAGAATCAAAAGCAACTATATCGCTCGATTCCGTTTTGTTGATTGTTACAATGAATACAGGAATGTTAAAGCCTAAAGTGTATAGCATGTCTGTAATGGGTTTTGACTCTCTTTTACCCATTGTTTTGTAGTAATGAATGATAAGTCTTTTCGGCTTTTGGTCTTGATTCTGAACTAAATAAATACCGATAGCTTTACGAATATCCTTGATTAAATGCTCCAAATCGTTATCCCTGTAGCAATCGAAGTTTTGGAAAATGCCATCTTGATTGAAACAGAAAGCACTACCGACATATCGTTTACCGACTTTCTCAGATTTAAATGCACCGACTCCAATAATCAAATCATTTTTTGTTCGGGAAGGATTTAACTGCCACGGAATCCCTCCAATTTTTGAAAGTAATGCTATTGCTATGTTTGGTAAGTGAAAACGGAAATTGTTGCCAGCCGGATTGTCTTTATATATTACCTGTGAGGTTATCTGTTTTTCAAGTAACATTTCTTTGATAGCAAAATAAATATCATGGTGCGGGCTGTTTACATCATCTTTACGAACAGGACTGATATAAATTGCCACATAGTTGTAATCGTTTTTCAGGTTCTTTTGGCTAAGCTTTGTTTTTATCTCCTGAACAGCTGTTTCAAGGTTTGAAAATGTTATGCTTCCGTTTGTTTCGGTTTCAAAAGGCTGTTTTATAAAGAGAGACAGAGGCTTGAATTTATAGGTTACTTCCCCTGTGTAACGGTCAGTAAATTTTCCCAACCCTTCTTTGAAAAGACTGTATAGGTATTTAGAAACGGAAACATCGTCTTTGTGGTAAATGAAAAAGAACTTTACATTATTCTTAGTTGTAGCCCGAAATGGACCATTATTGTTTATGCCGTTGTATGGGTCAAACCCTGAGCTGTTACCTCCAAATAGTAATACATTTGAACCATCGGTTACTTTGTTGTCCTCGGGGTTTTTGAACGAATAAAAATCTTCATTGTGAAATTTAATTATCTCCTGAAAATTATCAGTAAACAAATAATTCTTAGCAAAAGCAACTATCTGTTGGCGTGTTTTAAGGTACTTGTTTTCTTTCGGTGGACGAGTTTCGGACACATTTAATTCGGCTGCAAGCTCACGATTGATAATTGGAAATATATTTCCAATGTTTTGTTTTTGTTCCGGTGTAATGTGTTTTCTCTTGACAATTTCATTATCGGCAATCACTCTGTAACGCTCTGTTTGTATGTCGAGACTGTCAATTGATTGATTGTAGGCTGTTGAAATGCTGTTATAAGAAACGAGCAATTCCCAACTATCCGTTACTTTCTTGTATTGTGGAACAAGCGAAAACCGAAGGAACTGAGTTGTTTGAGCATGAGGCTGATTTGAATCTTTTATCCAAACTTCTACATTATCGACAAAATCAAACCCAACGGCAGCCGCATTCTCTTTGAAATAGTTGTAAATTAAGTGATTGAGATAATGTTTTGCAATTCGCGGATTTTCATCGAATTTTATTGATATATCATATTTATCTCCAGTACAACCCTCTGGGTGAACAATTGAAAAGAATAGGTTCTCTTTGTCGGACAATTCAGGGTGCTGCTCCCAAAACTGAGTGCATTCATTACTAAACAATCTTAATGGATTTGAATTTTCCACCTTTTCAGTATAAACCGCAAGGTTTATACTTTCTGCAACTGGGGTAAATGTAAGGAGATTGATTTTCATGTGTTAGTAATTTGTTTTTTAATTGTCACATGGAACTCGCCATCAATCATATATGCTATGCGAGAAATTTTCTGTTTGGCTCGTTTCATAACCGGAACATTTAATTCTTTAAAAACCTGCCACCCGAAATATCCCAGAATTTATTGAAAAACGAACTGAGTTTTTCGAGTACCGATTCTCTTTTCTTTGTACGGTCGCCTGTTGGCGTAAATCTTGAAACAGGTGGCAGAACTTTGCTTAACGCTGTGCCTGTTGATTGTACATAACCGTCACGAAAAGCATTTGTTATAAACTTGTATGTTTCTTCTTTATCCAAATTTTCATCGTTGATAATTTGGTCTAATTCTTCTACTTTCTTAGCATCAACAAACGAATGCCAATCATCATCCACATTGGTTGAAGGGGTCAACGAATCGATAAATTGTTCGATAAGCTCTTTTTTATTGCGGAGTTCCACACTGGAATCAATGGCTTTGCTAATACTGATAACAATTTCCTTGTCTTTTAAATGACCTTCGTGGTACTTCTTAATGAGTGCGAGGATATAATCAATGTTGATTTCGACCTGTTTAATCAGCTCCATTTCAAAGACTATATCATCGTTTACATTTTCGTTGTCGCCTTTGCTTTTGCCCCTGAAATCGTTGTAAAGGTTAATGTACATGCTGTGATAATCCTGTACATCCCTTTCGGAAAGAATTTCATTGCCTGAAAATTCGTCAAATGTGGAAAGTATGTTTTTCACTTTCAGAATGGCACTGTAAAGCTTGATAAATTCTTTTTGGTTTTGTTCTCCGATAATCTGTTCACCAACAGGGAATTTTTCTTGTAAGTCATCCACTAAATCTGCATAACCGGGAATGTCTTTATCTCCTTTCTTGTAGCCGTTGTAATATTCATCGTAAGTTTTGAGCAAAACCACTCCTCCGGCTTCTTTGTCGCCAAATAGTGCAATGCTCTCGTTGGTGGCTTTTTCGAGGTTGCGGAAGCAAATAATATTCCCAAAGGTTTTAACCGTGTTCAGAATGCGGTTTGTGCGTGAATAGGCTTGTAAAAGCCCATGCAAACGCAGGTTTTTATCTACCCAAAGGGTATTCAAAGTAGTAGCATCAAAACCAGTAAGGAACATGTTTACTACAATTAACAAGTCAATTTCACGATTTTTCACTCGTTCGGACACATCTTTATAATAGCTTTGGAACTTTTCACTTGAAGTATCAAAGTTCATTTTAAATATCTTGTTGTAGTCCTGTATTGCCGATTCGAGAAAGTCCCGTGAGCTTTGGTCTAAAAGGCTGGTATCTTCAAGGTTTTCATCATCAATGATTCCGTTTTCGGGGTCTTCATTCACTCCAAAACTGTAAATGGTTGCTACTTTTAACTGTTTATCGCTTGGCAACCCCATCATTTGTTTTTGAAACTCGGTGTAATATTTCTTGGCTACCTCGATAGACGAAACGGCAAAAATGGAATTAAAACCAGCCAATCGGCGGTCTTTTAATTGGTAGAAGCTATTGCGTTTTGTTTTCTGGTCGAAATGTTCACGGATATACTTTACAATATTGCTTATTCGCTCCGGTGCTGATAATGCCCGTTCACGGTCAATGTTCCATACTTTTTCGTCCTGTACGTTTTCCTGTTCCTTCATGGTGCTGATATAGTCAATACGGAACGGAAGTACATTTTTATCGGTAATGGCATCGACAATGGTATAGGTGTGCAATTTTGCACCGAATGCCTGTTCGGTAGTGCGTAAATCGGCACGGCTGTTACTGCTTGAATTAACGGCAAAAATTGGCGTACCTGTAAAGCCGAACAGGTGATATTTTTTGAATGTTTTTGTAATGGCTGTGTGCATATCGCCAAACTGTGAGCGGTGGCACTCATCGAAAATTATAACGATATGTTGACTAAAAACATGGTGGTTTTTCTGTTTCTTAATCAGTACAGAAAGCTTTTGTATGGTGGTAATAATAATGTTTGCCTTGGGGTCTTCCAATTGCTTTTTAAGAATGGCAGTATTGGAATTACTGTTTGCAGCCCCTTTCTCAAACTTGTCGTATTCTTTCATGGTTTGATAGTCGAGGTCTTTTCTATCTACCACAAACAGTACTTTTTCAATGAATGGCAATTTACTTGCCAGTTGGGCGGTTTTAAACGAAGTAAGCGTTTTACCGCTTCCGGTGGTGTGCCAGATATAACCACCACCCTCAACTGTACCAAAAGATTTATAGTTGTTTGAAACCGTTATTTTATTCAAAATTCGCTCGGTAGCTACAATTTGGTAAGGACGCATTGCCAACAATAATTTGTCGGAAGTGAAAACACAGTATTTAGTAAGCAGATTGAGCAGGGTATGTTTGGCGAAGAAGGTGCGTCCGAAATCCATTAAATCAACTATCGGGCGGTTGTTGGCATCAGCCCACCACGAAGTAAATTCAAAGCTGTTGCTGGTGCGTTTGCCTTTTTTTACTGCTCCATCGCCCAACTCCCTGATATGCGTAAAGCGGGTGGTATTGCTGTAGTATTTAGAGTAAGTACCGTTTGAAATTACAAATAGTTGCACATACTCAAACAAACCGCAGCCAGCCCAAAACGATTCACGGTTGTATCGGTTTATCTGATTAAATGCCTCTTTAATGTCAACGCCCCGTTTTTTAAGCTCGATATGTACCAATGGTAAGCCGTTCACCAATACCGTAACATCGTAGCGATTGGCTCGCTGCCCATTGTCAACCGCATATTGATTAACAACCTGTAAACGGTTGTTGTGGATATTCGCTTTATCAATGAGATAGATATTTTTTACTGTGCCATCGTCACGGGTAAGCAGTTGGATATGGTCTTCCTGTATAATGGTTGTTTTTTCCTCAATGCCATTGTTTTGGTTCGCAATTTTGCCTTTGAAAAACTGCTCCCATTCCGAATTGGTAAACTGGTAATTATTCAGGGCTTCTAATTGCAGGCGCAAGTTGGCAATCAATTCGTCTTCCGAAGTGATTGGCAAATAGTCGTAAGCCTGTGTTTGAAGCTGCTCAATAAATGCTTTTTCGAGGTCTGCCTCACTCTGAAAAGTAGTTTCCCTGCGGTAGAGTGGTTGATATTCTGCTACTACCGTACTTTCGGGGTTCTCGGCTATAAGGGTGTATTTATCCATTACATTATTCATTTTCGCTAAAGCCAATTTCTTGGTTATCAATAGCAAGTAAAAGTTTTAATTTAAGTTCCTCACAAAAATCCTCTTCGTTTTCTAAAAAGGAATGTATGATTTCTGCTAATAAATCTTTCTCGATATGACCTGCGGCCAAATGGTAACTTATATTTTCCATTTCGTGCAGGAAGCGTTCGATACAAAACAAATATCCGTTTAAGGATAAAAACTGTACTCCCAAAGTGATAGATAAACGCTTATTGCCATCTGAATAGGCGTGATTACGATTGATTGACCAAATCAAATGAATCAGTTTATCTTCAAAAGTCGGATAGTAATCATCATTCTGAATCAATTCTAATGCACTATATAAATAGCCGATATTTAAAACCGAATAATTACCGCCACCGCTATATTCAATAGTCTTTTGGTGGGTATGCTCTGCTTGCTCCTGAGATATATAAATCATTGCTATTCTCGTTCTTTTAAGCGTTTGAGTGCATCTTTATATTCTTCAAGGCGTTTGTCAAGTTCCATGCTTTTTTCACCAAGAAACCTCTCGAAATCGGCTTGGGGAACGGAACTAATATACTCTTCCAAATTTTTGTGCAGAGCATCTCTGAAACACAAATCACGGCTTGCCATTTTATTTCGAGCCTTCTCCCTCAGAGGTTCCCATAGTTTTTGTTTTTCAAATTTTGAGAAAAGTTTATCGGTTTCCGTTGAAGAAAGTAACCTGCCCAACCGTTGAGATTCGTTTCTTAATAATTCAGCAAAACCAGCTTCGTAACTGGATATAATATCAAGCACCTCGCTGTACATGGTATGACGAACATTCTCATCTTTTTCTAATTTGAGGATTCGGCGATATTCGGCTGAGTTTTCTTTAAAAATGCTGGTGTACACTTTATCGGTGTAAACCATATACTTGAAATTACCCATATCCACACAATCACGCAAGGCATCGGTAAATTCCTTGCGATAATCTTCTCCCCGTAATAAATTGCCTACAAAGTCTTCGTCTCTTTGATTGATATATTTGGTACTCCCCCCGGTGCGTTTATTTATGGTGTCAATTACTATATCCAAAATAACGCTTCTTAATTCACGGGCTTTTTCGCTATCAGTCAACAACATAGCCACATTAAGAAAAGCTCTGAAATTAAAGATTCCGAGAACCGTAGTTTTGGTCGCGAAATCTGTTTCGTGACCAAACTGATATTGCCACACTAATTTCAAGTCTGCCAGGCGTTTACCCTTTAGCACCTCGTATCCATTTTTCGACAATTCTTTTTCGTTTTTTTCGAGGCAGTTATCAATGGTTCGCTCTGTAACCTCAAAAAAATCGGCAATCTGTCGTTTGAGAAATTTATACTCATTTTCAAACATTATCCCTTTGACTCCAACAGCCTTTTGGATTTCCTGAACGGCTAAGGGATTGTTGAGTATATTTTGTCTCGTAACAGAAGAGTCTGTTAGATTATTTGCCATGTTTTATTAATTGTTTAATGGTTTAAAGTCCAATAATTTGCCTCTGTAATAATTGTATTGTTTGCGGCGACCGTCTATTTCGGCAGGTAACCCAATCGAAATATCATTTACCAAGCTATCGAATTTATCCAACACCTCAACAATGCGGTTTTGTTCTTCTATTGAAGGAACTGCCATTTTGTATTCTTTTACTTTACTATTTGAAATTGCAGGATAACCAGCACCTTCTTGATTATTCTCAACATAGTTGTAAAAATCAGAAGTTGTCAAAACGAAAAATAGATATTTAGGTAATATCATTTCTGTATTTGCCCTAAGAACACAAAAACCAGTACTGCAAATTTGCCCATCATATTCAGGTGTAATTAAGCAGTAGCGTTTTAAAGTTGGTCGTGTTGTTCCAAAAATCACATCATTGTTTCTTACAATTTGTTGTGCCCGACTTGGAGCATTTTGGCTTGTGATTATTTGGGTTTCTGTAATTTTATTACTCATTCTATCTACCGAGGACAAATCAATATACTTAAAGTCAATATTATCGTTTTCTTTCCATTTTATATTATCTGTTTTCAGACATAACTCTCTGAGGGTTAGCCAATTATACCCCCCCCGTTTATTATTGAAATTCAGCAACTTAGCCCTATAATAAGCATATTGGGCGCGACGAGCCTCCAGCTCCGCCTCCAGCTCCGCCTCCAGCTGAGTGAAACTGTCGAGGATATAGGCTATTTCTTGTTGAACTGCAATTGGAGGAATGGGAATGATTACTTTAGCAAACCGTTTTTTTGAAATATTGAACCTTGTTACACCGCTTGCAGTTTGCCCTATTTGCTTTCTTATACTATCATCACGGAATAGATATTTTAGAAAATCGGGCAGAAATAATTCTTTATCATGCAACCGGAAACCAAAGCAAAAACTGTTTAGATACAAAGGTTCTGTAATCTTCTCGGTAAGAACTGACGACATACCACATTCATCGGGAGTTTCGGACGAACCTGTAAATAATACATCGCCATATTCAACCCTGTTTTGATTTTCTTTTTCGCCAATTTTGACAAAAATATCAATGTCCGTTTTTACAGCAATGTTTGAAAATACATTCATGTAGGTTACAAACTTTGCATTGCCATCTTGAAAGTCGTTTTTGCTTTTGCCAGTAAGTCCACCATAAAAAACACCTATTTTGCCTATTTCAGTAAACTCTACCCCATTGGGGCAATACTGTTGTATAAGTTCTTCTATTTTATTCATCAGCAGTATCTTTTATTTATAAAATTTACATTAGTGGTTGTTCGGAAATTCCGAACAACCTGAACTTGTCGGAATTTCCGACAGGTTGCCATCATTCTTATTAATTCTTTCATGCCGAAACTCCTTCCAAGTCTGCTACAATTGCATCAATAGCCGTGCGAAGCTTATTTTGGCGTATTACAATTTCGGCAATATGGGCGTTAAGTTTTTCAATATTCACTTCCTCTGTTGTGTTTTCCTGCTCAACATAGCTACTAACAGCAATATTGTAGTCGTTTTCGGCTATGTCGCTATTTGGTACAAGGTGGGCAAAATGGTCAATATCTTTGCGTTCCACAAAGGCATTGAGTATCTTTTTTCGATTTGGTTCGGTAAGCTTGTTTTTGTTACCACCACGCACAAATTCGGCTGAGGCATCAATAAACAGTGTGGCATTATCCTTTTTACTCTTTTTGAGAACAATAACACAAGTTGCGATACCTGTACCAAAAAACAAATCGGGCGGTAACTGTATAACAGCATCAACATAGTTATTATCAATCAGGTATTTGCGGATTTTCTGTTCTGCACCGCTGCGATACAGCACACCGGGAAACTCAACAATGGCTGCCGTGCCGGAAGTAGAAAGCCACGAAAGCATGTGCATTGTAAATGCGAGATCGGCTTTGCTCTTTGGAGCAAGCACTCCGGCAGGCGAAAAACGAGGGTCGTTAATCAAAAGCGGGTTTGCATCACCTTCCCATTTTATTGAATAGGGGGGATTTGAAACAATACAATCGAAAGGCTCATCGTCCCAATGTTTGGGTTCGGTAAGCGTGTCACCGTGGGCAATATCAAACTTTTCGTAATTAATATCGTGCAAGAACATGTTGATACGGCAAAGGTTGTAGGTGGTAATATTGATTTCCTGACCATAAAAGCCCTGCCGAACATTTTCTTTACCTAATACTTTTGCAAATTTCAACAACATTGAACCAGAGCCACAGGCAGGGTCGTAAACTTTATTTACCTGTTTTTTACCTACAACCGTAATTTCGGCAAGTAATTCGGAAACCTCTTGAGGGGTAAAAAATTCACCTCCCGATTTACCTGCATTGCTGGCGTACATGGTCATTAAAAACTCGTAAGCATCGCCAAAAAGGTCGTTGGTGTTGTCCTGATAATCACCTAACTCTAAGCCCCCAATTGAGTCTATAATTTTGACTAAAGTTTCATTTCGTTTTTGAACTGTAGCCCCCAGCTTGTTACTGTTTACATCAATATCGTCAAACAAGCCCCGCAAATCATCCTCGCTGTCGGTGCCTTTGGCAGAGTTTTCAATATTCTTGAAAACATTACTCAATGTTTCATTAAGATTGGCATCATTCTTGGCTTTGTTCCGAACATTTACAAATAGCTCCGAAGGCAAAATATAAAAGCCTTTTTCTTTCACAGTATCGGCTCTTCCAAATTCAGCATCTTTATCGGAAATTTTGGTGTAATCAAAATTTTTATTGCCTGTACGCTGTTCTTCTTTATTGATATATGAGGTAAGGTTTTCAGAAATAAACCTGTAAAACAACATGCCCAGTACATAGGATTTAAAATCCCAACCGTCAACACTGCCTCGTAAATCGTTTGCTATTTGCCAAATGGTACGGTGAAGTTCTTCCCGTTCTTGCTCTTTTGTCATTATATATTGAATGTTTTATTTGGATTATTATTCATTTGAAAATGATTTGTTTTTTAAAGGACAAATGGAACTCGCCATTAAATCTTTTGTTGAAAGAAGTATTTGTTTACTCATGGCTCGTTTCATTTTTCAGGTTTTTCAAAACAATACTTAAAGCATTGGTTGCTAATTCTTTTTTGTCCTCAACGAGTGAAAATATTTGGTCAGCAAGCCAAAGGGTTAATAACTCCTTTTCATCTGTATTAAGTAGCTTTGCAATTAATACAACCTGTTCTCGCTTTGCAGGGCGGTCGCCTCGCTCAATTTTGCTGTACATTGGAGTATCAATTTCCAATGCTGAGGCTAATTGTCGTTGTAACATTTGATTATCTTCTCTCAGCTGTCGAATTTTATCGGCAAATAACATCACTTTTATTTTTGTTTGCATGACTTTTCAGTTTTTGAATTGTCAGAATTTGAACAAAGATAAATAAATAAAAGCAACCAGCGAAAAATAGAAGAAAGAATTATTGAACAAAATAAAAGCGAACAATTTGTTCGCTTTTATTATCAGGGTTTTTTATACTTATCATGGGCGAAGTGAATGATTAAACCGTTGACAGAAAAGCGTTTTATGTGTTTTTCGGCGGTTTTGTCGGGAATGCCTAATTTGTTTGCAACGGTCAAATAATCTTTCCGGCAAAACTCCTTCGGGAGTTCATCTAAAAACTGTTGCTTTTGATTCTTTGGAGCTGTTGTAACAGCTTCGGAGGGCAGTTGTTGAAATACTTGGGCTGCGTGCAGAACAAGTATTTTCACCATTGATAAAGCAGTATTAAAATCGTTATCCCTACAAACGAGTGGCGAATGTATATCGCCATCGTCCATAATCCGAAGGGCTGTTAATATCATAGCCATTCGGAATGTAATGAGACCGAGCCGCCGAACGGTGGCGAGGTAATCAGCCCCATACAAACAAAGATACTGGTTTTGCGTTTGGGCAAAATAGGCATTAAATGCCTGTTGTTGCCCCGAAGTCAGGCAAAAGCGTATTGGTTCGGATTGATATTCTAAGTGCTTGTATAGGTCAAAGAATTGCATTCCAAGGTGATTGAAATAACTGTCGAGAGTTTGGTCGGAAGAGTTGGCAAAAACATCATTCCACACAGGACGAACATTCATAAAATAGAAAATGAAACGGCTGAACAAGCCGTTTTCGGCACTCGGAATGAGTGTTGAAACTTGTTTGGGTGTACCCGATAAAAGGGCAGACAAACGAGGATTTTGGATTTCAACAAATTCCCTGTCTTTTCTGCGGTTATAAGAAATTGTTTCGTGGTGGAACGCTTTGCGGAAACCATCGGAATAATTTCCATGTTCGCTTTTGAATGTGAGTGCAAGCGTGTCGCCTTCAGTTTCAAACATTAGCCCTGAACCGTTGTTGTCATTCAAAATCTGAAATAAACCTGTTGCACTGTTGTTGGCCGGAATGACCAACATTTTCACTGGCGGTTCTTTGGGTCGCTCCGTTTCAGCTTTGTTTTTGGCAGCTGCGTACTCGGTTAGATTTCTTTGGTATTCTTCAAATTCAAGTTTTGAAACTTCTCTCAATGCTTTGTGTATCGGGTCAACCAATTTACGGCAGAGCGTTAAGCGACCTTTACCAGCAGAAGCCTGAGCTGTTACAAAAAGGAATAAGTTCGGATAAACTTCCCTTTCTGCATAAATGCCGTAAACTTTAGGTAAACAGGCTGAAATCACTACAAGCGACCCAAGCAAAAGGAGGTCTCTATCTTCTGGCGAATTAGATTTTGCAACCACCTTTTGAAGTAAACTTGGGAGGTCTGTATAAATTTCATCGGGAAAAGTAGGAAGATTTGTTTCCTGCATTTCCTCCAAATCCTCTGTTTCTTCTTTTATGGGTGTTTGAACCTGTTTTGATTCCAATGGAGTTTGTTTTGAAGATTGAGGTATGGAAACACTTACACCAACTGCCTTTGTCAGGTGGTAAAGTGTTTTGATAGTAACTCCGTGGCCGTGCGAAGCAAGGCAAGCGGAGTATTGTTTGTCGGTTTCGCTTTGCGAATAAGACGGATAAAATCGACTTAGTCGGTGGTAATAATTCCGTCCACTTTCGCCCAAAGCGTCAGCGAGGGCAAAGCCAAGGTCTCGCCAATCTGCATAATTAGGGGCAATATCAACAGAAGCGGCTTCAATTCGTTGTGTTATTGTTTCAATCTCATTTGAAGTGTCAATGTTCGATTGAGGTATAGTAGGAATTGCGGTTGCATTGGTTTCTGTGACTTTATTTGTTGCCCAATCTGCTGGGTTAAATGTTTTCTTGCTCATGCTAATTTAATAATAAAGGGTTTATAAAAGCGTTGGGGTCAAAAGGAAGGAAGCAAGCACGGGAAATATCTTTACCGGACTTGTCAACTTCGACCGAATAGGTTTGTAAAATGTAGTTAGCCACAGAGGCGAAGTATTCGCCGTGTGGGGCTTTTCGAGTATTAATTTCAATTATCCATTTCAAGCCATCACCGGAAGGACTTACAAACAAAAGCTGTGTATCAAAATACTCATCGGCGAGCAAAGCTTGCCGAAGTGTATCTGTATTTTGAACATGGTCAAAATCAATACACATAAGCTCTGAATGAGTTACAAGCGATTTGTCATTACGGGAAGTAAATACACCTGAGAAAGTGCAATAATCGAAATTTGCAGCTTTGTATTTTCGGGCTTGAACTGTATCAGAAATACTTCTGAGTTTTTCGGTGTGTTGCTTGTAATATCCGCCCGTGATTGCATTGTAAACCTGCACTAATGAAACCGTCTTGTGTGGTATTGTATTCTTGATTGGAGCTTTGAAAAATGAGAAAGCGAAAGCTTTTTTATTTTTCACTTGAGCAACTTCGTTTTTTGTTGTCTTTATTACTGTTTTCTTTTGACTGTAAAAACTCCAATTCTCACCGATATGCAGGTTCATGTCCCTATTTAGCGTTTGCAGTAATTCATCCCCCGACTGTTTATAGTGAAGTTCGGCGAAGTCGAACGCATCACCGGCAGGAATAGCGTTTTCGCTATCCGAATGCCGGGCAAGCTCTTTATCCAGGGCATTACCTAAAACCGTCTCTTTTTCAATAAAAATATTCAATGTCGATTTATCGGCATTGAATGGGTTTTTAGTTGGAGAACAAGTCCTCCCCGAAAGGGAGAGGACTGTTTCGCCCAGATAATACAATCTCAATATATGCGCATATATTCCAATGCCATAATGAGTTTTTGATAATATCGCCTCTTTACTTCTTGCCTCCATAATACTTGATTTTCACCATTGTGTAATGGTTGTTGAGGATTCTGGAAATATCGGAGCGGCGATAGTAGAGCTTGTTGCCTATGCGTGAAAATGGCAGTATGCCATTGGAACGCAATGTTTGCAATGTGCGAGGGCTGATATGCAGAATTTGCATAACATCCTGATTGTCGAGCCAATCTTCCAGCCTGTCGGTTAGTGGACTGGTAGGACTTGCAGGGCAAACAACACATGAGCTTGTACTCTGATTGCTTGCAGCAAAGTGATTGCGAAAAGCAACTGCAAAGGGTTCCTGACTATTCAAAAAATAATCTGTCAGGATTTCGCCAATAGTTTTAGGTTCGTTCATTTCAAACCTCCTTTCTTATTGGCTACAAAAGCGGCTGCATCTGCCTGTAATTCGGCTACTGATTTGTGTTTGTCACCAATCAACCAAGCGTCAATTTCGCTTTTAAGAAATTGGAGCTTCTTTCCCTTTTTGTGATAAGGAATGAGCTTTTGACCAATCCAACCGTAAACAGTCTGCCGGGCTGGCTTGTCGGGTAAATAACTGCACAATTCCTGTAAATTAAACCACTTGTCAGATTCGGGTAATTCTGACTTTGTTGCACTAAGCAAGGTTTCTAATCGTTCAACCTTGCCAATTAAATATGCCAACGCCTGAGGCATATCATTAAAAGAAATCTCGTTTGAAAACATTGTGTAAAAAGTTTTCGGCGATTTGATTTTCAGGTGTGCCAATAACAAGAAAACCACTACTCCGAAATGGAATAGTGGTACAAAAAGATTAGGTAAAAAAAGGGTAACCCAGAGGTAAAAATCTCTTACCCTATTTACCTATTGTGTTTTTATATGTCATTGATATACAGCGTGTATGTCGATAAAAATAAAAAAAGGTAAATGAGAGTTTTACTCATTTACCTTTCGTTATTTGGATTACCCCAAAACTTTCTTGATAAATTGATTGTAGCCGCTTGGTTGTTGGCTAAATTTCGTTTTAAGAGTAGAGAAAGTTACCACCTTCGGGGAAAATTCATCAAATGCCTGTTGCATAAATTCAATCCAGACATCCTGAATTGAGGAGTATAATTCTTTGTGAACGAGATATATTGAATATCGAAACCATGTTTTACCCAGATTAGCCCTTGGTATTTTCTTGGTTATTTTAGGAATGCTGTCAAACTGGATAAGGTGTTCTATATAAGCAATCATTAATTTGTAATCACTTTCCGACAAGATTCTTTCATTGTTCTGTGGATTTACGCCATTTAGAAATGCTAAGTGTTTGTGTGCAATGGCTAATTTTGATTTGATTTGCATTGGCTTGACAGTTGGCTGAGGCTTCTTCTTACTATCACTTATTTGCTTTTCAATCACAACTTTATAAATCGCACTCGGGTCTTTCAAATAAATATCCTTTTGCTGATTCAAGAATACAGATAAATTATTCGTAATAGATAGCGTGTTTCGGATTGGGTTACTAAACAATAATTCAGTAAAAATATCATCAATTGCATTAGCTCTGTCAATTGCAATTTCTTCTCTTTCGTAACGCTGTCTTAAAATGCTCTTTTGTTCTTTTGTAATCAGGGTTACAAAATCACTGTTAATCAATTGGTCGAATGAGGGTATTGCTTGATTTGTTTGTTTCAAAAACAAATAATTTTCAAGCGCAATACCAACCGTAAATAGTGTTGAATTATGGGGATTTAGTTCAATTGAGCTGCAAACATCAGCATGCAAGTTCTGGGTTCTTTGAATGTCACAATTTATGGCAATTTGTGTTTGTGCCTCGTGTATTAATTTGACGGCTTTATATGCGTTTAATTCATCATCAGAGGGGTAGCGGTTAAAGCACTCTAAGTACAAATCTTCAAAAGCGGTAAAATCATTTTCAGTAAGAAGTACATCAAAAGAAATGGTTAATTCATAATACAGCTTTACAAGATTTGTTTGTAAGTCCTGATAATATGTGTCCGCCGTTTCTGTAGCCTTTTTTATGTGTGATTTAATTAGCCGTAATGTTTCTTTGAGTTCTTGTCTTGTGTCAATATTCGACTGTACGACAGTAGAGTAATTAAGCAGGGCGATTTTAATCCGGTTGGCTTCGGCGTTTACAATCGCATTGTAAAAGATTGTTTGCGGTGTCTGTAATGATTCCTCTTTTGAGATTTCAATTTTAGGCTTAAATGTGTACTCCTTTATCGAGGTGTATTCATCAGGGGCGATATTGTTGATTGCAATAGCTTTTTCAAAATCGAATATAGCATAATTGCCTAATTCGGAAATGAATAGTTTTTCAATGTCATTGAGATTGGAAGGCAAATTATTGAATTTGCGAGCCAACGCCTGAAATGCAATGTCAGGCAAATTACTGGGGCGTAATGCCCCATGTAATATACTTTGGGCTATTGGTAGATTCATAGGTTAGTATCGTTGTTAATATTGATTTTGATTGCTTTGGTTGCTTTCTGTTTTTTCTCATCTACAACTTTAGCATAAATCTGTGTTGTTTTTACATTGGTATGCCCTAACATCTTGGAAACGGTGTAAATATCTGTCCCACCTGCAAGCTGCAAGGTTGCATAAGTGTGGCGGAAACAATGGAATGTTATATTTCGGGTAATTCCTGCGGATTTTATCCATCGCTTTAATGGTCCCGAAATCCAAGAGGGGTCTGGTAAATCTTCAAAAACAAGTTGCTCCGGCTTGCCGGGTTCACCGCAAAGCTGATAGGCTTGTTCTGAAATTGGCATATACTCAACGCCTTTTGTTTTTTGTTGGGTAAAGTTGAGGCGGACTTGTTCGCCAACAACTTGTATTTCTTTCCATTTGAGTTTTTGAATATCGCAATGGCGAACGCCTGTTAAGGCTGAGAAAAGGGCTGCACGCTTCAAAATAGGGCGGTCGCATGGTGTTTCTGCCAATATGTTTAATTCTTCAACTGAAAGGTGTTCCCTGCGGCTTTCTTGGTCTTGTATGCCTTTTATCTTTGCCGAAATATCTACTGTCAAATATCCATCAATAAATGCTTGTTTTAATCCGGCTTTAAATATGCTGTAATAAGTGGCTGCGGTATTATGTGACACCGTGCCTTTTTTATTGCCGCCACAAGGAGCTGTAAGCATAAAACGGCGGATTTCTTCGGCTTTACTCAGGTTTATTTGAGAGAACGGGAGCGGCTGATTATTGGTAAAGAGTTTCAGCAATTCCCCGACACGATTCCAGTTTACTATAATTGACTGGGAGCTGTTACGGTGTCTGTCTTTTGAAACTTTCAAAAAGTATTCAATAAAATCTATTTGCTGGCGTTGGTTCTGAACTGCAAGTTCAGCTTCTTTCTCGGTATATAAATCGGCATTGTCATATTCTTTTTGGCGAATACTGCGTACACCATCAGCAAAAACACAGGCTTCCTGGTCAATGGTGCTTTTACATTGAATGATACCGTTTACATCCCTTTTCGGTTTAAATGTTTTTGCACCATCGGCAGAAGTGCGGGCGGTTCTTGTTTTATCCCACACTGGGCTTGTTATTGTTCTATTAAGTGCCTCAATGATTCGTTGAGGTTTATCCGTGCCATTAAAAACAGGATAGCTTTCGAGTATCAAATACCATTCGTTGTGATACTCAGACTTGCGAAGCTTAACAGTACATTTGGTTTTTGCGAGTTTCTTTTTCATGGTACTGCTTTTTATTTGTTAGAGAATAGTCGGTCAATTTCGACTTTAGGAACATAAACGAATTTTCCTATCTGTTTTTTGGGAATGCTACACTTGCGTATCGTTTTATCAACCGTGGAAAGTGAAACGCCGTATTTCTGAGAGATTTCGCCAATGGTATAGCAATTGGCAGGGTCAAAATTGATTTCTTGTTTTGTGATTGTTGGTTGAATTGCTTTAGCAATTTCAACCTTTGGAAACATAGCCTCTATGTGAATCCGACTAATGCGGGTTAATCGCTCCCCAAGGTTGACGGCTGGGATATTACCTTTTCTGATTTGACGGTAAATGGTATCTCTTGAAATGCCAAATAAAACTACAGCTTCAGCAATGGAAATATAAGGGCGGTCTGTTGGAATTTGCTCGGCTAACTGTTGGCGTTGTTCCTCTTGTTTTTCTTGTGCCTTCTTTTTACGAGTTGCAGCCTCCGAACATTTCTTTGAGCAAAATTTTGAATACACAGTTTTAGCATTGAACTGAGCACCGCAGTTTTCGCATGTCTTTGGAAGAATAAATTTGCTACCAGGCATATCAATCGTTTTTAGAATGAATAAGTAGTGATAAATATTTATTAGTCGCACCTTACTGTTATTTAAGTCGCGTAACAAATATGTAGCAAATATACGAAAAATAATCGAATATATCAATAAGTAAGCATAAATAATAAAATAAAAAACCGCTGTAAACTAAGTGCTTACAGCGGTTTGAATATGGATATTAATCCTTGTTTTTGGCTTTTATTTTACCTCTTCAAAGTCAACGTCTGTGACTTCTTTGTCGCTGCCATTACTATCGGTAGATGAGTTCGAATCACTTGAAGATGCACTTTGTGAAGGTCCACTTTGAGCTGCCTTTGCCATATCTTCCGAAGCGGCATGCCATGCATTGTTCATATTCTCCATGGCTTTGTCAATGGCTGCTATGTCTTCTGCTTTGTGAGCTTCCTTTAGTTGAGCAAGAGCACTTTCAATTGCACTTCTCTTGTCTGAAGGTATCTTGTCACCATAATCCTTGAGATTCTTCTCAGTTTGGAAGATCATGCCATCAGCTGCGTTGATTTTGTCAACTCTTTCTCTTGCAGCTTTATCAGCGGCTTCATTGGCTTTTGCTTCATCACGCATTCTCTTAATCTCAGCATCAGTAAGTCCAGAGGATGCTTCAATACGTATTTTCTGCTCCTTGCCAGTACCTTTGTCTTTTGCTGAAACATTCAGAATACCGTTTGCATCTATGTCAAATGTCACTTCTATTTGAGGAACGCCTCTTGGAGCAGGAGCTATTCCATCCAGATGGAAACGACCTATTGTCTTGTTATCTTTAGCCATTGGTCTTTCACCTTGAAGGACGTGGATCTCCACTGAAGGCTGATTATCGCTGGCAGTGCTGAATACTTCAGACTTTCTGGTTGGTATTGTTGTATTTGCATCAATAAGCTTTGTCATTACTGAGCCGTAAGTCTCGATACCAAGAGAAAGTGGTGTAACATCAAGTAACAATACGTCCTTTACATCACCTGCAAGAACACCTCCCTGTATGGCAGCTCCAACAGCTACTACCTCATCTGGATTAACGCCCTTGCTTGGAGTTTTGCCAAAGAATTTTTCAACAAGCTGTTGAACTGCAGGTATTCTTGTTGAACCTCCAACGAGTATGACTTCATCAATATCTGATGGTTTCAGGTTTGCACCGCTTAATGCCTTGCGACATGGTTCAACAGTTCTTTGTATCAAAGAATCACAAAGTTGCTCAAATTTTGCTCGAGTCAAAGTCTTTACGAGATGTTTAGGAATACCATCAACCGGCATGATGTACGGCAGATTAATCTCAGTGGTTGTTTGACTTGACAGCTCTATTTTTGCCTTTTCAGCTGCCTCTTTGAGTCTTTGCAGTGCCATCGGATCTTTTCTAAGATCAATACCGCTGTTTTCATTCATGAACTCTTCTGCCAGCCAGTCTATTATCTTCTGGTCAAAGTCATCACCACCAAGATGAGTGTCACCATTTGTTGATTTAACTTCAAATACACCATCACCCAATTCGAGTATAGATATATCGAATGTACCTCCACCAAGGTCGAAAACAGCAACCTTCATATCTTTATGAGTCTTGTCAAGACCATATGCGAGTGCTGCAGCTGTTGGTTCGTTGATAATTCTTCTAACCTTGAGACCTGCTATCTCTCCGGCTTCTTTTGTGGCTTGCCTCTGAGAATCGCTGAAATATGCTGGAACTGTAATCACGGCTTCAGTAACCTCTTGTCCAAGATAATCTTCGGCTGTCTTTTTCATCTTTTGAAGAATCATTGCTGATATCTCCTGTGGAGTATAAAGACGTCCATCAATATTTATACGGGTTGTATTATTATCGCCCCTTTCAACCTTATATGGGACACGTGCAATTTCAGCTGTAACCCTGTCATAAGGCTCACCCATGAATCTCTTAATTGAGTAGATGGTTCTTGTTGGATTTGTTATAGCCTGTCTTTTCGCAGGATCACCAACTTTTCTTTCACCATTTTCGGTAAAAGCAACAACCGAAGGTGTGGTTCTTTTGCCTTCGCTGTTAATTATGACTGTAGGTTCATTTCCCTCCATTACGGCAACGCAGGAGTTTGTTGTACCAAGGTCAATTCCAATTATCTTTCCCATAATATTTATATTTTAATTGTTGTCAAAAATTAATTTTTATAAAGTCTGCATGAAATACATCTAACATTGTGCCAAAAGGAAAAACTGACAAGGTGTCATAAAGTCAATTCGAAATAATTATATAGCTTTGTCGGACATTAGAAAAACATTAATTATAAAATTACAGATCATGTCTGTGGAAGGTAAAAACAGAATCATAACAACACAGAGATTGTTGGAAATGAAGCACAATGGTGAAAAAATAGCTATGCTGACAGCCTATGACTATACTTTTGCCAAGATCATTGACGAGGCAGGAATTGATATTATTTTAGTTGGAGACTCAGCCGCGAACGTTATGGCAGGTCATGAAACTACTCTTCCAATAACTATTGAACAGATGATTTATCATGCTCAAAGTGTGGTTAGAGCTGTTAAAAATCCCATGGTTGTAGTTGACATGCCTTTTGGAAGTTATCAGGGTAATTCAAAACTGGCTGTTTCAAATGCAATTAAGATAATGAAAGAGACAGAAGCTGATGCCATTAAAGTGGAGGGAGGATCTGAGATTATTGATTCAGTGCTTACTATTATATCTGCCGGTATCCCTGTTATGGGGCATCTTGGATTAACTCCTCAATCAATTCATAAGTTTGGGACATTTAGTGTTCGTGCAAAGGAGGAAGCTGAAGCTAAAAAACTTCTTGAAGATGCAGTTTTGCTTGAGCAGGCAGGATGTTTTGCTATTGTTTTAGAGAAAATTCCTGCAGAATTGGGCAAAAAGGTGACGGAGGCGTTGAAAATTCCGATCATAGGTATTGGTGCAGGCAATGGTGTAGACGGTCAAGTGCTTGTAATGCATGACATGCTCGGCCTGACTAAGGAATTCTCTCCAAGATTTTTGAGAAGATACCTCAATCTTCATGATGAAGTACTTGGGGCGGTTCAGAATTATATAAAGGATATTAAGAATAAAGATTTTCCGAATGATTCCGAACAATATTGAACCTGACATTCTTTACGAGGACAATCATATCATTATTGTCAACAAGAGGGCAGGAGAGATTGTACAGGGCGACAGCAGTGGTGATGAACCTCTCAGTGTCAAAGTAGCACGTTACATAGCCATGAGAGATTCAAAACCCGGAAATGCTTTTATTGGAGTACCACACAGACTTGACAGGCCGGTAAGCGGCATTGCGCTTTTTGCAAAAACCTCCAAAGCCCTCGAAAGAATGAATGCACTTTTTCGAAATGGTGAGGTTGAAAAAATATACTGGGCGATTGTTGCAAACAAGCCAAATCCTTCTTCAGGAGAGTTAAGACATTTTATCGTCAGAAATCAGGAACAGAATAAATCATATGCGTACGATGTCCCAAAAGAAGGAGCTAAAGAGGCAATTTTGAGATATAGGCTTTTATCTTCAGGAGATAGATATCATTTGCTTGAAATACTATTACTTACCGGTAGACATCATCAGATAAGGTGTCAACTTTCAAAGATTGGGTGTCCCATAAAAGGTGATCTCAAATATGGTGCTCCAAGGTCCAATCCGGATGGAGGCATTTCACTTCATGCTCGCAGCATAAGGTTTAAACATCCTGTAAAGGAAAATGAAATTTATGTTGAAGCTCCTGTACCTGACGACAATCTCTGGAGGGTACTTGCTCAAACTTTGTAGGCAGACATATCGCTACCGGACAATTCTGCTTCTCTTATTTCTGATGAGGATATGTCTATCATAGGAGCATTTAATGGTTTTACTCCGTATTTTTTACATAAAGACTCGATATCATATCCTTTTCGTGGGTAAACCCAGACTTCAAATTCATTGAGTAATTCTTTCCATCTGTTCCATTTTTCAATAATGGCAAGATTGTCTGCCCCTATAATCAAAATTAGCTTGTTGCCTTTTTCACGTTCTGTTATTGTTCTTAATGTATCAATCGTGTAGAGTGGTTTAGGGAGTTTAAATTCTATAGATGAAACGTGTATCTTACATTTGAGTCCTTTTTGAAGAGCCTCTTTTTCAAGATTTGCAGCTACTTTTTTTACATGTTTCAATCGTTCTTCGGCACTCTTTTCATTGGACTCATCTTTAAGTGGATTAGCGGGGCTGACGACAAGTCTCAATTCATCAATGTCGCAATTCTCCATTAAGTAGCGGCAGATAGTCAGATGCCCTACATGCATGGGATTAAAAGACCCGAAATATAGGGCGATTTTCATGACAGGAATTCTTCGGTTATCTGTTCAGCTTCTTTTAGACATTGTTCAAGAGAATCATTTACAAGTACTTTGTCAAACTGACTTTCAAATGTGAGTTCATATTCTGCTTTTTTTATTCTTCGTTCAAGTGAAGCGCTGTCTTCACTTCCTCTTTTGACAAGTCTTTCGCGCAGAACTTCAATAGAGGGTGGTTTTATAAAAACAGCAAGCGCAGCATCTCCGTAAAGTTTTTTTAGATTCAATCCTCCTTTGACATCTATGTCAAATACTATTACTTTACCTTCATTCCAAAGCCTTTCAACTTCACTTTTAAGTGTGCCGTAATAATATCCCTTATAAACTTCTTCATACTCAACAAACTCGTTATTGGCTATTTTTTTTAGAAACTCCCCGGTGCTCAGGAAATAATACTCTCTTCCATTAACTTCGTTTTCTCTTGGCTGTCGGGATGTTGCAGAAATTGAAAATCCAAGCACCGGAAACTTCTTCATCAAATGAGAGACAATCGTACTCTTGCCCGCACCCGAAGGGGCAGAAAAAATCATGGCTCTATTTTCTTTCTTCATAAAGATCTTTTTCTGAGTTCACAGAGGAAAACTCAATTATAAATTTTGCTATTTTATTAACACAATCATTGAAAAACTTTTTCCCCTTATCCGGAGTAGACTTCGAAGGATTCCCGACGCCAGTGTCAGTTGTTGCGTAGATCCATTTTCGAGGTGTCCATGCCCACTTTTCTCTAAGCCCTTCGACTGTAAATTGATTTTCTGTTCCTTTTCCTGCTTCGTCAAGAGGGAGTACAAGATCAGGATAGAAATATTGCATTACGGAAGTTTCCAACTCCCCTGCATGATCACCTGGTTCTTCGAAATAGTTTTCCGGTTTGCAGACAAGCCACCAGTTTATATTGCAAACCATTATTTTTGGATATTTCAAAGACATTTCTCTGATTATGGGAACAAAGGAATTGCCTCCATGTGCATTGATAATTACAAGTTTATTAATACTATGTTTGTTAAGATCAGTCAAAATGTCATCTAAAATAGCCATTTGAGTGGAAGGACGCATGTTCATGCAAAGTTTTATATCCATCTGGCCACTGTTTACTCCATATGCTATTGAAGGAAGAACAATTGCATCTGCATTTGACTGGTTGGCTATTGCAGCAGCTTCTGATGCAACTTTTTCTGCAAGCATAGTGTCGGTTCCATATGGGAGATGAAGATTATGGGCTTCAGTAGCACCCCATGGAAGAAGTGCAATTTTAATATTGCTATTATTTATTGATTTCCACGTATTTTGCTCAAGTACGGATGATTTCATACATCAAATTGTTTTAAATACAAAGTTAAATTTTATTGTTAACTTTGAGGAAGTTTATTCATTTTCAATTTTATTAAAAACATTTTCAAATGGTATCTTACAAAGAACTTGGCTTGGTAAATTCAAGGGAGTTGTTTGCCAAAGCAATTAAAGGGGGATATGCTATTCCTGCATTCAATTTCAATAATATGGAGCAAATGCAGGCTATTATCTCCGCATGTGTCGAGACGAAGTCTCCTGTTATACTGCAGGTTTCAAGCGGAGCCAGAAAATACGCCAATCAGACAATTCTGAGGTATATGGCTCAGGGAGCTGTTGAGTATGCCAAAGAGTTGGGATGTGCCATACCAATTGTTTTACATCTGGATCATGGTGATTCTTTTGAACTTTGCAAATCATGTATCGAGACAGGATTTTCTTCAGTAATGATTGATGGTTCACATCTTCCTTTTGATAAGAATATTGAACTTACCAGACAGGTTGTAGAGTATGCTCATTCGTATGATGTTACTGTTGAGGGTGAGCTTGGAGTTCTTGCCGGAGTTGAGGACGATGTTGCTGCAGAGCATCATGTATATACTCAGCCAAATGAGGTAGAAGAGTTTGTTGGTCGAACAGGAGTCGACTCTCTTGCAATCGCTATCGGCACTTCGCATGGTGCATATAAATTCAAACCAGGCCAGAAGCCTGAAATAAGACTTGATATTCTTCATGAGATTGAGAAAAGAATACCTGGTTTTCCTATCGTTCTTCATGGTTCTTCAAGTGTCCCTCAGGATATTGTTGCTGAAATAAATAAATATGGCGGCAAGATAAAAGATTCAGTAGGTATTCCTGAAGATCAGCTTCGTAAGGCTGCAGAAAGTGCTGTTTGCAAGATTAATATAGACTCTGATGGACGTCTTGCAATGACTGCTGCTATTAGAAAAGTTCTTGCAGAACACCCTGAGGAATTTGATCCACGTAAATATCTTGGTCCGGCACGTGATGCTCTCAAAGTTTTATACATCCATAAAGTAAGAAACGTGCTTGGAAGTGAGAATAAGATTTAAACAGATCATCTGTCGGAGTTTGTTGCAGATCTCGTATTACCAATAATTGGCAACAAACCCTGACAGGTATGTGCTTACATGAAATCGCTATTGGCTTCAACACCAATGAGCTTTATTTTCTGTGTTGCAGTGTCAATATAAATAGTGACATGCCCTATTTTCTTGTACTCTTCACTTGGTGCCCAATAGAACAGGTCTGGTTCTATTCCAAATATAACTCCTCCCATTTGTGTTACAGCTGATGCATCCATTCCAACTTCCAGGAAATTGTTTAATTTGAAGTCTTTTCCTCTTATTGCCACGCTTTGTAAAGAGCCGTCAATAAACAGGAAGTCGTTAAATAGTCCGGTGGAACTATCGATGTAGCGATACTCAACCCACCCCTCAAAATTAGGGTCGTTTGCAATTATAGTTGTAGGAGTCCCGAGGCTGTCGATTATTTGTGCTTCTGAAAAGCAATATGAAATTTCCATTCCATTTACTTTAATTGAATTATGCTGAGCAAACAGAGTTACTGATGCAAATAATGCAGTGATAATAAATAATATTTTTTTCATATTGTTTTAGATTACCTGACAGGTATATACTTACATGAAATCACTATTGGCTTCAACACCA
>ENA-UOYA01000460-UOYA01000460.1-activated-sludge-metagenome-genome-assembly--contig:-NODE-460-length-53136-cov-45.382792_pt1 | contig 53136 bp, 41 predicted proteins | sample MGYA00238163_ERZ764804 | MGnify/ENA primary metagenome ERZ764804 (study PRJEB28919, sample SAMN05720223) | activated sludge metagenome | isolation source: Anaerobic digester | place: Hong Kong...
CCTTGGCCTCAACGCAAAATAAGACTCTCTGAGCCTCCTTGCTAATCAGGAGTCGCCGATACCTTTTTGTACAAAGTCGGGCTGCGCGGCTTTGAGAACCACTACCCCAAGCAGCTCTCGGGCGGCATGCAGCAACGCACTGCCCTCGCCCGCGCCCTCGCCAACAACCCGCGCATGCTGCTGATGGATGAGCCGTTCGGCGCGCTCGACCACCAGACGCGCGAGCTGATGCAGGAGCTGCTGCTTGGCATCTGGGAGTCCGAGAAGAAGACCGTGCTGTTCGTCACTCACGACATTGACGAGGCGGTGTTCATGGGCAGTCGTGTCATGGTAATGAGCGCCCGGCCGGGCCGCATCAAACTCGACCGCGCGGTGCCGATTGCGCATCCAAGGCATTACTCGGTGAAGACGACCCCGGTATTCGCCGAATTGAAGGCCGAACTCACCGAACAGGTACGCGCCGAAGTGATAGCAAGCCAGAACGCCACCGCCTGAGCAGCCCGCTGACGGCCGCGACCGCGCGGACGTCATATCATCGGCGCATGAGCAGCGTCGATCCAGGCGAAACCGGTGTGACGGACATTCCGGCGAATTCCCCTGCGGGAATTGCCGCTGCCGTGGAGCGCGCCCGCGCACTGCGCAACAGTGACCCGACGCAAGGCATACGCATCGCAGAGGGTGCGCTGGCCGCCGCGCAACGGCTGGCATCAATCCACCCTGATGATTTGCCCGCGCAGCGCCTGCTCGCCGATGCATTGGCGGCGCTCGGTCATTGCGAGCGGATGAGCTCATCGCTGGCCGATGCGGCACAGCACAGTTCGGCCGCGGTCAGCGTCTACGAAGCGATCGGGGAGCAGCGCGGCGAAGCGATGGCCCGCACGCAGTGGGGCATCGCACTGGTGCAGATGGGTGATCTCACTGGCGGTCTCGCCCAGCTCGAGCGTTCGCGCGACATCAGTGTTGCCCTCGGTGACCGGCGCAGCGAAAGCGACGCCCTGATTGACATCGGGGTGGTGCACAACATGCTCGGCGACGACGCCAGCGCGATCGCGTTCTACCAGCAGGCACTCCCGATCTACGAGCAGGCGAACGACACCTATCACGTCGCCACCTGTCTCAACAACATGGCTTATGCCCACGTCTGCTGGGGCCGCCGCGAGCTTGATGGCGGCCGGGGGGACGCGGCCAGCCCGCACTTTTCGCAAGCGTCCTCGCTGGCCGCACGTGCACTGCCGCTGGCGCGCGAGTGCGACCACGTCGATTTCGTCGCGACCTGCCTCAACACCTTGTCGCTGGCGCGACGCCACTCGGGCGATCTCGATGGCTGCATGGCGGCGCTGCGCGAGCAGCTTGCCATTTCCGAGCAGATCGTCGGCCACCGGATGCGTGCAGTATGTCGCGCGACCATTGCCGACGCCCTGCTGCAAAGGAACAATGACGGTGACGCGGGCGAAGCGCTGCACTTGCTGACCGAGGCGGACGAAATCTGCGCGGCGCATCAGTTGCGGGAGTCGCACCCTCCGATTGTGGAATCGCTCGCGCTGGCACTCGAGCGTTCCGGTGACACGGCCGCTGCACTGGCGGCGCACCGCCGCTTTCATTCACTGCAAATGCAGATCAACAGCGAGACGGCGGAGCGGGAGGCGCGCGCGCTCGAATCGCGGTTGCGCCTGGTGCGTACCGAAGCTGATCTCGACAGCGCGCGACTGCGCGAGCAGGAGCTTGCCACGCTGAACGCGCAGCTCAATGCCAAGCAGGCGGAGCTGGAGCGGCTGGCTCACATTGACCCGCTGACCGGCCTCGCCAACCGTCGCGCCTGGCTGCAGGAGCTTGCGTCGGAGTGGGCAGCTGGTCAGCAGGGGCTCTACCTGCTGCTGCTCGACATTGACCACTTCAAGTCAATCAACGACTCGTGGGGACATGCGGTCGGCGATGCCGTCCTGCAACGCGTAGCGCGCTGCGTGGTGGGCAGCATCGGGGAGCCCCGCGCGACGGGACGTTTTGGTGGCGAGGAATTTGTCGCCTGGTGCCGCGTGGATAGCCGCGAGGCGATGGCAGCACTTGCGGCGCGGACCCTGCAGGCGATCCGTCAGTCAAACTGGGATGAGATTGGGGCCGGCCTGCGTGTCACGGCGAGCCTGGGCTGGACTGCGGCAACCCGGCACGCCAGTGTCGACGCCGCCCTGTCCGAGGCCGATCGCCGCATGTATGACGCCAAGCACGCCGGGCGTGATCGGGCGATGGGCTGATCGGCCATCGCTCTCTGCGCAAGCGTCAGCCGGGCTAAGCGTTGCGACGGTCGCGCAGCACGGCGGACACCGCCGCCATACCGGGCGCTACATAGTGCGGGTGATATTGCCGGATGTCGTCGCCGGACGCCGGGCGCCCGGTCCAGTAACCCTGGATCAAGTCGAAATGCATCTGCGCGCAACAAGCCGCTTCGTCGCGGGTTTCAACGCCTTCGGCCAGCGCGGTGGAGCCAACGTCATGCACGATGTTGACCAGCTGCGCGACCAGCTGCTGCTTTTTCGGGCTAGCGCGATCCAGGCCGCGAATCAGCCCCATGTCGAATTTGACGAAATGCGGTGGCACCTCGGCAAGCTCCAGCAGGCGCCCCTGCCCGGCGCCGAAGTCGTCGTAGGCAAACTGCACACCGTAGCCGGCCAGGCGATCCGCCATTGCCCGCACATCCGCAATCTGCGTCACCGCGCTTTCGTGGACCTCGACCACCAGACTGGCCGTCGGCACCATCGCGCGCAGCAGGGCAATGGATCGGTAGAACGCCTCCTGGAACATCTCCTTCGGGTGGGCGTTGACAAACAGCGTCGCCTCCGGCGCCAGCGCCGCTGCCGTCGTGAGGCCCGCCCAGCGAAACGCCTCGCTCAGCTCCACTTCCCGGCCCAGGCGCATGGCTAGACCGAACAGGCCCATCGGCGAATCCGGCAAACCTTCCGCCCGGCCACGCCCAAGCACCTCGAAGGCGCGCAGTCGCCCGTCGGTCACTCGCACAATCGGCTGCAGTGCGGCGGCAACATTGCGCGCCCGCAGCATCTGGTCAAACGCGCGCTCTTCCACCACAAAGTGTTCGCTCAGCGCCGGGCTGCGCCCCACGATGACGGTCTTCATGTCCTCCGGTGGCGCCGCCAGCGCGAGCAGGCGCTCGTCCATTCGCCGCAACCGGTACTCCGTCACGCCGAAATGCAGAACATCGCCATCACGGATCAACACCGAGCCGTGGATCGGTGCACGGTTGACGAAAGTGCCATTGCCGCTGTTGAGGTCGGTGAGGCGCAGCAGACCGCCGATGTCCTGCTCGATGCGGGCATGCTGGCGCGAGGTCTCGGCGGAGGCGATGGCAAGGTCGCAGGACGGATCGCGGCCGACCACGAACGGAAAGCGCAGCATCGGCAGCAACGTGCTGTCGCCGTTCACCGTCAAGCCCTCAAGACACCAGCCGTCCATCCTGTCGCCCCCGGTCCCGCTGCAAGGCGGCGCGACTGCCACCCATCACCATTGTAAGAACGCGGCAAGGCCGGGATGTGCGCCAGCATCACGGACGCTGAAGCACTTACATCTTTCTATCGAAATCCTTATTCAATAAGGGCTAGATGCCACAAAACACCGCAAGTCGACTTGACAAGATTTTCAATGCCGAGCCCATTGCGGACGCCATTTTTCTGAAAAGTTGATGGCTGGGAGTGCACATGTCGGGCGTTGCGTGATTCACCGCGCTGCGACATTAAACGTTGTCCGGATGGTGGATGTGCTGCCAGGTGTCGCCATCAAACGTCGCCAGCGAACGGTAGCCGAAGCACCACAGCACCCCGTCGCGGACATCGACGGCGCAAACCGCCGTGTCGCCGTCGGCGAACTGCAGGGGCACCGGCACAACGCGCTGGCCGTCGTAGCGGAACAGGCCGTCGTTGGACGCGAGGTAGGGTCGATCGCGAAAGACGCACAGATCGTGAAAGATCACGTTGAGGTCGTACTGGCTGACGTCAACAAAGCCGCTGTCCGCATTGCCGCGCAGCAAGGTGCCGTTGAAGCCGCAGACCCAGACCAGCGCCGAGTCAACACAGCGAACGCGAGTGAGACTCTCGTCGGTATTGACAACGCAGGGTGACCAGGTGGTGCCGTCGTAGTGGTGCACCGTGCCATCGCCCACTACGTAAAGATCGCCCGCAGCAGTGCCGTCGATATCGGAGAAGTCGTCAGCCAGCACGACCGGGTTCAGCGCAAGGTTGGCTGCGGGTGCCGCCACCGGCTGGCGCAAGTCGCCGGCGATGCTTACCCAGCTGCCCGCATCGCGCCGATAGATCTGCCCGCCGCCGCCGCAGGCGTAAAGCTGCTCGCCAATTTCGCGCAGCGCGTTGATATAGCCATAGATCGGCGGCTCGCTGCGCTCCAGCCCGGCCTCAGCAATGCGCTCCTGACGAATGCCCTGTGGATTCGCGATATGCAGCACGCCATTGTTTGAAATGCTGACGTAGCTGCGAACGGGTCCAAAGGCATGCTGTGCCACGCAGACGCCCGCGACCGTAAAGTCAGGGATGTCCACATGCCGCCAGGGCGTCGCGTTTTGCTGATCAAAATAGAAAATTCGCGTGAAGGCCTGATCTTCATCGAGGCTTTCCGGCTTCGCCGCGACGAACACATAGTCGCTCTCGATCGCGCATGCCGCCTGAAAGCGCACCGGTTCCGTCCGCACTGTCTTCGTAGCCATGGTTGTTCCTATCGTGGCGGTAGCGCCGGCGGCGATGCACCGACACCAATTTTGGTGAAATCGATCGGGATTTTTCCTGTCGGATCCGCGCGTACCACCGTGCCGGGGCCGAGCCCCTTCGCCTGATGATACGCACGCAATTGCGCTTCGAGCAGCAGCGGATTGCAGCCAGTCACCTTGCCGGCAGCGAAAGCACCGGCGGCCTCAAGCACGCCCAGCGGTGCCGTGCCGCGCGGGCTTCCCGCAACTCCGGCGGCCAGCTCCAGCGGGTCATAGATGCGATGAATCTTGCCGTGCTCCTTTGAGCTGTCGAGGTTGGGTCCGTCCACGCAGATCACCAGACCATCGTTTTCGCCCACCCCGCCCTTGATGCGCGCGCTGCCACGGCCGCCAACGCGGAACACGCGATCGGGCACGACGTGGTGGCCGGTGCGGGTCGGCTTGCAGGTGTCGGGCTTGTACGGTCGCAACACGCAGCGCGGGTCGCCCTTGACGTGGCCACCTTCACCGCCGCCGCGCTGCGCCGCCTTCTTCTCCGCTTCCTCTGCAGCCTTGCGCTCGGCCGCCTGCGCAGCGCGCTTCTCGGCGGCCTGTGCCGCCTCTTTGGCGACCTTTTCTGCGGCCTTGGTGCCGTACTTCGCTGCCGTCGCCGCCTGACCACCGGCGGGCCACATCGCTGCGAGATCGAGCGCCGCGCTGGCGTAGTCGCCCTCAAGCGCATAAATGCCTGCGCCCCCAAGGTTAGCCACCTCGCCGACGACCGGGATCAGTCCGACCACGTCGAGCATGCCGTGGGTCGCTGCGCTGCCCCAGGACGACCACCAGCCACCCTCGCCTGCTCCTTCGGCTTTCGGCGTCGGCGCGCTGCTACCCGACAGGTTCGGGCTGGTCTTGGGCAGGATGATGCCCGTCGTATTGGCAATCGGTCCCGGGGCCGTGCGGCTGTTGGGCTGAACGCGGCCGCAATTCGGGATACAGATATTGAGCGGACCGCCCGGCGCCTGAAAGCCAATGATCTCGCCGGCCTCGTTGACGAAGGTCTTGGCGTTTGCCGGGATCTCGCTCACTCGCTGACTCGCGTTGCCGTGCAGATGCGCCGACGCCTGCGCGTCAGGGCTTCTTCCAGTTCATCCACACCTGATCGGCGGTGCGCACGATCGCCTTGCCGTTGACGTAGACGTCGCGGCTGTGGCGGATCGAGTGGCTGATCTTCATGTGGGTCTGGCTCACGACGCCCTTGCCCTTGCCCGGCTCGTCGCCCTTCACGTTGTCGACGAAGCTCTCGTTGTGCAAGAACGCCGCCTTGCCGCGAAAGTACACATTCGGCGAGCAGTGATCGCTCTGGTCCATCGTGTGCGTGATCGGGTAGGGAATCGGGTAGCCCGGCTTCTTCGGCGTGAAGCAGATGTCGGGCAGCAGGCACACGAGCACGAACTGCTTGTCCCTGGCGGTCGCTGCTTCGTTAGCCATTGATCGCTTCCTCTGGCGCCGCAACGCTTGCGGCATCGCGCGCCTTCTGCTGTTCGGCCAGCGTGGTCGCGTTGCGTGCGCGCGCAGCCGCAACGTCCCAGGTGCCCAGTTCGAGTACTTCGATGCCGCTCGCTGCGGCCACCGTACAGCGTGCCACCATCGTGAGCTTCATGGTCTCAACATCGATGATCAGCGTGTCGACGTTCATCTCCTTGAACAGCGGGATGCCGGCGTCGAGATGCAGCAGCAGCTTCAGCTCGTTGCGCGGCAGCCGGAACGCGAGGCTGCCGTCCGCCGCCTGCTCGGGCGCGACGAGGTTCACCAGCTTCACCAGCTCGCCGCCTTGGGGATAGTCGATCTGCTGATCGTCGGGCGCGCAGTTCCAGTACGCAAAGTCGAAGTCGTCGGGCAGGCGCGGCCAGCGCGTCGCCTTCCACACCTCGTCGTAGCTGCCCGCCAGCGCGCGGCGCGGCTGCCACCAGCGGCCGATGGCACCGAAGCCCACGGCTGGATACGGCGCATCGGCGTCGGGGTTGCCTGCGTTGCGCGCAGCCGTCTCCGCGTGCGCAGACGTGAACGGCTTCTCAAATATCTCGATCTGTGGCGCCGGAAACTGGCTCAAGCCCGTCTTCTTCTGCCAGTTCGGCTCGATGAGCCCGCAGCCGATCGGGTTGTGAGCCTCGTGCAGGTCGATCTCCATGCGCTGATCGTCCTCGATGCGCGCGGGCCAGCCCTTCCACCACTGATTGGTGCCGCCGTAAGCGTGCTCGTAGCGGATCGGTACGGCCAGCACCGGCTCCGGCTCGCTGAGGCTGTAGCCGCCCATCAGGCCGCGGCCCAGCGTGCGCGGGCCGGTGACCGTGACGAGCTTCTGCACGATCTGCCTGCCATCGGCGGTGTCGATGCGCAGTCCTGCCGGAAACCGCGGCATCGGCTTGCGCTTGCCGCCGCCATTCGGTGGGGCATGCGCGCTGGCGTTAACCAGCAGCACGTCGCACTTCGGCTTGAACGGCGCGAAGTCGCTCTCCTGTACGACACTCGAAATGTTGTCGGCATCGTAGAACTCGTCGACCTCGACCAGTTCATCCTGCACCGCCGCTAGCGCCGGGAAGCCCTCATCATCGAGCGCTTCGAGGTCGTAGGTGATGCGCGTGACCATCACATGAAACACCTCGTCGGCCGCGTCCATCATCTGGAAGTACTGACTCGGGAATGGCGTGTGATTGCGCACCTCCGGCACGGGTGCCGCTTCGATCGGGGTAGACAGCAGCTTGTCGGGACCGTTCATCTCAGTTGAGGTCGATGCGTTTGGAGTCGAGCTGGATGTGCTTGCTGCCCACGATGTCGATGTCCTTGCCATTGACCGTGACGCTGCCGTCTTTCTTCATGACCAGCACGCTGTTGCCGACGACCAGTTCGATGCTCTCACCGGCCTCGAGCTTGAAGCTCTTGCCGACCTTCACCGACTTGTTCTGGCCGATCTGCTCGAACTGGCTGAGCCCCACGACCGTCGCCATCACGGCACCGACGTTGAGGTTGTAGCCGGCACCCACGTTTTCCATGCGACCCAGCCCAACGTTCTGCATGTAGGCCATGCCGATGGTCTCGGTCTTGAAGCGGCCAACGTTGATCGACCAGGTCTTGCCGATCTTGTCGATCTCGTTGTTGCCGACCGACTTGCTGCGCGTCTTGCCGATGCTGACTGTCTCGTTGAGATCGACAGTGCGCGTGCGGTTCTGGTGGATGGTGATGGTCTCGTTCTTGTCGACCTCTTCATCGCGTTGGCCGTGCACGGTGATCGTCTCGTTGCGGTCAACCGTCTCGGTGCGGTCGCGCTGGATGTGGTTCAGTTCGTCACGGTCGATGGTTTTGCGGCGGTCACGGCCGACCCACTTGGTCTCGTCGTTCTCGACCTCGGTCAGCTGGTCTTTCTGGGCGTGCAGCCAGAGTTGCTCTTCGCCTTTCTTGTCCTCGAAGCGGATGGCGTTGGCGTCACCGGCGCCATTCTTCATACCGGCGCCAGGCGCGCCGCCCTTGCTGCTGCGGGTCAGGATGCCCGACTGCGTCTTGTTGTCCGGCAGCGCCCACGGCGGCATCTGGTCGGCGTTGTAGACCCGGCCAGTGATGATCGGATAGTCCGGATCGCCATCGATGTGATCGACGATCACCTCCTGGCCGATACGCGGGATATGGATGGCGCCGTAGTTCGACCCCGCCCAGGGGTGCGACACGCGCATCCAGCACGACGAGTTCTCGTCGTTACTGCCGTAGCGGTCCCACGGAAACTGCACCTTCACGCGACCGTATTCGTCGGTGTAGATTTCTTCTCCGGGCGGACCGACGACCACCGCCACTTGCGGGCCATTGCTGCGCGGCTTCTCGGTCAATCGCTGCGGCCGATACGTGATCGACGTGGGCTGCGCAAGCACCGCGAAATTCCACTCGGCGCCGGCCGTGGTCGAGGCGGTCGAGCCGTACGGGTTGTCCTTCAGGTGATAGGTGACGCCGACAATCAGATGTTCGCGGTTCTGGTCACCACGCGGGCAGCGCGCCAGCGTCATCAGGTAGCCGGGCGCCAGCGTGCGCAGCGTGCCATCACCGCTGGCGCGGGCCTGCTCCGCCTGCAATGCCTCCATGCGAGCGCGGGCATAGTTTTCACCGTCACCAATGTCGACGTAACCGCCGGGCCACTGGTAGCGCTCCCAGGCATCAAACGTGTGGCCAGCCGGGTGCTTGTTGCGGGTCGAGAGGTCAGCCTTCGGTCGCTTGAAGTCGTAGTCGGTGGTCAGGTATTCGCCGGAATCAAGCTCCTCACGCGGTCGCCAGGCGTAGAAATGCTCTTCATCGGCCACTGTGGCAGCGTCCAGCCCGATGTAGTTCACCGTCGAGCGGCCCGGCAACGCAGCGTGCGACGCAATGCCGTCGGCCAGTACCAGCGTGTGTTTGCCGGCAGCGTGCTCGAAGAAGTAGTAGATCCCTTCGTGTTCCATGATCCGCGAGACGAAATTGAGATCGGTCTCGTGATACTGCACGCAGTAGTCCCAGATCCGGTAGCTGCCGGAAAGCTTGCGCTTGATCGGAAAGCCATACTTGCCGAGCACTGCCTCGACGATGTCGGGCACTTTCTGCTGCTGAAAAATTTTGCTGTCGGAGCGGCGCGACGCGAGCCACAGCCACGGCCGCAGCCGTGCTTCGTAGAGGTGGTAGTCACCGCTGCGCCCGTTCATGGCAAAGCGCGTGCAGATCCCGTTCAGATAGCGCGGTGGACCACCATTTTCGGTCTCGATGGCGAGCGTGATGTCCTTGCCGAGCAGTGCCTTCGCTGCGATGCCAACCTGCTTCGACAGCAGTGACACGCGCAGGTCAAATAGCGTGGACAGCGCTTCGCTGCCATGCGCTTCGAGAAACTGCAGCGCTTCCGGTCCGAGCGGCGTGGTGGCTTCTACCAGGCGGGACATGGTTCACCTTGCTGTGGCATCGCGAACAGCCCCGCTGCGATGCTTTCGTAGCCTGTTGCCTGCAGCCGCGCCGCCGCGTTGCCGCCCGACTGCAAGCTGGCCAGCGCGATTTCGCGCGCCCCGTCGGCAGCCCCGGCGTACGCCTCGGCAAATACGCGGCCCCAGGCCTGCTGAAAATCGTCCTCGGCTGCGGTCTGCAGCTCGGCAATGCGCATGCTTTGTACGTCCCACCAGCGCGCCTTGACGGTACTGGCGGCGATTTGCGCGCTGGCGATCTGGGTCTCGCGCAGCGATTCATCAACCTGCCGCGGATCAAGCCGGGACAGCATGTCGGCCAATGCAGCGCGCATCCCCGCCATCACCCCGGCGTCATGCGCCAGCAGGTCCGCGAAGGCATCGGGCATGGCACGCGTCGCGTGCATGAACCCTGGCAAGTGCCCGCTCAACAGTTGCACCATGGCAGCATCCGCGTTGGGCAAGAAGGCGAGCGGATTGTTTGACTGATCGGTGAGCATGGCGGCGCCCAGCCGCACTTCGCGCTGCGTGATGGCGCGCGCGGCGAGCAGGTCCATGGTGCCCTGCACGGCATGACGCAGCATCGCACCGAGCAGTTCTGCCGTCTCGCCGGTGAGACCTTCCGGCGCCAGCGCATCGGCTGGCAGTCGGGCGCCCTCGGCGAACGCCGCCCCCAGCGCGGCGGTGGTGGTCGCGGGCCGTTCGCGCGCCGGCGCAACGGCGACCGGCGACGGCACTACGCCCCGCTCGTCAAGCACGTGGGCAGCGAGCAGATAAGGGCCGATTTCGATCACATCGTCGTCCTGGACGATGGCGCTCTCACCGGGCAGCACCTCATGCTCGCCAACATTCACTGCGAGGCTGGCCGAGCGGTTGCTGAGGATTGGCACGCCGCGGACGAAGGTGACCTCGGCATGAATGCGCGAAACGCGGCAAAAGCGGTCGTCCAGCACCAAGGTGTTGCGTACGTCGCGCCCGATGGTGCCGCCCTCGCCGGCAATCACGCAGCGGCGGTGCGGGGCCGGGAACACATAGTCCAGCGCAGCGATCTCCAGGATCAGTTCGGGCATGAGGAGGCAGCAGTTTTCGACTCGACGCAGCGGAACGCTCTACGGCGAACTCCGTGACCGTATTCTGTCATTTTTCTCAACAGAAAATGACAAACGCATAATCTGAGTCAACTAAGATGGCGTCAACGCAGGCGTTGGTGGCGCCGAGCCGCATTCGGGCGGCGGCGCAATGCCCGCCCCCTCTTCAGGCGAAGATGGTCAGTCGGCGACGGTTAGCGGCCCGCTGGGGCAGTCTTCGAGATTGCGGTCGCTACCGCTTCAGCGACGCGAATACCGTCAATACCTGCCGACATAATGCCGCCGGCATAGCCTGCGCCTTCGCCCGCCGGGTACAAACCGGCGACGTTCAGGCTTTGCAGGTCGTCGTCGCGACGTTTGATACGGATCGGCGAGCTGGTGCGCGTTTCCACTGCCGTCAGCACGGCGTCGGGCATGAAGAAGCCGGGGATCGTCTTGTCGAACGCGGGCAAGGCCTCGCGCATGGCGACCACCGCGTAGTCGGGCAAGGCCGTCGCCAGATCGGTCAAATGCACGCCGGGCTTGAAGCTGGGCTCCACGCTGCCGAAAGCCGTGGACGCACGGCCAGCCACGAAATCACCCACCAGCTGGCCCGGCGCGTTGTAGTTGCCGCCGCCCAGTTCGTAGGCGCGGCTTTCCCAATGGCGCTGGAAGTCGATGCCGCCGAGCGGGTTCTGCATGTCGGCCGGAAAATCATCCGGCTCGATACCGACCACGATGCCAGCGTTGGCGTTGCGCTCGTTGCGGGAATGCTGGCTCATGCCGTTGGTGACCACACGGCCTTCTTCCGACGTCGCCGCGACCACTGTACCGCCGGGGCACATGCAGAAACTGTAGACGGAGCGACCGTTCGACGCGTGGTGCACCAGCTTGTAATCAGCGGCGCCGAGGATTGCGTTGCCCGCGTTCGGGCCGAAGCGCGCGCGGTCGATCAGGCCCTGCGGATGCTCGATGCGAAAGCCGATCGAGAACGGCTTCGGCTCGATATAGACGCCGCGCTCGTGCAGCATCTTGAAGGTGTCGCGCGCGCTGTGGCCGATGGCGAGGATGACGTGATCGGCGGCCAGCGTTGCGCCGTTGTCGAGCACCACGCCGCGAATGCGCCGCGTGCGCCCTGGGTCAGCGGCCTCGCGTTGTTCCTCCAGAGCCAGATCAACCACCTTGTGCTGAAAGCGAAATTCACCGCCCAACGATTCAATCGTCGCGCGGATGTGCTCCACCATCTTCACCAGGCGGAAAGTGCCGATATGCGGCTTGCTGACATAGAGAATTTCCTCGGGAGCACCCGCCTTGACGAATTCCTCAAGTACTTTTCGGCCGTAGTGCTTCGGATCCTTCACCTGCGTCCACAGTTTGCCGTCACTGAAGGTGCCCGCGCCACCCTCACCAAACTGCACGTTTGATTCGGTGTTCAGTTCACGTTTGCGCCAGAAGCCCCAGGTGTCTTTCGTTCGCTCGCGCACCACCTTGCCGCGCTCGAGGATGAGGGGCTTCAGCCCCATCTGCGCCAGGATCAGCGCCGCCAGGATGCCGCAGGGGCCAAAGCCGATCACGATGGGGCGCGGCGTACCAGCGGCGAATGAACTCGGCGCAGCGACGAACTTGTATGAGGTGTCCGGCGTGGGCGTGATGTGAACGTCCTTGCGGAAGCGCTTCAGCAGCGCCGCCTCTAGTGCCTTGGGCAATTCCACATCCAGCGTGTAGACGAGCTGGATCTCCGCTTTCTTGCGCGAATCGTAGCCGCGCCGGAACACGGTGAAGCCAAGCAGATCCGCGGCCTTGATGGCAAGCCGGGCCAGGATGGCCGCGGGCAGCGCCGCTTCGACGTGGTCAAGCGGCAATTTGAGTTCGGTGATGCGCAGCATCGCACACTCCAGAGGGGCGGAAAGTTAGTCCGCAATGGCTTGCATGTTAGCGAGCCCGCAGCGCTCCAGCCACGCGCAGAATGCAGCCACTGCGGCGTTGCCCTGGGTGCGCGGCGCGCGTATCCAGTAGTTGTCCTTGGGGCCGACCACAATGTGCGGAAACGGTTGTCGCAACGCCCCTTCTGCGATCAGCTCGGCCAGCAGCGAGGTGGGCGCCAGCGCCATGCCGGCGCCCTGCAACGCCGCATTGAGGGCCAGATGCACATGGTCGAAGCTGAGCCGGGTGCGCGGCCAGTGCGCTTCGTCAAGACCGGCCGCCTGCAACCATTCCGCCCATACCGTTGGCGTCGAGCGGCTCTCCAGCATCGCGTGTTGCCCGATGTCTTCAAGCTGTGCGAGCGGCCGCGCCGGCGTCACCAGCGCGGGGCTGCACACCAGCGTCATCGTTTCGCCAAGGAAGCGCCCCGCCTCGACGCCACGCCAGTCGCGGCGCTGCAACTGGCTGCGCAGCTCATCGCTGGTGTAGCAGCGGATCGACACATCCGACGCAGCAGGGTCAAAGTCGTAGCGGGCGTAGTTGGTCGACAGATCGACATCGACCGCGGGGTTTTCGGCGCAGAAGTCCGCCAGCCGCGGAATCAGCCAGTACGTCGCCAGCGTGGAGAAGGCGCTCACCGTGATGCGCTCGCGGCGGGCGCGGCGCTGCAGGCTGCGTGTGGCGTCCGCCATCAGGTCGAGCGCCGTGGACAGGCTCGGCGCATACGCCGCGCCCGCCGTCGTCAGCACGATGCGGCGGCCTTCGCGCTGCACCAGTTTGGCGTCGAGCCAGTGTTCGAGCGCCTTGACCTGATGACTCACCGCCCCTTGCGTGACATGCAGCTCGGCGGCGGCAAGCGTGACGCTCTGGTGCCGCGCCACGGCCTCGAACGCGCGCAGCATCGACAGCGGTGGCAACGAGCGCCGGGGCGCTTCGCTAGCCAGCAATTCATTAGTTTTGTTCATTATTTATTCAGAATTGCTCGATAGTCGTGGCGAATCTTCATCCATAGCATTCAGGGCCATTGCCAGATGCGTTCCAATGAATTGTAGGAATGAATATTTTAGATTTACTCATTGAATATCGAACTTATGCCGTTCCGTCGGCAGTCTCAGTGCGGCCCCCGGCGGCGCTTCGCGGCGAACAAAACCAGGTAGCCAGCGATACAGCTTTGAGCGGAAATCCGCATCATAGCTGGGCTCAGAGGGTCATTTGTCGACTTTCCGGTATTCGGCCGAATGAACGCCTGAGCCCTTAAGGAATGGGCGTTTCCAGGAAAAGCTGATGCGCGCGATGTTGTCGGCTGCCGGAAAATGCAGCGCCCGGCGTTTCCCTATCCGTGCCGCCAGTAGAGGCCGTGTTGCCCCAGCAGGTCGCAGAAGCCCTCAGTGGCAGCGACCGGTTCCAGCATCGGATCAACCTGGCACTCGGCAAAACCGCCTTCGTGCGCGGCCGCTGCGCGCGCGAGCCAGGCCAGCGCTTCATCCGGCTCACCGAGCTGCGCATGCACCGCCGCCAACGCCGACGGATTGGTCTTTTCAATCTCGCCGCCACCGCGCACCGAGTTCACGATCTTCTTGGCCTGCCGCTTGTCGCCCTCGCGCGCGGTGACGATCGCGAGTGAGAGGCGGGCGCCGGCGTCATCCGGGTCGTGCTCAATCACGGCGTTCAGCTCGTTGCGGGCCGCTGCATAAGCGCCGGATAGCGCCAGCGAATTGGCAAAAGAGACGCGTGTCGAGGTGCGCTGCGGGTACTCGGTGAGCAGTTCGAGGAACACGCGATTGGCGTCGTCAAAATGTTTGCAGAAGTAATACGCCACGCCGCGGTTAGCGCGGATTGCCGGGAACAGCGGGTCCACCTCCTGCGCGGCGTCGAGATGGTTCAGCGCATCATCCAGGTCGCCACAATACGACGCCGCGGTTCCCATCAGCATGTGCACGCCCGGATGCCGCGGGGCAAGCTTGCGGGCCTGCAGCAGCAGATTGTTCGCGGCAGCGAAGTCGTACTCGTAATAGATCTTGTCTGCCGCCAGATTGAGATAGGCACCGGGCTCCAGCGGATCAATCGCCAGCGCGCGCCGTGACGCCGCGCTGCCGATGCGCCAGGCTTCCTCCGGCGTCACCTGTTCATACATCGAGAGGTTGCCCATGGTGGCAGCGAGGTAGGCATGCGCCATCGCAAAGTCGGGCGCGGCGCTGATCGCAGACTCCAGCAGGCGGCGCGCCTCGCGATGCCCGTCCGCTGTGCCCAGTGCGCTGGCTCGACGCGACTGCACGAAGGCATCCGAGGCCTCGCGCGACACACCACTGAAGCCTTTGCGCTGCGCTGGCAGGGTGTACTCACCGGGCAGCAAGTCAGCCAGCGAACGCAGGCTGTCCTCACGAATTTGCCGGCTGACGCGATCAATAAAGCTGGCGTCGGATTCCTCCGCCGTGCGCGAGTAGCGCTTGCTGGCGAGCATCTGGCCGTACGGCGCCGACAGCAGCATCGTATGCACATGCTGCGACTCGCCCTTGCCCGCGCCCTCGGCGAGTCGCACGAGGCGCGACGACAGCACCGCCTGGGCGTTGACGCGGCGTGCCGAATCGAGCGGCTCGTCGTCCGCCACCGCCCGTGCCGAGCGCGAGCCGAGCACCAGCACCTGCAGCATCGCCTGCAGCTCGCCGATGGTCGATTCAAACAGCAGCGTCGCCAGCGCATCGTCGCGGCTCTCGCTGACGAATGGCAACACCAGAAAGCGCGGCGCCGCGAGCTGGCGTGCACCGAGCTCGACAAACTCCGGCACATAGCGGCCTTTCGGCAATTCGATGCGCACCTGCGGCGGCGCTTCGAACATCGCGTAGTGCTTCACCAGCCGCTCGCGCAACCGGCTCACGTTGACGCGAACGATGGGGTCGCTCTTCGGGTCGTACGTTGACGGGTTGCGGTGAAACACTTCGATGCCGATCGACATCTCGCGCAGCGCGCCGTCGTCGTTGGCGAGCCGGCGCTCCACCAGATAGCGCAACAGCCGCAGATGGCTCGGCGAGCGGCGCAGAAAATCGCTCGCCAGCAGCCGCTCCAGTTCGTTGCGGATCAGATTGCCGTCCTGCGTCATCCTCAGCCACCTCGTTTTTTTCTGGGGCGAACTGTAGCGCGGAAACCCAGCGGTGGAGCGGCCGATGTAACAGGCTGTAACTTGTTTGGCTTACTCGTGCAGCAGTCCGGCGACGTGGTCACCGATAGCCAGCGAGCTGGTCAGGCCAGGCGATTCGATGCCAAACAGATTGACCAGGCCGCGCACGCCGTGCACATTCGGCCCCATGATGAGGAAGTCGGCGGCGGCTTCGTCCGGGCCGGAAATCTTCGGGCGGATGCCTGCGTAACCGGCCTGTAGCGAACCATCCGGCAGCTCCGGCCAGTACTTGCGCACCTCGGCGTAGAAGGCATCGCCCCGAGGCGGATCAACCACCAGATCGTCGGCGGACTTGACCCATTCCACGTCCGGGCCGAATTTGGCCTGCCCGCCAAGATCAATCGTCAGGTGCACCCCAAGGCCCGCATGCTGCGGCACCGGGTAAATCAACCGGCTGAATGGCGAACGGCCGGCCAGCGTGAAGTAGTTCCCCTTGGCGAAGTACTGCTTCGGCACATGCACGGCGCGCAGCCCGGCCGTCTTCCCCGCCAGCAGCGGTGCGCCGTGGCCGGCCGCGTTCACTACTCGCTGCGCCAGCAGTTCGGTGCCATCCGCGGTGCGCACCACGATGCCATCGCGCGTGGGCGCAAGCGAGACGACGGGGGTGTTGAACGCCACGAGCCCGCCCGCGTTCTCCAGATCGCCCTGCAGTGCGAGCATCAGTGCGTGGCTATCGACAATGCCAGTGCTCGGCGAGTGAATGGCGGCGACGCACGCCAGCGCCGGTTCCATCGCCCGTGCCTCGCCCGCGCTCAGGCGCACGAGATCGTGCACCCCGTTCGCAGCCGCCCTGGCGATGATGCGGTCGATCTGGGCGACCTCGTCGTCCGCCGTCGCAACCAGCAATTTGCCGCAACGACGATGGGCGATGCCGCGCTCGTCACAGTAGCGATAGAGCAGCGCCTTGCCTTCAACGCAGAACTTCGCCTTCAGCGATCCTGCGGGGTAGTAAATGCCAGCATGGATCACTTCGCTGTTGCGCGAACTGGTGCCGGTACCGATCGCGTCCGCCGCCTCCAGCACCATGACTTCGCGCCCGTCGAGCGCAAGCGCACGCGCGATGGCCAGGCCGACTACACCGGCGCCGATGACGAGAGTGTCGGCTTGTTCCATCATCATGCTCTGGCAAGTCTCCCCTGCCCGGCAGGGGAGATGTCGGCACGGCCGACAGAGGAGTTCGCGGCAGTTCGATTCATGTTTCCGACATCGATTCGTTCTTCAAGTAGCCCTCGAATTTCGACCAGTACGCCTTCCAGGTTTTGCAGCACGTCAGCATTGCTGAAACGCGCCACCATCATCCCGAGCGACTGCAAATAGATCGTCCTTTCAGCGTCGTACTTTTGCGCGGCGTCGCTGTCGTGCGTATTGCCATCGATCTCAACGACCAGCTTCGCTTTGGCACAGTAGAAGTCAACGATATAGCGACCTACGGGTCTCTGCCGACGAAAGCGGATATCAAGGGTCTTCAAACCATCGAACCAAAGACGGCGCTCCGCAGGCGACATCTCACTGCGCAAAGACCGTGCATTCGCTATCAGCTGCGGGTTGTAGGTCTTCTGTTCCATTCGTCGTCTTATGTGATAGCCGGGAACCCCTCCGCCGCTGCGCGGCACCTCCCCTACTTCGCAGGGGAGGCTTACACCCGATAAGTCTCCCCTGCGCAACAGGGGAGATGTCGGCTCAGCCGAAAGAGGGGTTGGTCGCACTACGCCACCGCTCGCGTTTGGCAACCGTGATTACCCGTCCGCCCTGCGGGCACCTCCTCTGCGCTGCAGGAGAGGTTTTCGACACTGCGCTAGTGAATCACCTCGACGCCCCCCATATACCCGCGCAACACCTCCGGCACCGTAATCGAACCATCGGCATTCTGGTAGTTCTCCAGAATCGCGACCAGCGTGCGGCCGACCGCCAGGCCCGAGCCGTTGAGCGTGTGCACCGGTTCGTTCTTGCCGGCGGCATTCTTGTAGCGGGCGCCCATGCGGCGCGCCTGGAAGGCTTCGCAGTTCGAGCAGCTCGAAATCTCGCGATAAGTGTTCTGCGCGGGCAGCCACACTTCAAGATCGTAGGTCTTGGTCGCGCCAAAGCCCATGTCGCCGGTGCAGAGCAGCATCACACGGTACGGCAGACCGAGCTTCTGCAGGATCTTTTCGGCGTTGCCAGTCATCTCCTCCAGCATCGCGTTCGATTCTTCGGGCTTGCAGATGTAGACCATCTCCACCTTATCGAACTGGTGCTGGCGGATCATGCCGCGGGTGTCGCGCCCATAGCTGCCGGCCTCCGAGCGGAAGCACGGCGTGTGCGCGGTCAGGCGCATCGGCAGCCTGGCGGCGTCTACCATGGTATCGCGCACGAAGTTTGTCAACGAGACTTCCGAGGTCGGAATCAGATAGCGGTTCTTGACCTCACCGCCTTCTTCTGCCTGCATCGGCACCTTGAACAGGTCTTCCTCGAACTTCGGCAACTGGCCGGTGCCGGTCATCGTTTCGGCATTCACGATGTAGGGTACGTAGCACTCGGTGAAGCCGTGCTCGTTGACGTGGGTGTCGAGCATGAACGCAGCCAGCGAACGATGCAAGCGCGCGAGCTGCCCCTTCATCACGGTGAAGCGCGCGCCCGAGAGCTTGACCCCAGCCTCGAAGTCGAGCTGCGAACCGGCATTCGACACCAGTGCCTCACCGAGCGCGACATGGTCCTTCACTTCAAAGTCGAAGGCACGCGGGGTGCCCCAGCGGCGTTGCTCCACATTCTCATCGCTGTCCTTGCCTGCCGGAACGGTGGCTTGCGGCAAATTTGGGATGGTCATCAGCAGCGCGTTGACCTTCTCTTGAATGGCAGCCAGCGCGGCCTCATTGGCCTTTACTTTTTCCGGCAATGCCGCGACCTCAGCGAGCAACGCCTGGGCTTTCGCCTCATCCTTGGCGGCCTTGGCCTGACCGACGGCTTTGCTCAGCGTGTTGCGCTGTTGCTGCAGGTCCTGGGTCTGGATTTGCAGGGCCTTGCGCTCGGCTTCCAGCGCTTCAAATGCTGCGGTGTCAATGACGTAGTTGCGCGCCTTCATCCGCTCGGCGGTGGCGGCGAGATCGGTGCGCAGAAGATTGATGTCAAACATGATTTTTCTCGGGTCAGAAAGAAATATGGTTGCGGGCGTGACAGCACGACGGCGCAGGCACGCGCGGGCGAAGACGGGAGGAAGAGAGACTGTCCCGCCTAGCGGGAGCGGGAGGAGCGGCTGAATGCGCCCTGATGCACGAACGCGCCCACGCGGTACGCGGCGGGCGGTACGGCGAGGAAAGGGTGGTTGACCAAAGCGTTCATGGGCACTAGTTTACCCGCAAGCCCGGTGCGGCGTCAGCGGCATTCGCACCGACGCCATGCCGGTGTCGCCCGCTTTCTCTGCCCTTGATGTGAAATACGCCCTGCCTGCCGTGACGCCACCTGATGTTGAGCCACCACCAGTTTTACCGCGCATTGCGCATGGTGCCTCACGCTTTGCCATTGCCTTACGCTCGTCACCCATTCACCGCTTTGGTCTGTTCGCCGTCGAAGCCATCCCTCCGCACGAACGCATCATCGAGTACACCGGCGAGCGCATCTCGTATCGGGAAGCGGCGCGGCGCAGCCAGCAACCGATCATCTACCTGCTGTGGGTCGCGCCAGGGCGAGTCATCGACGGCTCCGTCGGCGGCAGTGGTGCTGAATTCGCCAATCACAGTTGCGCGCCCAACGTTGCTGTCGAAATCAGCGACGGCCACGCCTGGTTTGTCAGTCTGCGCCCCATTGCCGCTGGCGAGGAGCTGCTGGTCGACTATAAAATGCGCAGTGAAGAACGCCTCGCCTGCAAGTGCGGAAGCCCGCAGTGTCGCGGTTACCTCAACGCGTGATCGTCGCACTCGTCCTGCGACGCCCGTTCCACGCGGCACTGGAAGCAGTTGAACTTTGAGCGGATGTGCACATAGGCCACGTCGTCGCGGGCGAGTATGGTTCGGCAGGTGGCATCGAGATCCTGCCCCTGAACCACGTTGCCCGTCTCGTAAACAATCCAGTCGTCGCGGTTGTAGCCGCGCACAATGGCCGGCTGCAAATACGCAAACCACGCCGGCAATCGCGAGTCCTCGTAGCGCTCGCAGGCGTCCCGATGCAGAAAGATCGGTCCCGTCTCGGCATACGGCTGGGCGTGTGGGAACGGCCGGTACGACAACACCAGTTTTTCGTCGCCCGCCGGGATCAGGCCGAGGCAGTGCCGGCACGGATTGCCGCTGCCTTCCGCCGGTCGCCGCAACGCTGGCTGGCCATTGGCGTCAACCCCACCGTTGCGAATGGCCGACACATAGTCGGTCGGTATGCCACGAACCATCATCTTCATCGCAATTATTCCGTTCATGCTGCCCGACGTACGGGCGATGACGGCATTGCATCACGCAGGTTCATCGCATTCCGGCCGTTTTCGGACGGGCAATTCCGCGCACGCACGACATGGCACGTCGCGTTTGCCTCGTGGCAGCGGCACTATGTCCAGACCAGGCAAACCACCCCGGCCGCGATGAGCCCAGCATAGGCAACGCGTCGCACGACATCGCCCTCGTCCAGCAATTTCGCGCCAAAGAACGCCGCAATCAGCATCGACACTTCGCGCGCGGGAGCCACGTGCGATACTGGCGCGAGCTTCATGGCAAACAGTACGGCGATGTAGCCGATCGGCCCCAGCGTTGCGACGGTGACGATCTGCGGCCAGAACTGCCGCCATTGCGCGCGCACCTCGCCGGGTTCGCGCAACGCCCGTCGCGACAGCACTACCGAAGCGAACAGGTTGCCGCAGATGTCCACCACGAAGGGCGACATGAGCAGATAGCGCACCGCCCAGCCATCGATTACGGTGTAGCCCGCCACGAAGGCGCCAGCGATCAAACCCCACATCACGCCGCGCAACTCGACGCCACTGCGATGTGCCGAAAACCACGCGCGTCCGCCCGAGATCGCCAGCACGCCAACAACAATCAGCAGCAGACCCAGCAATGCCAGCAAGCTCGGCTGTTCGCCGAGCAGCAGCACGGCGGCCGTGAACGAAAGCAAGGGCCCGGACCCGCGAGCGATTGGATACACCACCGAAAAATCGGCCACCCGGTACGCCGTCTGCCGCGCCACGTTATAGCCAAAGTGCACCACTGCACTGGCGCTGCAGGCGAACGCCTCCCGCCAGCCAAAATTCACCGATGTGGTCAACAAAATCCAGCCGACGACCGGTATGTACAGCGCCGCAGCAAACACCGCCGACAACCACATGAAGTGCGTCGCGTGCGCCGCCCGCTTGGCGGCCAGGTTCCAGGTGGCATGCAGCAGCGCCGCTACGAGCACCAGCGCGAGAGCGGAGAGTGGCATCGTTCCGCGTGGTTACGCGGCCTCCTCGCTGGTGCGTAGCGCGCTCTCGTGCCAACCGCCCAGTGCGCGGCGCGACAACGCGCCCATCAGCACGAACAATGCGACGCCGGTGGCAGCGATCAGCACCAGCGCCGCGAACATGCGTGGAATGTTCAGCTGGTAGCCCGCCTGCAGGATTTGGTAGGCGAGCCCGGTGCCGGTGCCGCCGGTGCCGGCGACAAACTCCGCTACCACCGCGCCGATCAGGGACAAGCCGGAGGCGATGCGCAGCCCGCCGAAGAAGTAGGGCAGCGCGCTGGGCACGCGCAGGCGCATCAGCGTCTGCCAGCGCGATGCGCCGTGCATGCGAAACAGGCTCGCCAGCCCGGGGTTTACGCTGCGCAGGCCGAGGGTGGTGTTGGCGATCACCGGGAAGATGGCGACGATGGTGGCGCAAATCACCAGCGACAGCGTGGGGCTTTGCACCCAGATGATGATCAGCGGCGCGATGGCGACGATCGGCGTCACCTGCAGCAATACCGCGTAGGGGAAAAACGCGGTCTCGATCCAGCGGCTTTGCACGAAGGCAAACGCGACGGCAACGCCCAGCACGACCGCGCACACCAGGCTCAGGAAAGTAACTTTGAGCGTGACGAATAGCGCGCCACTCAGCAGCTCCCAGTCGACCAAGAGCGTACGCGCAACGAGCAGCGGGCTCGGCACGAGGAAGGCCGGGATATCAAAGGCGGTGACCCACCATTGCCAAAGTGCGGCCACTATTCCCCCCACCAGAACAGGTGGAAGCAATCTGCCCACTTTCGTCATGTTAAGCCTCGCTCGACACAATGTGGCGCAACACGGCAGCCTAACTGGAGTTCGAATCCCCGTCCCTCCGCCACCTTCATGCCAATGCCTCGTCAGCATTGCTTGAAGCCGCCAGCAGCGCATCCTGCAGCCGCTTGGCGTAAGCCGCAAACTCGGTAGATACACGGAAATCGTCGTTGCGTCCGGCGGCGGGTTTGATAGCAATTTCATCGACGACGCGGCCCGGCCGCGCGGCCATTACGACCACGCGATCCGAGAGATACACCGCCTCGTGAATGGAATGCGTCACGAACAGCACTGTGAGATTGCGCTCCCGCCGCAAGCGCAGCAGTTCGTCATCCAGCCGGTTGCGGGTGATTTCGTCGAGCGCGCCGAACGGTTCGTCCATCAACAGCAACGTCGGCTCGGTGACCAGGCTGCGCGCGATGGACGCCCGCATCTGCATGCCGCCGGAAAGTTCGCGCGGCCATGCGTTGGCGAACTTGTCGAGACCCACCAGTTGCAGCGCCTCGGAGACTCGCCGATCCCCGGCGTCACGTGCGGTGCCCGCAAGGTCCAGCGGCAAGCGCACGTTGGCCGCCACGCGAGCCCAGGGCATCAACGTCGCTTCCTGAAATACGAATGACACCCGCTCGCCCTCGCCCACTTGCACCTGCCCGGCGGACGGCGCGAGCAAACCCGCCACCATGTTGAGCAGCGTGCTCTTGCCGCAGCCCGACGACCCGAGGAGGGTGACGAATTCGCCCGCCGCGACCGTCAGCTCGACCGGCAGCAGCGCACGGACGCCGTTGGGGTAGGTCTTTTCGGCGGCGCGGATAGCGATGACGGACACTGGGGGCGCTACCGCGACACGTTAGGGCATCACCTTCGCATCCTTGACGAATTTGTCGGTCCATGCGTCGGTGAATTTCACCTTCGTCGTGTCAACCAGCTTGTTGGCAACCATCATGTCCCAAGTCTGCTTCATGCGCGCTTCGGTGATGATGCCGATGCCCATCTTCGCCGCGTCGCCACCGTCGACGATGCCCATTTCCTTCATCTTCTGCAGGCCGAAAGCGAGCAGCTCATCGGTCATCGCCGGGTTGTCTTTCTTGATCAGCGCATTGCCCGGTGCCGGATTTTTTAGGTAACTCTTCCAGCCTTCCATCGTTGCTTTCACAAAGGATTCGACCATCTTTGGATTGGCATCAATCGTCTTCTTGAGCAGCGTGATCGTCTCGGTGTAGGGCGGATAGCCGAGGTCGGCGAGCAGGAAGATCTTGGCGTCCTTCACGCCCGCCTTCTGCACGGCCAGCGTCTCCGACGTCAGATAGCCCTGCTGCGCGAAGTTCTTGTTGGCGACGAAGGGCTGCACGTTGAAGGTGTACGGCCGCGTCTGCTCGTCCTTGAAGCCGTACTTCGCCTTTGCCCACGGCCACCAGTTGGTCTGGCCGTCGGTGGAGACGAGCACCGTCTTTGACTTCAGGTCGGAGAAGGTCTTCACATCGCTGTGGGCGATGACGACGATCGGGTCCTTTTGAAAGAAGGTGCCGACGCTCACCGCCTGAATGCCCTGCTCCCAGGCCTTGTAGTTCTGGATGTCAAAGCCCATGAAGATGTCCACCTGACCCGCAGCGAGCAATTGCAGGCCGTTGACCTGCGGGCCGCCCATCTTGACGGTGACATCGAGGCCGTACTTTTTGTAAGTACCCTCGGCGACCGCTTGATACAGCCCGCCGTGCTCGGCCTGGGCGAACCAGTTGCTCTGGAAGGTGACTTTTTGCTGTGCGCCGGCGACTACTGGCAGGGCGGCGGCGAAGGTAGCGACAAGCGTCGCTGCCGCTTTTGACATGGTTGAGCGGTCGAACATGGCATCTCCGGATGCATTGGTGAGGTGGCAGATTATCGCTGCGATGACGCAATCGCCGTCCTGCTTCCGTCTCAACAGCGGGTGATTGCGGTCATTACTGGCGGACATTTATGTTCAACAGCCTGATGGCAAGAGCTGCAATTTAATTGGGCTAAGCGGCTGATTTGCCAAAAAGTCGACTTTTTGACAAATAAGGCGCCAAGCCCTGTTCCAAAGTAATTCCGCGCAAAAGTTGCATCAATCCCGGACATCAACGGTGCGTATGATTCGGCCATGAGTTCTACCCCCAACAACCCGCACCAATCGTGGGGCAAACGCCTGCTGGCGTTCCTGCTCTGGAGTTTGTTCGCCGCCATCTTCGGTCTTTGCGGCTGGTTTTTCATGTTGAAACCGGTTACCACGGCCCTGGGCAACTGGTCGCTCGCCCGTGACTACCAGAGTGTTCAGGGCGACGTGGTACCCCGCACCGGGCAGGACGAGGGCGGCACCTTCACCTGGTACAGCGTGCGCTACGCCGTCGGCGGCAAAACCTACGACACCAGCCGCCTGTCAGTGCTGGACGACGAAGCGATCGACGAGCCGTTCAACGCCACCGTGTTCAAGCGACTGGAGCAGGCCAAGGCGGCCGGGCAGACCGTGGAGGTGTGGGTCAGTCCGCGCCTGCCGGACGTTGCGCTGCTGTCGCGCGATCTGCCGGTAAGCCGCCTGTGGCCAAAGGCGCTGGCGGGTGCCAGTTTCGCCATCTTCGCATTGGCCGGGTTTGCCGGCATGCTGGGCGCGTTTGCGCGTTTCGCCTGGTACGGTCGACTGGTCGAGGCCGCGCCCATGTGGGGCTTCGCTGGCGCCTGGTGTGGCTTCATCTTTCCGGTCATGATGCTGGTGCTGAGCGACAGCAGCGTCGAGTGGGTGCCCGTGCTCTTCGTCGGCCTGTTCGCGCTGGTTGGCGTGCTGGTAATGTGGGCCGCGATCAACATTACCCTTGGCCGAGCCTCTGCTACTGGCAATGCCCTGCGCCCCGGTCGCCGACTCAAGCCAGAAGCACTGGCGACCAGCTACGGTCAGGGCAAGCAGAAGGCCGTCAAGAGCCAGGTCAAGCGCGGCGGCGTCGGCGGCCGCGGCGACAATTTCGACAAAGACTGACTCAAACGGATCAGCAGAAGCAGCCCGCCGGTGTCGCCTTAGCGCTCAGCGCGCCGAGACTTCCATCACCATCCGCGCCAGCAGATACAGCCGCGGTTCGATCGACGAAATGGCGATGTATTCGGCATCGTTCGAATGCGCGCCGAAACCGGCAAAGCCAAAACGCTCAATGACCGGGCCTTTCGCTTTCAGCGAAGCAAATGCCGCATCGGTGCCGCCGCCCTCGGCGATGCTGCTCACGGTGAGCTCGCGTCCGATTTCCCGGTAAATTGTTTCCGCACGCTTTGCCAGTGCCTTGGCCACATCGGTCGGCTCCAGCGGCGGCCGACGGCGCACGAAATCCACCTCCACCTTGGCCTCGGGCAGCAACTGCTTCTTGGCCCGCGCGCGCACTTCTGCCTCGATGCCGTCGTAGTCGGCAACGCTCCACACCCGCACATCGGCAAACGCCACCGCATCCGCCGGAATCACATTGCGATTGGTGCCGGCGTTGGCTACCGTCCAGTTCATCTTGAGACCCTGCCGCGGCTTGGACAGATCACGCATCTGCAACATCTGGTGCGACAGCTCGTAAAGCGCGTTGACGCCCAGATGCGGTGCACTGCCAGCATGCGACGCCCGGCCGGTGACCTTGAGTGTTACCGCCGCGATGCCACTGGTCGCCAGCGACAGCCTGTCGTTCGCCACGCTGGTGCTTTCGCACGAGAGCACCGCATCATGCTCGCTGCCCAGCGCTGTCAGCAGCGCGCGCGAGCCCGGCGAGGAGATTTCTTCGTCACCGTTGATCAACACCGTGATGCGGCCATACTGGTTGAAGCCCGTCTTCTTCAACGCTGTCAGCGCATGGATGATCGCGGCAACACCGCTCTTGTCATCCGAAATGCCAAGACCATAGGCACGATCACCGTCGACACGGAACGGCTGCTTGGCCAGCATGCCCTTGAGGTACACCGTGTCCATGTGCGCAATCAGCAGCACCGAGCGATTCCCTGTACCCTTGAACGTCGCTTTCACCATCGGCCCGGTTTTCTCGGGCGTATCGTGCATGCGGTAGGCGGTCGCCATGTCCGCCTCGATCAGCTCGACCTCGCCACCCAGTGCTTTCAGGCGGCCAGCAACATACGCTGCGATCCTTTCCAGCCCCTCGCGATCGCCACTGCCCGATTCGAAGTTCACCAGATCGCGCAGGGTATCCAGCGCTGGCTGCTTCTCGGCGGTCACCGCCTGCCATAGCGGCTCGTTGCGTGCGGTCTGCGCTTGCGACAGTGGGGCAAGGCCAACACTCGCGAGCGCGAGCGCAGCAAACAGGGCTTTACGAATCATGGCGAATTACCTGATGACATGGAACGCCACATCATAGTCGCCCGTTCCTGTCGCCGGGCACGCACAGGATGCGCGTGTGAAATACCGCCCGGAAGCGGTTAACCGTAGCCTCGATGCCTCGAAGTGGAATCGAGGGCAACCGTGGCTCGACCAATAATTGCCTCGATTCCGTTTCACTGCATCGCGGCTACGACCGACACGTGTCAACTGCTGCACGAGAGCATCGAGCATCCGGCCTTGGTGCGCGCCCAGTCGGGCCGTTTCTCGGCGAACCTCTCTCGGCCTGGCTGCTCGTCGTAGGGTTTGCGCATGACGTCGAGCAGTTCAGTCATCGGCGCGTAGTCGCCCGCGTGCGCCGCGTCGATCACTTGCTGCGCGAGATAGTTGCGCAACACATACTTCGGGTTCACCGCATTCATGCGCGCTACGCGGGCCACGCGCTGCTCAGGCAACGCGTGCTGTCGCGCCACCAGCGCGGCATAGCCGTCAAACCACACCTGCCAGGCGGCGCGCGCGTCCTGCCATTCACGCTCGCTGTAGAACGCTGGGCGCAGGTCATCCACCGCCAAAGCCGTGGCAAGCGCGCGGAAGAAGATCGTCATGTCGATCTCATGCTGCACCAGCAATGCAAACGCCGCATCAATCGTTGCCTCATTCTCGCTGGCGTCGCTGGCGTGCCCGGCATCGTCGCGCAAGCCGAACTTGTCGCGGAAGATGCGGTTCACTTCGCCCGCATAAGTCCGCTCATAAGCCGCGAGCGCATCCGCCAACGCCTCAGGCGTCACGGTGCCGAGCGTCGCCAGTGCGTCGCCCAGCCGCGCAAGGTTCCACTGCGCAATGCCGGGCTGGCGACCGAACGCATAGCGCTTGCCGCCAGCGTCAGTGGTGTTGGGTGTCCAGCCGGGGTCAAAATTGTCCACCCAGCCGTAGGGACCGTAGTCGATTGTGAGCCCAAGAATCGACATATTGTCGGTATTCATCACGCCGTGCACAAAGCCCACGCGCATCCACTGCGCAATGAGGCGCGCCGTGCGCGCACACACGTCCGCGTACCACGCCAACATCCGTTCGGTCGGGTCCGCGTGCTGCGCAGCAATGGCTGGGAAGTAATGCCTTATCGTGAAGTCAATCAACTGCTGCAACAGCGCGTGCTCGCCGCGCGAGGCGAACAGCTCAAAGTGCCCGAAGCGGATGAAAGTGGGCGCCACGCGACAGACAATCGCACCGGGCTCCAGCTCGGGGTTGCCGTCGTAGAACATGTCGCGCTCCACCTGATCGCCCGTCCCCACCAGCGACAGCGCCCGCGTGGTGGGCACGCCCAGATGATGCATCGCCTCCGAGCAAAGAAACTCGCGGATTGAGGAGCGCAGCACCGCGCGACCATCAGCGCGGCGCGAATACGGCGTCGGCCCGGCGCCCTTCAGTTGCAGCTCAAAGTGTTCGCCCGATGACGTGACCGCCTCGCCCAGCAGAATGGCGCGGCCATCGCCCAGTTGCCCGGCCCAGTTGCCGAACTGGTGGCCCGCATAAGCCGTGGCATAAGTCTCCATACCCGGCAGCAGCCCATTGCCCGAGAGCGCCGCCAGCATCTCGGGCGAACGCATCTGCGCATCGCCCAACCCGAGCATCGCAGCAACCTCGGGCGAGTGCAGCAGCAGCGAAGGCGCAGCTACCCGCGCCGGCGTCACCCGCGACCAGAACGCCCCATGCACCTGCCGCGAATGGTTGTTCGGGTTGGGGTCGCCGGGCAAGGCGTTGAGGAAACGGTTGGTAAAAGTCAGCATGCGGTACCCGCGTTTTGGTTCGTCCAGTTAGTTCGCGTCTGAGGCGCAGCCGAAAGCGCGGCGCACACACACTGGGTCCCAATCATCCCGGCCAGTAAATCTTGCGCAGCGCCACCAGTCGCTGCGTGTCCGCATCCATGCGTTCGTAGTGCTCCAGAAAGGCTCGCACCAAATCGTCGAGGTCCATCAGCGTCAGCGGTATGCTGGCCCGTTCGGCCTCGTAGCGGGCTTCGCGTGAGAATCCACCGGTGCTCACGTACAGGCCTTTGTCGTCCTTGTGGCGCCCGCCAAGGAAGCTGCGCACTTCCTGGCTACCCATTGTGCTTCCCGTACGGTGCTTGACCTCGACGACGATGCGCGGGCTTTCAAAGCCAAAGCCGTCCGGCGACGCAACGATGTCCTTGCCGCGATCAGGTCCGCTGGGAGAAATGCGCGTCTTGTAGCCCATGGCACGCAGCAAACCTGCGACCAATTCCTGCATCTCCTCCCAGTCGAGCCGGCTAATCTCGTCCTTGATGAATTCAAACGCCTTGTTTTGAATGTCCTTGTAGATCAGGTCAACCTGCGTTTGCTCCTCTGCCGGCGCCGCGTCTGGCGCATTCGGCGGCACGCCACCCGCCGTCAAGCGCTCAATCTCCTCTGCCGCTTCTGCGGGCACCTGAAACAGCGTTGCGATGGCACCCAAGCTGTTACGCGTCGCGATTGAAAGAGCGTCACGCGACACGGTCGCGCTCCAATTCACAGTGCGCACTTGGGGGTAGCCGTCCTCCGGGCCTGGCCGGAAAACATACTCGCCGGTGATCGTGCCGACCAGATACTCGCGACGACTCGGGTCATAGGTCGCGACCCGATCGCCAACCTTGATTTCGCGTACAAAGCGGTAGGCCTGTCCCGCCGACATTGCCAATTGCATGCGGCGACTTGCGGGATACGCCTTCTCGACAGCCTTGCTGAACTGCTCTCGCGTTCGCAGTGCTGACATATCGCCAACCTGCTGCCAGCCGATAGCAACTAACGACCCGGCGCGAAACTCCTCGACCCTGACGCCACCTTCGCCGGCCCGCACCATCCACATTGACTTGCTCACGGCTCCTCCTTACGTTATCAACATGCCACGGACGGTTGCGTACGGTCCGTGCCATGCGCCGGGACTTCATACCAAATCGGGGTTTGCTCTCGCTGGCAACGCACTCGCCACATCGCGGAATGCGGCAAGCGCCGCCTCCAGATGCTCAATGATCTCCTGCTGCAGCACATCAGGTGGAGGCAAGTCATCGAGGTTGTCGAGGCTGTCGTCCTTGAGCCAGAAGACATCCAGGCTGGCTTTGTCACGGGCGATCAGCTCGTCGTAGCTGTAGAACTTGAAGCGATCAGTGGCCGTGCGCACGTGCCGGTCATCCGGGTGGTAGCACGTGATGAAGTCTTGCAGGTCATGCAGTTTGAGCGTGCGCGTCTTCAGCGTAAAGTGCTTGTTGGTACGCAGGTCATAGAACCAGATGCCCTTGGTGTGTACTCGCCCGTCCTTCGGCGCGTTGTCGAAGAAGACCACGTTGGCCTTCACCCCTTGCGCATAGAAGATGCCGGTGGGCAGGCGCAGGATGGTGTGGACATCACAGTTCTCCAGCAGCTTGCGGCGAATCTTTTCGCCCGCACCGCCTTCAAACAGTACGTTATCGGGCAGCACCACCGCAGCCTTCCCGCCCACCTTCAGCATGCTCACGATGTGCTGCAAAAAATTGAGCTGCTTGTTTGACGTGGTTTCCCAGAAGTCCTGCCGTTCGTAGGTCAGCGCGTCCCGGTCCTCCTCTCCGTCCTCGTTGGTGATGGTCATGCTGCTCTTCTTGCCAAACGGCGGATTGGCCAGCACGTAATCCACTTTCAACCTGGGCTCAGTGATCAAGGCGTCAGAGCGCTCTACCAGCGGCTCACCATCCAGCTCGCCCACGTTGTGCAGAAACAGATTCATCAGGCACATGCGGCGCGTGTTGGGCACGATCTCATTGCCGTGAAAGGTCCTGTCGCGCAGAAATTCCTTCTGCGCCTTGTTCAGCCTGGCTTCCGGGCGTGTCAGCCAGTTGTACGCTCCGAGGAAAAATCCGCCCGTGCCACAGGCCGGGTCGGCGATCGTCTTCATCGGCTCGGGCCGCACACAGACCACCATCGCCTCAATCAGCGCCCTCGGCGTGAAATACTGGCCCGCGCCGCTTTTGGTGTCCTCGGCGTTCTTCTGCAGCAGGCCTTCGTAAAGATCGCCCTTGGTATCGGCGTCCAGGCTGATCCAGCTCTCGGCATCAATCATCTGCACCAGGCGGCTCAGTTTCGCCGGGTCCTGAATCTTGTTCTGCGCCTTGAAGAAAATAGCGCCCAGCATGCCTGGCTCCTGCCCCAGCTTGTGCAGCGTGGCGAGATAGTGAGCTTCGAGCGGCTCACCGACCCTGGCGGTCAGGCTCGGCCAGTCATGGCCTTTGGGAATGTGCGTGTCGCGGTTGTACGGCTCCTGCGCGTATTCGTGCGCCAGCTTCAAAAACAGCAGATAAGTGAGCTGCTCAAGATAGTCGCCGTAGCCCACGCCATCGTCGCGCAACGTGTGGCAGAAGTTCCAGACTTTCTGGATCAGTGTGCTTGTGTTCATTCAGAGCCCCGTTACGCCCAGTAGGGCCAGTACTCGGCAAACTTGTTGCCGCTGCCCTCGTCTTTGCGCTTCAACCTTCCAGCGGCGACCGACTCACCAATCAAATTGGTAATCTGGTTCCGGGACTTTTCGTGCAGTTTGAAGCGATTTCGCAGTGATGTATTGGTCAAACTGCTGCTGGACAAATACTGCAACACCGCGTGCTGATAGGTGGCTTCAACGCGTTCACCCAGCGTCATGTCGGTGAATTTCTTGGGTGCGAACAGCGTCACTCGAAACGCATTGTCCAGTACTGTCATTTTCAGTGGCGGCAAACCAAACAGCTCAATTGCCTTCACCACCTTTTGAAAGCCCGTGCCACGCTCTTCGCAAATGCGATAGCGACGAAATGAAGACGCCAGCTTGTCATTCCTCGATTCCGGCGTGGTGCCAATCAGGCGATCCAGCTTTTTGCCAGGCAGCAGCGCTCCCGGGTTGGTAATCTCGATTCGGTCGTCGTAAATGTCGATCATCGGGCCGGCACCGGTGATCGAAAAGTCCTGATGAATCAGTGCGTTGGCGATCAACTCACGCAGGGCGATATCCGGGTACATCGTGACCACCGTGCGCAACGACTGCTCGATCACCTCTGATCGCGGCAACACCTGATGCAGATAGGCGATCAGGCCTTCAAATGCCACCGCATAGCCGCGCTGCCCCGGCACCTCTTCAATCGACTCAACTTTGTTGGTGCCGCGATAACGCACCACACGGACCCCCTTGCGCGCCAACCCATCGAACCCTGCCAGCGAGCGCGCCGACGCGATCGCACCGAAATTGGTGATGTAGTAGCCACGGGCTTCTGCCACCAGCATGCCCTCGTCTGCCAGCCAGCGTGCCAAATCGGCCGGTTCAACAGGTAACGGACGTTGCAGCAGACGACCAATAGTGTCCAGATCAAGCGCGGCATGAACCTCGTCGATGCCCATCAGCGATGAGGCTCGCAAGTCTTCCCAGCGCGGCGGTGAGCTGTTCAACATCAGTCCCGCCACTTCCGGGCGCGACGCCTTGCGGGTGGTTCCATTCGAGCGAATCCAGGCATCCTCAACGGACTTTCCGCGCCGGTGTACCGGCTTGGATGCCTGCTCCGGGATGCGTACCAGCAGGATCGGTGTGCCACGGCAGTCCGCCACCGAGTGGTCTAGCGCCAGCGGCGGTTCAATGGCGTCGCGACCGACGTTGGCCAGCGTGTTTGCAATGGTTGCCACCTCCGACTGCGAGATGCCGACGGGCTTGCCAGTGTCGTCGACACCAAAGACCAGACAACCGCCGCTTGGGTAATTGGCAAAGGCAATCAAATGCTCGATCAGACGATCCTTGTGGTCGGTGATCGCAACTTTCCAGTCCAGTTCATTGATTTCGTGCGGGACTGGCTCCAGACTATCCGCCAGCCAATCCAGTGCCTCAGCCACCCAATTTTTCCGTGTCATGTGATTGCAACCCATTGATTTTTATGGGTTTTCAAACCTTTTCCGAATTCGGATGTGATAAGCCGAAGTTATCCACAACCTTCTTGCCGCCGCGTGCGCGGGGCCCCTTGTCCAGCCCCCGCGCCGCCCGTTCCGCACGGATGCGCGCCAGCAGCGCGCTGGCAGGCTCGTCGTTCGGGTCTTGCGGGACGAGCTGACCTGCGAAGGCGGCGCGCAGGATGTTTTGGCGTTGGGCGGTGGATTGTTTGAGAGAGAGATCAATGGCATTACTCTGATGTTCGAGCGAACTCAATGCCATTTCGAGGCTAGCGAGAAGTGCTTGCTGCTCGTCCTTCGGAGGCAGCGGGATCGGTAGTCCACGGCACACTTCAAGCGTCAAATTGGTCTGCCCCGCCGTCGTTTTTGATCGCGCCTTGAGCCACCGCTGAGCGCCCGGAGACAGCAAATAGCGACAGATGAACCATGGCAAAACGCCTTCAACCGCACGGAAAATCGCGATGGCTTGATTGATATTCCACTCGTCGAAAGTTTCCGGTACGACGGACACCTGCCCGAGCGGCGGACCAACGATGTTCATCAGGACGTCGTTGGGATAAACAGTCGAGCGAGCCAAGAAGCCTTGATGTGTCTCTGGAGCCACGAAAACCTTGTCGGCCAAATCTAGCTCGCCTCGATCAGTCAAGTTCGTGACCCGGAGAAACGGGACCGTCTTTTCGGCACCAGAATCCAATTCCTTTGGGGGAGTCGTTCCTTTCGTAATGAACTCGCAAAGTTGCTCGCCACTAGCCCACACCCACCCCTCCGGAAGTTCCGGCAAATCGGTGGTGTCGGGCTGCACGGGCTCGGGGTATTTGCTTTGCCAGTCTTTGGGTGGGGTTTTGCCTTGTTCGGCGAATTTGGCGAGTTGTTTGGCTTCCCAGCGGGCGCGGCGTTCTTGCAGGATGCGTTGCAGCAGTTGCGCGCCGGACTCCCCTTCGTTCCCCTCTCCCCTCGTGGGAGAGGGGTGGGGGAGAGGGGGGCGTGGCGTGACCGTTCCCGTTTCCCCCTCTCCCCCTGCCCCTCCCCCACCGGGGGGGAGGGGAGTCTGCCGCGCTTTGCGCCACTCGGCCGTGAGCGCGCCTTCCACCGCGGCTTTCAGCAGCGACTGGCGGTATTGCGCGAGCTTCTTCTGCGCAGCCTTGAGCTCGGCCACCCCGGCATCGAGGTCGGAGAGCAGTTCTTCGAGTTTGGCGACGATGCGGGCTTGTTCGGCTGATGGCGCAAGGTGTAAACCGAGAGTCTTGAGTTTTGCCCCCGAGACGTTGGAAATGTTTGTCGTTGTGGAGGACATCTCCCGAATTGAGCGTTGCACACTCTCCGACGACATTTGGAAATACAGAAATCCGGCATCGACACCTTTGTACGTGCGCAGCAACGAAATGAATGCGCCAAGCGTTGATCGAAATTTCGTGTGAGTGACCCGTGAAACCTTCCCAACAAGCTCGTAGCTGTTCGCGGTCGAAATCAGGATGTCATCCGGCGTGACCAGTTGTTCATCGTTCTTCACATAGCGTTGCGGGACAAACCAAAGGTCATCCCACTCCACATTTGCTTGAACGTTCGCCGTGCGCAAGCATGCAATCAGCCCAGCACCAGATTCAAAACGCTTTTCGGCGGCCGGAAAGGTTATTCCTCTGACGATTTGACAGACATCATCTACGGGCACTTTCATCCAGCCCTTCGGCAATTCACTCACGCCACCAACTCCAAATTCATCTCATCCATCAAGGCGTCAAGGTCGTTGCCAAACAAGCCCCAGGCCTTCTGCAGGCCGCCCTTGTCGGCCAGTTCGGCGAAGTCAAAATCCTCGCGGCTGATGCTGCATGAGCTGGCGATGTGGTCCTTCATCAGGCGCAGCCACTCGGTTTGCTCGGGCGTGAAGGCGGTGCCACGCTGGGCGTTGTGCCGGAATATCCATGCCTGGAAGCGTTTGTCCACCTCGTCGGCAAACGGTTTTAGTTCACCATCCAATCCGAGCGCGAAGCGCACGAGCGAGACCAGATCGGAAAGCTGGCGCTTGCGATCCGCGCCCTTGACCTGTGCCACCTGCACGCGGGCATAGGCGCTCCACAGGCGCTCGGTGGTGAGCATGAGCGGCGGCTTGCCCAGATGGTCGTGCAACTCTTCGATCATCGCGAAGGTGAGCGCGCGGCGCTGGTAGGGCTGCTGATAGAAAAAGTCCAGCGCGGCGATTTCGTTCTTGTGCTGGCGGATGTAATCGGCGAAGGTCTGGATGGTGGTGCGGGCCTGCGCCTCGGCCTGCGCGCTGAAGCCGGAGAAGGTGACCTGATCGAGGTTGATGTGGTCGATCAGCTGCTCGCGCTCACGGCGGGCGGATTCGATCTCGTCGCGCAGCTCCGGCTTGTCGAACGGCGCGCAGGCGGCGGCAACGCGCAGCGCGCGGGCGGCTGCAATTTCCTCGGGCAGCAGCGTGTCTTCGCTGCGTGTGATGCCGTTGGCGCTGGCGGTGGCCAGCGCGGTTTGCACAATCGCGTCCGGGTCGAGGGCGGCAATCAGCGCCTTGCCGAGCTCGGCCACGGATGCGCCGCCGCTCACTTTTTCGATACGCGCCCCGGCTTTGTCGTCCAGTTGCTTCGACAGGCGGACGAGACGATTGGCGAGGGAGAGCAAGGTGTCGTCATCGCGGCTGCCGATGGCCACACCTTGCAGCAAATCTTTCAGCGGCACGCCGGGTTTCTTCTCCAGCGGGCGGCTTTCGGTCTTGAGGGATTTTTCAACGCCCACCGCGTCGATCAACACGAAGCGGGTTTTGGCGCCGTCTGCGCTGTTGCTGACGCGCCTCAGACTGTCGCCATCAAGGCTGCGCACGCCACGGCCTTTCATCTGCTCGTAGTAGCCCCTGCTGCGCACGTCGCGCATGAAGAGCAGCACTTCGAGCGGCTTCACGTCAGTACCGGTAGCGATCATGTCCACGGTGACGGCGATGCGCGGGTGGTAGTCGTTGCGGAAGCTGGCGAGGATGCTGTCGGCGTCTTCTTCGGCGCGGTAGGTGACTTTCTTGCAGAAGGCATTGCCCTGCCCATACACCTCGCGCACGATGTTGATGATGTCGTCGGCGTGGCTGTCGGTTTTGGCGAAGATGAGGGTCTTGGGCGTTTCTTTGCGAGTGGGGAAGATTTGCGTTTCCACCGCGGTTTTCATGGCCAGGATCACCTGCCGGATCTGGCTCGGGTTCACGACCGAGCGGTCGAGCTCCTTGCCGGTGTAGGCGGTGTCGTCTTCCGTCTGACCCCAGCGCTTCTTGCGGGTCTGGCGGTCGCGGTGATCCACCCATTCCCTGGCCTTGAGGGCGGCGCCGATCCGCGTGATGTCGGTCTCAATCTCCCACACGTCGTAGCCGACGTTGACGCCATCGGCGACCGATTGCTCGTAAGAGTATTCGGCGACGATGTTCTCGCTGAAGAAACCGAAGGTGCGTCGATCGGGTGTGGCGGTGAGGCCAATCAGGAAGGCGTCGAAGTAATCGAGCACCTGCTTCCACAGGTTGTAGATGCTGCGGTGGCATTCGTCGATGACGATGAAATCGAAGGTTTCCACCGGCACGGCTGGGTTGTAGCGCACCAGCTTGCTCTGGCTGGCGGTTTGCTGCACTTCGTTGAGCGAGATGTCTTCGGCGGATTCATCAATCGGTTCGCCACTCAGGATCGAATACATGCGCTGGATGGTGCTGATACACACCTGCGAATGCGGGTCGATATGGGGCGAGGCGAGGCGCTGCACGTTGTACAGCTCGGTGAATTTGCGGGCGTCATCGGGCGGCGTATAGGCCATGAATTCCTGATGCGCCTGTTTGCCGAGGTTGCGGGTGTCGACCAGAAACAGAATGCGTTTGGCACCGCCAAACTTGAGCAGGCGGTAAACCGAGGTGATCGCGGTGAAGGTCTTGCCTGCACCGGTGGCCATGTGTACGAGCGCCCTCGGCTTGTTCAGAGCGAGGGATTTTTCCAGCCCGGTGACGGCGCTGATCTGGCAATCGCGCAGGTTGCGCTCGGGCAGCGCGGGCATCTGCTCCGCGAGACGGCGGCGCAAGGTGTTGGGCTGGGCGAGCCAGGTGGCCAGGGTCTCCGGCTTGAAGAAATGGAAGACTTCGCGCGAACGCGGCGCCGGGTCAGCACCGTCGGTGAAACGGATGATCTGGCCCGTGGCTTCAAACAGAAAGCGCAGCGGGGCATTGTCCTTGCGCCATTTGAGCGTGGCGTTGGCGTAGCGCTCGGTTTGCGTTTCGGTCACCGTCAGGTTTTCGCCAGCGCTGTCCTTCTTGGCCTCAATCACACCAATCGCGTTGCGGTTAACGAACAGGACGTAGTCCGCCGGGCCGGTGTCGGTGGTGTACTCGCGCACGGCGACGCCCAGCGCAGCACCGAGGTTGAGCTGCTTCATGTCCTGAATGGCCCAGCCCGCCGCTTCGAGTTTGGCGTCGATCAGCGACCGGGCTTTGGCTTCAGGCGTCATGCGCCGATTCTAGGGGCATGATCGGCAGTCGCGGTGGGGTACCCGCCTGTCGGTGGCGCTGACATCGCCTGACTCAGCAGGGGAGACGTGCAATTGCGCAGAATCGACTGGAAACCTCCAGATTGCAGCCTGCGATCAGTCACCAGCAAGTGCTTGTGCCAGTTGATCGAACACCACACGTATCCGTCGGGCGGTACGAAGCTCTCGATGCGTCACGAGCCAGATCGGGAAGCGGAAAGACGGCACCTCGTCCAGAACCCGCACGACATTGGGCGTCGCCGCGGCAACTTCGTCCACCATGACGCCGATACCGAGCCCGCGTTGTACCAACTGCCAGTTCACCACAGAGTTGTCACTCAACACATTGAAATTGGCGTCACCCAGCGGCAGGCCGAGTGAGCGCATGTACTGGAGGAATTGGCCGCTGCGGTCGGCACCGACGAACGGGAACTTCGCCGCCTCGGCAGGCGTGCGCGGATGCCCATGCCGCGCAACCCAGTCGCTGGATGCATAGAAACTCGCGCTCGCGTCCCGCAGATGCCGCCCAATGAGGTCCGGTTGCTCGGGTCGTACGTGCCGCACAGCAATGTCTGCCTCGCGCCGCTGCAAGTCAGCGATCGCGTTTGACGCGATGATCTCGATCACGATGCGCGGGTTTTCGGCCTGGATGCGCGCCACAATCGGCGGCAGCAGATAGATGGCGCATGCGTCGGTCGCAGAGACGGAGACGATGCCCTCGACTGACCGCGACTGCCCGGTTGCCGCTAGCGCGAGCTCATCAGCAGCCGCCCCCATCCCGCGAGCGTGATCGAGAAGCGCCAATCCCGCCTCCGTCAATTGCATCGTTCTCCCGACCCGCTCAAACAGCGTCACGCCCAGCTGCTGCTCAAGCGCCGACACCTGCCGACTCAATGTGGGCTGAGTCGTGCCGAGGTGCCGTGCCGCCGCTGAGAGGGAGCCCGCCTGCGCTGTTTCAAGAAACGCTTTAAGGTGGTTCCAGTCCATGCGTTTATGTATGGGAATCATGCGTGTCAGAGCGTTTTCGGCGTGAGTTATCGAACATATCATGCACGTAGAGGCCACACTGCAAGCGGGCCAGGAATTGCCAATGACAGGTTCATCCTTCTCCAGCTCCATATCGCGATCCGCCACTACGACGGCAGCACGACCCATTCGCCGCGTTGTGACGGGCGATGCACGCTTCTGGAATCGCAAAGCGCGGGCATACGCAGCGAGCAAGATCGCCGACTTGCCCGGCTACGAGCAGACGCTCGCTCGCACAATCAACTATCTGGGGCCACAGCAGGACGTGCTCGAAGTGGGGTGCGGTACGGGCAGCTCGGCGCTGCGTCTCGCCCCCTTCTGTCGCAGCTATCGGGCGACCGACGTCGCGTCCGAAATGATCGCCATCGCCAATGGGAAACTGGCGCGCGCACCCGATGCCCGTCTGCAGTTTGCCGTTGACGATGCCACATCCTGTGACAGCGAATCTGCCAACCGATACGACCGTGTGCTCGCGTTCAATGTGCTGCATCTGGTGGAGGATCTGGAGGCCACCGTCGAAGCATGCGCGTCTGCGTTGCGCCCCGGAGGGCTGTTGATCTCCAAGACCCCTTGCCTGCGCGAAATGAACTGGCTGTTACCGAATGTCGCTGTTCCGCTGGCCCAACTCGTCGGCATGGCGCCGACCGTGCACAACCTGAGCGAGAACGACCTGCTCGATTCGATGCGACATCAGGGGTTGATTGTCGTGAGTGTGGAGCGGCATGGCACGCGCGGTCAGGATGTGCGACCGTTCATCGTCGCCCGAAAACCCGCCGCGCCCGAAGCGATGTTCGTCTGAGCCAGTATGGCCGATCGGTGTGGTAATGCGAAGCGGCCGAAACATGGCCGCCTCGGCCCCTCCTAAACCAGCAACGCATTCACCCGCTTCACGTAGGCCGCCGGGTCATCCGGCAGACCGCCTTCGGCGAGCATCGCCTGATCGAACACGATGTGGGCGAGATCGTTGAAGCGAGTTTCGTCGCCGGTGGACGCTTCGAGCTTTTTCACCAGCGCGTGTTCGGCGTTGACTTCGAGAATCGGCTTCTGGTCGGGCACGGTCTGGCCGACCTGCTTCAACATGCGCGCCATCTGCGTCGACATGCCGCCATCTTCGACGACAAGGCACGCAGCCGAATCGACGAGACGGGTGGTGACGCGCACGTCCTGCGCCTTGTCCTTGAGCGCCTCCTTGAGCTTGTCGAGCACCGGCTTAAACGATTCGGCGGCGGCTTCGGCGGCTTTCTTTTCTGCCTCGTCCTGCAGTTTGCCCAGGTCCACGGCGCCTTTGGCGACCGATTGCAGCGGCGTGCCGTCAAAGTCGTAGAGGAACTGCAGCGCCCATTCGTCCACGCGGTCGGTCATCAGCAACACCTCGATGCCCTTCTTGCGGAAGACTTCGAGCTGCGGGCTGTTCTTCGCGGCGGCCAGCGTGTCGGCGGTGATGTAGTAGATCGCCTCCTGGCCCTCCTTCATGCGCGCCTTGTAGTCGGCCAGTGAGGTCATTTCACCGGGCAGGACGGTAGTTGGGTCCGCGCCCTCCTTGCCCTCGCGCGACACGCCTGACGAGGCAAAGCGCAGCAGTTTGGCGAGGCGCTCGCGGTTGGCGAAGTCTTCGCCCAGACCCTCCTTGAGCACGGCGCCGAACTCTTTGTAGAAGTCCGCGTACTTGGCCTTTTCGGCGTCGTCACCGCTAGACGCCAGATCGTCTAGGATGGTCAGCACACGCCGCGTGTTGCCCTCGCGGATGGCCTTCACGTCGCGGCTTTCCTGCAGCAGCTCGCGCGAGACGTTGAGCGGCAAATCAGCAGAATCGACCACGCCCTTCACGAAGCGCAGGTAGACCGGCATCAGTGCTTCGGCGTCGTCCATGATGAACACGCGCTTCACGTAGAGCTTGAGGCCCGCCTTCTTGTCGCGGTTCCACAGGTCCTGCGGCGCCTTGGCCGGGATGTAGAGCAACTGCGTGTACTCGGTGGAGCCTTCCACCTTGTTGTGGCTCCACGCCAGCGGAGCTTCGCTGTCGTAAGTGATCTGCTTGTAGAAATCGGTGTATTGCTCGGCGGTGATGTCCTTCTTGGGCCGCGACCACAGCGCGCTGGCCTTGTTCACCGTCTCCCACTCGTCCTTGACAACGTTTTCCTTTTTCTCGGCGTCCCACTCCTCTTTCTGCATCAGGATCGGCAGGGAGATGTGGTCGGAGTATTTGCCGATAATGGACTTCAACCGCCATGCGCTTGCATATTCGAGCGCGTCGTCGCGCAGGTGCAGGATCACACTGGTGCCGCGCTTGTCACGGGTGATGCTTTCCACCTCGAATTCACCGGTGCCGCCGCTGATCCAGCGCACGCCCTCGTCGGCCTTGAGGCCGGCGCGGCGCGATTCCACGGTGATCTTATCGGCGACGATAAAGCCGGAATAGAAGCCCACACCGAACTGCCCGATCAGCGCGCCCTGCTCCTTGGCATCGGCCTTTTGCGAGGCTTCAAGCTTGCTGACGAAGTCGCGCGTACCGCTCTTGGCGATGGTGCCCAGATTGTCGATGGCTTCCTGTTGCGAGAGGCCGATGCCGTTGTCAGTGATGGTGAGGGTTTTGCCGTCCTTGTCGAAGGCGACGCGCACTTCGAGATTCGGCTGGTCTTCCCACAGCGCTGCATTGCCCAGCGCCTCATAGCGGAGCTTGTCACAGGCGTCGGAAGCGTTCGAGATCAGCTCACGCAGGAAGATCTCCTTGTTCGAGTACAGCGAGTGGGTAACGAGATGCAGCAGTTGGGCGACTTCGGCCTGGAAGGAAAGGGTTTGTTTGCTCATGGTGTGTCTGCGATCAGTTTGGCAATGGCGATTCGCCGCTTGCCTTGTGGACATTGGTTCTCACGCGGACATGGGGCCGCGAAGCACGATTTCAAGCATGTGCGGGTAGGGCCAGACAGGCAACTACTCCGGCGCAGTCTCTAGCAAGCGTTCGCGCGCCCGCGCCCGCTCGGAGATGACCATGTAAAGGCCGGCTGCGACGAGCAACGCAATGCCTGCCCAAGCGAGGGCGTTCGGGATCTCGCCCCATACGACGAAGCCGATGGTCAGCGCCGCCAGCAGCCCGGAGTAACGGAACGGCACGATCAGCGACACGTCACCCGCCCGCATTGCGCGGATGAGCAGCATGTAGCCGCTGCTCAGAAACACCGACGCGGCCGCCAGCATGGCCAGTTGTGCCAGTGTGACCGGCTGCCACTGCTGAAACAAGGACAGCACGGCACCGGAGGCGGTGACGGCAATCGCGGTACCAATGGTGATGAGAATTGACGGTGTACCGGGGTTGATGCGGCGCGTGTACAGGTCACGACAGGCGACGAAGAACGTGCTCAACAAACACACCAGCGAATAGCCGTTGAAGCCCTCGCTACGTGGCTGCACGATCAGCAGCACCCCGACAAACCCGATGGCTATGACCAGCCAGCGCATGGCGCCAATACGCTCGCCGAGCCAGAGCACCGAGAGCAGCGTGATGCAGAGCGGCGCCGCCATGTTGATTGCCGTTGCGTTGGCGAGTGGCAGATGAAATAACGCCGTGAGAAAGGTCATCGTCGAAACAGCGTCGAGCACCGAGCGGGTGATCACCGGGCGTTGCCACAGATCGCGCAAGCGGGCTTCCGGCCCGCGCACCAGCCCCATCCACCAGGCACCCGCAAACAGGAACACGATGGCGAACAGGCCGCGAACGACGATCAGTTGCCCGCCAGGCAGCGACTGGCTGGCGTACTTGACGAACGCGTCATTGATGACGAAGGACGTCATGGCGCCGATCATGGCGAGAATGCCGCGACGGTTGGCGGCGGCCTGAACGGAGAGTGTCATTGGGTGACGTGGCTTTCTTGCTGCTTACTTCTTGCCATTGCGTTCGCGCAGGGCATCGAGCTTTTCCCTGATTTTGGCTTCCATGCCACGGTCCACCGGCGCGTAGAACTGTTGCGCTGGCATGTCGTCCGGAAAGTAGGCCTCCCCCGCCGCAAAGCCACCCTCTTCGTCGTGCGCATAGCGATAGCCGTCGCCATAGCCGAGGTTTTTCATCAGCTTGGTTGGCGCGTTGCGCAGGCGCAGTGGCACCGGCCGGGTACCGCTTTCTGCGGCTGCCTTGCGGGCCTTCTTGTACGCGGTGTAGACAGCGTTGCTCTTGGCCGCGACGGCGAGGAATACGCAGGCCTCGGCCAGTGCGAGTTCGCCCTCGGGCGAACCCAGTCGCTCGAACGCCGCCACCGCAGCCAGCGTGATGTCCAGCGCCCGCGGATCGGCGAGGCCGATGTCCTCGCTAGCCATGCGGATCATGCGGCGGCCGATGTAAAGTGGATCGGCGCCACCCTCCAGCATGCGGCAGAACCAGTACAGAGCGGCGTCCGGATCGCTGCCACGCACGCTTTTGTGCAGGGCGCTGATCAGGTCGTAGAACTGCTCGCCGCCCTTGTCGAAGCGAGCTCGTGCTCGTGTCAGCGAGCCTTTGACGAAATCGACGGTGATCTGCTCGACCTTGCCTGCGCGCACCGCCGCGTCGAGCTGCTCAATCGAGTTCAGAAAGCGACGGCCGTCGCCGTCGGCGTAGTCGATCAGCAGTTGCTGCGCATCGGCATCGACGGAGTAGATCGCTTCCAGCGCCGCCATCGCGCGTTGGAACATCGTCGCCAACGCGTCGTTGTCGAGCGCTTCCAGCACGTACACCTGAGCGCGGGAGAGCAATGCCGAATTGACCTCGAACGACGGGTTCTCGGTGGTGGCACCGATGAAGGTGAACAGGCCTGACTCGACATGCGGCAGAAAGGCGTCCTGCTGGCTTTTGTTGAAGCGGTGCACCTCATCGACGAACATGATGGTGCGGCGATTGAACTGCTCGCGCGTCATCTGCGCCCGCTCGACGGCCTCGCGGATGTCCTTGATGCCAGCCATCACGGCGGAGAGCGCGATCATTTCCGCGTCAAACGCATCGGCGAGCAGTCGTGCCAGGGTTGTTTTGCCGACGCCCGGCGGCCCCCAGAAAATCATCGAGTGCGGCACGCCGGCCTGAATGGCGTTTGCCAACGGCTTGCCTTCGCCCAGCAGATGCCGTTGTCCGACCACTTCGGCAATGGATTGGGGTCGCAGGCGTTCGGCCAGCGGTGCGTTTCTCGAAGGGGAAGCCATGCCGCAATCGTAGCAAGCGGCCACCCTTGCACTGTGATGCACGGCGCGGAACGGTCAGACAACTGACATTCCGATCTTTCTGGTAATTTGCCCGCCGCCCGCATTGCGATGCGCTGACCGCGGCAGTGGCCCGTGACTGGCGAGGCAACTGACACCAAGACTGAAAGCCGCATGCACACGACAATGCGGCCAGAGCGCGAGGTAACCCGGCTACGGCTCGTCAGGGAATCACCGTGAACACCGTTGATGCCGCCATGACGTGAGCATGGCTGGCGGTCTGGCGGCTTTTGATACAAGGAGTCACGCCGTCCGCGGCGGCCCGCGCCCCGTCTCGCGCCCTGTGACGCTCGGCGCGTGGCCGCCAGACAACGGCGAGCTGGATTGATTCTGATGTCTCGAATGTTTTCGTCGTTGCGCGCTGCCTTGCTGATCCCGTTCGTCGGGGTGGTGATACTGGTGGCAGTTTCGATTTCGCTGCTGTCGTACCAGACTGGTCTCAAGGCCGTCGATGAACTCTCGGAGCAGTTACTGCTGGATATTTCCAACCGGGTGACGCAGGCGACCAGCCGCCATCTGGCGAGCTCGTCGGTGGTGCTCAATGCCGTAGCGCCAGACGTGGCGGCGGCGGGCGACGCCCCCAAACACGCCAATCTGGTGCCGGACTCGCTGCCGCAATTCGAGCAGCGCATGTGGATCGCGGCGAACCTTTATCCGGGCAATGAGGGCTACATCTACTACGGCTCGCACCACGGCGAATTCGTTGGCCTCAACCGCAAGGCGGATGGTGACTATGAGCTGCGCTGGCGCGAGCTTGGTACTGCACAACGGACGATCTACGCCACCCACGGGCCTGGCCTGCGTGATGCCGTGTTGCGCACCGACAACTACGACCCGCGCGCCCGGCCCTGGTTCGCCGAGGCCACGCAGCGCGGCTCCCTGACCTGGTCGTCGGTCTATGTCGATTTCACGACGCGGGCGTTGACGGTAACGCTGGCAAAACCGGTGTTCAACCAGCAGCGGGCCCAGCGCGGTGTGGTCGCCACCGATATCCCGCTGACAGCGCTGACTGAATTCGTCCGCGGGCTGCAGGTCAGCCGTACTGGCGTGGCGTTTATCGTCGAGCGTGACGGCACGCTGATCGCCACCTCGACGCCGGAAGCCCTGTTCGGCGACAACCCGGGGCAGCCGGTTCGCCTGCGTGCCAGCGACAGCGCCAACCCGCTCGTGCGGCAGGCGTGGGAGCAGTTGCGCGCCAACGTCGAGCCCACCCGCAGCACGGTGCGCGGCGTCGAGATTGCGCGCTACTCATTCGATGGTGACGACGGTCGCGTGCACATGAGCGCCACTGCGCAACGCGACAGCGCCGGACTGGACTGGACGATGGTGGTAGCAGTGCCGCGCTCCGACCACATGGGCAACGTGCAGCGCACCATCCTGCAAAACGTCGCCATTGGTCTGGCCGCCGTCGGGCTGGCCATCGCGCTCGGGCTATGGATCATGCACCGCGTCACCAGCGACGTGCGGCGGCTGTCGGAGGCCACCCGCCTGCTGGCCCGCGGGCAATCGCCGGAGCGGCTGTTCAAGGGACGCAGCGATGAGCTGGGCGTGATTGCGCGGGCGATGGAGGACTTCAAGGACGGCCTGCTGGTGGACCCGCTGACCGGCGCCCTGACCCGGGCCACCTTCGAGAAGCGCTTTGCTGCGCTGATCAGTCAACAGCCCGATGCCACGCTGGCCATCGTGTTCGTCGATCTTGACCGCTTCAAGGCGGTCAATGACGAGCATGGCCACGCGGTGGGTGACGCGGTACTGGCTATCTGTGCCCAGCGCATTGCCTCGGCGATGCGCCGTGATGACGTGCTGGCGCGCTATGGAGGCGATGAATTCGTGCTGATGCTGTCGGGCATTCCGTCCGATGAAGCGCTTGACGCCCAGCTCGCCCGGTTGACCGCCGCGCTGGACCAGCCGGTCGCAATCGCCGGCATCGAAGTCACCGCCGGTGGCTCCTGCGGCGGCGCGCTCTACCCGCGCGATGGGCGCACGCTGGAGCAACTGGTGAAGGTGGCGGATGCCCGGATGTACGGCGTGAAAAAGGCACGTACGGAGCGGCGCTAACTACCCGCCGCCTGAGGTTCGGGCGAAGTCAACTTATTACGCTATCGACGTCCGTGTGCGGCGCCAGGCCCCATTTCACGAAAAGTCGACTTTTCAACCAAATGCGCTCGAAGCCCTGGCGAAATGGGCTTCCAGCGAAAAAGTTGAATCTATTGCTTGAGGACGTCAGCGCCCTTGGGCGGCGTGAACGAAAAGGCATCAGCACCGAGCTTGCCGTTCTTCGCCAGATCGCCGAAGCGGATGGTGTTGGCGTTCTGCAGCGCATCGCGCCAGGTGAGCTCTTTCGGCTGCAAGGCCACCATTGCCACCCGCAGGTCAGTGAACGGCGCATCCGCTTTCTTTGACTTCGCCTCGACGTAGCCAATCGATCCCGCCGGGTCCAGCGCTTTCAGCTCGAACAGTTTATCGGCAGCGGTCGGGTCCAGCAAAAGCGCCAAAGGCTGCTCGCTGACCGTGTCACCCAGCTTGCGGATGGTGACCTGATTGAGGTCTTCGTCATACAGCCACACGGTGGTGCCATCGCTGACGATGGTCTGCTTGTACGGTTTCTCGTAGATAAAGCGGAATTTGCCCGGCCGCGCGATGGCGAAGCTGCCCGACGACTGCCGGCTGACGCGACCGCTCTTGTCGCGCACTTCCTGCGTGAAGGTGCCCGCAAGCGACTGCAGATCGCGCGTATACGAACGAAAGTCGGTGAGCGCACTGGCCGGCGCCTGCGCGAACGCACTGCCGCTGAGTAATAGCGCGGCAGCAACAGTGACGGTGGATTTCATCAGTTTCATTCTTCCCGCTTGGGTGCCAGCACTTCGCGTTTGCCCATCGCATTGGGGCGGCTCACGATGCCGGCCTGCTCCATCGCCTCGATCAGCCGCGCCGCACCGTTGTAACCAATGCGCAAGCGGCGCTGCACGTAGCTGATGCTGGCCTGGCGACTCTCCACCACGGCGGCAACCGCTTCATCGAAGCGCGGATCTTTTTCACCGTCGTTCGACCCATCGCCATTGATTTCGTTCAGCGTCTCGGCGTCGGTGCCTTCGAGCACGCCCTCGATGTATTGCGCCGGGGCCTGCGCCTTCCAGTGCTCGACGACGCGATGCACCTCGTCGTCGGTCACGAAGGCACCGTGCACGCGGTTCGGCACGCCAGTGCCACCAAGCATGTAGAGCATGTCGCCGCGACCAAGCAGTGCCTCGGCACCCATCTGGTCGAGGATGGTGCGGCTGTCGATCTTGCTTGCCACCTGGAACGCGATGCGCGTCGGCACGTTGGCCTTGATCAGCCCGGTGATCACGTCCACCGACGGCCGCTGCGTCGCCAGCACCAGATGGATGCCCGCAGCACGCGCCTTCTGGGCGAGCCGAGCGATCAATTCCTCGATCTTCTTGCCGGCGACCATCATCAGGTCGGCCAGCTCGTCGATCACCACCACTATGAACGGCAATTCTTCGAGCGGCTCGGGCTCGTCAGGCGTCAGCGAGAACGGATTGGTCAGCGGCGTACCTTTCGCCTTGGCTTCGCGTACTTTCTGGTTAAAACTGGAGAGCTGCCGAACGCCCGCGTGCGACAGCAGGCGGTAGCGCCGCTCCATCTCGTTGACGCACCAGTTGAGGCCGTTGGCAGCGAGCTTCATGTCGGTCACGACCGGACACAGCAGATGCGGAATGCCTTCGTAGATCGACAGCTCCAGCATCTTCGGGTCGATCAGCATCAGCCGCACTTCGCGCGGCTCTGCCTTGTAGAGCAGCGACAGGATCATCTGGTTGATGCCCACCGACTTGCCCGAACCCGTGGTGCCCGCGACCAGGCAGTGCGGCATGCGGCCGAGATCGGCAACCACCGGGCGGCCCGCGATGTCCTTCCCGAGGCCCATCGTCAGCAGGCTCGACGAATCGTTGTACACCGCACTGCCGAGAATTTCGATCAGACCGACCGACTGCCGCTGCGGATTCGGCACTTCGAGGCCCATGCAGGACTTGCCGGGGATGGTCTCGACCACACGGATGCTCATCACGCTCATGGCGCGGGCGAGATCCTTGGCGAGATTGACGATCGAATTACCCTTGACGCCCACATCGGGCTCGATCTCGTAGCGCGTGATGACGGGGCCGGGATAGGCCGCGAGCACCTTGACCGGTACATTGAACTCGGCGAGCTTGCGTTCGATGAGGCGCGAGGTGAACTCGAGCGTCTCGGCCGACACCACCGGCTGGTCTCTCGGCACCGGCTCCAGCAGCGCGAGCTGCGGCAGTGTCGAATCCGGCATTTCGGCGAACAGCGTGGTCTGCTTTTCGCGTTCGACACGCTCGGACAGCACCACCGGCTCGAAGGTCTCGACGATACGGATCGGTTCGTGCTGCTCGACGCGGCGCGTTTCTTCCTGAACATATAGATCGCGCAGTTCGACTTCCGGCGCTGCGATCTCAAAGTCGCGCTTGATCTCGCGTGTTTCCTCGCGTCGGGCACGCCAGCCCGCGAAGCCATCCAGCAGCAAGGCGCCGACGCGCTCGCTGAGATCAAGCCACGGAATGGCAAACGCCAGCGTGACGGCAACGAAGATCAACACAATCAGCAGCAGCGTCGCCGGTACGAAACCAACCAGTTTGAGCAGTGGAAAGCCAAGGCTTTGCCCGAGCGCACCCCCGCCGCCCTGCGGCAATCCGGCAAACCAGCGGTGCATGGCAACCGCCTCCAGCGCACTGCTGCAGGCAATGAGCAGCGCCAGCCCGCCGAGGCGCCACGGGAGTGACAATCCCGGCGCCCAATCACCCGCCTCGTCGGCCTCGTCCGCCTGTGGGCGGAACAATGACACCCGTGGCATGGCGCGCCAGATCGCCAGCGCGGCAAAAGCAAGCAGCCACCAGACCGTGGCGCCGAAAACAAAATAAGCAATGTCGCTGGCCCAGGCGCCAAGCGGGCCCAGCCAATTGCGAACGCTGGTGGCACGACCGCTGGTAGACCAGGCCGGGTCTGCCGACTGGTAGCCGAGCAGCGCTACTGCGGCGGCAATCCACGCCGCGAGCAACAGCAACCACACAATCCAGCGGCGCAGCGCCTCCAGCCGCGCCGATGCCGGCGATGCGCTACGCGCGGCGCGCGCGCCACGGTTACGGCGATTGGCCGGCGGCCGAATCAGCAGACTCTTCAGTCGTTCAAACATCGACCAATTCTATTGGGCGCCGCAGCATGACTGCCGGGCATCAGATGCTCGGGCGCGTCAACACGACCTGGGCAACAAAAAAGGCGCCGTGTTTGCACAGGGCGCCTTTTCAGGAAGCAGCCCCCGGTCAGTACTTGGCCGCCAGCGCAGATTTCTGCGACGCGAAATAGGCTGACAGATTCTCGATGTCCTGCTTGCTCAGCGCCTTGGCAAAACCGCCCATGATGGCATTGTTGCGCTCGCCGGACTTGTAGTCGCGCAACGCCTTGGCGATGTAGTCGCGATGTTGGCCGGCCAGCCGAGGATTGTTGGGGTCGGTGCTGTTGCCATCGGCCTGGTGGCAAGCGGCGCAAACTTCTTTTGCCTTGGCAGCGCCGGCGGCCAGATCAGCGGCCTGAGCCGAGCTCAGGACGGCCAACGCAGCGAAAGCGGTTGCGGGCGCAAAAAACTTGTTCATCACTTTGCCTCCGCGTAGTAAGCAGCCAGATCGGCCATATCCTTGTCGGACAGGCTGGCGGCGATGCCGCGCATGCTGGGATGCTTGCGCTCACCCGACTTGTAGGCTTTCAGGGCGTTGACGAAGTACGTCGAATGCTGGCCCGAGATCTTCGGCACGTGGTACACCTCAGGGAAGGCAGTGCGCCAGCCTTCAATGCCGTGACATCCCTGGCACATCTGAATTTTCTGGGCGCCCGATTTGGCGTCTCCCTGAGTAGGCGCCGCCTGGGCCACCGCGCCCCCGGCGACCAGCGTGGACATCGCTCCGGCGGCTACGCTGACGATCAACGCAATGCGTTTCATGGCAAATTGGACAAGTTATGGTTTTAGGAGTTAATCTAATCGATTATAGAGGGCTTTGCGCCAGCGCAAGCTATGGTCTTGCCAGATAAGACAACCGCACCGAGTCTTGCGTTTGTCAGCTCTGACATCAACTATCATCCACCTTCACCAATTTCGGGCCGCACTGGAGCCTCTCTGCAATGAGCGAAAACATCACCCACGTTACCGACGCCACCTTCAGCGACGACGTACTCAAGTCCGAGACGCCCGTGCTGGTTGATTTCTGGGCGGAGTGGTGCGGCCCGTGCAAGATGATTGCACCGGTGCTGGAAGAAGTCGCCGTGTCGCACGCCGGCAAGATCAAAATCGCCAAGGTCGATGTCGATGACAACCGGGAAGTGGCCGCCAAGTACGGCATCCGCGGCATTCCGACGCTGCTGCTGTTCAAAAACGGTGAACTGGCCGCGCAAAAGGTTGGCGCGCTGTCGAAGGCCCAACTGACCGCTTTTGTTGACAGCAACGTCTAAGCCCGTCACAATTCGGTTTCAGTAATGCCCCGCTGTCCTGGCGGGGCTAAATTCCCCAGCAAAAACAAAGTCTTCAGCGCGCAAGCGCCAGTCTGTTCACACATTCCCCTTTCGCGAGCCCGCTCCGCATGTTCATCGCGTTGAGCCGCTCATTCCGCCGCCCGAGGGTGGCCACTCACTCCCTACAGCATGAATCTCGCTGAACTCAAAGCCAAATCCGCCGCCGAACTCCTTGAAATCGCGACCGCTCACGAGCTGGAAAACGCGAACCGCTTCCGCAAACATGACCTGATCTTCGCCCTGCTCAAGCAGCAGGCCAAGAAGGGCGAAAGCATCCGCGGCTCCGGCGTGCTCGAAGTCCTGCCCGACGGCTTCGGCTTCCTGCGTTCGCCCGAGGCGAGCTACCTGGCCGGTACCGACGACATCTACATTTCGCCGTCGCAGATCCGCCGTTTCAACCTGCACACCGGCGACTCGATTGAGGGCGAAATCCGCACCCCGAAAGAAGGCGAGCGCTATTTCGCGCTCACCAAGCTCGACAGCGTCAACGGCCTGCCCCCCGAGGCCGGCAAGAACAAGGTGCTGTTCGAAAACCTGACGCCGCTGTTCCCCGACGAGCCGCTCAAGCTCGAGCGCGAGATCAAGGCTGAAGAAAACATCACCGGCCGCGTAATCGACATCGTGGCGCCGATCGGCAAGGGCCAGCGCGGCCTGCTGGTCGCCCCGCCGAAGTCCGGCAAGACCGTCATGCTGCAGCACGTGGCGCACGCCATCGCCAGCAACCATCCCGATGTCGTGCTGATCGTCCTGCTCATCGACGAGCGCCCCGAAGAAGTGACCGACATGCAGCGCACGGTGCGCGGCGAGGTCGTCGCCTCCACGTTCGACGAACCGGCGACGCGCCACGTGCAGGTTGCCGAAATGGTCATCGAGAAGGCCAAGCGCCTGGTCGAACACAAGAAAGATGTGGTGATCCTGCTCGACTCGATCACCCGCCTGGCCCGCGCCTACAACACCGTGATGCCGTCGAGCGGCAAGGTGCTGACCGGCGGCGTCGAGGCCAACGCACTACAGCGCCCCAAGCGCTTCTTCGGCGCCGCGCGCAACATTGAGGAAGGCGGCAGCCTGACCATCATCGCCACGGCGCTGATCGATACCGGCAGCCGCATGGACGATGTGATCTACGAAGAATTCAAGGGCACCGGCAACATGGAAATCCACATGGATCGCCGCATGGCCGAAAAGCGTGTCTACCCGGCGATCAACATCGGCCGCTCGGGCACCCGCCGCGAAGAGCTGCTGCTCGAACCAAGCGTGCTGCAAAAGACGTGGATCCTGCGCAAGCTGTTCTCCGAGATGGACGAGATCGAGGCGATGGAAAAGCTGCAAAAGCACATGCGCGAGACGAAGAACAACAAAGAGTTCTTCGACGCGATGACGCGCGCTCGCTAGCAGGTCAATGCGCGGCCGCTGCGGCGATCGCGCGACAACACTCACGGCTGGTCAGGCCGCAGGCAACTTTTCGGCGAAACCCTTGTTCGACAAGGGCTCCTGCCGCGATTCTTGTCAAGTCAACCTGTTACGTTTTTGGCGGTAAAGCCCAGCACCGCTGTGCCTTTCAGCGAAAAGCTGTTGCCACCCGCCACCGGCTCTACAACGTAATCGGCACCCGCGGCGACAGTTTGCGCAGCCGTTGTGTCAACTGGGCAACCTGCGCGCTGTGATCAAGCTTGCACGCATCGCTGCCATCGACCGCGACGCCGTAACCGGCGATCTGCCGGCAAGCGCGTTCGAAGCGCGCGTGAGTCGATGCCTGTTGCGCCAGCACGTCGTAATCGATTTGCCCGGTCATGGCGTCGGCGCGCTGGATGGCGCGGCCAGCAGCGGCGAGCCGTTCCATTGCCTCGGTGCCACCTTTGCTTCCGGCTGCAGCCGCGATGACGGCCAGCCCCAGATTGGCCTGAGTGATCCCCAGCAAGCCCTCGGCATCAGCCACCTTGTCGGCGTCACGCAACACGCGCGTGAAGGCCTCGGTTGCCTCGCTATCGCGACGCGCCTCCTGCAATGCACGCCCCTCGATCAGGGCGATGGCACGAAGATTCTTCGCCATGTCCGGGTCGATGCTGAACTTCTTTTCATAGTTCGCAAAGCTGGCCTTCAGATCAGGCAGACGCTGCAGGGCCGCCTCCGGCCCCTGCACCAGATAGATCGCACGAAACACCAGCGCCCTGGCCAGCACATGATTGGTGGCGAAATTGGCATCGTTGCCGGCTGTGGCCAGTTGCGAGTCAAGCATGGCGAACGCACGCTGATGCAGTTCGACCGCCTTGGCGCCATTGCCGGCCAGCAGGCTGGCTTCGGCCGTCGCGGCAGTGACGTTCGATGCCGCCAGGCGCCACGACAGGTTGTTCGGGTCAATCGCGGCGATGCGCGCGGCCTCAGCCATCGCCTCCTGAAACGTAGCCAGCGCGTCGTCAACCCGCCCGGTGCGCGAGAGTATGCGCGCCCGGCGGTCACGCAGCAGGTTGAGATCGTTGGCCGCAGTCGCCTGCCTCTCTGGCGCCACGGTAGCCGCGGATTGCTTCGATAGCCGGATCGCCTCGTCAAGATCCTGCGCAGCACGATCAAGATTCAACTCCGCCGTCGGGCCATACGATCCATCGCGGATATCGGCGCGGGTTTCCAGCAGCACGGTGCGCATGCGATCAAGAAATTCACGCTCGTCCTGCCTGCTGGTGGCTTGCCGGGCGAGGTCATCGTCGGCCCGACCAATGCGGGCGATGGCTTCGGCGTACTTGCCGCGCGTCGCCTCAATCTTGGCGATGCTGTTTTGCGCCAGCGCAGCGTCGCGCGCCGAGCGCACCGGCTCGAAACCGGCCGCGCGCAATTGCTGCAACAGCTCGTAGGCCGTGGCAAAGTGCTGCATCGCCTCATCAGGCTTGCCCAGGTGCGGTTGCCCGAAATTGAATTTGGCCAGACCGAGCCGGCCATAGGCAACGGCGACCTCGCGCTGCAAGGCCGGATCAGCGCCCAGGTCACCGCGCAACGAATCGAGATAGTCCTTCGCCGTGGTCAACACCATGTCGCTGACGTCGGCTGCACCGGCCAGCGACTTGACCTTTTCGTGCACGTCGAAGATCAGCGTATTGGCGAGTTTGCGCACGCTGGCGAAGTGTTTCTCGGCGCGCGCCTGCGCCAACCGCGCCTCACGGGCCTGCCACGCGGTGGCGGCAATGCCGCCGAGTAGTCCGACGCTGGCCAGCACAGCGAAACCGACGGCCCAGCGGTTGCGGGAGACGAATTTGCTGGCGCGATAACCAAAGGCATCGGAGCGGGCACGCACCGGCAGCCGCGCTTGATAGCGGCGCACATCATCGGCCAGTTGCTCCGCCGAGGCGTAGCGCCGCTCCGGCTCCTTGCGCAACGCCATCAGCACGATGTTGTCGAGATCGCCGCGCACGCCGTTGCGCAGGCGGCGCAGCGCTGCTGATGGCAAGGCGGGGGTGGCACCACCGCTGACCAGTGTCGGCGACAGCGCGCTGCTCGGCACATCGGGATTGCCCTCGCAGATTTCGCGCGCCAGATCCAGCGGCTGCGTTGACCGGGCCCGGTACGGCGAGGTGCCGGTCA
>ENA-UOYA01000461-UOYA01000461.1-activated-sludge-metagenome-genome-assembly--contig:-NODE-461-length-53096-cov-44.077374_pt1 | contig 53096 bp, 41 predicted proteins | sample MGYA00238163_ERZ764804 | MGnify/ENA primary metagenome ERZ764804 (study PRJEB28919, sample SAMN05720223) | activated sludge metagenome | isolation source: Anaerobic digester | place: Hong Kong...
CGTACGCCTGGGGACTGATCAAGTTTGAGCCGAAAGAGGTACAGCAATTGCGCATCCCGGCTCACCTCGCATCCGGATAGCTGCTAAGGAAAGGCTGAACAAGTCTCCGCGAAGCTGCGCGCGGCGGATTGGGATGGATGGCGAGGCGCAAAACGCAGTCGTAGCGGGGCTACGACGAGGCTTTGCAACGAAGCCAGCCGCCCAAGTCCGGCGATGCGCGGCTCGTGAGGGACTTGTTCAGCGTTTCCCTAACTCCGGTACCGGGCGCCATTGCGATGGCTCGGCCTGTCTACACTCACCGAATCATTCCCATCAAAAGGCACTGCGTCATGCGCATCGCAATCGGCGGCTTCCAGCACGAAACCAATACCTTTGCGCCATCGCGTGCGACCTACGAGCGCTTTGTGCAGGGCGGCGGCTGGCCGCCAGTGTCGATTGGTGACGAAATCTTCGAGCGCTTTCAGAACCAGAACATCCCGATCTCCGGGTTCATGAAGGAGATCGGCGCGGCGCATACGCTGATCCCTACGGCTTGGGCCGCCGCCAGCCCGAGTGCGCAGGTGACCGACGACGCCTTCGAGCGCATCGCGGGCGCGATCTGCGACGGCATCCGCAAGGCAAACGCTGACATGGTCTACCTCGACCTGCACGGTGCGATGGTGACCGATTCACATGCCGACGGCGAAGGCGAGCTGCTGCGTCGCGTGCGCGCGATCGTCGGCCCCAAGGTGCCGGTCGCAGTGAGCCTGGATCTGCACTCGAACACCACGCCGGCGATGTTCGCCAACAGCGAATTGCTGGTGGCCTACCGCACCTATCCGCATATCGACATGGCGGAAACCGGTGCCCGTGCGGCGTTCTACCTGAAGCAGCGCATCGGTGGCATGGCGGCGCCCAAGGTGGCGTGGCGCGTGTTGCCTTACCTCATTCCGATCACTGCGCAATGCACCGACCTGTTCCCCGGCAACGACATCTACACGCTGGTTGGCCAACTTGAATCAAATGACGTGCCGAGCGCGTCGTTCACGCCCGGCTTTCCGGCTGCGGACTTCGACGGCTGTGCGCCCGTGGTGTGGGCCTATGGCGTGAATGACGCTGCAGCGGCAGACGCCGCAAGCAAGCTTGAGCGACGGGTGCTGGCGGCGGAGGGTGAGTGGGACGCCCGCGTGCTCAGTGCGGTCGAGGCTGTGCGGGAAGCACAGCTGATCGCCAGCACAGCGCGCAAACCGGTGGTCATCGCCGACACCCAGGACAACCCCGGTGCGGGTGGCGATAGTGACACCATGGGCATGGTGCGTGCGCTACTCGAGTGCCGCGCCGAGCGCGCGGCGACCGGGTTGATCGTGGATGGCGCGGCAGCGAAAGCGGCGCATGAAGTTGGCGTGGGCAAAACGCTCAACTTCGCGCTCGGTGGCAAGAGCCGCATTCCTGGCGATTCGCCGCTGCAACTGCCGTGGACGGTGGACGCGCTGCACGAAGGCAACTTCGCCGCCACCGGGCCGTTCTATCGCGGCATGAAGATGCGCCTCGGCCCGTCCGCCTGCCTGCGCTATCAGGGCGTGCGCATCGTCGTTGCCACCTACAAGACGCAGCTGGCCGATCAGGCAATGTATCGCTACGTGGGCATCGAGCCGACCGAGCAGGCGATTCTGGTCAACAAAAGCTCAGTGCACTTCCGAGCTGACTTCACGCCAATTGCGGAGAAGATTCTGGTGGCCAAGGCGCCGGGACCGATGGCGGCGGACCCGGCGGACTTGCCGTGGCAGCACTTGCCGCGTGGCATTCGCCTGCATCCGTTCGGCAAGCCGTTTGCGTGATGTCTGGTGTGTTGGCCGACCTTTGACCGCGGTCATGCAGGGCGACAGCGATCCTGCTTAGACTTACGATTCCGAACTGTTTTTGTTTTGCCCGGAGGATTGCCATGAAAGTTCTGCTCGCCGTTGACGGTAGTGACGACACCAAGAAGATGCTCGCCTATCTCGCCACGCATGAGGACTTGCTTGGCAAGGCGCCACAGTATGTGGTGCTCAACGTGCAGATGGCCATTCCGGCGCGCGCAGCGAAGGCAGTTGGCAAGGATACGGTGCAGGAGTACCACCAGGCAGAAGCCGATGCCGTGCTCGGGCCGGTGTGCAAGTTCCTTGATCGCCATGAAGCGAAGTACACGTCGAGCTTTCGCGTCGGTCACGCCGCCGAAGAGATTCTGCGCGCGGCAAAGAAAGCCAAAGTCGATCTGATTGTGATGGGTTCGCGCGGCCGCGGTGGCATTGGCTCGCTGCTGCTGGGCTCAGTGGCACAGTCGGTGCTCGCGGCCAGCGATTGCCCGGTGATGGTGGTGCGCTGAGGACACGGCGCGCCGCCGCGCAGACTGGCGCTTGATGCGGTCAAGGCGTCTGTAGTTCGAAGCGCCTGCGATGCGTTCAGCAGCAGGCATTTCGTCCCGGTGACTTTTGGTTGAAAGCCTTATCCAATAGGGGCTGGCGGCCTGATTTGTCAAAAGTCGATAATCAATAAAATTAGCGATCAGGCCCGGTGCAGTATGGCTTTCGCAGAAAAGCTGTCAGATCGCCCGGGCGCCGGTTGCGGGTGCATGCGCCCGTCGCACCAGAACCCAGGCCGACAGCGCGATCAGCGTCCCGCCGGTGGCGTTGGTCAGCACCAGCGGCCACGCGCTGACGCCAAGGAAAGGCGCAATCGCCTGCCCGACAATGAAGGCGGCAAGCATCATCAAGAAGCCGGAAATCGCCGCCGCGCGACCGGCGTGCTGCGGGAAGCCGGCGACCGAGCCCGCCTGACCGCAGGGCTGGTTAACGCCGTGCCCGATCGCGATCAGATACTGACCCGCGATCATCGCCCACGCCTGCGGCGCACCTGCCACCAGCGCCACGGCCAGCATCAGCAAGCCACCGGCGATCGAGAAGCGTGAGCTCACACTCACCGCGCGGTCGGGCGTGCGCTGCTTGAGCAGATGCCGGCACCAGTAGGTCCCCGCGATGTAGGACAGGCTGTTACCGGCCAGCACCAGACCGCAGCCGAGCGGCGAAAAGCCAAACACCTTGATGTAGACGAAGCCCGACGAGAGCAGGAAGCAGAACAGCGTGCTGTAGCTCGCCGCGAGCACCGCAGTCCAGGCGCGGAAGCGCGCATCGCCGAGCACGGCGCGGGTGGCGCTGACCTCGGCGTCAGCATCAGGCACCGGTGTTCTGGGCGGCAGGGATTCGCCGAAGAAGAACCACACCCACGCAAAAACGGCCATGCCGAACACACCGAGCGCAACGAACGCGGCGTGCCACGAAAACTGCGCCACCACCAGTGCCCCGACCAGCGGCGCCGACAAGGCAAAGATGCCGAGCCCGGTGAGCCCGCGCGACAAGGCCTTGGCGCCTTCCACCGGTGTGTAGAGGTCGCGCACCGATGCACGGGCGCACACCACCAGCGCGGCCATCGCCGCGCCTTGCAGGCAGCGGCAAACCACCAGCGCGGCGAGCGAAGTGACCCAGGCACCGGCAAACGAGGTCAGTGCGTAGGCGGCACAGCCTGCCAGCAGCACCGGTCGCCGGCCAAAGCGGTCCGACAGTGGGCCAAGGATTAGTTGTGCGGCACCAAACGCGAGCGTCAGGCCGGTGAGCGTCAGCGCCGGATTGCCCAGCTCCGCCGCGATCGCCGGCAGTGCGGGCAGGTAGAGATCCGTCGCAATGGGCTGGCTGCCGAGCAGCAGCGCCAGCAGAACGATGTAGTGCGGTTCGGAGAATTTGCGGCTGGGCGTGGCAGCGCGGCGGGCGTCACTCAATTGTGGAACCACTCGGGTTGCGGCAGGCCCTGAAATACTTGCCGCAGCCCCTGTCCCCATGCCTTGCGAATGCCCTGGAAATAGGCGTCCTCCTCGGTCACCCGATAGCGCATCGAGAGCTTGAGATGATCACGCTTGAGGATCGCCACGTCGATCGGGAGGCCGACCGACAGATTGGACTTCATTGTTGAATCGAACGACACCAGCGCCGACTTCAGCGCTTCGCCGATCGAGGTTTCCGGCCGCACCACGCGGTCGATGATCGGCTTGCCGTACTTGCTCTCGCCGATCTGAAAGTACGGCGTGTCGCTGGTTGCCTCGATGAAATTACCCTGCGGATAGATCAGGAACAGGCGCGGCGCCTCATCACGAATCTGGCCGCCGACCAGGAAGGTGCAGCTGAAATCCACGCTCGACTGCGAAAGCTGGTTTTCCTCGGCGTGCGAGATGGCCTTCTTGATCGTTTGCCCGAACAGCTCGGCTACGTCGAACATCGAGGGCAGATTGAGGATGTGCGAGTCCTCTCCGACCGTCTGCCGGCGCAACTGGCTGATTACTCCCTGCGTCGTTGCCAGATTGCCGGCGTTCACTGTCACGATGCAACGCTGATGCGGCCCTTCCGGTACCTCGAACACCGTCATCTTGGAGAAAGTGGATACGTTGTCGACTCCGGCATTGGTGCGGGAGTCGGACGCAAAGAGCATCCCTTCGTGCAGGGACATGGCGACGCAGTAAGTCATGACGGGCGCCGCGCAACGCAGCGCAGCAAACGCTTAGGGTTATCGATTATAGAAACCGGCCACGAGACCCGCTGCACGCATCAGGAAAGTGCCGCTTCGTCAAAATCGCAAATAATGAAACACCGGGTATCTAAAAAGCCGTTCCCGATACGTTTCAGTTCACCGGCTGCGGTTAGCCTGTTTGCATCGTCGGCGCCTTCCACGAGACAGGTGCACCGAGAATCACAAGGAGGACACAGCGTGAGTGAAAACATCAACGATCCGGTGAACCCCGGACGTCGCAGCGTCGTTGCCGGGCTTGCTGCCGGCACGGTGGCCGTCGCCGCCGGTTTGCCCGAGCCGGTCGCCGCACAGAGCGGCAGCACCGCCTGGGGCTGGCCGCAGCCTTATCAGAAGGTTTCCGAGAAGTCCGTCGCCTGGCTGAAGGACAAGGGCTGGTGGCCGCTGGGCCTCGGCTGGCAACCGCCGTGGTCGGGGCAGAACGCCGTGATGGCGGTGCTGGACAAGCAGGGCTTTCTCGCGCAGCGCGGGTTGGAGTCCAAGCTCACCGCGTTCACCTCCGGCCCCGCGCTGAACGAAGTGTTCATCTCCACCCGCATTCAGGTGGGTGTGGGCGGCAACTTCCCGCTCAACTCGCTGGTGGACAACAAGATTCCGCTCAAGGTGATTTCGATCATCTGCCCGAACCTGCGTCACCATGTGATCGTGCCGCCGGATTCGCCACTGAAATCGGTGAAGGACTTCAAGGGCGGCAAGAATGGCGAGCCCTACGTGATCGGCATCGCCACCGGCTCCTCGTCCGAGTTCTACTTCCAGATGATGGCTGGCTTGAACGGCATCAACATCGGCAAGGACGTGGTGCTGAAGAACATGCCGCCACCTGAGCAATTGCTGATGCCCAAGGGCATCGACGCCGTGGTGCCGTGGGATTACACCTGCTCGCTGATGCTCAACGAGCGCAAGAACGGCCGCAGCATCGACGTGAGCTACGCCTACAACATCTATCAGGGCTCGATCTACGTGCGCCAGGAGCTGGTCGACAACGTGCCCGACGTGGTGCAGGCGCTCACCGATGCCATCGTCGAGGCCACGCTGTGGCTGCGCCTCAACGTTGAGCCGGCGGTGAACGCGATGATGGAGGATGCCAACCTCAAGAACGCACCGCGCACGCTGCTGACCCAGCAATTGATCGAATACAACAACTGGTACAAGCCGACCTATCTGTATCCGATTGCCGATTTCTGGGCCAAGGAGAACGAACGCATCGCCAAGTGGCTGTTCGACAACAAGCGCCTGAAAACCGCCTTCACGCAGAAGGACTTCTCCAGCGTGTTCGCGCCGCAGTTCATGAAGGCCACGTTCGATCGGCTGGGCTGGAAGATTCCAACCGTGCCGCCCACCGTGCCCGCCGGCTGGGCCGGCAAGCTCGGTGAATTGCCGTATCCGGCATACGACACCATTCTCACCATGAAAGGCCCGCAAGCCTTCCCCGAGAAGGGTGACCTCACCAAGCCGTTTACGTTCAACGGTCAAACGGTTACGCCCGCCTGATGTCGGCGGTGACGGGGGGCAGCGGCCGCCTCAGTTGGCTCACCCGCTGGGCCACGCTGGCGGTGCTGTTTGTGGTGTGGGAACTGGTCGCCGGTGTCTGGCTGCCCAAGGGGCGACCAGAGCTGGCGACGCTATTGCCACCGCCAAGCGCCATTGCCAAGGCGGCGGTGGAGATGATCGGCTCCGGCGAATTGCTGATGCACCTGTGGCAATCGCTCAAGCGCGAGCTGATCGCATTTCTGTTTGCGCTGTTCGCCGTACCGCTTGGCATCGCAATGGGCTGGTGGCGCTGGGTGCACGAGCAGATCGATCCGATTGTGGAGATCCTGCGGCCGATTCCGCCGATCGCGTGGATTCCGCTGTCGATCCTCTGGCTCGGCATCGGCAATGCGCAGAACCAGTTCATCATCTTTCTCGGCATCTTCTTCCCGCTGCTGATCAACACGATCCAGGGCGTGAAAAACGTGGAGCCTAACCTCGTGCGCGCGGCGCGCTGCCTGGGCGCGAGCGAGTGGCAGATTCTCAAGCGCGTCGTGCTGCCGGCGGCGCTACCGCAAATCCTCACTGGCATCCGCATCGGCTTCGGCGTTGGCTGGATGGCATTGGTGGCTGCGGAGCTGGTCGGCGCCAGTTCGGGCCTCGGCTTTCTAATCAACGATGCACGCAGCCTGCTGAAGACCGACGTAGTGATTCTCGGCATGCTCACCATCGGTGTGGTCGGGCTGCTGCTTGATCTGCTGATTCGCCGCATCGCGAAACGCGTGCTGCCGTGGTCGCTGGCAGCGCAGAAATAACGGGTGGAACCAGACACATGGCACGACTGATCGTCGACAACGTCAGCAAAACCTACCCGGCGCTGCAAAAGGGGCACGAGGACGTGCTCGCCCTGCGCGACGTGAGCTTTACGGTAGAGGACCACGAGTTCTGCTGCCTGCTCGGCCACTCCGGCTGCGGCAAGACCACGCTGCTCAACATCATGGCCGGCTTCGAGGCCACCACGGGTGGCCGTATCACGCTCGATGGCGCCGAGATTGGCCCGCCGCACTGGTCCCGCACGATGGTGTTTCAGGACTACGCGCTGTTCCCCTGGCTCACCATCGAGCGCAACATTGCCTTCGGTCTTGAAGTTAAGGGTGTGCCCGAGGCTGAGCGCGCGCGCATCGTCGCCGAGCACGTCAAGCTCGTCGGCCTGAGCGGCTTTGAAACGCGGCTGCCGCACCAGCTCTCGGGCGGCATGAAGCAGCGCGTCGCCATCGCCCGCGCGCTCGCGGTGGACCCGCAGGTGGCACTGCTCGACGAACCCTTCGCCGCGCTCGACGCCCAGAACCGTTCACTGTTGCAGGACGAGCTGGTGCGCATCGCGCAGGCCACGCGAAAGACGATGGTGCTGATCACGCACTCCATCGACGAGGCGATCAAACTCTCCGATCGCATCATCGTCATGACCAAACGGCCAGGCACGGTGAAAGCGAACCTGAAGATCGACATCCCCCGCCCCCGCGCCGAGGATGACCCGCAGGTGATTGCGCTCAAGAAGCAGTTGCGGGCGTTGATTGCGGATGAGAGGGAAGTGGAGCTGGCCTAGCCAGGTGACGCGCCCGGCGCCCCTGCGCGTGCACCAAGCGTGGTGGTTGCCGTTCCCGTTCGTGGTGAGCCTGTCGAACCATGAACGCATCTGGTTCCCTCTCCCTTGAGGGGGTGGAGGCGGGGTTTCGGCTCGCATGCGAGCCGCCGCCGGAACGGCGAGCGCATGCTTGCGCGAGTGCGCCCTGCAAGGGAGGGCTAGGGAGAGGGTGACGGTTGCGTTTCGAATGCGGGTTGCGGGTGCCACCAGCGCGCTCATGCCGCGCGGGGCCAGTCACTTTCTTTGCTTCGCCAAATAAAGTAACCAAAGAAAGGCGACCCCAACGATTCGCCTGTTTCCTCCGGTGCTCGCGTCAGGCGGGCGTCGCAGAAATAGTTCCGGCCGCTTCGCTTAACTTGCTGCGCAAGTTAGCCTGCACTGAAGCCTCGCCGCTCTGCGGCTACGTTTTCGCCCGACGCGTGGCGCGCGCTACGCGCGACCACGCCAGTGGGCTCATGCTGCGCCGCTTGGACCGCCTGCCGCTCCGCTCCTCGGGGCGAATCCATGGGGACCCCGTCGAACTGGTTCTTGATCGCTTCGCGATGAGGTTCACGGGAACCCGGATGTGAGCATCTGGGCTACGCTTGCTGAAACGCCAGCGCGCCAGCTGTGATCAATGCGCCCCCCCAATTTACCAACTAGTAGCCACCGAGCAAGAATAGAAAGCCCTCAGATGTCGCGCTATGCACCACTCACTACACGATTACTATCCAATCAAGTTTCTCAAATCACACTGACGTTCGACGAGCTAGATCAAATCATTGTTGGTGGCTTGCCCAACTCCGGGAAGCAGTATCCCGCTTGGTGGACCAACAACGCTGCCAGCCAACCTCATGCCAAGTTTTGGCTTGATGCTGGAAGGCGGGCCACTCCGGACTTCAAAGGAAAGAAGGTTACCTTCACGCTCGACTCCTCGGTGGACACTGGTGAACTGGCTGCCGCAGTGGTCGATGAATCGACGCCACAGGACTTGACGGAGTACGTCGAGAGCAGCCTGAGTCTAGAGCGCGACTTGGAGGACCAAATCGTCAGTCACCTCGATATGCTCGAACCTGGGCTCACGCTCGTGTCGCGCCAGGAATCGAGCGACGTGGGCCGCTTGGATCTCCTGGCTCGGGACCGAGAAGGGGGCACCGTGATCATCGAACTTAAGGCTGGGGAGGCGAAAGACTCGTCCATCGGGCAGATTGCTCGCTACATGGGCTGGTACGCAGCGAAAGAGGGTAAGCCGCCGCGAGCTATCTTAGTCGGCAGTGGATTCGCTGATCCGGTTCGGTGGGCTGCGAGGGCTATCCCTGGCTTGAAGCTGGTGACCTATCGCGTGCAGTTCACTTTCGAGGAAGCGACCATTCAGCAAACGTAGCCCGGATGCTCGCATCCAGGGTTAGTAGGCCTGTCGCGAAGCGATCAAAAATCGGTTCGAAGGGGTCCCCATGGATTCGCCTCGAGGAGCGGAGCAACGCGCGGTCGTGGGCCCGCACCATGAGCCCACCGCGCGCAGACTTGCGCGCCATCGGGCGATTTGTGCGGGTCCCGCGCGTTGTGAGCACCGCAGGAACCAGGCGAATCGTTGGGGTCGCCTTTCTTTGGTTACTTTATTTGGCGAAGCAAAGAAAGTGACTGGCCCCGCGCGGCCACAGAGCGCGCTGGTGGCACCCGCACCCGTTGCCGACAACGCAACCGTTGCCGATAACGCAACCGAACCCCATCCCCACCCTAGTCCTCCCCTTGAAGGGGAGGGAACCAGGCGCGTTCATGGTCCGACAGGCTCACCACGAGCGGGACCGTGGTTGCGCCGCACGCCGGGTAGCATGCCGCCATCGCTGCGACTCTCTCCCCTCCACCATGTGGTCCTCCTTCCTCGACACCCTGCAAACCCAACTGCAAAACCAGGTCGTTGCGGGCGGTATTGCGCTTGGGCTGGCGGGCATTCTGGTGGCGGCGTTGCGCAAGGTGCCGGGCATGCTGTGGGCGCAGTTGCAGCGGCTGGTGGTGGCCACTGCCGTCATCGACAGCCGTAACGACATCTTCAACGCTTATGTGGCGTGGCTGAACGATCTGCCGTTTGGTCGCAAGAGCCGGCTGTTCACGGTGGTGCAGGCGCCGCCTGATCCGGGTGACACGGTGGGTACGTTGCCGCGCCTGCTGTTCAGCCCGGCGCCGGGTATGCATGTGTTCTGGCATGACGGCCATGTGATGTGGATTGAGCGCACCATCGCGATGAACCTGCAGGTGGTGGAGACCATTCGCGTCAGCATGCTGTTCGCGCGGCGGGCGCGGCTGGAGGCGATGCTGGCGGACGTGATTGCACGGGCCGATGCACGGCTGGCCGGGCGCACGCAGCTGTTCACTGCGGATCAATGGGGTACCGGCTGGCGGCTGGCCGATGCCAAGCCGCGGCGACGGCTTGATTCGGTGGTGCTGGAGGGTGACATCCGCGAGCGGCTGGTGGCGGACATCCGGCAGTTCTTCGACCGTCGCCAGTGGTATGCCGACATGGGCATTCCGTGGCGGCGCGGCTACCTGTTCTATGGCCCGCCCGGCACCGGCAAGACCAGTCTTGCGTTCGCGCTGGCGGGCGAGCTGCAACTCTCGCTCTGCACGCTGTCGCTTACCAACCCAAAGCTCGATGACCAGAGCATCGGTGACCTGCTGCAACGCACGCCAGCGAAATCGCTGATCCTGATTGAAGATGTCGATGCCTTCTTCGTCGCCCGCGACAAGCAGGATCAGCGCATTGAGGTGAGCTTTTCCGGTCTGCTCAACGCGCTCGACGGCGTGGCGGCACAGGAGGGCCGCATCGTAGTGCTGACTACCAACCATCGCGATTCGCTCGACGCCGCCATGATCCGGCCCGGACGGATTGATCTGGCACTGGAGATCGGCCTCGCTGGTGCGCCGCAGGTGCGGGCGCTGTTCCTGCGCTTTCACCCCGAAGCAATCGCGCTTGCGGATGAACTCGCAGCAGCGCTCGGCGAGCGGCGCCTGTCGCCGGCATCGGTGCAGCAGGTGTTGCTGGCGCATGCGGACGCGCGGGAAGCTGCGGGAGTGCTGTGTACGCTCGGCGTGGTTTGACCCCTCCGCCGCCGCGCGGCACCTCCCCTACTGCGCAGGGGAGGCAGGCCAGCAAGTCGCCTCTGCGAAGCAGGGAAGATGTCGGCAGGGCCGACAGAGGGGTGGCTAGCCATCCCAAAGCGACATCAATACAGCGCAAACTGGTAAGTGCCCTTCGGGATACTGGCCAAGCGTATTCGCGCCGAGCGGCCACGGGCGACAGTCAAATCGCGGAAAATCTATTCACGATTTTCTCTGGTTGTTGCGCGTTATGTCTCTCCTCGCCTTCGTAGTCGCCGCCATCATCCTCGCCATCACACCGGGGCCTGGCATTGCCTATGTCGTTGCGCGCACCGTCGCGGGTGGGCGCTCCGAGGGGCTGGCGTCCTGCCTCGGCACGGGCGTAGGCGGCATGCTGCACGTACTCGCGGCGGCGCTCGGGTTGTCGCTGATCGTGGCGCAGTCGGCGCTGGCGTTCAACCTGGTGAAGTACGTCGGCGCCGCCTACTTGATCTATCTGGGCATTCGGCTACTGCTTCGGAAAGATGACGCGCTTGCGATTGACGCCAAGACACAGGTAGCGTCGCAGGGTGCGCGACGAGCGTTCTTCGAAGGTATCTTCGTCGAGGCGCTGAACGTGAAGACGGCGCTGTTCTTTCTCGCATTCCTGCCGCAATTCGTGGCGCCCGGCGAACCGCTGGCGCCTCAGCTGGTGCTGCTCGGGACGATCTGCGTCGCCCTCAACACGCTGGTGGACGTGGTCGCGGTGTTTGCTGCGGCCCGACTGCTCAAATCTGACGCCGCGCGTGCCGCGAGGGCGCGGCTGATGACGAAGGTGTCTGGTGTGACCATGCTCGGGCTGGGTGCCTGGCTGGCGCTGGCGCGCCGCGAGGCCTGATCGGACCGCTGCCAAGGCCAGGGTCCGATTTTGCAAGTCTCCCCTGCAGCGCAGGGGAGATGTCGGCGAAGCCGACAGAGGGGTTGCCGGCATTGCAGATGCGTTCGATGGGCGTGAGACCCCTCCGCCGTGTCGCGGCACCTCCCCTACTTCGCAGGGCAGGCTCCAATTACGCGGCGGAGCGCAATGCCATTGGCGGTGCTTCATGACCGTTGGCGACGCCGGCTGACAGCTCGTCGCCTGGGGTGACGCCGTTGCGATGCACGCCCTAGACTTCGCGCATCGTTACTGCGGGAATCGACAGCGCCATGCTCTCAGCCACTGAACTCAACAAATCCTACTCCGGCCGCGCGGTCGTGTCTGACGTATCGCTGCGCCTGGAACCGGGCCGGGTACTGGGCCTGCTCGGCCCCAACGGCGCGGGCAAATCGACGACCGTCTCGATGCTCTGCGGCCTGCTGCGCCCGGACCGCGGCGACGTTGTCTTCGATGACGGCGCCTCACCGATGAACGGTCGCACCGACGAATTCAAACGCCGTATCGGACTGGTGCCGCAGGACATCGCACTCTATGAAGAGCTGCCAGCACGACAGAACCTGGAGCTGTTCGGCGCGTTGTACGGCCTCAATGGCGCCAATCTTGGTCGCCGCGTGGGTGAAGCGCTGGAGCTGGTCGGGCTGGCCGATCGCGCGCGCGACAAGCCATCCACCTTCAGCGGCGGCATGAAGCGCCGCCTCAACATCGCCTGCGCGCTGGTGCATGACCCGGACGTGCTGGTGTTCGACGAGCCGACAGTGGGTGTTGACCCGCAGAGCCGCAACGCGATCTTTGACAACCTCGAAGTGCTGCGCGATCGTGGCAAGGCACTGATGTACACCACGCACTACATGGAGGAGGCCGAACGCCTGTGCGACCGCATCGTGATTGTCGATCACGGCCGCGTGGTGGCCAATGATGCGCTGGGTGCGCTATTACGCCATGCGCCGTCCGGCGAGCGCCTCGAAATCGACATCGGGCAGGGCGTTGACTGCACGTCGCTGCTCGCCTTGCCGGGCGTGCTTGAGGCAACAGAGTCCAATGGGGTGCTCACCCTCAAACTGCAGTCACTCGCCAGCGACATGGCGCCGGTCCTCGCGTGGTGCAACGCGAAGGGTCTTGCGATACGTCACATCAATTCGGTGCGTGCCAATCTTGAGGATGTTTTCCTCGCGCTGACTGGCCGCCAACTGAGGGATCACGCATGAGCACCCTGACCTCAAACTTTCCTGCGTTCAAGGCGCTTGTCCTTGCCGAGCTGCGGCTGTATTTTTCATCACGCCGCACGTTGATCATGAATGTGATCGCGCCGGTGCTGATTGGCGCCTTCTTCGGCTACGTCACCAACCCGAAAGACCAGACTGCGCCGCACGTGCCGGTGGCGGTGGTGGATCTTGACGGCAGCACTGTGACCAAGGCCATCATCGAAGCAATGAGCAAGGATGCGTCGCTGGAAATCACCCGTGCCGACGAAGCGCAGGCGCGCAAGCTGGTGAGCGAAGGCAAGCTGCGAGCGGCCATCGTGTTTCCGGAGCGGTTTGGATCCTCTGCTGCGACCGCGCTGTTCGCTCCCGGTGACCGACCCAAGATCACGCTCATCGAAGACCCGAGCAAGGCGATGGAGGTGTCGCTGGTCCAGGGCCTGATGACGCAACACATCATGCAGGCAGTGGCGGCGCAGGCCTTTTCACCGACCACGCTGAGCGCGGATACCGTCGCCGGCTGGCGCAAGGGGCTGGCGGATTCGGGTTCCGGCGTGTCGCCGGACCAGCAGTCTGCGCTGGGCGGCTTTTTCGATAGCCTCGAGCGCCTGCGCGTTGATCAGCAGAAGGGCGCCACCGCCACGCCAGCTGGTTCAACGACGGCAGCAACGTCTGCGACGGGTACCACGCCTGCGACGGCCGGCATGCGGCAACCGTTCAGCCTCGACAAGCAATCTGCCGTGGGTACCCGCGATAGCCAGTACAACGGCTATGCCCATTCCTTTGCGGGAATGAGCGTGCAGTTCATCCTGTTTCTTGGAATTGACCTTGGTGTTGCGCTGTTGCTCGCGCGTCGGCTTGGGCTTTGGAAGCGGCTGCGCGCGGCGCCACTGTCGCGTGCCACGCTGGTGGCGAGCCGCATGGCCAGCGGCACGGTGATCGCCTGCGTGCTGATGCTCGCGATCTTCGCGGCAGCCATCGCAATCTTCGGTGTGCGCATCCGTGGCAGCGTGGCGGGCTTCGCGCTGATCACATTGACGTTCGCCATCATGACGGCCGCGTTCGGGCTGTTCATCGCCGCAGTTGGCAAGACGCCGGAAGCAACGCGTGGCCTCGCAATTGTGGTGACATTGATCATGGTGATGCTCGGCGGCGCCTGGGTGCCCAGCTTCATTTTCCCGCCGTGGCTGCAGACGGCGTCGCTCGTCGTGCCGACGCGCTGGGCGGTGGACGGGTTTGACGCGATGACCTGGCGCGGCCTCGGTTTTGATGCCGCGCTGGCACCGAGCGCCGTGTTGCTCGGCTTCGCGCTGCTGTTTGCCTTGCTGGCGCTGTGGCGGTTTCGCTGGGATGAGTAGCGGTGGCCTGACCGCCAGCTCAGTGCGTCTCCATATAAGCCGCGTTCACGGAATTGCCGAGTTTGACCATGTCGAGCAGGAAGTCCGCGAGGTAGCGCTTGAGGCCGTAGTCGAGCACTTCGTCGATGGTGCCGTAGCGCAGTTTGGCGTTGATTTCGGAGACGATACGACGGGTGACGCGGCTGCTGGCGCGAGGCAGTTCGTCGATGACGGCGGTGGCTTCGTCCATGCAGTAGCGCAGTGAACGCGGCAGCTTCGGGTCGAAGATCATGATCTCGGCAACGCGGCGGGCGTCGATCACGTCACGATAGGTGTCGCGATAGGCTTCCAGCGCTGACACCGACCGAAGTACTGCCGAGAGGCGGTAGTAATCGGTTTCCTTGTCAACTTCCGTTTCCTCGAAGCTGTCGGGCGCTTCGTCGGCGTACTTGACGTTCAGGATGCGCGCGGTGTTGTCGGCGCGCTCAATGAAGGTGCCGAGGCGAACGAAGTGGTAGGGCTGGTCACGCCGCGCGGTGGCGAAGGTGATGCCACGGAAGAGATGCGAGCGCTCCTTGACCCACTCGAAGAATTCGTTACCCGTCATCAGCGGGTTGATGCTGCGTGACTTTTCCTGGAACGCGATCCAGGTGTCGTTGATGTTTTCCCACATCTCGCTGGTGATCGAGCCGCGCACGGCGCGCGCGTTCTCGCGGGTGGACTCGATGCAGTTGCGGATGGACGAGGGATGCTGGCGATCCCACGCGAGGAACGCGACGACGTTCTCGTAGGTCGCGGGCAGGTTGGTCGCGGCGAACTCGGCCTGCGCTTCGGTGATGACGATGGGCGTCATGGCGCCACCGGAATCGGCCGAGCGGTCGAGCATCGCGAGCGATTGCGTGACGTCGAGGATGCGCGCCATGTTCTCGGCGCGCTCAAGATAACGGCTCATCCAGTAGAGGTGGGCGGCAACGCGGCTCAACATGATTAGTTGCCCTCCGACGTCTTCGCGAGCGCGGCGGCGTCGCCCCTGCCGTCATCGGCATCCCCCAACACCCAGGTGTCCTTGGTGCCGCCCCCCTGTGACGAGTTGACCACCAGCGACCCTTCACGTAGCGCGACCCGCGTCAGCCCACCGGGCACCATGCGCACCTCGCGGCCGGTGAGCACGAATGGCCGTAGATCGATATGGCGCGGGGCGATGCCGGATTCGACAAAGGTTGGGCAGCTGGAAAGCGATAGCGTGGGCTGGGCGATGTAGTTGCTCGGATTGGCCTTCACCACGGCGGCGAAGTCCTCGACTTCCTTTGCCGTCGCGGCGGGGCCGACCAGCATGCCGTAGCCGCCGGCGCCGTGGACTTCCTTGACCACCAGATCCTTCATGTTGGCGAGCACGTAGGACAGGTCCGCGGGCTTGCGGCACTGGTAGGTGGGCACGTTGTTCAGGATCGGGTCCTCGTCGAGGTAGAACTTGATCATGTCCGGCACATACGGGTAGATCGATTTGTCGTCGGCGACGCCGGTGCCGATCGCGTTGCAGATCACGATGTTGCCCTTGACGTAGGCGTTGAACAGACCGGGCACGCCGAGCACCGAGTCGGGCCGGAAAGCGAGCGGGTCAAGGAATACGTCATCGAGGCGCCGGTACATCACGTCCACACGTTGTGGTCCGCTGGTGGTGCGCATGTAGACGTAGTCGTCCTTGACGAACAGGTCCTGGCCCTCGACCAGCTCCACGCCCATTTGCTGCGCGAGGAAGGTGTGTTCGAAGTAGGCGCTGTTGAAGCGGCCCGGCGTCAGCAGCACCACCGTCGGGTTGTCGATATCGGTTGCTTCCTTCAGCGTCTGCAACAGCAGTGCCGGGTAGTGCTCGACCGGGCGCACCGTCTGACGCAGGAAGAGCTCGGGGAATAGCCGCATCATCATCTTGCGGTTCATCAGCATGTAGCTCACGCCGGACGGCACGCGCAGGTTGTCCTCAAGCACGTAGTACTTGCCGTCGTTGTTGCGCACGATGTCGACGCCGGTGATCGACACATAGGTGTCGTGCGGCACCTTGACGCCGACCATCTTGGTCTGGAACTGTGCATTGCCCTCGATCTGCTCACGCGGGATCAGCCCGGCCTTGAGGATTGCCTGATCGTGATAGATGTCAGCGAGGAAGCGGTTGATCGCAGTCACCCGCTGGGTGAGGCCCTTTTCAAGGTAGCTCCACTCGTCCGCAGTGATGATGCGCGGGATCACGTCGGACGGGATCAGCCGTTCGGTGCCACCTTCGTCGCCGTACACGGTGAAGGTGATGCCGATGCGGCGGAACAGCAGGTCAGCCTGCGCGCGGCGCTGCGATAGCGTCTGTTCAGGCGACGATTGCAGCCAGTCGTTGTAGGCCGCGTAGTGGGCACGCGTGCCCTGACTTTGCACTTGCGACTGCCCGCCGGCGGACTGACTCTGGCTCTGCGATTGCCCTCGCTCCGGCGCCCCGGCAGTGACGAGCATCTCGTCGAAATGGTGGGCAGGCGGCGGAGTGATGGCGTGCATGGTCATGATCGCGGACAACGGGACGGTTGCAATAGTACGCAGACGTTTGCAAACAAAGCAATCGGCGTGCCGTGGCGACATATCTCGGTCGATTCAGGCGTTGAACAGCTTTTCATGGAAAGGCTTATTAATAATGGGCTAGAAGCTGTAAAAAGCTAAAAGTCGATAAATAATAAAAATGCGGCTGTAGCCCATATGGAATGAGACTTATGGCTACAAGCTGATGACTTTGACCTGTCGCAAATCGGCACCGGGTGCGTCGCCGCCGTGGGTGGCCTGATGCTTCGCATGACACTTCGGTACCACTGCGGGCGTTGCAGCTCCTACCACGTAGAATCGATGGCAATGTCGTTCCCCTCCCGCTACGAGCTGGAGCTTGGCCTGCGCTACGTGCGCGCCAAACGCCGCAACAGCTTCATCTCGTTCATTTCGCTGATTTCCATGCTCGGCATCTCGCTCGGCGTGGCCGCGCTCATCATCGTGATTTCGGTGATGAACGGTTTCTCAAGCGAGCTGCGCGAGCGCATGCTGGCCGCCACCGCGCATGTCGAGGTGAAGGGCTACAGCCAGGGCGACACCTCGCCGATGAACGACTGGCAGGGCATCGCTGCCGTCCTTCAGAAGAATCCTGAAGTTGCCGCCGTGGCGCCTTACGTGCAGGGCGAAGGGCTCTGGGTCAACGGCGAGATCAACAAGCCGTCGCTGATTCGTGGCATTGAGCCAGTCGGCGAGGCACAGGTTGCCAGCGTGCAGAAGCACATGAAGGTCGGATCGCTGGATATGCTGAAGCCCGGCGAATGGGGCGTGATTCTGGGGGTCGATCTGGCGCGCGGCCTTGGCGTGCGTGTGGGCGAAAAAGTGGCGCTGATCACGCCGCAGGGTACGGTCACCCCGGCCGGCAGTGTGCCGCGGGTCAAGAGTTTCACTGTCACTGGTCTGTTTGAAATCGGCTGGATTGAGGCCGATTCGCGGGTTGCGCTGATTCACGTGAGCGATGCGCAGCGGCTCTATCAGCTGGGTGACGCCGTGACCGGGATTCGCGTCAAGCTGCATGACCTGATGAAGGCGCGGGAAGTGGCCGACGGCTGGCTGCGTACCCTGCCGGGCGGCCTCGGCGTATCCGACTGGACGACGCAGAACCTGAGTTTTTTCAAGGCCGTGCAGATGGAAAAGCGGGTGATGTTCATCATCCTCACGCTGATCGTCGCCGTGGCTGCGTTCAATCTGGTCAGCACGCTGGTGATGGTGGTGACTGACAAGGAGGCGGACATCGCGATCCTGCGCACGCTTGGCGCGCGGCCGGGCAGTGTGATGCAGATTTTCGTGGTGCAGGGCGCCGTGATCGGCGTCGTTGGCACCCTGATCGGGCTGGTGCTTGGGCTGTTGATCTCCTTCAATCTGGACCACGTGGTCGGCTTCATCGAGCGCGTGTTCGGCGTGACCTTCATCGACAAGACGGTGTACCTGATCACCGAGCTGCCGTCGAAGGTGCTGGCGTCGGATGTCACCACCATCACGCTGCTGAGCCTCGGGCTGTCGCTGCTCGCCACGCTGTATCCGAGCTGGCATGCAAGCCGCGTCAATCCGGCGGAGGCGTTGCGCTATGAGTGATCCGTCGGCGACGCCGGTCCTCGTTGCGCAGGGCCTCGGCAAACGCTACGAAAGTGGTCCGGCCAGCACGGTGGTATTGACCGACGTGACCTTCAGCGTCGCGCCGGGGGAGACTGTCGCCATCGTGGGCGCCTCAGGCTCGGGCAAAAGCACCCTGCTGCATGTGCTGGGTGGCCTCGACACACCGACGACGGGCAGCGTGACGCTGATGGGCGAATCGCTGGCTGCCTTGTCGGACGCGGCGCGCGGCGATTTGCGCAATCGTGCGCTCGGCTTCGTCTACCAGTTTCACCATTTGCTCGCCGAACTGACCGCAGTGCAGAACGTTGCCCTTGCGTTGCGCATCCGGCGCACGCCGGTCGCCGTCGCCGAACAGAAGGCACGGCAACTGCTCGAGATCGTTGGCCTGGGCCATCGCCTGCAGCATCTGCCGTCCGAGCTTTCTGGCGGCGAACGGCAGCGGGTTGCCATCGCCCGCGCGCTGGTGACCGAGCCGGCCTGCGTGCTGGCTGACGAACCGACCGGCAATCTGGACCTCGAAAACGGCGAACGCGTATTCGATCTGCTGCTGCAGGCGACGCGCGAGCGCAGCGCCTCGCTGGTGCTGGTGACCCATGATCGCCAGCTCGCCGCCCGCTGCGACCGCACCCTGACCCTCGTGAAAGGCGTCTTGCAGGCGCTGCCCGCGCACCAGGTCCCCGAACTCTCTGCCCCGATTGCTGCGGCCGCTGTGCTGCAAGGAATACCCATTGCCCCCTGAACAACGTCCGGCTTTGTGGTGGTTGTTTGCCGGGATCACGCTGTTCGCCACGATGGACGCTGCGGCCAAATGGGTCGGGCGTACCTATCCGCTCACGGCGGCGGTCTGGCTGCGCTACCTGATTCCAACGCTCATGGTGGGCGGGTATCTGTTTGCCACGCGCGGCTGGAAATTCGCGCACACACCCAATCCTCGCGTGCAGATTTTGCGCGGCTTGTCGCTGGTGACAAGTACGCTCTGCTTCTGGACAGCGCTGCATCATCTGCCACTGGTGGAGGCGGCAACGGTCTCCTTTGTCGGGCCGACCATCGTGGTGATCTTCTCCTCGTTTCTGCTTGGCGAACGACCGCGGCGGGCGCACTGGGTGGCGCTCGGGCTTGGCTTTACCGGTGTGCTGATTGCCCTTCGGCCCGGCCTTGCCCACACCGGCATCGGTGCCGTCGCCGCACTGGGTTCCGCGACCTTCTATTCGCTCTATCTGGTGCTGACCCGCAAAGTGTCCGGCGATGAAGATTCACTGTCGCTGCTGTTTCACGCCAACGCGATTGGTGCGATTGCATTGACCATCGCCGCCCCGGCGACGGCCCGCATGCCGGCCGGGTGGGCGGAGTGGCTGATCCTGCCTTCACTCGGCATTTTCGGCACGCTCGGACACTGGTTCATGATCAAGGCCTACAGCCATGCGGACGCATCAACGCTGGCGCCGTTCATGTACGTGCAACTGCTGGTGGCCACGTTCTGGGGCTGGCTGATTTACGACAACCTGCCGGATGGCTTCACGCTGCTCGGCATGCTGGTGATTCTGAGCAGCGGGCTCTACGTGCTCAACGATGGTCGTCGGGCCGCGCGCCAGGCGCGTGCCGACGAGGTGGCCTCAACGCCCGAGTAGCGTCTGCAGCCAGCGGTCAAACTCGGCGGCGGGCATCGGCCGCGCAAACAGGAAGCCCTGCATGACCCGGCAGCCCAGTGATTCCAGGCATTGCCGCTGCTCCGTCGTCTCCACGCCTTCGGCCACGGCAGTCATGGCCAATCCATGTGCCAGCTCGATGATGGTATTGACGATGGCCACCGAACTGGCCGAGGCTGGCAGCTCGCGGACAAAGCTCTGATCAATCTTGAGCGTTTCCACTGGCAGCGTGCGCAGCCGCGACAGCGAGGAGAAGCCGGTGCCGAAGTCATCAATGGCCAGGGTGATGCCGGCGTCACGCAGGCGTGTCAGCGCCACCTGCATTGCGGGATCGTGGCCCATCACCATGCGTTCGGTGAGTTCGAGCTCAAGGCTGGCGCCAGTAAGGCCGTGGCGCTGCAGCGCTGCCAGTACCGAATCGACAAAATCCGGCGAGCGGAACTGGTTGCTTGACAGATTGACGGCGACCCGCGCGTCGTGCCAGCCGGCAGTACGCCAGCGCACCAGCTGCGTCATGGCGCTGTCGAGCACCCATTGGCCGAGTGGAATGATCTGATGCAGGCTCTCGGCGACCGGAATGAACTCGTCAGGCGTCAGCAGGCCAAGGCCACCACGGTTCCAGCGCAGCAGCGCCTCGACGCAGACCAGGCGCTTGCCGTCGGCGGACAGTTCGGGCTGGAAGTAAAGCTCGAATTCGCCGTTGTCGATTGCCGGCCCCAGTGCTTCTTCGATCAGCAGTGCGTGGTCGGCGGCGCGGGCAATGGCACGATCAAAATAGCGCGCGGCGTCGCGGCCGGCGGTCTTGGCCAGATACATCGCGGCATCCGCGTTTTTCAGCAGTTGCGATGGGGTCTCGCCGTCTTCCGGGTAGATAGCGACGCCGATTGAAGCGGTGACGCGGAAGCTGCGCGTGCCGACCTGCGTCGGCGTCTCGAACACGCGGCGCACGCTGTCAACGAAATCGACCAGCTGGGTGCGATCCGCTGCACGATAGGTCATCACGAATTCATCGCCGCCGTGGCGAGCGAGCCAGGCCTCGTGGTCGAGCGGGCTGCGCGCGGCACAAAACGCGCTCAGTTTCTCGGCGACCGCGATGAGCACCTCGTCACCGGAGGCGTGACCGAGCGAGTCGTTGACCCGCTTCAACTGGTCGAGATCAAGAAACAGCACGGCGAACGGCGTGCGCTCCGGCCCGCTCATCTCGATCATCTCGCAGAGGTGTTCGTCAAGATGCACCCGGTTGGGCAGCCCGGTCAGCGCGTCGTGGACGGCGAGGAAGCGGATGCGGTCCTGTGCGGCGCGGGATTCGCTGAGATCACGCACCACAATCATGCGCTGCCGCTGGCCAGCCCAGTCCATGTCGCGCACGATGTATTCGACCGGGATACTGTGGCCATCGCGATGCAGCGCGAGGCTCTCATACGACAGCTCGGCGCCCGAGCTCATGACCTGGCGCACGCGGGCGTGCTCGGAGGGTGGCACAAAGTCGATCGTGCGTCGGCCGGTCATCTGATCGCTGTCGTAGCCGAGCAGGCGTAGCAGCGGCGGGTTGACATCGGTGATCACTCCGCCAACGTGGAATGCAATCCCCTCGACACTGGCAGCCATGAACTTGGCGAGTCGATCATTGCTTTGTTTGCTTGCCACCTCGGCGGCGCGGTGCTTGGTGATGTCGGTGATCATCACGAATAGCCGCTCCGGCTGCGGCGCGCCCCAGGGCACCAGGCTGACTTCGATCCAGCGACGCTGCCCATCGGTATCGATGGAACGGGAGTAGGTGACCGTGGTGCGCTCCGCGAGGACCCGTTCGACCGCAGGGCGGATCCGCTCGGTCGCTTCCTGGCCAATGATTTCTTCGGCGGTACGCCCGACCGCCTGTTCCGGCGCCAGTCCGCCCAGACGGGCATAGTGCACGTTGGCATACAGGCAACGGTGCGTTGCCGCATCGAAGCAGGCGAGCATCACCGGCACTTCGTCCATCAGACGCATCAGGTCTTCGAGAGAGAGTGTGGACGATGATGCGGGCACGGGAAGGAAAGCGTGTTGCAAACAGACTGGAGGCGAAAAAAGGGTGGTGCTACCGGCACGGTGCTGCACCGTCACGATCATCGAGTCTAACGTGCGTTTGTCGCACAACGCGAAGGGAATCAGTCCTTTTCCGGGACAATTGTGACGGGTCTGATCGGCTGTTGCGTTTGTGTCGCCACGTTTGAAGCGGTCTTGTGCAGCCGCAACATTGCGGGTGGCACATGGCGCCATGCTTATCGGGCTCATCATTGCTGGAAGCAGCGCTGGAAATGGCTCAGTTTTTGAGCATTGCACTGCAGCACCGGGCGTTAAAATGCGGCTATCGCTTTTTTGCCGATGAGCATGCCGTCACGCGATCCGTGGCCGAGTGTCCGGCAGTTCCCGACCCGATTCCCAAACCGCTGCGTGCGCAGTCCTGATGACTGCCGCGTATTTGCCCTACGAGTTGAACGACGAACATGAGCACACCCACCTACGGCGCCGGCATTCAGATCAACGCGCCCATCACCCCTGATTTCGCCACCATCCTGACACCGGAAGCGATGGCGCTGGTCGCCAAACTGCACCGCGCCTTCGAGCCGCGCCGCCAGCAACTGCTCGCCGCCCGTGCCGAGCGCGCCAAACGCCTTGATGCTGGCGAGCGGCCGGACTTCCTGGCGGAAACGAAGCACATCCGCGAAGGCGACTGGAAAGTCGCACCGCTGCCGAAGGCGCTGGAATGCCGCCGCGTGGAGATCACCGGTCCGGTGGAAGCCAAGATGGTGATCAACGCGTTCAATTCGGGCGCTGACAGCTACATGACCGATTTCGAGGATTCGAATTCGCCATCGTGGGAGAACCAGATCCAGGGCCAGATTAACCTCGGCCGCGCGATTCGCCGCACGCTCACGCTCGAGCAGAACGGCAAGAGCTACAAGTTGAACGACAAGATCGCCACGCTGCAGGTGCGGCCGCGCGGCTGGCATCTGGACGAAAAGCACGTCCTGATCGACGGCCAGCGTGTGCACGGCGGCATCTTCGACTTCGCGCTGTTCATGTTCCATAACGCGAAGGAGCAGATCGCGCGCGGCGCCGGTCCGTTCTTCTACTTGCCCAAGATGGAATCGCACCTCGAGGCGCGCCTGTGGAACGACGTCTTCGTGATGACCCAGAACGAACTGGGCCTGCCGCAGGGCACCATCAAGGCGACGGTGCTGATCGAGACCATCGTCGCCGCGTTCGAGATGGAAGAAATCCTCTACGAACTGCGCGAGCACAGCGCCGGCCTCAACGCAGGCCGCTGGGACTACATCTTCTCGTGCATCAAGAAATTCAAGCTCGACAAGAACTTCTGCCTGGCCGACCGTGCACAGGTGAAGATGACTGCGCCGTTCATGCGGGCCTATGCTCTCTTGCTGTTGAAGACTTGTCACAAGCGCGGTGCCCCAGCCATTGGCGGCATGAGCGCGCTGATTCCGATCAAGAACGATCCCGAGAAGAACGCCATCGCCATGGCCGGCATCATCGCCGACAAGAAGCGTGACGCGACCGACGGTTACGACGGTGGCTGGGTGGCGCACCCGGGCCTCGTCGAGGCGTCGATGAAGGAGTTTGTCGAAGTGCTCGGCGACAAGCCCAACCAGTGGGAAAAGCAGAAGCCCGAGGTCAGCGTGACTGCCGCCGACCTGCTGAACTTCCAGCCCGAGACGCCGATCACCGAGGCTGGCCTGCGCATGAACATCAACGTGGGCATTCACTACCTGGGCGCCTGGCTCGCGGGCAACGGCTGTGTGCCGATCCACAACCTGATGGAGGACGCCGCCACGGCCGAGATCTCGCGCTCGCAGGTGTGGCAGTGGATCCGCTCGCCCAAGGGTGTGCTCGACGATGGCCGCAAGGTTACGGCCGAGATGGTGAAAGCGATGGTTCCCGAGGAGCTGGCCAAGATCAAGGCGGGCGGCTTCGACGGCAAGTTCGACCGCGCGGCCGAGATATTCACGCAGATGAGCACGCAGGAAGCATTCGCCGAATTCCTGACACTGCCGCTGTACGAAGAGATTTAGCGCGAATCCGGTCGGCACTCCGCCGCAGTGAGGGGCGCAAGCGCTGGCGCGGCCAGCCGTGGTTTGCTGCGTTGCAGAAGAATTGTCCCAAAGTGGCCGAAAAACGCACCTCGTTGGTGCGTTTTTCGTTTATAGAGCGAATTGCTGACCGCCAAAGGCTGGCTTTTTAGGAACCTGCGACCTAAAATTGATGTCTACCGCTCATAAGTGTGCACGCAGGAGTGGGTGTCGAATTGCCAAGGGTTTCCCCGGGTAACAGACGCCGCGAAGCACCCGTTTCGGTATGTCGGGCAGGGCGCCACCAGAAGCAAACCCGCCGATTTGGATGTATCGATTACTCACGGATTGGACTATGGCAAAGAAGTCAGCGCCCGTTTTGTCGCGGGCTAACCTTTGGTCGCTCGAAGAATACGCAAAGCGTCGCCCCACCTTTCAACCAGAGGTGATGGCGCACAAGAAAAATCGCACCGTGCATCTGGGCAATCACCTTACGCTTCAATTTGAAGATGAGATGACGGTTCGTTATCAGATTCAGGAAATGCTGCACAGCGAAGCGACCGATCACGACAGCGTGCAGAGTGAGCTGGATGCCTACCTGCCGCTGATCCCGGACGGCAGCAATTTCAAGGCGACCATGACGCTGGATTACACCGACGACGCCGAGAAGAAGCGTCAGTTGGCGCAACTGATCGGCATCGAGGATCGCGTCTGGATTCAGGTTGAAGGCAGCTCCAAGCTGTATTCGATCGCCGACGAAGATGTTGATCGCGAGAACGACTACGGCCCATCGACCGTGCATTTCTTGCGCTTCGAGCTGACCAAGGAAATGAAAGCCGCGCTGAAATACGGCGTCGGGCTTGCGGTCGGCGTTGATCACCCGCGCTACAAGGCCGCAATCAATCCGCTGCCGCAAACCATTCGCAATGCGCTGGTCGCTGACCTGAAGTAATTTCGGTCATCGTCGGCAAAAAGGCGGCTTCGGCCGCCTTTTTCGTTTTTTGGCGAGACTCGTCGACCTGCGTGAAAGTTGCCGGCGCAGCGATCAGCTTTTTGCTGAAAGCCCCATTTGAAAAGGGCTTGATGGTCAGAAATGTATCCAGTCGACCTATGACGATTTGGCACGCTAAGCCCTTTGCTGAAGCCACTTCCCCAATAAAGATGTACCGCACTGCGGTCCATGCCACGGTCGCGAGTCGGGCGTGCACGCTATGCCAGCGCGCCTGCAAGTCGCGCCACACCGTCCTGCAGCTTTGCCATGTTGACTGCGTAAGCCATTCGCACATGTTCCCGGGCGCGGAATTCGCCGAAGTCGATGCCGGGCGCGAAGGCGACGCCGGTGCGGTCGAGCATTTCGCTGGCGAACTTTTCGCTATCGCGGGTGAAGGCGCTGACGTCGGCATAGACGAAGAAGCCGCCGTCGGGCAGGACGGGGACCTTGAAGCCGATCTTGCCGAGTGCGGTTGCAAAGTAGTCACGCCGCGCCTCGAACTCCTTCCGGCGGGCTTCCGCGATGGCGTAGGCGGCGTCGGAGAAGCAGGCCAGCGCGGCATGCTGCGATAGTGCTGCCGGCGATATGTAGAGGTTCTGCGCCAGCTTTTCGAGATCGCGCACATGACGCTCGGGCGCGACCAGCCAGCCAAGGCGCCAACCGGTCATGTTCCAGTATTTTGAAAAGCTGCTCACCACAAACGCGTCATCGCCGTACGCCAATGCGGTCTCCGGCGGCCGGCCATAGTTGAGACCGGCATAAGTCTCGTCCGAGATCAACACGCCGCCGTGGGCTGCCACGCAGTCAACGATGCGTTTGAGCTCGCCCTCGTGCAGGCTGGTGCCGGTTGGGTTCGACGGGCTCGCCACCAGCACACCCTTGGTGCTGCGGCCCCAGGCGCGGTCAATCATCGCTGCGGTGAACTGGTAGGCGTCATCGGGCCCGACCGGCAAGGTGCGCGGTACACCCTCCATCACCCGCACGAAATGGCGATTGCAGGGGTAGGAGGGGTCAGTGAGCAGGATTTCGTCGTCGCGACCCACCAGCAGCGCACAAGTGAGCAGTAGCGCCGCGGAACCACCCGCGGTGACGATGATGCGCTCCGGCGCAATGTCGAGGCCGTACAAGCGCCGGTAGTGGCCGCTGATCGCCTCGCGCAATGCGCGAATGCCGAGGGCGCTGGTGTAGTAGATCTGGCCACTCGCCAGTAACGACTGCGCGGCGTCGATCACCGGTTGTGGCGTCGGGAAGTCCGGCTCGCCAATTTCCATGTGGATCACGTCGCGTCCCTGTGCCTCCAGCGCGCGGGCGTGAGTGGCAATCTCCATCACGTGGAAGGGTTCGATCTGCGAAAGGCGGGCGGCGATGGCGGGCGTCATTGACTGCGAACGCGAAGCGTTGAAAAAGGGAGAAGCGTGGCGTCTGTTGTCAGGGCGCCGCAGGATAGTTCATGGTGGCCAGCAGCGCCTGCCAGCGGGGATCACCGTGGTGTCGGCGAAACGCAGGTTGGCACGGTAGCAGAAGTTGTAGCGGTTCAGTCGGTACTGCCACAGCCCGCACGTGCTCGAAAAACGCTGCATCATCGGCGCCGCCGCTCTCAACGCAGGCGATCGCGAAGTGCCGTGCACCATCGCGCAGCCGACTGAACTGCGGGTAGCGGGTGCGCGCCGCGGAGAGGTCACCCAGTCGCGCCTCGGCGAACCCGGCGTGGAATACGAGTTGGGCTGCGGTCGGGAAGCGTTGCAGTGCCAGTTCGGCGGTGCGCAGCGATTGCGCGTGTTCACCGGCGAGCTCCAGCCAGGTGCACAGCGTGTCGAAGTAAAACGCCGATTCGCCAAGCAGGCGACGCGCATCGTCGATTGCCCGCCGCGATTCGGCGAGCCGGTCGCCTGCCATGAGCGTCAGCGCGTGGTGGTAGCGGGCGGGTGGCGCCAGCGGATCAAGCGTGAGCACATGCTCATAGATGGCGGTGGCATCGGCAAAACGCCCGAGCGAGAGGTAGATGAAGCCCAGGCGCGCGTTGACGCCGCCGTGGTTGGGCGCCAGCGCAACGGCCTCCTGCGCCCGTGCGAGGCCAAGCGCCCATTGCCGCTGGTTGCAGATGGTGGTGTATGCCGACAGCGAACGCGCCTGTGCGCTGCCCGGATCCAGGGCAATGGCCTGTTCGAGCGCGGCCTCGGCATCGCCCTGATCGAGGGTTGGCTCACTCGACAGCACGGAACGGCGCGAGTAGCGCACCATCGCAAGTACAAACCAGGCATCGGCGTGCTGCGGGTCAAGTTCTGTTGCCCGCGTGGCCATTGCTTCGGCCAGCGCGAGATTTTCCGGCGTTTGCGTCACATTCAGACCGCGTGCCTGATCAATCAGCCCCTGCACTTGCGGCGCCGTGTTGCGGGCCACGACATGCGGCGCGTCCGCCACAGCGCCCAAAGTCAGCGACCGCAACATCAGGTCGATCAGGGCATGGAGCAGCACATGACGCTCGCCGGGTGCGAAGGTGAAGACATGGCTCCACAGGTGGCTGCCGTCGGAGCCGAGCACCAGTTGCGCGGTCACTTTCAGTTGTGCACCGTCAAGCTGTACGCTGCCTTCCAGCAGTGCATCAACTGCGAGCTCGGTGGCGATTTCGCGCACGTCGCGATTGGCATTCTTGTAGCGAAAGCTCGACGTGCGGGCGATCACGCGCACATCGGGCAGCCGCGTCATGGCGTCGATGATGTCTTCGGACAGGCCATCGCAGAGGGCGTCCTCGTCGCTCCGTCCGGTAAAGTTCGCCAGCGGCAGGACGGCAATGCGCGGCTTGGCAGGCAACCCGGCAGGCGTGTTGCGGCGGACGATGGGCACATACCCACCGCGCTGGATTTCGATTCGCAAACCGTTGCTGTGCCCCTCGTCCGCGTAGTAGCGGTCCAGCAGCTCGCGCAGTCGGTTGACCGAAACACGGACGATGCCATCGTTGGTTGAATCGTAGGTGGCGGCGTCCCGGCCGAAGACATCCAGCGCGATGACGCTTTCTTTCAGTCGGGTGGTGCCACCATCGTGCAGGCTGCTGACCAGGTACAGCAACAGGTCGCGCGCCCGCTGCGAACGCGCGAACGCACGGCTGCGCAGCACGCGGGCAAGCTCGGCGTTGACTTCATCGCGGTTCGGGTTCATTGATATCCGGCCCGGCGCCGGTGGCGGGCGCCTTGATCAGACGCGATTTTCGCTCTTTTCGAGACTGGCAGCGCTGGCGCTAGCGCAGACGCAGTACCGGCTGACCGTGTTCTGCAGCCCATGCAGCCAGCTTTTCGTCGGGATCGACGGCGACCGGACGATCGGCGGCAAGCAGCAAAGGCAGATCGTTGATCGAATCGCTGAAGGCCGTGACCTCGAAGGAGGCGATTGAACTCTCGCGACTTGCGAGCCATGAATGGAGCCGCACAACCTTGCCTTCACGCATGTTGAGCGTACCTGATGTCCGTCCGGTGAAGCGGCCATCTACCACTTCCGGCTCGCTGGCGATCAGGTGCTCGATGCGGAGATGCCTTGCCGTGAGTTCGGTGATGTAGCGGTTGGTTGCGGTTGTCATCGCCACCAGATCGGCGCTGGCCAGATGTTGCTCCACCAGCTCACGCGCGGCGTCAGGAATGCGCGGCACGATCTCAACGTCGAGAAACTCACGGCGGAGCGGCTCCCATTCCTCCGGGCTGCGGCCTGCCAGCGTGCTGACATAGAACTCGGTAAATTCTCGAACCCTCACTGTTCCAGCTTTGTAGCGGGTCTCCATGTCGGCATTGCGGGCTGAGAACTCGGCGCGGTCGAGAATGCCGCGCCGAATCAGGAAGTCACACCAGAGCACATCGCTGTCGCCCGTCAGCAGCGTGTGGTCGAGATCGAACAGAGTCAGTTTCTTTTTTGCCATCACCGCTAACGGTAACACCAATGATCGTCAGGCGATACGTGCGGGCATGACTTCGCTCGACCGCCGTGCCAGCTGGTCCGGGTTTGGCTGGACCGCACCGCGCGTCGTCAACATTGCACGGTTCTAGGCACTGCGCAAATGCCACGCCTTGGTACGGCAGAAGGTCTGGATGCCATAGGTTGATAGCGTGAGGCCGATGCCGGAGTCGCCGTAGCCGCTCCACGGCAGGCGCGGACTGACGCGGTCGCAACAATTCCAGTAGACGCTGCCGGCGTTGACTTGCGCCAAGATGCCGCGCGCAACGGTTTCATCAGGAGTGTAGACGCCAGCAGTCAGGCCGTAGCGGGTGTCATTCATCATTGCTACCGCCTCAGCATCGTCGGCCACTTTCTGAATGCCGATGATGGGACCAAAGCTCTCCTCGCGCATCAGCTCCATCGAATGATTGACGTCGGCGTAAACCGTCGGCGCATACCAGTTGCCCGGCCCCGGCAGGCGATGGCCGCCAACCAGCAACCTGCCGCCCTTGCGCCGCGCATCTTCGACCTGTGCGTCGAGCACGTCCAGCTGCGGCGCGCGGGTGATGGCACCGATGTAGGTGTCCTCGGCCATCGGGTCGCCGACCTTGAAGCCATTGACGATGTCGACCAAGCTGCGCACAAACTCGTCGTAGATCGACGCGTGAACGTAGATGCGCTCCACCGAGCAGCAGCTCTGGCCGGTGTTATACATCGCGCCATCCGCCAGCGACTCCGCCGCATTTTTTACATTGGCATCGGCGCGCACATACGTCGGGTCCTTGCCACCCAGCTCCAGTTGCAGCTTGACCATGCGTGAGCCCATCGTACGGGCAATGCGGGCGCCGGTGGCATAAGAGCCGGTGAAGAAAAGGCCGTCAATCCGCTGCTCCATCAACGCCGCGCCCACGCTGCCATCGCCCACCAGTGTGATGAAGGCGTCATAGGGCACGCCAGCCTCGTAGAGCAGGCGCGCGATCTCCAGACCTGTCATCGTGGCGTACTCTGACGGTTTGTAGAGCACCGTATTGCCGGTCAGCAGCGCGGGCACAAACACGTTACCGCCGACAAACCACGGATAGTTCCATGCCGAGATGTTGCCGACGACGCCGAGTGGCACATGCTCAATCTGCTCACGCATGCCGCCTTCATCGAAAACAGTCTCGGTACCCGTTGACCGTTCAACGGCGCCAAGGAAAAAGTCAATGCGGCCCAACAGCCCGTTGAGCTCGTTGCGGGCCTGGCGAATGGGTTTGCCGGTATCGAGCGTCAGCGTGCGCGCGAGCGACTCGAGGTCGCGTACCACCAGTGCCCGGAAGCGCTCAATGCAGGCCTTGCGCTCGGTCAGCGGCACGCGCTGCCAGCGCGGCTGCGCCGCACGCGCCTGAGCAGCCTTGAGCGCAACGGTCGCCGCATCGTCGGCGGGCACTTCGTCGATTTGCCCGCCGGTGGCGGGGTTGATGATTGCCAGCGTAGCCATGCAATATTCCTCTTGTTCAGTGTATTCCCGAGTTGCCGTTACATCGCCGCGAGGAACAGTCGCTCGAAGTCGGCACCCGTGCAGGGCCGCGGGTTGGTCTGGTGGCAGATGTCGCGTGTGGCGATGTCAACCAGTCGCGGCAGGTGCGCTTCCGTCACGCCATGCGCAATCAGACCGCCATGAATGCCAACACTGGCTTTCATGGACTTGAGCCAGGGCACGAACGCGCTGCCGCCGCCAGCCACGCCACAGACATGCGCCAGCTCGTCAAACTTCTGCGGTACCGCTTCAAAGTTCCACGCCATGACGGTATCGATCATCAGTGCATTGGCCAGGCCGTGGTGCAGGTCGTTGACAGCGCCCAGCGCGTGTGCGCAGGAGTGCACTGCCCCCAGGTCTTTCTGGAAAGCGATGGCTCCCATCATCGACGCCATCATCATGTCGCTACGTGCCTGCAGATTGCCGGGCTCCTGCACTGCCTTCAGCAGGGCGCGCGCTGCAATGCGGGTGCCCTCCAGAGCGATGCCGTCGCACAGCGGGTGATAGGCGGGTGAGAGATAGCTCTCCACATTGTGCGTCAGAGCATCAATGCCGGTGGCGGCGGTGACGGCGGGCGGCAGGCCGACGGTCAATTCAGGGTCGGCGAACACGCAGCGGGCGAGAATTTTTGGGCTGAAGACGACGCGCTTCAGATGCGTATCGTTTTCGCTGACCACCGATGAACGTCCAACCTCCGAGCCGGTGCCCGAGGTGGTGGGCAGCGCGACGAAATACGGCAGCGGATGCGTGATAGCCCGTACCTGCGGATGATCCCAGACGTACTCAAGGATGTCGCCTTCATGCGTCGCGGCGACGCCGACGATCTTTGCCACATCAAGAGCCGCGCCACCGCCAAAGCCGATCACGCAGTCAGCGTTGTGCGCCTTGTAGGCTGCCGCGCCGTCCATCACCTGCGAGCAGGTCGGGTTGCCGAAGACGCCGGAGAACACGGCGACATCCAGTCCGGTCAACGTGGATTTGAATTCGGCAAGTACAGGTAACGCACCCAACGCACGGTCGGTCACGATCAGCGGACGCTTGAGTCCTTGCTCGTGCAGATGGTCGGCGACCAATTTGCGGGCACCAACGCCAAACTTGATGGCGGTGGGAAAAGAGAAAGAGGAGATCGACATGCCAGTAGTGATGCTGCGTTAGATGATTTCGAAGTAGCGCTTGAGTTCCCAGTCGGTGACCGCATCCTGCCACTGCCGCCATTCCCACTCACGGGTGGCAGCAAAGTGGTCGACGAAAGTGTCGCCGAGCCAGTCGCGCGCGATGGCGGATTCGCGGAAGTTGCGTGTGGTCTCGATCAGTGTGCGCGGTGCGCGTGGCACGTTGTCAGCGCCCTGGTTGGTGCCAGTGATCGGCGGTGCCGTCAGCTTGAGGCCCTTCTCGACACCGTGAAGGCCGGCGGCGATCAGGGCCGCAGCGGCAAGATAGGGGTTGACGTCGGCACCGGGGCAACGGGTTTCCAGCCGGGTCGCCTTCGGTGAACCGGCGATCACGCGGAAGCTCGCGGTGCGGTTGTCCAGTCCCCAGGTCGGTTTGACCGGTGCCCAGAAGCCATCGACCAGCCGCTTGTAGCTGTTGATCGTGGGCCAGAACATCGGCGCGAACTCCATGAGGCAGGCAACCTGGCCAGCAAGATAACTCTCGAAGAGCTTGCTCATGGAGCGCGGGCTTTTGGCGTCGTAGAACAGATTCTTCTTGCCGTCGGAGAGGCTCTGGTGCAGATGCCCGCTACAGCCGGGATATTGCTGGTTCCATTTGGCCATGAAGCTCGGCATGATGCCGTAGCGCTTGCCAATTTCGCGGGCACCGGTCTTGAACAGAATCGCACGGTCCGCCTGCTCGAGTGCGTCGCTGAAGGCGATCGCTGCTTCGTACACCCCTGGGCCGGTTTCGGTGTGCAGGCCTTCAATCGGTACGCCGAAGGCGAGCATCTCATCCATCAGTGCGTTGAAGAAGGGCCGGTTGTCGGCCATGCGCAGCAGCGAGTAGCCGAACATGCCCGGTGTCAGCGGCGTCGGAGCCACGCCACGCTTCTCGGCCCAGCTCTGCGGTGTTTCGACGAAATTGAACCACTCGAACTCCATGCCTGTCATCGGCTGCACGCCGAGCTTCTCGGCCCGTTTCAGGACGCGCTTCAACGTCTGCCGGGGGCACACCGGGAACGGTGAGCCGTCGGCGTTGATAAATTCGCCGAGGAAAAAGTTGACATTGCCGTCCCAAGGCACCTGCCGATGGGTATTGAGGTCGAGCCGCGCCAAGGCATCCGGGAAGCCATGCTGCCAGCCGGTGACCGTCGTGTTGTCATAGCAGTTGTCGTGCGCGTCCCAGCCGAACACGACATCGCAGAAGCCGAAGCCGCTGTCAGCGGCGCCGTAGAACTTGTCACGGTGCAGGTACTTGCCACGCAGGATGCCGTCGATATCGCTGACGGCAACCTTGACCTTGCTGGCGCCGGATTTGCGGATCGCGGCGAGGGCGGGATGTTCTTTGGGTACTCGGGTTGCCATGTGATTCTCTCTGCCTTCAGTTCATTGCGAGGCGCCGGACGGAATGCCAAGCTCCCTGAGCGCCAGGGCGACGGCATGCACCGCCTGCTCGATTTCCATTGGTGTAATCGCACCAATACAACCGACGCGGAAGGTCTCCACCTGCGTCAATTTGCCCGGATACAGGATGAAGCCGTGCGCCTTGGCGGCTTCGTAAAAGCGCTTGAAATCGTAGTTCGGGTGCGCCGGTGCGTGAAACGTGACGATGATCGGCGCCTGCACGCTGGGGTCGAGAAACGGCTTGAAGCCGAGCGCGCGCATGCCGCTCACCAGCGTCTCGTAGTTGCTCGTGTAGCGCGCCAACCGCGCCGGTTGACCGCCTTCTGCCTCGAACTGGGCGATCGCCTCGGCCAGCGCCACCACCACGTGCGTCGGGGGCGTAAAGCGCCACTGGCCGGTTTTCTCCATGTAGACGTATTGATCGTGCAGGTCCATTGCCAGTGACTGGCTGCGACCGGCGCAGTCATCGAGAATGGCTTTGCGGATGAAGACGAAGCCCATGCCGGGCACGCCTTCCAGACACTTGCCACTGGCTGCGATCAGCGCATCGAAACGGGTCTTGCGCGCATCGATTTCAATGGCCGCAAACGAGCTCATGGCATCGATGATGAGCCCTTTGCCAGCCGCTGCGCAGACATCCGCAATCTCCGGCAGCGGGTTCAGTACACCGGCGCCTGTTTCGCAGTGAATCAGCACCACATGGGTGATGCTGGCGTCGGCATCGAGTTTGTCGCGTAGCGCGGATGGCGACACCGGCTCATGGTCGGCGAACGGCATCACGGTGCAGCGGCGGTCCATCATGGTCGTCAGCTTTGCAGCGCGCTTGCAGTAGGCGCCGTTGTCGAGCACCAGCACGTGGCCATCGCGGGGCACGACCGTCGCTACCGCAGCTTCCACGCTGAACGTGCCACTGCCCTGGAGGGGCACGACCACGTGTGTCTGCTCTCCGTGAACAACGGCGAGCAGGCTCTTGCGTACGCGGGCAGTCACGGCGTTGAACTCGGCATCCCATGAACCCCAGTCGCGCAGCATGGCGAGCTTGGTTTGCAGCGACGTGGTCAGGGGGCCGGGGGTGAGAAGGATTCGGTCGTGAGACATGAGCAACTACCTATCGAATGCGGGGCTGGCTAACGACCGCCGCGCCAAGCCTGCGTGCGACGGTCTACCCAACGCGCGAGCAGCATGAAGACGCCGGTGGACACCGCAGAAATCGCAGCGATCATCACCGCCATCGCGGCGGCGGCGCCGATCTCGCCCGCCTCGTCCAGGTTGAGAATGGCAATGGAGGCAACCTTGGTGTCGGGCGAGTACAGGAACACCACAGCCGAAATCGTTGTCATCGCGTTGACGAAGAAATAGCGCGCAATGTCCACCATGGCTGGTGTGCAGATCGGCAGTGTGACGCGCCAGAAGGTGCGGAACCACGGCACCTTGAGCGATGCGCTGACGGCTTCAAACTCGCTGTCAAGCGATTTCAGTGCGGTCACCGCTGTCAGATGCCCGGTGGTGTAGAAGTGGATGATGGTGCACAGGGTCAAGAGTGCAGTGGTCTGATAAAGGCCATGCAGCGGGTTGTTTGGCGCGTTGAAGAAGAAGATGTAGCCAAGACCCAGGACCAGTCCGGGCACGGCCATCGGCAGCATCGCGAGCATGCGCACCGGACCGCGCAGCAAGGGAGCGCCCTTGGTCTTCTCAAGCAGATAGGCGCCGAAGAATACGAGCAGCGTGCCGAAGAAAGCGGTGCCCGCCGCCATCTTGAGGCTGTTGACGAAACCTTCACCTACCTCGCCATCGACGAGGCCGAGCACGTAGTGGCGCAGGCTTGGCGTCAGGTTGTATGGCCAGAAGCTGGCGAACGAGGCAAAGATCGCCATGCCGAGCATCGCGAGCATCAGTAGTGCCACGGCGCTGCAGCAGAGCAGCATCACGCGGTCGAAGCCCTTGCTCGGCGTGGGTCGGTACGGCACAGCGCGCGCGGTCAACATGGCTGTTTGCCGGCGGCTCACGTAGTGATCCACGGCAAAGGTGAACACGGCGGGCAGCAACAACAACAGAGCGACGACTGAACCCTTGGCGAAATCCTGCTGGCCGATCACCAGTTTGAAGACATCGGTGGCAAGCACATTGAAGTTGCCACCAATCACTTTGGGGATGCCGAAGTCCGTCATTACCAGCGTGAAGGTAACCAGTGCAGCCGAAAGCAGGCCGTACTTGGCGCCGGGTAACGTGATGGTGAAGAACTTGCGGGCACGGCTGGTACCCATCGCGGCCGCCGCCTCGTAGAGCCGCGCATCGGCAAGACTGAGCGCAGTGATCAGAATCATCAGCGCATGCGGAAATACGGCAAAACACTCGGCCAGCACGATGCCCGGGGCGCCATAGATCTGGCTGATGCCGAGCGCCTGCATGAAGCCCTTGGCAATGCCTTGATTGCCGAACCAATAGATCAGGGAGATCGCCGACAGCAGCGACGGCGCCAGCAGTGGGATCAGGCTGATGCCACGGAATAGCGGTTTCCATCGCATGCAGGACCGGGTGAGCCCGTAGGCAAACAGAAAGGCGATCGGAATGGTGATGAAGGTGACCGCCAGTGAAACCCAGACACTGTTCCACAGACTGTTGAGCAAGGCCGGCGTTTGTGCATACGCAATGAAGTTGGCCAGACCGACGAACTCGCGGTTCTTCCCCTCAAAGGCCTGCATCAGTATCGCTGTTAGCGGCGCCGCGAGAAAGGCCAGCAGGATCAGGGCAATGCCGACAAGCCAGACGTGCGCAACGCGGTCGGACCAGTGCACGCGCTGATGCAACGCGGTTCCGGCCACCGGCGCCAGGGCAGAGGTCGTTGTCACCGCGACGGCCATCTCAGAACACCCGCAACCGTTCTGGCAGCAGCTTCAGCCGCAGGGCAGAGCCCACGGTCAACGCCTGCTCGGTAAGGAAGTTGAGTGACAGATAAACCGTCAGGCGATGAGGTGCGAAAGCCGCGCTCGCAACGTGAACATGGCAAAACGAACCAAGAAACTCGATCTTTTCGATCACCGCATCGAACACACAAGGGTCATCCGGCGCGAAGCTGGCTGTGCCACCAGCCACTGGCCGCGCGAGCACGTCTTCAGGGCGCAGATACACCTTGGCCTCGCCGTCGGCGGCACGGGACGATGCTTCGGTGCGTAGCCGGAACTGCCCGACATTCAATTCACCGGCATTAATGCGACCTGGCAGCACGTTGACCTTGCCAACAAAGTCGGCGACGAACGGCGTTGCAGGTTCGCGATAAACACTGATGGCATTGCCCACCTGTTCGATCACGCCGTGGTTCATTACTACGATGCGGTCGGCAACCGAGAGCGCTTCTTCCTGATCGTGCGTCACCATGATGGTGGTGACTCCCACCTTCTGCTGCAGCGCCCGGATTTCTTGCCGTAGCCGGACACGCTCGAGCGCATCAAGCGCAGAGAGCGGCTCATCAAGCAGCAGGAGGCCGGGAGAGGTCGCCAGCGCGCGGGCGAGGGCAATACGTTGCTGCTGTCCGCCAGAGAGTTGACCGGGGAACTTGCGCTCGCTACCGGGCAGGCCGACCAGCTTGACCAGTTCTTCAACACGGCGCTGAACTTCAGCACGCGGAGTCTTCCGGTTGACCAGGCCGTAGGCCACGTTGTCGGCGACCGTGAGATTGGGGAACAGCGCGTAGCTCTGGAACACGATACCGTAGTCGCGCTCCGCGGGTGGTGCCGTGGTGATGTCCCGACCACCTTGCTGGATGCTGCCGGCCGTTGGCGTTTCAAGACCGGCGATGATCCGCAGCAGGGTGGTCTTGCCGCAGCCGGACGGCCCGAGGAAGCAGACGAACTCGCCCTGCGAGATTTCAAGATCAATCGCTTTCAGGGCGGCGAAGGCGCCGAACTCCTTGCGGACTCCGGAGAGTTTGAGATAGCTTGACGACGTATTGTGTTCAGTCATGGACTCAACGGAGCAAGAAGCGCGCTAACGCTACTGGGCGGTTGTGCGGCCATTGCCTCATGGCCGACCACAAAGCCGGGCGCCATGCAGCGCCCGGTTAACTGCTGGCGAAAAGGCGCTGCTAGCGCTTCTCCGTCTTGGAGTCGTAGCGCTTGGTCCACTCGGCCAGAATGCGTTCGCGGTTTTCTGCGGCCCACGCGAAGTCCATCTTCACCAGTCGTGCTTCATAGTCGGAGGGCACATTCGGCAGCGGAGGAGCCATGCCGGGAACGGCGGTAATCGCAAAGTTCTTGCCGTAAAGCGCCATCGCATCTTTGCTTGCCGCCCAGTCGGCGAGCTTCTTCGCCGCATCAAGTTTCTTGGTGCCCTTGTGGATGCCGAATGCTTCCAGATCCCAGCCGAGGCCTTCCTTCGGGAACACCAGATCAATCGGTGCGCCCTTGGCTTTGTTGCTGTTGCCGCGGTATTCGAACGAGATGCCGAGCACAAACTCACCCGAGGCCGCCATGTTGCAAGGCTTCGAGCCGGAGTGCGTGTACTGGGCGATGTTTTCGTGCAGGCCGTTCATGAACTGCCAGCCACCGCCCTTGCCGCCGTCATCACCAAACAGCGTGAGCCATGCGGTGACGTCGAAGAAGCCGGTGCCGCTGGAGGCCGGGTTCGGCATCACGATCTGGCCCTTGTAGACCGGTTTGGTCAGGTCCTTCCAGGTTTCCGGCTTCGGGATGTTTTTCTTGGCGGCCTCGACCGTGTTGAAGCAGACGGTCGCACCCCATACGTCCATGCCGAACCAGGCGGGTGGTGACTTCTTGTCCTTGTACTGCGCCTGAATCGCCGCCAGACCGGCTGGGGCGTACGGCTCCAGCATGCCCTGCTTGTCGAGAAGTGCAAGGCTGGATGCGGCAACCCCCATCACTGCGTCGGCGACCGGATTTGCTTTCTCTGCAATCAGTTTGGCTGTGACCACACCAGTGGAATCGCGCACCCATTTGATTTCGATATCGGGGTGGGCCTTGTAGAAGCCCTGTTCGTAAGCCTTGAGCTGATCAGTTTCCAGCGCGGTGTAGACCGTCAGCGAGGTCTTTTGCGCGTAACCCATTGATGCAAACAAAACGGCGCCGGCAAGCGCGCCGAGGCGAAACAAGTTAGACAAACGCATATCGTGGTTCCTTTACAAAATCTTGCAATGGTGTGTCCAGTCCATGACAACGCTGTGACGGGCAGGCTGGAGCAATCGCCCTCTTTTCGCCGCGCCCGGTAGCTGGATTCCGTGGGCAAGACTGGCATGAACCAGCCTGCGTGGACGTCCCCTCGCGCCGTCGTCGAGTTGTTTTAGACCCGAGTTTGATTATTTGTCAATTGTTTTTTGCAGATTGTTGACAATCTGCGATCGCACGGGTCAAATGGCGGTATGTTTCTTCAACCCGACCGATGTGGCAATGGCGAACGACGTTGATGCAGCGGCCTCAGAGCCAGTGCTGCCACCATCTGGAGCGCTGTCGGGCGATTCACTCGCGACCATTGCGCTGTTGCAAACCAGCTCGCTGACCACGCTGGTGCAGCAGGACATCGAACGCGCCATCCTGGCAGGTGAATATGCGCCGGGCAGCAAGCTGGTTGAGGCGACGCTTGCCGAGAAGATGGGCGTTTCGCGCGGTCCGATTCGTGAGGCTTTCCGCATGCTGGAAGAAGCCGGGCTGGTGCGCACCGAAAAAAATCGCGGCGTCTTTGTTCGCGACATTCCCATCGACGAAGCCATTGAGATCTTCGATCTGCGTGCGGCGATGGATGAGCTCGTTGGCCGTCAACTCGCGAAGAACATCACGGCCGTTCAGCAGAAGGAAGTCAAGGCGCTGGTTGATGCCATGGAACGTGCCGTGAAGGTGAACGACACGCGCACCTATCACTTGCTGAACCTCAAGTTCCACGACCGTCTTGTTGAGATGGTGGGCAACCGCAAGCTTACTGCGATCTACCGCAAGCTGATCAAGGAGCTGGCGCTGTTCAGGCGACTGAATCTCGCGGACGGATGGCTGATGCCCATTTCGGCGGGCGAGCACCGCCAGATTCTGAAGGCGATTGCCTCAGGTGACCCTGAAGCCGCTGGCAAAGCCATGTTTGATCACGTGATGGAAAGCAAGGAACGCACGATTGCGAATGACCTGCGGCGGCAGAGCCGTGCGGCGTCGGACGCTGTGCGCAACAAGGCAGCTTAGGGCGTGTTAACCCTATTTTCACGAGATGCGTTGCCACGAGACGGCGATGAATGCAAGGAGCACTGCGCAGGCCGTGGTGGTTCCACGGCCAAGCAGGGCGACGCGGCAGACGCGCCGTCTCGTGGCAACCCTTCGGGGCGTGACGTATTTTCGCGCCCGGTGTTGTTGCGAAGTCCTTGTGGTGCCCGCACCACGGCGGCCTTCGCGCCTAACCGTGCATCGAAAATACGACCGCCGCACTCGCGAAAATAGGGTTAACACGCCCCAATCAGGAGTTCTCATGTCATCCAGTCAACCTGGCGCCCGCAGCATCGAAGTCAACGGACGCAGCTACAAGCTGCCCAGCCATCCCACCGTGGTCGTCTGCGTTGATGGCTGCGAGCCAGACTACCTTGGGCAAGCCGTTGCCACTGGGCAGATGCCGTGGATGAAGCGGACGCTGGCGAACGGCACGGCCATCGTTGCTGACTGTGTGGTGCCGACGTTCACCAATCCAAACAATCTGTCGATCGTGACTGGGGCGCCGCCCTCGGTACACGGCATCTGTGGCAATTACCTGTATGACCCCGCCAGTAACAGCGAGGTCATGATGAATGATCCGAAATGGCTGCGGGTGCCAACGATTCTCGCGGCGCTCGCCGATCAGGGCAAGCAGGTCGCGGTGGTGACTGCGAAGGACAAGCTGCGCAAACTGCTCGGCCACAAGATGCGCGGCATCTGCTTCTCGTCCGAGAAATCAGATCAGGTGACGGTGGCCGAGAACGGCATTGATAACGTGCTTGATCTGGTTGGCATGCCGGTGCCAGACGTTTACAGCGCGGCGCTCTCCGAATTCGTCTTTGCGGCCGGCGTCAAACTGATGCAGACGCGGCGTCCGGATGTGATGTATCTCTCGACCACCGACTACATCCAGCACAAGCACGCGCCTGGTACCGAGGGTGCCAATGCCTTCTACCGCATGATGGACGGCTACCTCGCGCAGCTTGACGCGGCGGGCGCGGTGATTGCACTGACAGCCGATCACGGCATGAATGCCAAAGTGGCGATGGACGGCACGCCTGACGTGATTTATCTGCAGGACTGGTTTGATGCATGGCTGGGCGCCGGCAAGACGCGGGTGATCCTGCCCATCACTGACCCGTATGTCGTGCATCACGGTGCGCTCGGCTCTTTTGCTACCGTCTATTTGCCCGCTGGCGTTGATCCGGCTGAAGCCGCCACAAAACTCGGCAGGCAGCGCGGCATCGAGAGTGTTCTGGGGCGAGCCGCTGCCGCAGAACGATTCGAATTGCCGCCTGACCGGATAGGCGATCTGGTGGTTGTCTCCGAGCGCTTCACCGTGATCGGTACCTCCGCGTCAAAGCATGATCTGTCCGGCCTCGATGCGCCGCTGCGTTCGCACGGAGGTGTGAGCGAACAGCGCGTGCCACTCATCGTCAACCGTCCCTTGCCTGGTCTTGACCACAGCCGCCGGTTCCGCAATTTCGATGCTTTTGATCTTGCCTTGAACTATGCGCAGTAGCCTTAATGCCCGCGTGGCGCCGACGCTTCACGGTCAACTTTGTCTGTCAGCTAGCCCATGAGCATCCAGCAGTTCATCTTAGATCATCACCTCAACGCCATGCGCATCAACGGCAAGCGCGTCGGCGGTGATCGCACTGGCGAGCGCGCGATTGCCGTGCACAATCCGTACACCGAAGAGGTCATCGGCAACGTCCCGAAGGCGACACTGGAAGAGGTGCGCGCCGCCTTCAGTACCGGGCATGCTTACCGGTCGAAGCTCACGCGCTATGAGCGTGCTGCCATTCTCAACCGCGCCGCCGATATCGCAAATCGGCGCAAAGACGAGGTGGCAGCCCTGATCTCAGCAGAAGCTGGCCTTTGCATGAAGGATGCGATTTACGAAGCGGGCCGCGTGAGTGACGTTTTCCTTTTCGGTGCCAACGAGGTGCTGAAGGACGACGGGCAAGTCTTCAGTTGTGACCTGACGCACCACGGCAAGAAAAGGCGCGTCTATACGCAGCGCTCGCCTTTGCTCGGCGTGATCACGGCGATCACGCCTTTCAATCACCCGATGAATCAGGTGGCGCACAAGGTGGTGCCGAGCGTCGCAACCAACAATCGCATGGTGTTGAAGCCCTCGGAGAAGGTACCCTTCTCCGCCATTCTGCTCGCGGACTTTCTTTACGAGGCGGGGCTGCCCCCCGAGATGCTGTCGATCGTGACTGGCGATCCAAGGGAGATTGCCGACGAACTGCTCACCAATGAGCACGTTGATCTGATCACCTTCACCGGTGGCGTGGCCATCGGCAAGTACATTGCAAACAAGGCCGGTTACCGTCGCATGGTGCTTGAGCTCGGGGGCAACGATCCGATCATCGTGATGGAAGACGCCGACGTCGACGAAGCGTCCACGTTGGCGGTGCAAGGATCGTACAAAAACAGCGGACAGCGCTGCACGGCGATCAAGCGGATGCTGGTACATGAATCCGTCGCCGACGCATTTACCGAGCAGGTGGTGGCCAAGACCAAGGCGTGGTCTTACGGCGACCCGGCGGATACAAAAGTCGACATGGGCACCGTGATCGACGAGCCGGCGGCACGCCTGTTTGAGAGCCGTGTCAACGAAGCTGTAGCGCAGGGTGCGCGGGTGCTGGTAGGCAATGAGCGTCGCGGCGCACTTTACTCGCCCACGGTGATTGATCGCGTTGATCCCGCCATGACGGTCGCGCGAGAAGAAACCTTCGGTCCGGTGTCGCCGATCATCAAGTTCCGCAACATCGACGAGGCGATTCGTATTTCCAACGGCACGGCCTACGGTCTGTCGAGCGCTGTCTGTACCAATCGCCTGGACTACATCACACGCTTCATCAGCGAACTGGACGTCGGCACGGTGAACGTGCGCGAAGTGCCCGGCTATCGTCTCGAATTGACGCCGTTCGGGGGGATCAAGGACTCCGGCCTTGGTTACAAGGAAGGCGTGCAGGAAGCGATGAAGAGCTTCACCAACATCAAGACCTACTCTTTACCCTGGGTGTAGGCCGTGCTGACCATCGACGACATCGCTCGCCTGTTTGCCGAACGCGGACATGAGCAGTATTCCGGTGAACCGGTAACCCAGCTTGAGCACGCCTTGCAAACGGCTTTGCAGGCCGAAGCGGAAGGCGCAGACGACGCGCTGGTGACCGCATCGCTGTTGCATGATCTCGGTCATTTGCTGCACGATCTGGGCGATACACCCAGCCTGCGCGGTGTTGATGACGTGCATCAGTACCGCGCGTTGCCCTTTCTGCGAGGTGTTTTCGAGGACCGTGTGCTTGACGGCATCAAGCTGCACGTCGATGCCAAACGCTATCTGTGCGCAATCGACAGCGGTTACTACGCTGCACTTTCTGATGATTCGAAGCGCAGCCTTGCGTTGCAGGGCGGCGTATTCGCCGATGGTCAGGCGGCGGTGTTCATCGCGCAGGCGGGCGCGGCCGACGCTGTGCGTCTGCGCCGCTGGGACGACATGGCCAAGGTGGCTGGCCTCGCAACCCCCTCGCTGGAACACTTCCTGATGCGTGCCAGCCGCGTCGTGCAGGCAGACGCGGCGCCACGCGCCACCGGAGGATGACCGCGCCCGCCGCTGCACTCGTGCTGACGTGGCCGGTCGTGCTCGTCGTCCTGTTCGGTGCCTTGTTGCATGCAAGCTGGAACGTACTGGTGAAGTCCAGTACCGACAAGGCACTCGATACGGCACTCATCCACCTGCTCGGTTCGCTGATCGCGCTGCCGTTGCTGCTGGTCGTCGGGCTGCCGGGTGCAGCGTCGTGGCCCTACATCCTGGCGTCGGTGGTCATCCACATCGGCTACTACATCGCTCTCACGGGGGCCTACAAACACGGCGACATGGGGCTTACCTATCCGTTGATGCGCGGCGTGGCTCCCATGCTGGTTGCGGTTTCTGCGGTGATGACAGTGGGTGAGTCGCTGGCGCCGATGGCTTGGGTGGGCGTGCTTGGCATCTGCGTTGGCGTACTGGTGCTCGGGCTGAGCCGACACGCGCTGGACAATCGTCGGGCGACGCTGTTCGCGCTGGCCAACGCCGTGGTCATAGCGGTCTACACCGTGATTGACGCGCTGGGCGCACGCGCGTCGGGCAACGCTGAGCAATATGTGGTCGCGCTGTTCGTTCTCGATGGCTGGCCTTTTGCGCTGCTGGTGCTGGCGCGACGCGGACGCGCGGCATGGCCCTATGCACGTGCACGCTGGCCGGTCGCGGCGGGCGGTGCGCTGGCGTCGCTGGGTTCCTACGGCATCGCGCTGTGGGCGATGACACGTGCACCGGTTGCCACGGTGGCTGCACTGCGGGAGACCTCGGTGCTGTTCGCTGCACTGCTCGGTACCTGGTTGCTGAAGGAGCAATTCACGCCCCGTCGCGCGCTGGGGACTTGTGTGATCGTTGCCGGCGTGATGGCGCTGCGTCTGGCCTGAGAGGTTCAATGTGTCTGTCTTGCCCACCCACGCAGAAGTCATCATCGTCGGCGGTGGCATCGCCGGCTGTTCAACTGCGTATCACCTGGCCAAGCTCGGCAAGCGCGACGTGCTGCTGCTGGAACAGGGCAAACTGACCTGCGGCACCACATGGCACGCTGCCGGCTTGATTGGGCAGATGCGGCCGAACCGCAACATGACGCAGATGAGCAAATACGGCATTGAGCTGTATTCCACGCTGGAGGCGGAGACAGGGCTCGCCACCGGCTGGAAGCAATGCGGCAGCGTCAACGTCGCCGCCACGCCGGAACGGCTGAAGGTACTCAAGAAGCAAATCACGCTGGCCAGGAGCTTCGGCGTGGAAGTGCATGAAATCTCGCGGGACGAAGTACGCGAGCGGGTGCCCGTGATGCGTACCGATGACCTGACTGGCGCAATCTGGATTCCCGGCGATGGCAAAGCCAATCCGGCCGATCTCGCAATGTCACTCGCCAAGGGCGCGCGCAACCGTGGCGTACGTATCGTCGAGGACATTGAGGTCACGGGTGTGATCGTCGACAACGGTCGCGTTGCTGGTGTGCGTACCGCGCACGGCGACATCCGCTGCGAAGTGCTCGTGAATTGTGCCGGACAATGGGCGCGGCAATTCGGGCGCCTGGCCGGCGTCAATGTCCCGCTCTATTCGGCGGAGCACTTCTACATCGTCACCGGCAAGATTGCTGGCGTGGAGCCGATGATGCCGGTGGTGCGCGACCCGGATGGCTTCATCTACTACAAGGAAGAGGTTGGCGGCCTGCTGATGGGTGGTTTCGAGCCGAAGGCGAAGCCATGGAAGGTTGACCCGATTCCATCGACCTTTCAGTTCGAGTTGCTCGGTGAGGATTGGGATCAGTTCGAGATCCTGATGACCAATGCAATTCATCGCACGCCGTGTCTGGAAACCGCCGAGATCAAGATGCTGCTCAACGGGCCGGAAAGTTTTACGCCCGATGGCAACTTCATCCTGGGTGAGGCCCCGGAGTTGCGTAACTATTTTGTTGCGGCGGGGTTCAATTCGGCTGGCATTGCCAATTCCGGCGGCGCCGGGCGGCTGATTGCGGAATGGATCGTGGGCGGTGAGCCACCCGGCGATTTGTGGGACGTCGATATTCGCCGCTTCGGCAGCTTCACCAGCAATCGCCGCGCCCTGTTTGATCGTACCGCCGAAACGCTTGGCTTGCACTACGCCATGCGCTGGCCGCGGCAGGAGCTGGAGACCGCGCGGCCGCTGCGCACCTCGCCGCTGTATGACTTGCTCAAGGAGAAGAATGCGGAATTCGGCAGCAGGAATGGCTGGGAACGTGCCAACTACTTCAGGCCACCAGACGCAGCTCGCCCGGATTACACGCTGGGCAGGCCAGGGTGGCTGCCGTGGATCATCGAGGAGCAGCGCGCCACCCGCGAAGCGGCGGCAATCTACGACCAGACCTCGTTCTCGAAATTGCTGTTGCAGGGGCGCGATGCGCTGGGCGTGTTACAGCGGCTCTGTGCCAACGAAGTCGATGTGCCCGTTGACCGCATGGTCTACACCGCGATGCTCAACGCGCGGGGCGGTTTTGAAAGCGATCTCACCGTGATCCGCCTGGCGGCAGATCGCTTTCTGATCATCACCGGCTCGGCGCAGACCACGCGCGACTTTGACTGGATTTCCCGGCGTATTGGCGAAGACGAGCTCGCGGTGTTGACCGATGTGACCGCGCAATTTGCCGTGCTCTCGCTGATGGGGCCTAGTGCACAGGAACTGCTCGCACGCGTGAGCCCGGACGACCTGTCACCGGCGGCGCTGAAATTTTCTTGGACGCGCGAGATCGATGTCGGCTTCGCGCGCGTGCGCGCTGCGCGCATGAGCTACGTCGGTGGGCCGGGCTATGAGCTGTACGTGCCGATCGAGATGGCACGCCACGTATATCTCGCGCTGCACGAGGCGGGCGCCGATCTGGGCTTGCGCGACGCCGGATACTACGCGCTCGATGCACTGCGCATCGAGCAGGGGCGTCGCGCGTGGGGCGCCGAGCTTGGCCCCGACGAGACACCGTGGGAGGCTGGCCTGTCGTACGCGGTACGACTTGATCGCGACGCGGATTTCATTGGCAAAGCCGCGCTGATTGCAGCGCAAGGCAAACCGCTGCGCAAGAAACTGGTGACGCTGGTGTTCGATTCGCCCGAGCGCTACGCTTGGGGTGGTGAATCGATCCTGCTCAACGGCGAAACGGTGGGTGAGTTGTCGTCAGTCGGCTGGAGCTCGCTCGCCGGTGCCTGCGTAGCGCTTGGCTACGTTCGTGGCGCAGGCGCGAACCAGCCGCACCATGGCACCAGTGCAGCCATCGAATTGTGGGGTGAAAGCGTACCGGTGAAGCTATATGATCGCTGGCCAGTGAAATGACATTGACCCACCATGCTGCAATCTGCCCCCGACTGGGTGCACAAACTTCGCGCCGAAGCCGATCAGCCGCCATTGCGTGAGCGCGTACCGCTGTCGTGGGGCGGCGTGGAGATTGGCGACGCCGAGGCGAAGGTACTGCGCCAGATCGCGCACACCTTCAGCTTTCAGAATGTGTCACCGCTGCGTGATACGGCGAACGGCTGGATCGTCGATGGCAATCTTACCGAGAGCCTCGCCCGCATCGCGCTCGCCATGCGTGATCTCGGCTTCACGCATGTCTGGCGCAACGAACAATTGCCCGTGTACGACGTGCGCGGCCACCAGCTCGGCAGCATTGAGCGTGCAGCGGTGCGCTCGCTTGGCTTGCGCACGCGTGCCGTGCATCTGGTGGGTGAGACGTCAGACGGCCACTTCTGGGTGCAGCAGCGTGCACTGAACAAGGCGAACGACCCGGGCCAATGGGACACACTGATGGGCGGCATGGTGACGGCCATCGATACACCTGAAAGCGCGCTGGAACGCGAAACCTGGGAGGAAGCAGGTTTCCGTCTCGATGAGCTGTTCAGCGTGACTTGGGGCGGTGTTGTGCATGTACACAAGCCTACGTCGGACGGCGCCAGCGGCTACATCAGCGAGCGCATTGACTGGTACCGCGCCACCGTGCCCAATGATCGCGAACCAAAGAATCAGGACGGCGAGGTCGAGCGCTTCGCCAAAGTGCCGCGAGAATCGATGATCGCGGGTATCACGGCTGGCAAGTTCACGCTTGAGGCAGGACTGGTGATCGCGGCGTCGCTAGGGTATTGAGCCGGCACGGGTTTGCGTTCTTGGTAGCGCAAGGAAAGTCGTCTGGAGGATCCATGAAGAAGATTGCTGCATTGTCCGGTGTCATCTCGCTGGCATTGGTTGCCTACCTCTCGCTGTGGCCGGTACCGGTCGAGCCGATGGTGTGGAGCGCCCCTGTCGCTCCGGGTTACGTCGGGCCTCATGCCGTCAACACGAAGCTCGCCAACCTGAACATGATCTCGCTTGGCAAAGAAGAGGGGCCGGAGCACATCGCTATCGGTCGCGATGGCAAACTCTACGCAGCGGTAGCCAGTGGCAACATTCTGCGTATGAACCCGGATGGATCGGCGCAGGAAGTTTTTGTGAACACCGGTGGGCGGGTGCTGGGCTTCGATTTTGATGCCGCCGGCAACCTGATTGCAGCCGACGCCATGAAGGGTTTGCTGTCGATCGCATCTGATCGCAAGATCACTGCGCTCACTGACAAAGTCGGTGGTGACCCGATTCGCTACGCTGATGCGGTGGTGGTCGCGGCCAACGGAAAAATGTATTTCACCGACGCCTCGACGCGTTTTGCACCGAGCCCGTGGGGTGGCACATTCGAGGCGAGCGTGCTCGACATACTCGAACAGCAGGCGACCGGTCGAGTGCTCGAATATGACCCGGCGACGCGCGGTACCCGCATCGTCGCCCGAGGGCTGGCGTTCGCCAACGGCATAGCACTGTCGAAGGATGAGCAGACGCTGTTCGTCAATGAGACCGGCAAGTACCGGGTGTGGAAGATTGCTGTCACGGTCGCAAATCTGGATTTGTCGCGCGGCGCGGCTGCATCGGGCGCGACCGTGCTGTTCGACAATTTGCCAGGTTACCCGGACAACCTGATGCGTGGTCTCGACGGCAAGATCTGGCTGGGCTTCGCCAAGCCGCGCAACCCCAAGATCGACAACATGGCCGACAAGCCCTTCCTGCGCAAACTCACGTTGCGCTTGCCGCGGGCCCTGTGGCCAGTGCCGAAGGCCTATGGTCACGTAATGGCGTTTACCGAGGATGGCAAGGTCGTCGCCGACTTGCAGGATCCGACCGGCGCTTATCCCGAAACCACGGCGATCACCGAAACGGCCGATCGCTGGTACGTGCAGAGTCTGCATGCCAAGGGTCTGGGCTGGTTGCCGCGGCAGCAATGAACCAGGGTGAGCAGGCCCTGGCCCAAAGCCCTCACATCTGCAGCACGACGCCTGCCAGCGCGCCAAAGGCAATCATCCACAGCGGATGCCACTTGGTGAGCATGTAGACGGCGAATGAGATGCCGGCGAGCACCCAGGCGCGCCAGTCGGGGAAGCCGCGCATCAGCAGCATGCAGCCAGCAAACATCAGCCCGACCGTGACAGGTGCCAGCCCGCGCAGCACGATCTCGCGCCATGGGTTGGCCTGCAGGCGGGCGAACATCCGGGTGGTGATGACCATGAGCACAAAGGGCACGAAACTGATGCCACCCAGTGCAGTGAGTGCGCCGGGGATGCCGGCCACGTGATAGCCAAAGAGCGCGATGTAGAGGATGTTCGGCCCTGGCGCTACTTGCGCCAGCGCGATGTAGCCGGCGAATTCGGTGGTTGTCATCAGACCGCGACCTTCGACGAAGAAGCGGTGCATGTCCGGGATCAGCGGGATGGTGCCACCAATGCACAGGAACGACAGCGACAGATACAGCAGCAGGATGTCGAGCAGTTGGTCGCTATTTTTCACAATAGCTATCTCACAGTCGCCCGCGCTTTGATAGCACCACACCGACAGCACCGCAGACCAGCAGCACTAGCGCCATGTGCCAGTGCGCGAAGAAGGCCAGCGCTGCCGACGCCACACAGAGTGCAATGCCAAGTGGTCGCCGCCAGAAGCCGCCACCCATCTTGAGCGACATGTAAAGCAGGTAGGCTGTAGCGGTAGCCGCCATGCCGGTCATTGCCGAGCGCACCGCCGGCAGATGCGCAAAGCTGTGATAGACAGCGTTGAGCGCGAGCAGGATGGCAAGCGGCACGCCGACGATGCCGACGAATGCGATCAGCGCGCCGACGATGCCGTGATAGCGGGTGCCGACAAACACTGCCAGATTGACCATGTTCGGCCCTGGTACCGCCTGGCAAACGGTCACGATCTCGGTGAACTCTTTTGACGAGATCCACTTGCGATCCTCAACCAGGATACGCCTTCCCCAAGGCAGCGCACCACCAAAGGCACTGACGCCAATCTGCAGGAAGGCGAGGAACATGGCCCAGCGGTCGGGGACGAACGCAGGGCCGGGAATCGGGGATGGAGGCGCGCCGACAGGCGGATGGCCAGGCGGCTGATCGGGCGAACTCATTGCAATTGATGCTAGCGCAGGGCTTGCGCTGGCCGCCGTCAGGTTGCTGGCAGGTCGGTGCGCAAGCGAGTTACGGCACGGCAAAAAGAAAAACGCCTGCAGAAGCTGCAGGCGCGAAGGAGAGAAGGAGTCGTTGTTCAGCAGCTGGCGCATGGCCCGGCCGCTGTTTGACCGGGCGTTGAACGACTATCGTTCAAAGCGGACACGGTTGGCGATGACTTTGCCGCCACGCCAGGTGCCGCGCACTTCGACTGCAACGCCGTTGCGCAGGTCTGCGGTAGTACCGCGCTCGAATGACGCAGTGGACGCGTCGATGCTGGTGGTGCCGAGTACGAACGAAGACACGCTGACATAGGCGCTAACGGTCCCCGACGCTTCGAATTCAGTGCCATCCGAAGGCGTACCAGTGCTGGAGCCGCTCTTGATCTCAATCCGGGTCGCCCGAACCACGCCGTTCACCAGCGACCCATTCACCTCGATCAGCACACCATTGCGCAGGTCATTCGCCGTACCGTCGACAAATGTTGCTGCCGAGGCATCGATCAACACGCCGCCAACGCGGAAGGAGGCAACGCTCGCAAAATCGGTCACATTGCCGGTGGCTTCGAAAGGTGTACCTGCGCTGCCAGTCGGGGGTGTACTGGTGCTGCTGCGAATCTCGACGCTCGTTGCACGCACCACACCGCCTGTCAGCGTACCCTTGATTTCGACCGATGCGCCATTGCGCAGGTCAGCGGCGCTGCCATCCTTGAACGTGGCTGCAGAGGCGTCAACACTAACCCCGGCAACGGTGAAGGAAGCGATGCTGACGAAATTGCTGACGGTGCCAGTGGCCTCGAAGGCGCTGCTGCTACCGGGGTTGCTGGTGCTGCTGCCAGGGCTGGTAGTACCGGCATCGACCCGTGCCCGCTTGAATTCGACGCGGGTGGCGATCAGCATGCCGGCGACTACATTGCCACGCACTTCCACGCGCAGGCCGTTGGCAAGCCCAGCGGCCGTGCCGTCCTCGAAAACCGCATTGCTGGCATCAACCTGCTGATTGCCAACGCGGAAGCTGGCTACGCTGGCGAACGCACTGATGGTGCCGTCGATTTCGGCGCTGCCCATTGCTGACGCGCTGACCGAAGATTGCGGGGTGTCGTCAAGCTGCACGATGGTGGCGACGAAGACCCCGTTGACGAAGCCGCCGTGCACTTCGACCTCAGCGCCGACCACCAACTGCGCAACTGTCCCGCGAACGATGCTGGCGTGGCTGATATCCACCGCAGTGCCGTTGACGAAGAGTGTCCCGATTGAGCCGAGTGCAGTGATGAAGCCGTGGATTTCATCGACCAGAGCCGGCGTGGTGCTGCCGGCAAAGGAGAGTTTGACCTCAGTGGCTTTCAGCACACCGCTGACCAGCACGCCTTCTGCACTGGCGGCAACGCCATTGGCGAGCGCGGCCGCCGTGCCACCTTCAAAGCGGGCTTGCGAGGCATCGACCGTCTGGCTGCCGATGTTGAATGAAGAGACCGAAATGAAGCCGCTGACCGCACCGCTGATGGTGACGTCCTCACCGGTGGGGCGCGGTGTGCCGGCGCGCTTCTCCACCGAGGCATTGCTGCTGACGCCAGTAGAGCAGAAGGCGACGGCCTCGTCGGCGAAGCCGGTCTTGACCGTCGCTGCCTGCAGCTCCAGCTCGTTGCTGTAGCGATGATTGCCATCGGCGCGGTTGTTGAAGGCGCGGAAGATTGGACGAGCACCAGCATCGCAGCGCCCGGCGGTTGGCGTCAGCGCAAAGAAGGCGACACCTTCATCGCTGAAGCCTTTCGGATTGCTCGCGATCGGCAGGCTGCGCAGCAGCGCGATGTCGGACGCGCTGGAGGTAAATACGTGCGACGAGGTGGCCGGGTTGAAGAACCGCTGCACCGCGACGGCGTTCGCCGGTCGGTTCTTGTTGTTCTCGGACCATGCGGTGAAGCTGCGCCCGGTAGCCAGGAATGACAGATTCGCCGGCGTGCTGGTGAGTGCACGCTGATCATCGGCCGAGCCAGTCATGAAGTAGTGACCGGTTGGTGCATGGAAGAACTCCATCACCGTCACGTCGGGTGGCGCGGCGGCGAATACAGTGGGGGCAACGCCGATGGTCAGCGCCGCGATCGCCGCAGCGGAGAGAGATTGGGACAGTATGCGCATGATGTTTCCTTTCAGCCGATGACCCGCCAGGCGGGCGACGAGGAGGTGGTGATCTCGATCCCTCGTCGCCAACAGAGCGCCGGCTGGCTCGAGAAATACATCGTCACGAGAATTTCTTTGTGAAAAAAAGGCCGGCATGCGTCGCACGCTGCCGGCCACAGCGATGGTTGCAACTGGACTTACTTGCTGAAACTCGCTTTTGCCGAAAGATTTGCGTTGACCGTCAGCGTGCAGGTGAAGTTGGTGCCGGTGCAGGCGCCCGACCAGCCAGTGAAACTCTTACCTGCCGGCGGTGTGGCAGTCAGCGTGACGCTGGTGCCCGCTGCGTAGTTGGCCTGGCAGACATTGCCGCAGTTGATGCCGCCGACGTTGCTGGTGATGGTTCCGGGGTTGCTGGTGGCGACTTGCAGTGTGAGCCCACCGCTACCTCCGCCACTACCACCGCCTCCGCCGCCGCCAGCTACAGCCTGGGACCAGTTGGCGGTCGCTGCGATTGCGCCCCGGACCGATACCGTGCATGTCGTTTGCGTACCGCTGCAGGCGCCGCTCCAGCCGGCGAATGTACCGCCGCTGTCTGCTTTGGCGCTGAGTGTTACAGCGGTGCCGGCCACGTAGGCGGCAACGCACTTGTTGCCGCAGGCGATGACCTTGTCGCTACTTTCCACCCTTCCGCTGCCCGTGCCAGCGAATTTCACCGTCAGGTTGTCGCCCTGTACCTCCACCGCAGTCATCTGCGCGCTTATAAAGTCGCCCAGTTCGCCTGCCTGTGGCGCAGTGCAGGTCAGATCAGCACAGAGCGCCTCGTTGGTGATCGGGTCCACGGCGCCGGTGTAGTTGTAGAGCTCGTAGCGGCGTACCACTGTTCGCGTCGTCGGGTCGAGGTTGGTCGAGCCGGATTTGCGATTGCGACGTTGATGGCCGTTGCTGCCGGTCAGCGGTTCAGCCTGAATGACATCCCACTGCACTTCGAGCTGCGCCGGATCCATCGGCACGGTGTTCGGGTTCTCGGTGATCAGTTCATCCAGCGTGACAGTGCGCGGCAACTGGCGAACAAAAACCTTCATCCATTGCGCGTTGCCGTAGCGTTCCGGCGCTTCCGGCGGCTCGGGCGCTTCCACCTCGGCGACGACCACCGGCGGATTGTTGACGACGGCGACGGGCTGCACGGTGTAGTTCGGCCACGCCAACGGCATCGGCGGATCGACAGGTACATAGCTGCCGGGGTTGGCAGCATCGCGTACCAGCCAGCGTGACGTCACCTTGTTGGCGGCGCCGTAGTAATGCACGCCGAAGTGCTCGCAGCCAGCGTTGTCATAGGTGGCCGTGTTCCATTGGTAGCAGGTGCCCGCGAAGCCTGTGCCCGGCGTGTGAGCGATGGTTCTGGTCAGACTGCAGTCGCGGCTTTCCCAGCGTACGCGGGTGCCGGATATCGCGCCAGCGGTGTACGCGGCAATGGCGGGCACGCCGTAGCGCTGCACAGTGAAGGTGGACGGGATCGCCGTGGGTGCCACGCCTTCGAGCTCCACCTCGAAACCGCAGGCGTCCTGCCCGGTGTTGTTGACGACGTCGAAGTTGCCGAGCGAGCCGTAGATGGTCGCCGT